>Ga0302266_10000630_pt1 | contig 35119 bp, 18 predicted proteins | sample III_Bog_E1_2_FD_194559 | JGI IMG/M metagenome (GOLD analysis project Ga0302266, IMG submission 194559) | Peat permafrost microbial communities from Stordalen Mire near Abisko, Sweden - III_Bog_E1_2 | ecosystem: Environmental > Terrestrial > Soil > Wetlands > Peat | place: Sweden: Abisko...
CATGGAGCAACTCTCCTGCGATGCGCCTGCTGGACAGCAATACTAGTCCATCCCCTCTGCGTCGTCCAGTCAATGACAATTGGCGGTGTCGATCCCGATCCTAGCGCTGCGGATGTAGTCGAGCGTGATGGGTTTCAAGGGCTTGATGGCCGTTCATTGTCTGGACGATCTTCTGCATTTTGTGTATAAGCAATCTCGACCTTAATCCGTAGACGAGTGAAGATCTGAGACTTGGGATAATGGGCCGCTCCAATTGGGTTTCAGGTTTTTGGGGGCGGTGCATTCACAGTTGGAAAGGCGGTGTGAGATGTTGAAGCCAAGATACATGCTCGCGTTTTGCATAGTCGTGCTTACCGCAACTCTGTGTCCTACAGTATCGGCACAGGTTGTTGATCAAAACGATCAAAGTGTGGAGCGGAAGGTCGTAAGTCCAGCCGAAATTCCGCCGTTGCAGAACGTTCTCTATGGCGCCGCTTACTACAACGAGTACATGCCCGGCGATCAGGCGGCACGGCTGGACAAGGATGTTGCGCTGATGAAGGCAGCCGGGCTGAACGTGGTTCGCATGGGCGAGTCGACATGGAGTCTCTGGGAACCCGAAGACGGGCGATACGAGTACGCGTGGATGGACCGCGTTGTAGATGCAATGGGAAAGGCTGGGATCAAGGTCATCTTGGGTACGCCTACGTACTCAATCCCTGCATGGATGGCGCGCAAGCATCCGGAGATTCTCGCCCAGCGGCTGAATGAAAGCATGTATGGCGGATCACCGCTCCAGAACACCTACGGCATGCGCCAGAATATGGACACCGACGCGCCGGCCTATCGTTTTTACGCCGAGCGGCTCATCCGCCATATCGTTACGCATTACAAAGACAATCCCAACGTGATCGGCTGGCAAATCGATAACGAGACCTCCAGCTACGATGCCGATAATCCCGATGTCTTTGCCGGCTTCCGGAAGTACCTCGAAAAGAAGTTCGTTACGCCCGAAGCTCTTAGCAAGGCATGGTTCCTCAATTACTGGGGCGAGAACATCCACTCCTGGGAGGATCTGCCGCGGCGCGAGGGCGCGCAAAGCACAGGCTACAAGCTGGAATGGACGCGCTGGAGCCAAATGCGGGTGACGGATTTTCTCAGTTGGCAAGCACGAATCGTGCGCACCTGCGCTTCAGCGCGGCAATTCGTTACCACTGATTTCGGCGGCATCATGCGTGGCGACGTGGACGAAAACGCCATCGCCTCATTTCTCAATATCCCTGCCGTGAACAATTACCACGGCACACAGGACCACTTCGACGGCGCATCGCAATCTCTGGCAGAAGATTTCACACGGTCGCTCAAGCACGGGAACTACCTGGTCACCGAGACCAACGCGCAGACTACTGGATGGAGCTCAGCCTTCCAGTTTCCGCCCTACGATGGTCAAATACGCGAGGACGTTTATACCCATCTCTCCAATGGCGCTGACATGGTTGAGTACTGGCATTGGGCTTCGATAGCCGCCAACCAGGAGACCTATTGGAAAGGCGTTTTATCGCACGACCTCGAACCGAATCGGGTATACGCCGAGGTGAGTCGCACGGCGCATGAATTGGAAAAAATCGGCCCGCATCTCGTGGGCCTGCAGATTCACAACCAGGTGGCGATCCTCTACAGCCGCGACTCGCTCAACGGTATTGGTTTTATGCCCTTTACCTCTGCGGGCCCGGAATGGAGCAATGCCGGACCGACGGCTGACTACGCTTCGTTGGTTCGGCAAATCCACCGCTCGCTCTACGAACTGAACATGGGAACGGATTTCGTCTTCCCCACCACGACTGATTTATCTTCGTACAAGCTGCTCATCGTGCCGGCGCTCTATATTTCGGACGACGCTCTGCTGCAGAGAATATCGGATTACGTCAAGAACGGCGGCCACGTCGTCATGACCTTCAAGAGCGGCTTCGCCAATGAGAACTCGGCTGTCCGCTGGGTCCGTTCGCCGGGTCCGCTTCGCGAGGCTGCGGGCTTTAACTATCAGGAGTTCTCCAACCTGGAACACCCTCTATCCCTGAAGGGCGATCCGTTCCACGCAGGCGCCGGCAATCAAGTCCGGTATTGGGCTGAGTTCATCTTGCTCGAAAGCGCTAAACCCATCGCGTTCTACGATCATCCCTTTTTCGGAAAGTGGCCGGCCATTACTGAAAATGAATTCGGCGCCGGAAGCCTGCTCTACGAGGGAACGTATCTGTCTGATGAGCTGCAAACTGCAGTGCTGCTCCGGGAGATCCAGAAATACAATTTGACCGGCCCCGACCAGAAGTTACCCGCAGCCGTCCACGTACAACACGGTGTCAATCGCCTGGGCAAGCGACTGCATTACTACTTCAACTATTCAGGTGCTGAAGTCAAAGTGCCCTATTCCTATGCTGCCGGGACCAATCTGTTTGATAGAAAGCGGGTGGCCAATGGGGATGTTCTCCCGCTCGCGCCTTGGGATTTGGCGATCATCGAGGAGTAGCGTTGGAACTGGTCAATGCACCATACGCTCAATTGTTGACAGCAGGCCATGCAGAACTGTAGACCGGAAGGTCGTAGGGTGGATCTAGAAGAACCCAAGGCGAATGCTATTCGTCCAAAATTCCGTGTACTTGTAGCGTACTCAAGAACCGCGTTTCCTGCGTTTTGATAGTTTTGAGCGTCTAGCATTTTCAACAACTTATTTAGAATCAACACCGGCAGGCAATCCGTCCCCTCCCTGCACAAATAAGTCATTTATTATCAACGGTTTACGCGATTTCGACCATCATGTGTGAGGGGCGACGTAAATTGTTTTAAATGAATCAGTTGCGACCCATTTCAGCCGACTGGTGGCGAGCACGACCTTCTGGTCTATATCGAAAGTGTGATTTCCCCATTAATAGCACCTGGCTATCCGCCGGTGCGCGTCGTTCCAATCAACCTTAAGCACAGCTATGGGTGCACCAATTCCGCTTCGCTCAAGAATCTTTAAGAGCGCGGAGGAGGAGATTCGCACAAACAACCAGTCCTTTCGCTGAGCAGGGTCGATCACTTTCCGTTCGCTTGAATCGCCCATTCTCCTGTCTTCACATTTAGAGTCCAGGGCTGGGGCGATGGCAAGTGCATGGAGCCATCGCTCATTTCGAGCGGTATCCAGAGATAGCGCGAGTCCCAAAGGTCGCGCGGGCGCCAGATATCGCCCATGAAGATGACAGTGGATGATTTCGAACCCGCGACTTTCACGAGCATCGTTGATTGCGAGCCGTAGTTATTAGCCTCGGGCGGGGCCAGGTTCTTGAACTCCGTCCACGGACCAACCAGCGCGGGCGCGGTGGCGTAGACATTGGGGTTTGGGCGCCAGCCAGTCATGTGCGACCCCACCAAGTAGTAGAGGTTGCCGTAGTGCACCAGCGCGCCGCCCTCCAACGGAGAAGGAATGAAGCAGGTTTTCTCCAAGCTTGTGAAATCTCCTGTCAGCTTCGCAAGAAAGAAACCCTTGGTCGGACGCGACTCAAAGATCAAATAGGCTGAGCCGTCGTCATCCACAAATTGCCCTATGTCGCGGCTCTCCTCATCCAGCGGCCTGAAGTTTTTCACGTAGGTATATTCGCCGTCAATGCGATTGCTGACCGCAACCATCACGCGAGCGAATTTGTAGTGCGCATCGTCAAGATGCGCGTACATCACGAACTTGCCCGTGCGCGGGTTGACAAACACTTTGGGTCGCTCCAAAACCCAGTGCGGACCCAAATGCTCAGGGTCTGCGAGCGCCAACACCTGGCGCCGAAACTTCCAGTGCGCGAGATCGTGCGAAGAATAGCAGGAAACGTAGCGCTTCTCGGGATCGTTGGCCGGCGTGCGGTCCTCACCGAACCAGTAGTACGTGCCCTTCCAGACCGTGATGCCCCCACCGTGCGCCTGAATGCGCTGGCCACGGGTGTCAAGCCACGGTTCGCCGGGCCGGATAACGCCTTGCGCGGCGCACAACCCAGCGGCCACCAGCGCCAGTGAAGCAAGCGTCGCGAACCAGGCAATCCCTCTTCTCAATTCTTCTCCTTTTGCCGGAATCTACTTGGCGATTTCGATTTTCTTTGGACTCTTTGCTGGCGAAGTGCATCCGGGTTTATCCCATGTGCTCCCATGCATACACGTCGTAGCTTCCATCGCCGTCAACATTTCCGCGGCCGTTGCTCCAACTCAGGGTTTGTGAGTCTTCTCCCTTGATGAGCGTGAAGGGCAGAGAGCCGTCGCCATACACGCGCGCAGTCAACTTCATTGTCTCCGGCGCGCCGGCATAGAGGCCCGCATCCGCCCACGGCACAATGCTCCCGGTCTTCACATAAACGGGAATCTTTTCGGTCGAAGCGGACACGGTCAGCTCTGAACCGCCCTTGAGTGCTTCACCAGTCCAGAAATCGTGCCAATCGCCCTCCGGCAGCACAACCCTTCTCGCCGGTTCCGCAGCAAACAGCGGCGCCACCATCATGCGGTCACCCATCATATATTGATCGTCCACCGCGTAGAGACGTCTTTCCTTTGGCGCATCAAGCACCAGTGCACGGAATGGCGGCGTTCCGTCTTCAGCATAGCGCTGAAAGGCTGCCGTCAGATAGGGCACCAGTTGCATTCTCCAGGCAATAATCTCGCGGCAACGCGATTCGAACTTTTCCCAGCCGTCGAGCAGTTGATCAGCGTTGTTGAGGCGGCGGTTGAGCTGCTTCCACGGCGGGTTCTTGATGTACCACCCATTCACCATCGCAAGCGGAGAGAAGACCACGCTTTGCAGGCGCCGGATCAGATCCTCTTCGCTCACGGCGTCGCGCACCTCCGGGCACCAGAGCAGTCCGCTGAAGCCGGAGTTGACGAGCGCGCGGATAAAGTCTCGATGCACATAGAGGTCGCTATACAGCACAAAGGGATAGGGGCTGGCCAGTGCACCGCTGGATCGCGCCAGGTTGTAGGTCGGCAAGCCGCGCTTTCGGAATTCGTTCCAGATGGCCATCTGATAGCGCAGGCCGAACACATTGTGCATCTGCTCGCCGTCCACACCTGACGGAAACGCGCTGCACTCCGGAAACGACCACCCGCCTGTGTAGTCGGAGTTATCGCACTCGTCCAGCTTGAATCCGCTTATGCCCGTGTCAAGAAATGTCTTGGCGTGATAGGCTCCGAAGGCCGCGCGCGCTGGCTCGGCGGCGAAGTCGGGAACCAATCCGCCCCAGACGCCATAATCCCCTGAATGCGGCTCGATCTCCGCAAAAAGGGGCGACGCCGGATGGGTAAAGGCGTGTTCCCACAGGTTGATCCTCAAGTTCATCTTCTGCGCGGAGCGCACGAACGCTGCGGGATCGGGAAAGCGGTCCCGATTCCAGGCAAAAGTGCACGAGTACGCATGCGTCTGCCAGCCGGGTTCGAGTCCAATCACGTCGCAAGGCATCTTGCGCTCGCGGAACTCCTGCGCCAGCGCCAGCGCGGATTGTTGTGTGCCGCGTGCATCCATCCGGTACCAGAAACCAAGACTCCACTCCGGCGGCACGACACCGCCTCCCGAAAATACGTTGTAGCGCCGAACCGCATCGAGCATCTCCGGCCCGCCAAAAAGATAGACATCGGCGCCACTGGCGCGCGGCACTTCCACAGTGATCTGCCCAATGTCGGCATCCTGAATGTTGTGCGTGTAATTGGGATCGGGGTTGGCGCCAGTGACGATATTTACTGCATGCGTCGGCTTGGGCCGCGCGTCGCCGAAGTAAAACGTCGCGTAGCGCGCCGTATCGATCAGGATGCCGATGCCTTCCGTCGTCACATAGAAGGGTACGGGCGCGTGCGAGTCACCGGTATCGTATTTCGGATCTGCATTTACGCGAACGGTCTTCTTCTTTCCCCGCTGAGAGAAGGAGAGCATCTGCAATCCTAGGCCGTAAATCTGCTCATCGGGCCGCAACGGCAACTGGATCATGCATCCACGCGCCGTTCGCATGCCACGGATAGCCGCCAGCGGGGCAGCAGCAACGCGAGGCAGTTGGGAGAAAGCCGATGATTGCGGAGGAACCAGGCGCGAAGATACCGGCGTAAAGCGTTCCGGAGTTCCCAGCGTCGCTCGCCAAACACCGGGGAACACTTCACTCCAATTGAGTGTGCGTGCGCCGTCCGCCTGCTTCTCTTGAATTCTGGTCTGCGACACTGCTTCGACGCGCAGTAGACCGGAAAGTTCGGAAGCCGCACCTATAGCTAATCCCTTCGCCATCGTACGTCGCGTGATTTGCATTGCTATTTCTCCTACTCTGAACTATCTATCGTTGGCGACGCCGGTTTGACGTGTGCAGGTTGGCGTCAGCTGCACGGTGACTAGCGGCAAGTTGAATTCGCAGTCATGCCGCATGGTCATTGCTACCGACAGTGCAGCCGTTACCTCCGAAGGGCACCGCAGATCGTGTCCTAGGCGGCGCCCTTCGGCGAAGTTTGGACGAACTGTCGGCTTGGTGTTTGATGATGAGGTTCCCGGTCTCTGTCCGAATAGTTGTGCACTTGATTTGAAGCTTCCCCAGGTCCCCGAGTCGGGACCTGGGGCAAACATCGTTGGCGCAACAACAAGCGTTCGGAGGCCTAGAAATTGATCCTTCCCTGAATCTGGACCCAGCGTCCAACGGCATACGCATCACTGGTCACCTGCCCAAACTGGGCGGATGTCGGCGTGGTATTCGGCGCGCTGGCCACTAGATGGTTGAAAAGATCCATCGCCTCGAGTCGCATCTCAAAATTCACATGCTCTCGAATGGGAATCGTCTTTTGCAGGTTCGCGCTCCAGTCGTTGACTCCGTTAGATCGAACACCGTCTACGACGTGCGGAAAAACGCGAAGGTTGTACGTGGCTGGGACGCTGGACGTGTTGAACCCGGTGGTGTTGAACCACTCTCCGTAGCTCGGGTGCTTTTCCTTGAGACCGGTTGTGTCGCAGGACTGCCACGAGGTCGTACAACCGGAGTAGAAAGCATTCGGGAAGACGATAAGTGCTCCCTGCTGGACTTCGTACGAGGCATCGAGTTGCCATTTTCCAATGAGAGAGTCTTCCCATGTGTTCTGGTTGGCAAATCTCTGACCTCTCCCAAATGGAAGCTTCCAAACGCCAGTGCCCGCCAACCGAGAAGGCCGACTGTTCCCGACGGTATCTTCCCAGGTAGGTAGTTGGTCGAACGGGTTGGTGAACCAGTCGCGGTCATACTGGAAGGTGCGCTGATAGTTGATGTTGATGTTAAAACTTGAAGTAAAGCGCCGACTGTAGTCGACCTCGATCGCATTGAACCTGGACTCGCCCACCGGGAGCACTCCCGTCAATCCGCTGAGGTGAGGATACGGCTTCAGCAATTGGTTCAATGCGACCGTCTTGGAGTTAAAGAAGGATGCGTTGTTGCCGGTCGTCAGCCAGCTCTGCTGGGCCGCCGACAGGCCGGTCAAGTTGCCAATGTAGAACGGGTTGGCTACCGATGCATTCAGCGCCGTGGTCTGCGCGGTCGCAGGCGTTTGACCAGCCGTATAGTAACTGGCAGGAACTGGATTCAAGTTGACGCCCACCGTTGCCAGATAACTGCCATTTGCTCCGTTGGCGCCGTAGGTTGCAATTTTATTGGTCAGCGCGTAGGTGTACGAGACCGTCAGCACGGAGTTCGCATCTGTTTGCCGCTGAATGCTGACCTGTGCGCGCTGCTGGCGGGCGGGCACTAGATTCTGCGGGGTGTAGGTCTGCGAACCTCCGGCGTAAAGCAAGTTGCCTGGCGCGCTTCCGACGATTTGAGCGAAGCCGTTGGGGAATGGATTGAGAGTGGGAGACGTGCTGGCCGTGCTGACTCCCGAAGCAACCCACGAGGTACCGTTGGTCAAAGACGATGGCTGCGAGGTCGTGACGCTGTATCCGGTCTGGTCGTTACCGAGAGTGAAAGCATACATCCCGTCGTAGAACATTCCGTATCCCGCACGCACTACTGTCTTTGGATTGATCTGATAGGCGGCGGCGAGACGCGGCATATAGCGAAGGCTGTTCTGCCACTGCTGATTGCTCACCCCATTCACCCCGGCAAAGGTCGATCCGCCCTGAATCGTTAGTGTCGAAGGAAGTGCGGACGGCAGGCCAGCCGCTGCCAGGCTGGTGCTGCTTGCGCTGTAGTTGGTTCCCGCGTATGCAGCCTGCGCGCCAGGAGCAATGGACAGGGTCTGCGTCGGGTCGAAGGGACCGAGTTGGTGGTTCAACGCTTCCACCGGGCCCCATTCCTCTTCGAAGCGAAGACCGGCATTGATCGTAAGTCTCGGCGTGACGCGCCATGCATCCTGAACGTAGAACGCCATATAGGGATCGCTGCGCTTGTCCGAAACGGTCCCGGCAAACTGCGTGGCTGAGGTATTGAATCCCATCAGAAACTCGGCATAAGCGGGACCGACCTGGCTGGCACCGGTCGAGATGTAGCTCGTCGCGTCGCTGGCAATGCCGGTGTAGGTATTGTCGTAAACCAACGTGCCGCCGTCGTTGCCATTGGTTGCCGCGCTGGCAATGCTGCTGGCAGGATTGGTGTCCGAGACCACTTGGATGCGATAAGTTCCACCAAACTTCACGACGTGATTCCTGAACACGCCTACGAGATCGACGTTGATGCTGTCCGTCTTGGTGAAGTTGGGGAGCGTGCTGCCGGTGTAAGTCAAGGAGTCGTAACTATTGATCGACGGCGAGATGGGGACGTGAGCAAAATCCGCGGTCCCGGCTTGCGCATCCAGGTACGCTGGAAGCCCCTCTGACGTAGATGTCGAGTATTTCCCCGTGTTGGGGTAGTTGAAGGGACCGTTATAGCGGTTGTAACTCAGGGTTGTGTTCATGGTCAGCCGGGGAGAGAAGGTGTGATCCCATCCGCCCGTCACGACCAAGTTAAAGCGTCCACTATAGTATTGGGCCAGATTGTCCACCGATGCGGTATCCGGGTTCCAAACCTGGTAGTGCCCGATTGCCTGGTGGTAGAAGAAGTGGTCGGATTGGCTCAGGGCAAAGTCGATGCGCGGAGAGATTGAATAATATTGCTGCGGCCGTGGGCGAGCATAGGTAAGGTTGCTGGCGCCATTCGTGGTTGCTGTGTTGGCTGATAGATACTCCTTGGCCATGATTGCGCCCAGAGGATTCATCAGGCGGCCACTCGGAATCACGTTTCCGGAAAATGGCTGGCGGATAAAGCCTCCGTGGCCATCCGCCACCGTTGTCAACGGATCGTAGATCTGATACTGCCCCCATCCCCAGGTCGGAGTGGACGACGGGCACGGATAGACATAGGCGCTGGAGGCCCATACATAGGGACTCCCGTAGGTGCCATTGCCCGATGTTGGCGCGCTATTAGGGCAAGGGAGATCGCTGAAGTTTCCGGTCAATTCCTGCGATGTCGGGACCGTCGTTTGCCCGGTTGTGATGAGAGGAAAGACATCCTTCATGTATGCCACAAAGAAAAACAACTTGTCGCGCTTGATGAGGTGAGGAACCACGACGGGACCGCCGACCGCGCCCTCGTAAGCATAGTTGTGCAGGCCGGGCTGTCCGTATTTGGCCTCGGCCGCGTGGCATGCCGCGGAATTCTCATTCGGCGGTTCACAAGGAACCGCTGTGTTGGCAATATACGTGAGTCTGTTGGTGCGATCCAGCGGTTGCCAGCGCTGATCTTCATACTCGTAGCGAGCGTCGCCGTGGTATTGGTTGGTGCCGTTCCTGCTTACCACGTTCATAACGCCACCCAGGGTGTGTCCCACGGTGGCATCGAAGCCCGAGGCTTCCGTGTTGACTTCTTTCACTTCGTCGGCCGATGAGGCATAGTTCTGCTGGTGCGTATAGATGTCGTTGGGCGCGCCGTCAAGCGTGAATTCATCCATCTTGTACACGCCCACCACGCCAAAGGAGGAGTTGCCGCCGTTGGCGAAAATGGTCCCGTTGGAGGCGGAGGCGATCGGATCGGTCGACTGAATGCTGTTCTGCAGCTTGATCAACAGGCCGGGGTTGTTATCTGGAATCGGCATGGTGACCAGGGTTTCTGTATCGATCAGACTGGGGTTGGCGCCTTCCTGAGTATTGAGCAGATCCTGGCCCGCCGTCACCGTAATGGAAGTGGCTTCGCTGCCGGCCTTCAAAACTACGTCAACCTGTACAGTGCGACCAGCATCAAGATGGATTCCTGACTGCTCGAAAGATTCAAATCCGTTTGCCTTAACCACAACTTTGTAGGCGCCCGGAACAAGTTGCCGAACTGCGTATGTACCCGCGCTGTTCGTTGATGTCGGAATGACCACGCTCGTGTCGGTATTGGTGACCGAAACATTGGCGCCCACTACCAGTGCGCCGGTTGTATCCCTAACCACCCCGGTGACTACGCCTCTGTCCAAGCTCTCTTGTGCGTACAGGGCGCACTGCGGGATAAGCACCGCCAGGAACAGAAGCAAAAAGCTACTCGCGCGGATTTGTCGACTGATTCTCTTAGAGATTCCCGAAAACAGTTTCATAGAGCCTCCTAATTTCGCCTGAATTCTGTCATGCGCTCTCGTCCTTCACGACGTGCGCAACCCGGTTGTATGGAACGCCGCTGAGTCTCCTCCTTGCACAATCGGGCGATCCGGCTTCGGTGTTTCCTCAGTGTCCCGCCACCGAATGCAAAGAGATTTCATTTGCCGAGTAGAGCTAGGGGCTTGATTCAGTGCTTCCCAGATCGGTATTTTGAAATCACCGAAGGATCCTTCCGTAAAGCAGGGACTCGCAAGTTAATTTACAGTCTCGGCAAATGTTGGGTTCGCGTTGGCCGTTAAGCTCCCACAGGGCCGGCGAGAAGAGGTGCCGACAGCAGGTTGCTTCTATTGGACTGGCTGCAAATGCAGGTTTTTGCCCCACGCCGAATGCGGTGTCCATAACATGCTGTGAAGTGGCAGCTTATTGCGACATGGTAAACCGCCACGACTTCTCCTGCGCCCCGTCAGATTCCGGCTGCACGCAACAACTTGCGTCGGCTCATCCGCTTTGAAATCAGTCATTGCTTAACCGTTAAGCGGTCAAAACCACACATGTGGGCTTCTGGAATTGAGCGGATTTAGCGCCTGGTGATAAGGGAAAGGAGTTACGCCAACGCTGTGTTAATCTTTTTGCTGAAGCCTGAGGCAGTCTGTCATGGAAGTTTCGCTTTCTAAGGAATCCGAAACACCAACATCACAGGAATGCTGGGCTCTACTTGAGCGCATCGAAGCCTGCGCCGGATTGCGCCGGGCTCCTCGCCTGCGCGAGTTCCTTGATTACGTTGCCCGCCGTTCGCTGCGCGACGGTTGCATTCAGATCCATGAACAGGAAATTGGGACCGCCGTCTTTGGCCGGCCAGAGACCTATGACACGAGCGTTGACAACATCGTTCGCGCGAACGCCACCGAGTTACGCAAGCGCATCGAGACATATTTTGAGTCGGAAGGCTCGCAAGAGTCGTTGATTGTCGAGATTCCCCGCGGCAGCTACGTCCCGGTTTTCCGCTATCGTCCTGCGCCGGCGACGCCCATTCTGGCCGGGGACACGGAAGCTCCTCTCGCTGAGGTGTCTCGTGCGATTCCCGCGGCGCGTCGCGTTCCGTTGCCGTGGTTGATTGTCGGCCTCGTCATCGTCGCGCTCTCGGCCGGTTGTATTTCCCTGTGGGTGCAAAACCGGGCGATGTACAGTTCGCTTTATCCATGGAAAGACGAACCGGCCGTATCCGCGCTCTGGGGAAGTTTTCTCGGCAACCAGAAAGACACCGATCTCGTTCTGGCTGATGCTTCGTACTCGCTGGTTCAGGATTTGGCGAACAAGTCATTCAACCTCGACGACTATCTTAGCCGCAACTACATGAGCCAACTTCAGGATCCGGACCCCCGGATGGCAGCTGCATTGGCAAGAATCTCGAATTGGGGCCTGGGAAGCCCCAGCGAAGTCGAAGTGGCGCAACGGATCCTGGCGCTGGATCCGGCGCATCAGAGGATTCATCTCTACTTCGCCCGAAAGTACATGCCGGACTTGATTGCTCGCGATAATGTAATCCTGTTTGGCAGCAGATTCGGCAACCCATGGGCTGAACTCTTTGAAAGCCGAATGAACTTCGTGTTTAATCCGCAAAATCCGAACCAAATTATCAATCGCGTGCCAGCCAAGGGCGAGCCTGCCACGTATGAGTACACCGCATCCGGCGCCTTCGGCTACTGTATCGTGGCATACCTGCCCACTCCGGACCATAACAGCAGTGCGCTGCTGGTTCAGGGATCAAGTGGAGAGCCTACGCAGGCCGCGGGGGATTTCCTTCTCACGGAATCTCGGATGGCTGACTTCAGGAAAATGGTCGGTGCCTCAAAATTCCCTTACTTCGAATTACTGCTCAAGACGTCGTGGGTGAAGGGCACGCCGATCAATTCGACGATCGTAGCTTACCGGACTTACGCTGGTTCGAACTGAGAGTTCACCGGGTTTTGCGCGTCTGCGACAGGCTCAAAGAGATGCAATAGCGGGTGGAATTCCAAACAGGCCGAGAACTAACCAACTGGGTGGTACAGATTCTCCGGGCCCTTCACCATCACTTTTGCATCGGTTCCAAAAGCCAAGACATGGGTGGAAGCGGCGCACGTCAAACTTCCTGTCGCCGTCTAGGCTGGTTCTCCAGCCTGACCCGTCTGCCCCACTGAGATGTTGATGCCAAAGCATCAACGCCTGAGTTCCTTGTTCGAAAAATCTCGTGTACTTGTAGCGTACTCAAGAACCGCGTTTCCTGCGTTTTGATCGATTTGAGCGTCTAGCAGTTTCAATAACTTATTTAGAATCAGCACGGGCAGGCAATCCGACCCCCCTCCCGGCACCAGACGTAACTCTATTTAGACTCGATACGTTGTGGAACATTGAAATCCACTGTGCCCAAAAGTGTGCCCGTTTTCCCCTCACCGGCACCAAAACGCCAGCACTTCTAGTGTCCTTTGCGGCCGTTCAGCATTCATTGTTCGGCGCACATCACGCACACCCATCGAGGCTCAACAACGTGGCATTCGCGGTCGCACCGCAGAAGCGCGCTGATGCCGGATCAGTAGTCCTTTGTCGCTGCGCCAAGCTTCCTGTAGCTGAGGTAGGATGGCACCTGACCGGACCCTGGGGCGTTTGTCAGAACCGATCCTGCTCCACTCACGTAAACTGCCCTGGATGAGAGCATTGGGCTGTTCGCGACAGTTTGGAAGTTCACGGCAGGATTGGTCTACAGAAGCCTGCATCCGCCCAGGAAGTTTTTCGACCACAGAAGAGCCAATGCATCCGCAAAGTCGTAGGGACAGCTCACGTCAAAGCGATGTGTTAGATTTCCGTTCTGCCTATCCCCGATAAGAAGTAACAACGCCCTAACCGATATTCGCTCGGGGGCACGCTAGAGTTGGTTCTGTGAGACGGATGATCCGACCCACACAACCAATAAAGCAGGGTGCCATGCACTCAGAACATCGAATCCACATCTTCATCAACAAGAAGCAATTTGAGTTTGAACACCATGTACAGACTTGAGAACACCTCAAGCAAAGTGCTGGAATCCCGCTTGGGGACCTTCTCTTTCTCCAGCGTCCAGGAGAAGATGAGGTAATCGCCAATGACGCCAAGATTGCCTTGAGAATTGGCGAGCACTTTCACAGCCAGCCTCCAGCCGAATTACGGCTCGGGGGCGGCACTTATTGAAGAAGCGGGCGTTGCTTCTGGCAGCGAAACGCTGCCGGTCTTGTTTGGAGAGAAGCATAAAGCCTACCATATGGCTGCATTGTGCCGAATGGCACACGTGAGCCGATCTTTGTAAGATCCTTCAGGCGGGGCGCGCCTCATCAGGAATGGATGGTGAAGGCGTAGGCGTAGGGGTTGGGCGGGTTGGCGGGGAGGGTGAGATGCAGGCCGCTGCCATCCTGATCGAAGGCGATCCGTCCCGCGCCGAACAACTCCACGCGCCGAACTGGCTGCGGGAGGGCACCGGATCCCCTGGCGAGAGTCTTAATGTGCAGCTTGCCGTCGTTTGGCCAGACGAAGGCGAATGCGTAAAGGGTATCGCCTTTGGTGACGAAGCGAATGTCTTCGGTGGTATAGGGGCGCTGTTTCGTTTCGTTGAAGGTCCCAGCGGCGGCAGCATCGGGCGGTCCTTCGCCAAAGACGCTGAACGGGCGGGTGCCGTAGATCGCGCTGCCATGCACCTGTATCCACGAGGCAAGCCCGGTTAGGAATGCGTGCTCATCCTCATCGAGGGTGCCATCGCCACGAAGGGGAATACTGAGCAGTAGATTCCCGTTGCGGCTGACGATGTCGATGAGCGAGTGAATGACGAAGGTGGGGGTCTTGTACTTGTGGGAATCAAGCAGCGAGCGATCGTAATACCAGTTGCCGATGCAGGTATCGGTCTGCCAGGGTTGGGCGAGGATTCCGTTTGCCTTGCCGCGTTCGATATCCAGGGTGACTGAGCCGACATGTTCGAGCTTGATGTCCTTCGCGGTGACGACCACATCCACCTTGCCGTGTTTGCGCACGCTGGAGTTGTAGTAGTGGGTGACGATGTCGATGCCATACTGGCCGAGCGGCAGCTCGCTATCGTCGAAGTAGAGCAGGTCGGCGTCATAGGTATCGACGAGGTCCTGGCAGCGCAGGAACCAGTTCTCCGCGAAGGCGGTATCCATGGTTGGGACGCCTTCGTTCCAAGGGCGGTCATTGGCTTCATGCCATTGGTTGGCCGCGGCTACAGTGGTGAAGCCATCCGGCATCACGATATTGCGTCCGGTGTATAGCTTCTGCGGATCGAGGCCGTCCCACCACTTGCCTTTACCGTCTGCCTTGGTGAGGGTATAGGCGTCGTAACGGACGCCTTGCATGGATCCTTCGGGATCGTAGTCGTACGCGACCTGAAGCCAGTGCCAGGCATGTGCGCCGTGGTTGGAGACGCCGAAACGCAATCCCCGCTTGCGCGCCTCCTTGGCCCAAACCGCCATGATGTCGCGTTTTGGGCCTACCCGAACCGAGTTCCACTCATGAAAGCGCGAGTTGTAGATGTCGAAGTTGTCATGGTGCTGTGCCAGTGCGACAAAATACTTTGCCCCGGCAGAAACGAACAGGTCCATCAGATGTTCCGGCTGCCAGCGTTCGGACCTCCAAGTGCCGTTCAGCTCGACGGCCCCGAACTTCGAGGGGTGTCCATAGTTGGCGACGTGGAACTTGTTCTGTCTGGAACCCTGGAGATACAAGTTCCGCGTGTACCAGTCGCCTTGCTCTGGCATCGACTCCGGCCCCCAGCAGGACCAGATGCCGAATTTAGCGTCGCGGAACCACTCAGGAGTCTGGTATCCGGCGGTGAGCGAGTCCCATGTGGGCTGGAATGGACCGGGAGCAATGTGATGCGGATTGGCTCCCTGGGACAAGAGCGCTCTTGGAATTGCGACTACAGGTGCGGCGGCTGCGATTGATCTGAGGACGCTTCGGCGAGTGAGTAGCGGCATCGGCATGTTGGGAAAATTATACCTTTCGATTGTCTTGGTTTAATCCATTTGGAACCATAAAGGACCAATGTGCAGAAATACTGTGTTTTTAGTAGTTTGCATGGCGCTAGCAATTGCTCCTCCCTCTGTTGGAGCTATATCGCCAATGCACTCATTGACCGCGATTACTCCCGAGAAGTCGGCGAGTGTTTAGTCGGCGCTCTAACCAACAGAGCTACGTCCCCGCTATGTAAATCTACAAGATCCGCTGAAATCTTGTGGTTTGTGGGTTTTGCAGATTTTGCATTCCGGGCGTCTACCGCTCTGACTACCTGCAATAGCGGCGATTTCTGTCCAGACCCCCTATAGACCGCCAGTAAAGGATTCGCTCCGCAACGAGATTTGCCTTAGCACAGGCCATCGATCCATACCAATTGCGCGCGCTCGTTCGCTTTCTTCAGAACACCCGCGCTTCGACATATCGTTCCGGCTCGAATAGATCCTAGAACGGTCGCGTGGAAAGGGAGCAGAATAATAGCGGAAAGCAGAATACGAGATCGCCAATGCCTCGCGCGGGGAACGTCTTTTACAACTTTGTCACGGGCGAGAATTCGTGAACACCGTAAGCCGAACGAATTCACGAAACAGTGATCCCTGGACCCTGGCCTCGGCACGGAGGGCAGCGGGCATCGAACACCGGGACTCACCCGAACGAGATGTAGACCGTCTCAATGAGGGGAGCTACCTAACGTTTGCAATCGCGAATCGTTGGATTAGTCGTCTCTCCTACGTTTATCCTGTCTGCCCTTGGTACGAGTACAGCGAGAGGCGGCCCACGCGCAGGCTGGCTCATTGCTTTCCTGGGTCGCCAAGTTGCACATACGCTTCCTTCAGATCCCAGCGGTTCACGTTCGGCGGGCCGATCGGTGGCTTTTGGAGGAAGGACCGCGCGTCCTGCACCTGCGCTGAGACGCTGAGCCACCGATTCAGATAGATATCGATCTGAAAGCGGAAGCGATTCAGCCAACCTTAGCTCGAACAGCAATCTTTAGCCGGGCACAAGTTAATTAATGCCCCGGTGGTGTTGGATTCGAATGCACACTGGGTGCAGGGATTTCGGGACCCGCATAGATGAGACGCAGTCCGAAATCGGTATCGGCGGGAAATGGCGGAAGAGCGATGACGGCGATTGCACTTGATTGCAACCAGCCGCCTCCCGCATCGGACCATGTACCGGTGCGAGGATCGAACCATTGAGCACGGTAGGCGCTCGACGGTCGAAGGCCTCGAATCAGTTTGGCCTTGCTGCCCTTCTCAAAATAGGCCATGACGATGCTCATGTCCGGCGTGTGCGCGCAGTATGCCCACCCGTCATAGCCCTCCTTGATCTCCGTCCTGTTTGGCGAAATTAGATCGGGCTCAGGGATCAGGTCCTGGTAGGCGCGTCCAATTGAGAATGCGAACTCCTTGAGATACTTCATCTGCGCGGCAGAGTTGTATTGAAAGGCTTCCCACATCTTCGGACTTACTTCGGGCTCGATCTCCGCGCGCTCAATATTCTCAGCGCCGTAGACATGACCGGCCAGACCGCCGGATAGGAAGCTCCCATACATGCCGGAGCGCACATATCGATCGTCTTTTTCTGTGCCGGGATCTGCCGAACCCTCCAGATACCCTTCTCTCTTGTTCCAGATGAAACCTGCATAAGGAGGTTCACCGTTCATAGCCGGCTGCGGGGAATTCGAGTTATAAATTTGAGTCAAGTACCAATAAAAGTCGTGCGTCCGCATATTGCCGGTCTGGTGGAGTGTAACCCATGAATTCTGCCCCCAGTTCACCAGCGTTGATGGACTTGCATTCGCGGAAAGCAACGTGCCGAAGGGAGGAGGGCCGTACTTTGTTAATACCATCTGAATGGCGGGCTTGTAGTCTTCCGGAGGGATGGATAGTTCGTAGGTATCGAAGTGAATGGGGCTCAAGATACAGTTATTGGCCTGATAACGACTATAGATGTATTGTATGTAGCGCGCGTAGGAATCCGGCCATTTATAGTATCGCTTCCACGGTTCACTGGAATCCCGGCGCATAACTTCGATAAAGGGAATAATTCCCTGAGAGTTCAGATAGTCGATCTTTCGATCGAGATAGTCAAAGTATTTGGGATTGATACGATCGATGTCGGGATAGATAGTTTCAAATCCCGGGACCTTACCAGGGAACAGGAATGGGCGTCCTCCCTCATTTTCCATGTTCTTGGCTCTGCTGTCAGTCCGCAACCAGTCCTTGGGTTTGCCTTCAGGACTACCTGCGCCACCGATGGGCCATGCGCCGCGGATCACAGTCCGATCCGGATCGCTCATCACGATTTCCGCGGGCTTTCCATCGTTGGCCCAGCTGGGAAACGCCGCGATGATGGTGACCAGGTTGAACCCCTGCGCTTTGCGGTAACGAACATAATCCTTGAATCCAGCCGTGGGGCCAATGGGCCGCTCCTGGTCATCGTCGTACCACCGAAAGACATTTGTGCCGGTGGCCCACCATGTATCGCCGACGATGAAGAATGGCGTGCCGTCGGCCTGCTCAATGGCATGATGATTCGGCGTGGACTGGAGAAACCCGCGACGAACCGTGTTTTCCTCCTTCTCTGCTTCGGTCCAGGGCATAGCAGTGAAGCTTCCGGTTTTGCCTCCGAGGCCGGAGTCGGCAGGATCTGACCCGCTGGTCCAGGTCCATGTCCCGGGGGCTGTTGCAAGGACTCGCACTTTGAAGGTTTGGCCGCCGTCCCAGAAACCATACACGCGCTTCTTGAAGTTAGGACCGGTGAGGTCGACCCAGACCGTAACATCGGTGTACGCGTTGGCATAAGTGTGCGCTGCCGTCAGTGTCACCTCTTGCTTCTCCCACACATGCACTGAAGTCTGCGCGAGTGCGACTGAGGTCATGAGCAAGGGGATCCAAACTAACATGAACAGGTTTTTCCTCATCGAATTCTCCGATCTAGATGAAACTTCTGGCTCGTGACCGCTCAAACTCTTCGGCCTTGTGCAGTGGCCGCACGATCACCAAATCGATCCGCTTATTCGCGGCCGGAGAGCTCGTTGAACCAAGCTAACCCTTCGACCGTATTGCCCGCCGGCCGGTACTCGCATCCTACCCAGCCGCGATAGCCGATCTGGTCCAAATGGTCGTAGAGATAGTCAAAGTTAACCTCACCGGTGTCCGGCTCATTACGCTTTGGCACACCTGCGATCTGCACGTGACCGCAATGCGGCGCGTACTTGCTGAGCTTCACGGCCAGATCCCCTTCCATAATCTGCATATGGTAAAGATCCATTTGCATCTTCAAGTTCTCGGCGCCCACCTCTTGCAGCGTGGCATAAGCCTGAGCTTGCGTAGTGAGGTAGAAGCCTGGCATATCGCGTGTGTTGATGGCTTCGACGAGTAGGGAAATGCCTTGCTTGGCGAGTTCGGTTGCAGCGTGCTTGAGATTGGCGACATATGTCGCGCCGGCTATCGCCGGACTGATGTTTGGCGGAACGATGCCAGCCATGGCGTGGACTTGCGTTGAGTTGAGCTGCTTCGCATATCGAATTGCGGATGCCAGGCCGGCGCGGAACTCATCTTCTCGGCCCGGCAGACATGTAGTGCCTCGTTCTCCGGCAGCCCAATCACCGGGAGGCAAGTTAAACAGCACGTTGACCAGATTATTTTTTCTCAGTTCTGCTGAGATTACTTCCGCAGGAAACTCATATGGAAATAGATACTCGACGCCCGTGAAACCCGCATTCGCGGCGGCAGCGAAGCGCTCGAGGAATGGTACTTCATTGAACATCATGGAGAGATTGGCAGCGAACCTAGGCATTTTGGACTTCCTCCGAACGATCCTTGCAGGCAAGAGTTGAAACTTTGCGCTTCAACACGCGGCGAACAGCATCAGCAATTGCTTCCACGCTCATGCCATACTTGTCCAACAAATCTGCATACGGACCACATTCCGCAAATGTATCGGCAAGTCCGACTCGCTCCAGTGGAGCAGGGTGAGCAGCAGCCAGGCATTCCGCGACGGCGCCGCCAAGACCACCGATGATGCTGTGTTCTTCCGCGGTGACGATGGCGCCGGTCTCTTGCGCGCAACGCGTGACCAGGTCAGCATCGAAGGGCTTGATGGTGTGGATTTCAACGACCCGCGCGTGAATATCTTCGAGCCGTAGAGCCTCGGCCGCCTGAAGCGATCGAGCTACCAACACGCCGCACGCGATGATGGTCGCATCATCGCCTTCAACGAGTGTGATGCCCTTGCCGATCTCTGGCTGATAGTCGGCGGTGAAGATCTGCGGCACTTCGTTTCGGCAGAGCCGGAAGAATACCGGCCCATCCCAGGCAGCCACCTGAGGTAGCAGTCTCGTCACAGCAAGGGGATCCGCAGGGACGACGACCGTCATTCCGGGAAGGCTCCGTAAGATGGCAAGATCGGTGATGGAATGGTGCGTGGGACCATCGAACGAGTCGGAGAGTCCGGCGTATGCCCCCGCCAGTTTTACGTTGGCTTTTCCGAAGCAGAGATGAGTGCGCACCATCTCCAAAGCACGCGTCGCAAAAAGAAAAGCAAAAGTGTTCGCAATTGGAACGAAGCCGCCGTTCGCCAAGCCGACGGCTGCGTCGACAAGTGCGGGTTCAGCGATCCCCACATTGAAAAAACGGTCGGGGAAGCTCTGCTCAAACATGTAGCTGAAATCGGAACTGCTGACGTCGGCGCTCAACACCACAACGTCTTTGCGAGCGCGGCCTAGCTCCACCAGTGCATTGCCATATGCACTTCGCATCAATATGGGTTGCCCAAAAGACTCTCTGATTAACCTTGCCATTGCTTAGCACCATCCTGCAACTCTGCCAACGCAGATTCAAACTGCTCCGCACTCGGTATCCCTCCGTGCCACTGCGGGGCGTTCTCCATAAAGCTGACGCCTTTCCCCTTGGTGGTGCGGGCAATAATGACCACGGGCCGCCCGTGAATCTCGTCTGCGTAGTCGAGCGCATCAAGAATCTCGGCCATATTGTGACCGTGAATTTCGATGACATGCCAGTTGAATGCCGCCCATTTGTCGGCGATCGGCTCCGTTGGCATCACCTGTCTCGTGGATCCGGTTTGCTGAACGCCGTTGTAATCAACAATCACTTTCAAGTTGTCCAGCCCGAATTTGGCGCCTAACATCAGGCCTTCCCAGATCACGCCGGAGTTCAGTTCGCCGTCGCCCAGCACTACGTAAATGTTGCGGCGTGAACTTTCCAATCGGGCGGCCAGCGCCATTCCAGCACCGATAGCAACTCCGTGGCCTAGAGGCCCGGCGACCACCTCCACTCCTGGTGTTTTTGCGGGTTCCGGATGGCCTTGCAGACGACTATTCAATGCGCGAAAAGTGCCCAACTCTTCTATGGGAAAGTAGCCGCGATGGGCCAGGACCGTGTACAGCATCGCGCACGCATGGCCTTTTGAAAACACCAGCCGGTCCCGGTCTTTCCATTCAGGGTTTTCGGGATTTAGGCGCAACTGGTGGAAGTACAGAGCCGTAAGAATCTCTGCAACGGAAAATGCTCCGCCGATGTGGCCGCTTTTGCGCTCGTAGATCATGCGAAGTACGTGAGCGCGATATTCGTAGGCACGCTGCGAGAGATCCCTAATCATCTCTTCCGAGTGTCTGGCGCCGTAGTGGTAGAGCTTTCCGGATACACCGGCCATGCACGTGCTCATGTTTTCCCCGTTTTCCCGCTTTCGAGCAACATAAACAATGGTGAACCTTGGACAATGATTGCGTTACGGAACTATGACCTTGTTTCTGAAATTGGAGCAAGCTCCGATTCTCCAGAGATCGTTTCTGCCCTTTCGCTACTCTGCTTAGGTGCAAACCGATCGGGAAATCTGGTGCGGAGAAATTTCACGGCTTGCCGCGCCGCTGAGTCCGGATCGGGCTCGGGCAAGATTTCCGCCGTAACCCAGCCGCTGTAGCCGATCTCGCGGAGTGCGTCGAAGATTTCGTCGAACTGGATATGTCCCCACCCCGGGGCGAGGCGATTTGAATCCGCCAGATGCAAATAGCCGATGAAGTCCTTGGCCGCCATGATGGCATCGCGAAACGAAGTATCTTCAATGTTCATGTGGAATGTATCAGGCATCAGCCTCACGCAGCGCCGCCCCGTTTCGCGAACAATGTCAAGGCCCTCTGCACAGTTATTAATGAAGTTGACTTCGTACCTGTTTACGGGCTCAACGATCAGCTCGACACCCAGCGGCTCGGCGACATCGGCGCAGCGTTGGATGCAATCGATATAGCGCTGGCGAGCTGTTTTCGGGTTCTCTCCGTCGTGAATCACGCCGCGGACGCGGCCTGTGTTGACTTTGGCGCCGAACTCCGCCGCGAGACGAATCATGTTGATGATTCGTTCGACAGCTTTGTCTCGTATTTCAGCTTCGGGATGGGTAAAGTAGAGGCGATCCGCAGCAAAGACCTGACCGGTTGAGATGCAGGGAATATCGAGTCCGGTTGCCGCGAGGCGCGGCTTGATCTGGGTCACATCCACTTGCGACGCATAACGCAATGCCAGTTCCACGCCGTCATAGCCAAGTCCGGCGCAGCGGTCGATGCAGCGGCAGAGGTCGTCTGCATAAACCGCGTATGCGCTCGGTAGAGCGTCCGCTGTGGAAACAACTAAACCAACTTTCATTGCCATTCTCCAGTCGTGCGCTGGGCATCCCGGCGCCGGTTACTTACCCGGCGGATTGCCGCTCCACAAACGTCCCCTGCGTTGTTGATGGGAAGACGCACTGGGCGGTAATATCGCGGACTTAGTTCAAAAAGACGAATTGCAGGTAACAACATTTCTTAATCCGCCGGTGCGGTTGCTTTTCAATGGCCGCACTTTACCCCAACCGCGTGATTTTTTCGGATTCGGCTCTCCGCTAGGCAGCCCTCACTCTTTCAAGTCCTGAACATGCGCTGCAAATGGGGAATACTAGGCTATGGAGAGTGTAAAGTCAAGCAATTCAATGTATATAAATGAATATACACGCTTTAGCGTGTGGTAGGACCTCCTATCTCATACCACTTGCTTCCGAGTGGTCCCTTTGCATGGCGATCAACTGGCGCCGTGTGAGAGGTCTCCTCGGAGAAAGTCTGAGCCGACGCCCAGGGCCAACTGACAGGTTGGCGCTCTCAGATGTTTTATTTTTGCCTGCGTATTTTGCCAATCGCGCCGCGCCTGAAGCGGGCGCTTTGCAGACAATCTCGATTGTTTACTCAGCTATTCTCTTGTTCCGGCGGGGCAAGGATTGCCTTCTGCTGAACTTCAAGCGCCGTGAGCAAATGTTGTCGCATCACTTGCCGGGCCCTCTTCGCGTCCCGTCTCTCTATACAGTCCAACATCTCAATGTGTGCGGGCATCACGCGCTGGACGAGATCGCTTTCCGATGAGACAAGTTCGCGAATCTCGACCATTAAATCATTGATCGAGTCCAGCAACAACGTGAGCAACGGATTGTGTGTTGTTTGAGCGAGACGCCGATGGAACTCAGAATCCTTGACCGCGTAGAGTTCTGGATCTCCTTTGACCGCTTCCATTTCTCCAAGGATGCGACGAATATCCTGAATGTCTTCTTCCGAAGCTTGCTCGGCTGCCAGACCGATGTTCTCCACCTCAAGCAGAGAGCGGACCTGATGCAGGTGATTGAGGCTGACATCCCGGCCCCACGAGCGGAGGAACAGATTCAGCGGCTTCACTACTTCTTCGCGACTCAATGCGCGAACGGTAGTGCCGATTCCGTGAGTGGTTTCCAGCAATCCACTCGCAGCAAGAACGCGAACTGCTTCTCGAACAACTCCGCGACTGACTCCCAGGCTCTCCGCAAATTCCCTTTCCGGAGGGAGTTTTGTTCCAACGGCCAACTGTTCAGAGAGGATTTTGTCTTGTATAGCATGGACGACACGGTCGACCAACGCATTCTTATTACCTATCGATCCGAAACGAACTCTTCGTACTTTCCTGACAAGTGGCCTTGGCATTCGCTGCTCCCAATTGACTCCCATCATAGTTTCTTCCCGAGCGAAGTCAAAGCCGCAGGGGTTGGGGTGGCGCATTCCGTGGGATTGCTTTACCATGATCGCCGTCCAGTGTCCGGCGTCTAGTGTTCACTGTTCAATGCATCTACCTGGAGGAATCTAACATCCATGATCATTCGGCTCGTATATAGAATCTCTATCCTCGCCTTGATGACAACTGCCCTGCTCACCGCTCAGGAAACCCGCAAGACCATCGTCAACCGCTCGCCAAATCCCGCCGACGACTCCAAGGAGAACTCGGCCACAGTTCCAGATGTTTTTGCCATCACCGGTCACTTCGATCGCATTGTGATTCTGCGCTTCAAATACAAGACGGATCTGCTCGCCGGCATGCAGCAGATGGTGAAGCAGGAGCACATCCAGAATGGCGTCATCCTGAGCGGAGTGGGCTCGGTACGCGGCTACCAGATACACCAAGTGGCCAACCGTACCATGCCCTCGCACGATACTTTCGTGAGCAATCCAACTCAGCCGGCGGATCTGGTCAGCATGAATGGATACGTCATCAACGGCAGAATTCATGCGCACGTAACGCTGGGAACACCGGAGAAAGCCATCGCCGGTCATCTCGAACCTGGGACCACGGTCTTTACCTTTGCGGTCATCACCATCGGCGTGATGAGCGATGCCGATCTAAGCCGCGTGGATGACAAGACGTACCGATAAAGCAGGAGTGCCGGATAGCGGGATTCAGTTTTGCAAGTTGGACATCCTGGCAACAGGCGTCTTAACGCCTCGCCTGACAGCTTCTCTGCCTCGGGGTTCCTTTTCTGCGCCCATAGCTGAACTCTCTGTTTATCAATTCCATCGTCGGCTATTCACAATGCCATGTGGTACGACATAGGAGGTCCTACCACTTTTTAACTAATTCAATACAAACATGTTACAATCTGCTACTTGACATTTATTATCTCCCGTGCGTATCTTGGGTCGATTCATTTTCAAAGGAGACTCGTACGATGAAAGCGCAAGTTCGCGATTTGACCCTTGCTTTGAGAAGAACATTTTCAGGAAGGAACGAGGGCGAAATCTGGTGCAGATTAGGTGTGCTCGCCCTTTGTCTCCTCCTGCTGGGCGGAGGAAAGCTATTTAGTCAGGCGGACACGGGAAGCGTTACCGGAACGGTAACGGATGCTTCTGGCGCCGTCGTGCCTGGCGTGAAAGTTTCCATCGTTGCGGCTGCAACCAACCAGCGGCAAGACGTTACGACGGACGGCGCGGGTCGCTATTCCTCCGGTCCGCTGCGCCCCGGTGAATATCGCGTTGAAGCCGAGCTGGCCGGTTACAAGCGTCTGGTCAACAAGAGTATCGTGCTGCAAGTCCAGGAAGCCGCAGTGATGGATCTCACGATGGAAGTTGGCGGCGTGCATGAGGTGGTGACGGTTACCACAGCCCCGCCGATGGTCGACACCAGCGACGCGTCACAAGGGTCGGTCATCGAGGAGAAAAGCGTCTCTGACCTTCCGCTGAATGGCCGCGACTACCTTCAGTTGGCGTTGCTTTCTGAGGGCGCTTTGCCTCCTCCGAACTCGCATACCGCAGATGGCAATTCCAACAACAGGGCGGCGGGCTTTACCGCAGGCGGAGTGCGCGACACGGATAACAGCTACCTGCTCGATGGATTTGATAACAACATCGATGACACCTCGTTCGATGTGGCCCAAGCCGAGGTCGTGAAGCCCTCCGTCGATGCGATCCAGGAGTTTAAGGTGCAAACCAACGCGTATCCGGCGCAGTTCGGCAGATCGGCCGGTGGCGTAGTGAACATCAGCATGAAGTCAGGAAGCAACGGATTCCATGGGACTGCATATAACTTTGTCCGCAATGAATTCTTTGATGCGAGGGACGACTTTAATTCCGGTAGACAAGCTCCTATCAAGCGCAACGACTACGGCTTTTCCGCAGGTGGGCCCGTTCTCAAGAATAAAGCGTTCTTCTTCTTCGCATGGGAAGATCTAAAGCTGAGAGAATCCTACATTGACAACAACACGATTCCGACAGCGCAAATGCTGCTGGGCAATTTCTCTGCACTCAGCGCCACCATCTATGACCCTGCGCAATACAACGCGGCAACCAATACGCGGACAGCCTTCACGGGCAATATTATCCCGCAAAGCCGGTGGGACTCGGCGGCCCAACAACTCCTCAAATACTTTCCAACTCCACAAAACACCAATGCCACACAAAATTTCATCTACGTTTCTCCCAACGACGAAGATCTCCACCGAATCAATACGCGAGAGGATTTTCAGCTCTCCCAGAAAGATCAACTGTCGTTCATCTACAACAGTCAAACAGTATTTATTCCGTCATATCCTGTCCTGCCTCCGCCATCGTTTGGCGGCGACTCGCGCCAGAGAAATACCTGGGGCTATGGCGGCGGTATCACCTGGACCCATGTTCTATCTCCGAATTTTGTGACAAGCAGTAAAGCCGGGTGGTTCGGGGATACATACCAAATCTCCTACCCCCCAGCGGCGTTAGCTCTTGGGAGCCTGACCACAAATATCGGCCTGCCCCTGCCTACGTCACCGCTTCCGATATCGTTTCCAAACTTTACACTCACCGGCTATTCAACCATCGGACCGGGCAACAACTTGCCCAATCGGTCGCAGGGGGAAAACCGGCAGATTGTGAACGATACCAACTGGGTCAAGGGTGCTCACACCATCCAGTTTGGTGCCGGGATTCAATGGATACAGACCAACAGCAACAACTCCCGGAGCGAAGACGGAGTCATTGCTTTCAGCGGCAAGTACACCAGAAACCCCGCTACCAGTTCCGGCGGAAACGCGTTTGCCGATTTCCTTCTCGGTCAGGTTGATAATGTCACCTTCAGCACGAATACGAGAGTACAAGCGCGGGCAATCAACCTGGATGGATATTTTCAAGACGAGTGGAAGGTCAACAAGCGTTTCACTGTGAATGTGGGCCTGCGGTACCAGTACCTGACGCCGTTCCACGACATCTTTGACAGACTGACGAATCTCGATATGGACACGAACCCTGCGCAGCCCCAGATCATTTATGAGGGCTCCAGCACGAGCACGTCTTTCGTGCACAACAGCCCCCTCGATTTTGAGCCCCGTATCGGCCTGGTGCATCAATTCTTCAATGATAAGGTGGTGTTGCGTGCCGGCTATGGGGTCAACTCCCCGTTCCAGAGATTCTCTCCATTCGGCGACTCTGACTCCATGGTCGTGAATCCTCCTTACGACGTTTCAATCACCACCAGCAGCAACGGCATCACTCCATCTTCGCAACTGTCGAATGGAATCCCCAGTAACTTCGTGGCTCTGTCAAGTGCGAATAACGTGACGCTGGCTTCCATGCAGCGCAATCCGCCGCACGCGTATAACCAGCAGTGGAATTTGAGTGCACAATACCAATTTGCCAGGGACTGGATGGTTCAGGTTGGTTATATCGGCAGCAAGGGCACGCATATCGTGAACTTATACGATGCAAACTACGTAAAATCCCTGGCCTCTGGAAGCGTCAACGCGCGGCGTCGCTTCGGCAACCTGTTCGTTCCAACATCCGCTCCAGGCACCGCCGGGGCTGCGCAGGGAGTGACCATTCCGCTTCTAGCCCAGATTCTACGGACGGAATATTCAGGAAATGTAAACTTCAACGGCATGCAGACAACTTTGACGCACCAGCTATCCCAAGGCTTTACAATTTTAGGCAGTTGGATATGGTCAAAGGCACTCGGAGATACCTACGACGTCGCAACCGGCGGCGGTATTGCAAGCTATAACTACCAGAATCCAGCAAATCTTCGTGGCGAATACGGTCCGTTGGACACAAACCTATCGCAGTCATTCGTTATAAGCGGACTGTGGGACCTGCCTTATGGTCACGGAAAGCGGTTTGGAGCAAGCCTTCCTGCCTGGGCTAACACCTTGTTGGGAGACTGGAGCCTGGACGGAATCATGACCAAGACGGCGGGAAGCCCGTTTAACGTAACCGTGAACGGAAATCCCTCGAACTCCGGGCAAACCGATCGGCCCAACATCGTCGGCAATCCGTACGCCCCTACAGGTGGACAAAACAAAGCACATTTTCTCAACGTCGCGGCATTTCAAGCCAATACAGCATATACCTACGGGAATATGCAGCGGGACTCCATGGTTGGTCCCCGCTACACCGATGTCGACTCCTCTCTATCAAAAGTGGTGACGATGTTCAATGTAAAGGATCAGCCTGTAAACCTTCAGCTTCGCTGGGATATTTTCAATATTGCCAACCACCCCAACTACAACATACCGGGCACTACTTTGGGTACTGGGACCTTCGGGCAACTAACAAGCGACGTTGCTGCACGACAGATGCAAATCGCCGCCAAAATTATCTTCTAACCACAAAGAGCACCTTGGCATAATGAACAGCTCTGCTTGCCACCCTTTGATGATCCGCTCATCGAAGGGTGGCAAGTTAGCGTACGCACCCTTTTGCAGGCTGCTGGCGCAGCCTGAACGCATTGCGACAATTCGGCACGACAGAAACGAGAAGAAGAAAATGGCGAAGATTGGATTCATCGGGCTTGGCATTATGGGTAAGCACATGTTGCGCAACCTGCGGAAGGCAGGACATGAACTGGTTGCATACGATATTGTCGCGGCTTCGGTAGACACAGTGGTCGGCGATGGCGTGGAACGCGGCGCGTCGTGCAAGGACGTAGCGGCTCGCACGGATGTAGTGATTACCATGCTCCCCGACGGCCCAGAGGTAGAGCATGCAGTGCTAGGCGCGAGCGGAGTGCTGGAAGGCGCTCATACGGGATTGACCCTCGTGGACATGAGCTCTATCAGCCCGATCGTGTCGCAACAGATTGCGGCGGCATGCACTAAGAAGGGGGTTGCATTTCTGGATGCGCCTGTCAGCGGCGGCGAGCCAAAGGCCATCGACGGCACGCTGGCGATCATGGTTGGCGGCGACGAGGCGACCTTCGACAAGGTCGCTCCGTTGCTCATGCTGATGGGGTCGAGCGTTGTGTTGGCAGGCGCAGTCGGCGCGGGCAACGTTACCAAGCTGGCGAATCAGATCATCGTGGCCTGCAACATCGCCGCGATGTCCGAAGCCCTTGTGCTTGCGGACCGCTGCGGTGTCGATGCGGAAGTTGTGTTCAATGCAATTAAGGGCGGCCTTGCCGGCAGCACGGTACTGAACGCCAAGGCGCCCATGGTGATCGCGCGCAACTTCAAGCCCGGCTTCCGCATTCGGCTGCATCAGAAGGACCTTCGCAATGCGCTGCTCACAGCCGAATCGAAAAAAGTGGCCCTGCCGCTGACAAGCCTGGTGCAGCAAATGCTAATGGCGCTGATGAACCAGGGCAGCGGAGATCTCGATCACTCGGCACTTTATACCTTCATTGAGGAAATGGCGCCGAAAAGCCCCGGCAAGCGCGGTCAGAAATGAAAACTGCTTCGCTCTGCTAAGGTTAGTTGCCGGAAAGAAATGGCGTTGCCCCGCGACGCGTGTCCCTGAGCAAGCTGTTGCATGCATTGGAGAAAGAGATGGCAGCGTCTGGAAGCGATCGAGTCGAAACCATGATGACTCGGCGCGAATGGGCCGTCGTATTGCTACTCGTGATTTCGGCCGTCATCAACTATGTCGACCGCAGCAATCTTTCCATCGCTGCGCCCTTGATTCAGCGACAGTTCAACTTGTCACCCATGCGAATCGGCTCCTTGCTGTCGGCATTCTTCTGGACTTATGCGTTGATGCAGATTTCCGGAATTGCCGGATGGTTCTCCGATCGGTTTCCAGTGGGTTGGGTGATGTTTGGAGGATACGTCTTATGGTCCGGCGCAACGGTCATAACTGGATTGACATCGAGTTATGCGGGCCTTTTTGTGGCTCTTCTCCTGCTCGGTATCGGTGAGTCAGTCGCGTATCCCTGCTACTCGCGAGTCTTTGCGGAGCTTCCTCAGCAGCAGCGCGGACGAGCCAACGCGCTCATCGACGCCGGCACAAAGCTTGGACCGGCGGTGGGCGCGTTCGTCGGCGGTCTGCTGCTTGTGCACATTGGCTGGCGGATGCTCTTCATTGTTCTCGGAGCTGGCGGACTTTTGTGGGTTCTGCCGTGGCTCCGCATCATGCCACACTACGGGCGCAGAGTGAGTGGAGGCGATGCCCCGCCTCTTCCTTCCATTGCAAGACTGATACGCGTGAAGAGCGCATGGGGAACTTTTCTCGGGCATTTCTGCGGAAACTATTTCCTCTATTTCCAACTGTCATGGCTCCCTATCTACTTGGTGCGCGAAGAAAAGCTGTCGATCGGATCCATGTCACGGCTTGCCTCCGGGGTTTTCCTGTTGATTGCATGTTCCACCCTTGTCGCGGGATGGATCTCCGATCGATTGATCGCTGCCGGCGCCTCGCCCACACGGGTTCGGAAGAATGTTGTGGTGGGCGGCCTGACTGTGGCCTCGAGCCTTCTGTTCCTGGCGTTCACTCATGGAAATCTTCCATTATCGATTGCCATAATGACCGTAGCCTGCATCGGCTATGGGGCCTTTGCTTCCAACCACTGGGCCATTAGCCAGACTCTGGCTGGGCCTGCGATGGCGGGACGTTGGACAAGCATGCAGAATGGGATCGCCAATCTCGCTGGCATTGTCGCTCCCTGGGTCGCAGGAGCAATCGTTCAGATCAGCGGCAGCTCGCGCATGGCATTCTTTATCACGGGGTCTGTCGCCATCGCGGGAGCATTCATCTGGGCGCTGCTTGTACGGAGGGTAGAGCCTGTCCAGTGGGACGCAAACGTGGGCGCTCTGGAGACAACAAGATGAGAGTCCATTGGGGATCGACATTTCATCGAGTCGCACCGGCCACCGACTCTGAAGGGATTGTCCAGAATGGTTTCCCGCTCAATCAACGATGCGAACCCTACACGTCTAGAAATCTATTCCCGCGCCAATGAAGTGGGGAGCCCATTCGCCTCAAATTCCTTGTGTGTAATACAGGACGGACGCCCGGTGCGAAGCAGACATTGCCCGCAACCTCAGTGGAGATTGGGATAGGTTCTGTAAGCGACGAGTTGAGCGTCGAAAAAGGTTCCGCTGAGGCGCGAGGTTTTGAGGAGGACTTCGAAGTAAGGAAATCGTTTCGCGCCGAAGGTGTTCAGCAAATTCTGCATTTGGATTTCGGAAGAGAGAAAAGCAGCCGCGGCGCCGGTCGCATCGGAGTCGGTTCCTGCGATGAGGACGATGCTTCCCGTGTGGCTCAGGTTAGGCAGATAGGCAATGGTTGCTGAAGCCGCAGAGTCGAAGTAGACTGCCTGCTCTCCCGGCCGCGGATGGCGATTGCGCACGATTGCCACCGCATGCGTGTAGTCGTAGTCGGTGACGAAGTTGAGCTGATCGTCGAAGAGGTCATCCCAGGGAACCGCTTTCTTGCCGCCGATCAGGATCACGTTGTCGCGCTTGATCTCGTCCGCGGTAAAGTAACGTGCCAGCGTGAGGTAATGCGGGTAGTTTGCCGGGATCTCGCCCAGCAGCGACTGAGCAGCGCGCACGGCGCCAAAGGTCACCAGGTTGTGTCTGAGGACCTGGTTCACATCCTCCTTGCGATCCGCGCTCATGTTCGACGATTGAATCTGCTGAATAAATCCGCGCGAAATGTAATCACCAAGCGTAAGCGGATTGCCGGTAATATCCTCCACCACGCTGGCCGAATCGTCGGACAATACGAGATCGGTCTGGCGGTGGGGGTCGAGAAAGCTGCTCCAGAATGCGGTCAAGGCCGGTTGACCATCCCATGGATAAAGTGCCTTGAGCAAGGAGCGGTTCTGGACGTAGAGCGCGACGCAGGCGAGAGCAAGCGAAATGCTCACAAGGGGCCACACCAGACGCCGGAGATGCCTGAGCTTTCGAGAGTCCTGGCGAGACGTGGTGTCGCCAACCGGCGTTATTTCGCGTGCGGACTCTGCCTGCACCTGCACCCCGACCGCCGACTGCTGGGCCAGTCGGCGGCGAAAGACGAGCCGGTAGCCGCCGCGGGGAATTTCAAAGAGGAGAGGCTCGTTGACGCCGGTTGATTCAAAATACGATTCAATGCGCTTGCGGAGTTCGGTGGCGTTGACCCGGACAATATTATCCGCACTGCGATCGTAGGAGGCGGGCCTGCCGAAAACTCTGGCGCCGATCTCCTGTTCGTGAATTTCGGGGCACCCCTCCTTGAGCGACTGTTTTCCTACGTAGAGCAGAAAATCGCGCAGGCGGGTCGAGCGGCTGAATTGCTCGCTGGCGGCAACGCGCTCGATGAGCGCCCGCCGCTCTTCGAGGGTGGGCAGTGCTTCAGCGTCACCCACGGCCGGATTTTCAACAACTGTTCCCATCGCCGTGAACCGAGGTACTCTCCCAAGTCTACGCCGTGATGCGGTTGGCAGCAATGCGTGCGAGAAGCGCCCGGAATCGTATTCTTACGGCCCCCTTAACCAGCCGATCCCGCAACCGCCTTGCGCCATCTAATGCCTTGACAATTAAATGCTTCCTGGTCTTCTAGCGGTTAAATTCGCGACCTTCTTCCGGTGAATTAACTTGCGGGTCGTATCGAGCGCCGAGAAGAATGCGAGTCCGGGTTCAAAAGGCCGAGGACGGAGCTTTGTAAGCGCAACTTCCTCGAGAAGCGAGTCGTTGCAAGGCACCGGTTCGCACCAACCAGATCCAAGACGCAACCATATCGATCCACTTTTCAGGAGGAATCATTGGTAATGAAAACGTTCATCAGTTCCACGACGCGCACGATGTTTTGGTTGTTGATCCTCGCGGGGATCATCGCAGGGGCCGGTTCGCTCGAGGCGCAGCGGTATCTCGGTGGAATCAGCGGCACCGTGGCCGATCAAACCGGCGCCATACTTCCTGGCGCGCAGGTGGCGGCTGTCGAAAGCAGCACGCAATTCAAAACGGTAGTCAAATGCGGCGCCGACGGCGCCTTCTCCATCCCCTCGCTCTCGCCTGGCACGTATGCGGTGTCGGTTACAGTCGCGGGATTCAAGACGGAGACGAAAACCGGCATCATTCTGACCGCGGGACAAATGGCTCAGATCGATTTCAGTATGCCGCCGGGCAGTGTCAACCAAACTGTCGAGGTGGCCGCGGAGTCGTCGAATTTGATGGACACCGGATCGGCGACGATTGCCATGACGCTTGATGCCCAGGCAGTGGCCGATCTACCGAACAATGGGCGGAATCCCTATGTGATGGTGACAATGGCGCCCGGAGTGGTGGACACCGCCTCCGGCGGCTACTTTAACGGCAAGGCAAGCCAGTTCACCAATCCTTACAGCGGCGTCGCGGTGCAAGTTACCGTAGATGGCAACTCCGGACACAATCGGCTGACGCTGGATGGCATCCCAGACGACGCGCCGGAACGCTTTTCGGGCGCCAGCTACCTCGATTTCACTCCTTCGCCCGATGCGGTGCAGGAAACCAAGATTGAAAACGGCATCTTCGACGCGCAGATCGGCCACGGCAACGGTGTGGTGTCCAACGTCGTGGTCAAGAACGGTACCAACAGCCTGCATGGCGCCGCCTACTACGCATTTCAGAACACCTATCTGGACGCAAATTACTACCAGAATGTCGCCAATCACATAGCGCGCCCCAACAACCAGGTCAACCAGACCGGACTTGTGCTCGACGGGCCGGTGGTGCTGCCCAAGCTCTACAACGGGCGCAACAAGACCTTCTTCATGTTCTCGGCGGAGCGCTACGCTACACACACGCCGCAGACTTTCAGTACGCGCGTGCCCACGGCGGCGGAATTGACTGGCGATTTTTCGGGCCTGTGCCCAAACGGCTTCAACTCGTCCGGCTTCTGCGCCTCGACCGGCGGCGTTCAACTGTTTGTTCCGAACTCTCCTGTGGACGCCAATAACAACCGCACCGAGTTCTTCCTGAATAACAACATCGTTGCGTCCACCTTTGGCACCGCCGTGTACACGTGCACAGGCACAGGCCCCACGTGTACGGTCACGAGCTTCGGCGCTCCGGTGGCAGGAACCTCGGCCATCAACCCCACCGGCAAGGCCCTGGCGGCCTACATCCCAGCCCCGAACGTCTCGGGGTCTACAGCGGCCAGTTCGGCCTCCCAGCCCAACTATATCTCCGCGCAGACCTCCTATCCGAGCAGCTATCCCTCTTTCATCGGCCGTTTCGACTTTGAACTCGGCCAGCTCGACAAGCTGAGCGTGATCGGATTCCGGTCCGGACTGACGCAGAGCTATCCGCTGGAAGGCTTCCCCAAGGGCATCGGGCCGAACGGATACGGCTATTCGGTCTACCGCAACACCCGCGGCGGCAGCATGGACGAGACTCACCAGTTTTCATCGAGCCTGGTGCTGGACTCGCGCTTCGGCCTCACCGAGCACCCCTTCGGGCTGCTCTACCCGGGCGCCCAGAACTTCAGTCTGAGTGGCCTTTCAATCAGCACAACGGGCCTGCCCTACAACAGTTTCCCCGGCGAATCGTCAACCGACAGCTATTCGAGCCTGGCGCCCGGCGCCGGCGGCCAGATCAGCAATTCCGTTCTCAGTTCGCTCGACGAGACTCTGGCCAAGCAATGGGGACGCCACTCACTCCGTGTTGGTTTCCAAGGCGACCTGCTGCGCTACAACGTGCAGAACCCAATGAGCGGATTCGGCAATGGTTCCGGCACTCCGGGCTTTAACTTCGACCGCCGTTTCACGCAGTCGAACTCGGTCCTTTATAGCGCCGGCTCGGCTCCGGTAAGCAGCGGCGCCGGCTCCGGCGATCCGTTTGCTTCCATGCTGCTGGGCAGCTTCTCCTCGACCAACTACAACATCGGCATCGCGTACGCCACACAGCAGATCTATATGGCGCCTTATTTCGAGGATGACTGGCGCGTGAACAACAAGCTAACTGTGAATCTGGGCGTACGCTACGATTACGAGTCGCCTCTGACCGAGCGCTACAACAGGCTGATCGCGGGCTTCTGCGCCACCTGCACCAATCCTCTGCAGGCTTCGGTTACCGGCCTGAACTTGAAGGGCGGTCTGCAGTTCGTCGGCCCGTCGAGCCGTTTCCCGTTCCCGCACGACACGCACAACATTGCGCCTCGTCTTGGCGCGGCCTGGCAGGTGCGGACCAATACCGTGGTCCGGGCCGGCTTCGGCATCATCTTCTTCAACACCATTGAGGGTCCGTACTCCACGGGCTTTAGCCAATTGACTTCTTACAATAATTACACCAGCTCGGCCCCCCTCAACTCCGAAACCAACCCATACCCCACAGGCGTGGTTTTGCCCACCGGCAACACACTGGGCCTGGGAACCGGGCTCGGCCAGAACATCAACTTCAACGATCCAACCCACGTGCAACCGCGGGCGGCCGAGTACACGCTGAACATACAGCAGCAGCTTCCCTGGAACACTGCCTTGCAGGTCGCCTACGTCGGCTCCCGGCCCACGCGGCTTGAGGTGAGCAAGAACATCAACGCTCTACCGGCCCAGTATTACAACCAGGGCGCGGCCGAGGTCACTTATCTGA
>Ga0302266_10000632_pt1 | contig 35117 bp, 36 predicted proteins | sample III_Bog_E1_2_FD_194559 | JGI IMG/M metagenome (GOLD analysis project Ga0302266, IMG submission 194559) | Peat permafrost microbial communities from Stordalen Mire near Abisko, Sweden - III_Bog_E1_2 | ecosystem: Environmental > Terrestrial > Soil > Wetlands > Peat | place: Sweden: Abisko...
TGACATGCGAATACTGGAAACGTATTTGGCCCGATGCATCACTGCGGAAAACTCAACTAGCTGACAGCCTCTCAAGAATTCAATTATTTAGGAACCGGTTCACAGAGGTTTCGTATGACCTTTCAGCACTAATGACAGATTTGCCATCAAGGCTCATCGATTTGTACTCGGACTGTCAGATTTTCGCGAAGACCGAGATCGAGTTATTATTGAAAGAAGTTCATGCAAGCATTGCGCCTAAACCAATTCAGGCCCGATTAGCGGAATCGATTGAAGATCAGTCTCCGTAGGAAGATGTAAATTCCGGCTCCTCATGCCCGCCGAACAATTATGAAGGGGCGTTGGGAAGCGGTTCATCCTTAAGAATCCAGCGAATACTCTCCATACCGGCACTCGAAATCACTCGCCTTCCTGATGATACCCCAATCGCATTCAGAACCTCGTCCTGAATCATTATCGTCCCAACGGAGCAAATCGCGCGCTTTTCGTCGGATTTGACCAAGAGGCACGTATTACCAACGAGTTCGGGTGGAACGGACCAAGTCTGACCGATGGTGCTTTGGATTCCAATCTCGGTTCCACCAAAGCAGGGATTGATAATTCTCCCCTTCGCCAGTTTCAAACGGTTTCTCAATTGAACCCTGATTTTGGTTCCGAGATAAATCCTCTCGTTGATCTTCGTCTCGTTGAGCGTAGAGCGGTTTGTGCGGGCCGAATCGATGACCTCATCTATGGCTTTGCGCAAAAGAAGGGGAATTTCCTTCTTGAATCTCTCAAGCCCACCAGCATTTTTAAGAATTGCTTTCTCTAGCTGCTCAATTAGCAGTGAGTCTGGATTTCCCTGCCCTTGCCAGTTCGGTTGTTTATCGAGGCTTCTTGTTGGATTCGTAGCCATAAGCGGATAATAATGCGAATGTACCACCTTGGAATTCACTAACGCGCTATTTTCCGAGGGAGAGACACTTCTTGTGCAATAGGTTGGTTAGCACTGCATCAAGGCTGATTTGACCGAGGGTGCATATCCTGCACTCCCAGAGGGTGCGAACAGACCAGCCCATGCGGCGCAGTTTGCGTTCATTGGAGATGTCCCGCTCCTTGTTCCGAAGCAGCTTCGGCACCCAATATTCGCGATTTGATTTTGGCAGCCTGCCATCGCGGCACGTGTGGCCATGCCAGAAGCATCCCTTGACCTGAATAATGATTCGATACTTCGGGAGAACGATATCAGGGCATCCCGGCAGATCACGAACATGCAAGCGAAATCGAAAGCCGAGGCGATGTAGCGCCTTTCTGATAAGCATCTCCGGTTTCGTGTCTTTCGATCGGATGCGAGACATCATCTCCGAGCGCTTGGCTGCCGTTTCGTATTTAGAGGTTTTCATTCTCAGGTCTCAGTGAATTTATCAACGCATCCACAGGACAGGAATCCTAGTAACAGCCTGATCTATGGTTTCACCCTGATCTATATTCACATTCTCCCTTCTGGAGAATTTGAACTCAAAAATGGTGCATCATTCCCAACCCCGAAAATCCAAACCTGATTCATTCTCATCCCGCCAGTTGTCGAAAACCGTGATCACATCCATAACTACGCATATCTCTTGCCAGGCACATCCATAATGACGCATATATCCAGCAGAAATTACGCATAATGACGCATATATCCCCCAAAAACCCTATCCATATGTACGCATAAACCGCCTGGAGCGAATTCAACTCAACTTGTCCAAATACCCGTCCCGAGCACAAACATAAAACTCAAATCTGCGAGGAGGGCAGCGGGCTGAGGAGCAGGTTGGTGATGTTGCTGACGATGGGCTCGTAGCTGTAGCGCGGGTTGGCGGAGAGCTTTTTCCAGTCGGGATGGTTGCGGAAGGCGTCCCATCGGGCGTTGTACTCGTCGAGGCTGGCGAGGCTGAGCATGTAGGTGAGGCAGGGCATGCGCGAGCCGATGAGCGTGTCGCCGAAGAAGACGGGATGAAAGCCGGCGGCCTGGAAGCAGGCGAATTCGCCGCTATTGAACATTTCGACCTTGCGGATGTGGGCCTGCTCGCTGGGGCTTTCGTAGGTGCGCATTTGGAAGATGCGTTTGGATTTGGCGGCGGTGGCCGGAGGAGGCGTGAGGCGGGGCCAGCCGGAGAAGGCTTGCAAAAGTGAAGTCTCGACGCGGTCGAAGGAGGGCGCTGTGGCGGGGGCGTTCCAGAAGGGGTCGGCGGCTTTGAGGAAGGCGGGATCGCCGGCGAGGCGGAGAGTGATTTGAGCGAGGGCTTCGACGGAGCCGGCGGGGATGAGCAGATAGTAGGCCGGGGATTGAGTGCCGAAGTCGGCCTGGAATGCTCCGATGGGGCCGAGGCCGAGGCGGGTGAGGGCGGGGATGAGCGCGTCGGCGAAGTAGCTTTGGGTGAGGGCGGTTTGCGGGCTGGAATGAAGCTGGTAGCGGCGGATCTGGTAGTACTCGAGCGGGGCGGCGGGCTGGGCGACGGTGCCGGCCTGGGCGGCGGGTTCGTGCGTGAGGGCGAGGGCTGAGGCGGCGAGAGAGGCGGTGAGAAAATTGCGGCGTTGCATGGAGACCTCCGAAAAAATGATTGTACGCCTGGTATGGTCTTGGGTTAAAGCGATTTACGACTGCGTCCTTGCGGCGAAGGCCCAGTTGTTTCCCATGCAGAAGTTGAGGATGGAGCAGCAGAGAATGGCGATGGCGTTGGCGACTAGCAGAGGGGTGTGCGCGACACCGACTAGAAGGCGCATGAGGGCGAGATTGCCGAGCATGGAAACCAGGCCATTGGAGAGATGAAAGCGCACGAGCTGAGCCAGGACGGCGGAGTTGTGGCGGCGGTCGCTCCAGGTGTAGTGGAGGTGCGCGACAAAGTTATGCAGCAGGGTCAGCTCCAGCGCAGCGGCGGAGGTAAGCAGATAATGGCCCGGAACGCAGCGGTTGAAAAGGGCGAGCGCGGCAAGCTGCACCACCATGCCGACGGCGCCGACGAGATTGAACTTGCTCCAGCGGATGAAGGTGCTCACGGCAGCGGCTCCTGACGATAGAGTTGCGCAGTGTGGCGCAGGGTGGTGTGAATTGCCATGGCAAACATGCCGAGGGTTGCGATGGCGCCGCCGAGGTCGAAGAGCAGAATTTTGAAGCCGAAGAGATGGGCGTAGGGATTGCGCAGTAGCGCGAGGTTGCCTATGACGAGCAGAATGCGAATCTCCGTGGGGCCGAAGATGCCCTGTGAAAGCTGAAAGCGGGAGAGCGAATAGGTGGCCAGGAAGCTTTCACCGGAGAGGATGAGAAAGGCGATCAGCATGGCGATGGCGGTTTGCCAGTGGAGAAAGCCGGAGAGGGCGAGGCCGGACATGAGAGCGACGGAGCCGAAGATGTCTGCCATGTGATCGACATAGAAGCCGTAGCGCGGACGCTCGTGGTGGCGCACGCGGGCGAGGGTGCCGTCGAGGCTGTCGCCGAGCCAGTTGAGCGCGAGGCAGAGGATGACGAGAAGCAGGGTGTAACGGTTGAAGCGCGAGAGTGCGTAGAAGAGGCCGGCGGCGATTTGCGCGCAGAGGCCGAGGAGGGTGAGTTGGTCGGAGGTGAGCCAGCGGGGGGCGCGCGAGGCCATCCAGAGCAAGGCGCGTTTTTCGAGGGACGCGGTGAGGGATTGGTTGATGCGGCGCGCGGTGATGAAAGCTGCGGGTTTATTTATCGCGACTGCTTGAAGATTCATTTTCGTCTCCTTATCCAATGGCCCAGATTATTTTGATTTTCAGACAAAAATAGCAAGTTAGCCCCCGCTGCGCGGAGTTAGCGAGTTAGCAAGTTAGCGAACGACTATACGCGCTATCTGCGCAGCGCGTTGCAGGTGGAGCGCAGGGTGAATTCCAGCGATTCGCGGGGAACGCTCTCGACGAAGGGACCAATTGCCCAGCCGAGGCCGGTGGGGATGGAGCGCGTGAGGGAAACAGATTCGATCTGCATGTATAGGCCGCCGTCGCGCTCCTCGTAGGTCCAGTACGTGTAGAGCCGCCAAAGGAAGCCGTGCTCCTCGCTGGAAGTGAGCGCGCGCTCGTGGCGAGTGCCGGGCGAGTCGATTTCGGAGATCTGCGTGCTACGTGAGATGCTGTATCCGCGGAGCGCGTCGAGGCGGGCAAAGGTGACATCGTAGGTTGTATCCATTACTACGGTGATGACGTGTTTTTGGCGGACGCGCATCAGGACCTGGAAATGATCGCCTTGCTGATAGAGGATTTTTGACTGGAGGATTTGCGGGGAATAGTTTTGCGGATAAGCGTCGAAATTCTTCATCAGGCGCTCGAAGTCCGCGGCTTTGGCTCCGGGTGCAAAGGCGGTGCCGCGCCAGTGGTAGAGCATGGCTCCGGGCAAATCCGCATTGGTGGAGGGCGTGATCTGCTCGATAATCAGTTCGCCCTGACGGAGACGCGTCTCGGACTGTGCGAGAGAAGCGATGAAGCCGTTTGGCGAACGATGCTGATGAACCAGACGCGCCTCAACCGTGCTGATATAAGAGTCGAAGGCTGAAACGGCGGCAGGCGCGGGTTCAGCCAGCGTGTATGCGGGCGCGGCGGCAAAGAGCAGGAAGCCGCATAGAACGAAGTTAGCGGAAAGTTTTCTCGGGCCGGATGGTTGGCGTTGCATCATGAACAGACCTTATCGTGGAACCGGCGGGCGATGCAATGCATGGAATCTCACTTGTCGAAGACAAGTTTCTCACGGTGCAGGTAATTGCAGATATTAGACTTGCGAAAAGTTGTACATTGGGCAGCGGAACTGGATTGAGCGCGTGATCGGTTACACTGGCATGAGCATGACGGATGCAGGGACAGCACGGCGCTATCGCTTCGGCACATTTGAAGCAAACGTAGCCACGGGAGAGCTTCGCAGAAATGGACTCCGGGTCAAGTTGAACGCACAGCCGTTTCAGATGCTGTGCCTGCTGCTGGAGCGGCCCGGCGAGCTGCTGACGCGAGAGGAAATCTCCCGGAAGTTGTGGCCCGACGGAACTTTTGTTGACTACGAACATGGCGTGAACTCGGCCGTCAATCGCATCCGCGAGGCTCTGGGCGATACGGCGGGAAATCCGCGATTCGTGGAGACGCTGGCGCGGCGCGGCTATCGCTTTGTGGCGCCGGTGGAGCGGATTACATCAGGTGAAGATCGGTCACAGCCGGTCGCCGAATTCCCTTCCCCGGCGGCGACGGAGCAGACAGTAGTGCGCAGGCAGCCAACGAGGATTGCGGCAGAGCCTGGATCCAAATTTCGTTTCCAGATTCTGGCCACACCGGAGGAGCTTCCGAAGGTGTCGCATCGCGTTGTGACGACGCTCTTTATTTTGCTGCAGATCATGTACCTTGGATTCTATGTGGGGGCGCTGGCAAACCTGGCGGAGATTGAAGAGCTTTTCTCTCCGCTGCCGAGGGCGACGGAGGCGTTCGTTGTTCTGATTGTGACGGCGGCGATGCTGATACCTGTGCGGCTGTTTGTGATTACCGCTACGCTGTTTCATGCGCCCGGGGCGCGCGGAAAGTTTCTCAAGCTCTGGCCGTTTCTGCTGGCGTTCGATGAGCTGTGGGCGCTCGCGCCCTTTTTGTTGCTGCACCACATCAACTTCGGGCTGGCGCTGGCGTGCATGACGCCGCTGGTTTATTCGCCTTTTGCACAGCGTTCGCTGATGCTGATGGGGGCGGGGGAGAAGGCGGCAAGTTAGCGGAGTTAGCGGAAGCTCTGTGTAAAACTTTGACTCGATCCAGCTTTCCTTACAATCTCCCTATAATACGCTTCCGTGTCATCGATCATCTTACTTAGCAAAAATCTGCGATTAGCGGTACGGTATGCCTCTTCGCCGAGGCGGTGACGGAGCGCGGGATCTTCTACCAACAACACGATTGCCTTGGCGAGCGCGGCCACATCCCTCGCCGGGAAGACAATCCCTTCGCGGTCATTGGTTACAATTTCGGGGATTCCTCCGGAGGAAGATACCAGAAGCGGTTTGCCCGCGAACATCCCCTCAAGAATGGAGAGGCCGAACGGCTCCCGGTGCGAGGGAAGCAGAATCACGTCGGAGGCTTTCATCAGGGCGGGGATATTCGCCTGAAATCCGCAGAACACAACCTTCTCGCCAAGGCCGTAGCGCGCCACCAGCGCTTGCAGTTTTTGTTTGTCTTTTCCTTCTCCCGCAATCAGGCATTTGTAATTCAACTCGCGCGGGAGCAGCTTTAACGCCTCGATCACGTCATAGTGGCCCTTCGATTCTGTGATGCGCGCAACCAGACTGAAGACAACCTCCCCGCCTACACCAAACTTTTCACGAATCTGCGCCGCCTCTTCGCCACTCGCCTTCTCGATCTGCGCCGGATCGATTCCGTTATGGATAATCCGCACCTGATCCGCGGCAACGCCAAACTTCTCCGTCAAGCCACGCTTGATGAAGCCGCTGACCGCGATCATCCGGCGAATAATTCTGCCATGCAGGGATTTGAACGGAGCACGGTGCCAGATATCGTGAACCGTGATGACATAAGGCACGCCAGTGCGCCGAAAGATCGCTTCCGCAAAATAGCCTCCGGTACGGTGGTGAGCATGGATGATATCGATCTGGTGCCTGGTGACGATCTCGATCAGCCGCCGGTAAGCCGTCAGTTTGTCGAAAGGGTTCAGGCTCTGAAATGGCAGCCTGTACTCAGCCAGCACGCCGGGCGGGGTATTCTCCACTTCAGAATTTCCGCTTGCAGCGACGAAGTAGATCTGATGGCCGCGCAGACTGAGCTCCTTCATCAGTTGAAGAGCATGGGTCTCCGCCCCTCCCGCTCTTCCTCCGCGCCATACGTGGGAGAAGAGCACGAGAATCTTCAAGTTGTTCTCAGATGCCCGCTCCGGCTGCTTGCAGAAGGTTTTGTTCACGAGCATGACTGTCTTCAAGATCGATTTTTTATAATGTGGGATCTTCCACACTTCGAGTGTGGGCAACGAAAAGGGCGGCAGCTCCAGATATACGCCTGAGCCATAACGCACGCGCACATCGGGTCCGTGCGGCTTGTCGAGATTGATTGAACGAGGATGAATCGGAAGGTGTTCGGTGATCAGCACATGCGGAAAGCCTCCAAGATTATTGAGGACTTTGGCGATCTCGTCGTTGCTAAGATGCTGGAGAACCTGGCAAATCAGGCACAGATCAGCCGTCGGCAGCGGATCGGATGTAATGTCGGCACATTGAAAGCGAAAGAGACGATTTCGCTCTGTGCGGCTGTGATGCTCGATCAGCTCGGGGACTACGTCGATGCCTGTGTAAGATACGCCGGTGGCCTCGGAGATCTGCCGTCCGATGGCAAAGTCACCGCATCCCAGATCAACGACGCTGCGCACATTGTGTTTCCGAATGAAGTCGATCACGAAGGCGCAATATTGCTCCGAGGCCGCGCCGCGTGAGCCCGAGCCGGAGTGATAGGGCGAGCCATCATCGCCCCATTCCCGGGTGCGATAGATTCTCTGAACGGTTTCTCTGATTGAGAGAGAGCCATAGATCCGATGGGTTTTTTGGTTGCGCCCGAGTTGTCTGTCCATCCAATTTTTCAGGCCACGAAACATTCAGGACCGAACTCTCTCTTCATTTGATTATAACTTCAAAGATTTACATTCCATCAGGGGCGATAGCCTTGTCACAGCACCCTCGCGAGCCATTTTCCGGTGTGGGAGAGGAGATTGGTCGCAATCTCTTCGGGGGTGCCTTCAGCGACTATCTTGCCGCCGGCTGCACCACCTTCTGGGCCGAGATCGATGACCCAGTCGGCGGACTTGATGACGTCGAGATTGTGCTCGATGACGATGAGTGAGCCGCCGCCGTCGATGAGCTTGCGGAAGGCGGTGAGGAGCTTGGAGACATCGTCGAAGTGGAGGCCGGTGGTGGGCTCGTCGAGAATGTAGAGGACGCGGCTGGCCTGGGAGGGCTTGGCGGTGGCGTTGACGGCGCGGACCTGGGCGAGATGAGCGGCGAGCTTGACGCGCTGCGCCTCGCCGCCGGAGAGCGTGGTGGCCGACTGGCCGAGACGCAAGTAACCGAGGCCGATCTCGTCGAGGACGGCGAGTTTTTCGAGCAGGCGGTTTTGGCCGGCGAAGAAGCGCAGCGCCTCTTTCACGGTCATTTGCAACACATCGTGGATGTTCTTGCCCTTGTAGTGAACATTGAGGATTTTGGTTTGATAGCGGGTGCCGTTACAGTCCTCGCAGGGTAACTCGACGTCGGCGAGGAATTGCATTTCGACAGTGACCGTGCCGTCGCCCTCGCAGGTGTTGCAGCGGCCGCCGGGGACGTTAAAGGAAAAATGGCCGGGAGTGAGGGAGAGACGGCGAGCCTCGGGCTGCGCGGCGAAGAGCTCGCGGACTAGATCGAAGCCCTTGATGTAGGTGATGGGGTTGGAACGCGGAGTGCGGCCGATGGGGGTCTGATCGACGAGGACCACATCGTTGAGGCGCTCGACGCCGGTGAGGGATTTGTAGAGGCTGGAGGGGTCGGCGCCTTCGGACTGTCCGAGAGCGCGCGCCACGGCGCGATAGAGCACCTGATGAACCAGTGTTGACTTCCCGGAGCCGGAGACGCCGGTGATGGCGACCAACATTCCAAGAGGGATTTCGACATCGAGCGCGTGGATGTTGTTGGCCGTGGCTCCGCGCAGGACGAGGCGATCGCGACCGGGCACGCGGCGGCGCGTGGGGATGGGAATGGAAAGCTGGCCGGAGAGATAGCGGCCGGTGAGCGAAGCGGGGTTGGCTTCAATCTCCGCAAGAATGCCTTCAGCAAGGAGCTTGCCGCCCAGCTCGCCGGCGCCGGGGCCGAGGTCGAGGAGATGATCGGCGGAGCGGAGAATGTCGGCGTCATGCTCGACGACGATGATGGTGTTGCCCAAGTCGCGCAGTTCTTTGAGGATGTGGATGAGTCGGGCAGTGTCGCGGGAGTGGAGGCCAATGGAAGGCTCGTCGAGGACATACAGCGCGCCCACCAGTTGCGAGCCGAGCGAGGTGGCGAGCTGAATGCGCTGCGCCTCGCCGCCGGAGAGCGTGGAGGCGAGACGGTCGAGGGTGAGGTACTCCAGGCCGACGGCGTCGAGAAAACCGAGGCGTGCGCGGACCTCTTCGAGGATGGGGCCGGCGATCTCCTCCTGCATGGGAGAGAGCTGGAGCGCGGCAAAGAAGGCTTTGGCTTCCGCGATGGTGAGCGCGGTTGCCTGGCAAATACTAAATCCGTTGATGCGGACGCTGCGAGCCTCGGCGCGGAGTCGCTGGCCGCGGCAGTCGGGGCACTCGGCATAGCCGCGATATTTGCTGAGCATGACACGCACGTGGAGCTTGTATTTCTTGCGCTCCATTTGCGCGAAGAAGCCGAGGACGCCGACGAATGTTCCTTTACCGTGGAGCACGATTTCACGGGCAGCTTCCGGCAGGTCACGCCAGGCGACATCCAGCGGCACGCCCAGTTCGGGAGCCTGCTTGCGAAACTCCGTAAACCAGGGACGGTACTTGGGGCGGTTCCAGGGGTCGATGGCGCCACCGTTGAGGGTGAGAGCCTTGTCGGGAATGACCAGGTTGAGGTCGAAGTCCATGGTGTTGCCGAAACCCTGGCAGCGGGGACAAGCGCCGAAGGGATTGTTGAAGCTGAACAAGCGCGGCTCGGGCTCGCGGCCAGGGCGATGGCAGCTCTTGCACTCGTAGGAGGCGGAGAAGCGGTGGCGCGGGCGCGGGGCGTCTTCAGTGCGGGGGAGTTCCTCGAAGGTGACCTCGCCCGCCTCGCGATAGGCGACCTCGGCGGCGTCGACAATGCGAGCGCGATTGTCCTGACTCACGACAATCCTGTCCAAAAGGACAAACACTGGAAGTGTGAAATCCAGGTCGAGGAGCGACTCGGGGGTGGAGAACTCGAAGATGCTTCCCTGCTGATAGAGGCGGTTGAAGCCGGAGGCGCGCAGTTCGATGAGACGGGCTTTGAGAGCCTCGGTGAGTGGGGATTCGGAGGCGGGCTTGGCGGCGGACTTGGCGGGGGATTTGGCGACACGCTTGGCGGGCTTGGCCTCTGCCGCCGGCACGGGCTCGGCGTGGCGCACAGGGAAGAGCACGTTGAGGCGAGTTCCCTCCCCCAGCGCCAATGTGGCCTCGGCGACCTCGTCGATGGAGTCGCGCTTGACCAGACCGTCGCAGTGGACGCAGTGAACCGTGCCGCAGCGGGCGTAGAGCAGGCGCAGGTAATCGTAAACCTCGGTGGCCGTGGCGACGGTGGAGCGCGGGTTGCGGGTGGAGTTCTTCTGCTTGATGGCGATTGCCGGGGCGAGGCCGTCGATCTCGTCCACGTCGGGCTTCTCGATGCGCTCCAGGAACTGGCGCGCGTAGGCGGAAAGCGACTCGACGTAGCGGCGCTGGCCCTCTGCATAGATGGTGTCGAATGCCAGCGAGGATTTACCCGAACCGGAGACGCCGCTGATGACCGTCAGCCTGCCATGAGGGATCTCGCAGGAGATGTTCTTCAGGTTATGCGTCCGCGCACCGCGGATGATGATGGCGTCATTCAAAGGGAGGTCACCGGGCGAGAAGTCGGCCGAGTGCGTTCCCGGGGCCTCAGCGAGGCTTGGGATGCAAACGGCCATTCTTCATTATAGGACGCGGTGCGGCGGGGGAGTACTGTGCGCCACTGTCGAATGGAATGGGCGGAGGCGCCCACCTGACTCATTCATGCAACACGCCGGAGCTGCACCGGCTGGAGATGGGCTTGCCAGGCGGAAAACTCGGTGGTACGGTTTCGAGTTCTCGACTTCTTTTCCTGCTTGCGATCAAGGATGTTTGCCAGCCCCATCAAGACACCTGAGGCACAGGCAGGACACTGGTATGGGCTGTTTCCAACTACACTACAGTCCTGACAAAGAAATGCAGTGGAGAGTGGAATGAGTTGCATGGAAATGTGATTCATGGATTAACCTCCGTATTTGTTTCGGGAGTAAGCTCACAGCAATTGGGATTACTGCATGCATTTCCCAGATTGGTTTTTCGAGTTTGGTTTCTTTATTTGGATATTATTAGTCTACATTAAAAGTCAGGTTTTATATGTGAAAAGCCGAGACTTTCGTGTACGCGAAACTTGTGTTGCATCGGAAATAATTGAATTTCAATTAGATACACGGCGGCTGAAGCGCATCGGGATTGGAAAAATATTTCAGTTATCTCATGATATGAGACATTTGAGTTGTGGAGCTTACGCTCAGCAGTTGGGCTACTCCGGCGGGCCGACGGAGACGACAAAATAGGAAGCCGGCTCGGTCTTGCTGGCATTGGTGATGTAGTGATCGTCTCCGGCGATGCACAGGCCCATTTCGCCGGCCTTAAGCGTGCGCGTGACGCCGGCGGTCATCAAGGAAACCGTGCCTTCGCGGACAAACCACATCTCAGAGTGCTTGTGATGCTCGATGGGCTCGGCGGGCGCGCCGGGCGCAAGAACCGTGACGTGCGATTCCAGGCGGATATTGTCTGGCAGCAGGCCGCGGAGAAAACTGCGCGAGACGCGCGGCGAGTTGGGGTGTGACGGCTCGCCCGGAAGGTATTGACCCGAGGCCAGCTTGGCGAGGGGGGCCGGGGCGGCAGGAGCGGGCGAACCAGGCGCCTGAGCTTCGGCTGTGACCGTGAGGGCCGGAGCGGCAAAAAGCATGGGCAGCAGTGCGGAAAATGTGCGGCGATCCATGAAACCTCCATTCGTAGGCAATACTACTCAGAACCGTGGGCGGAGCGCAAATGGGGGGATGGCGTTGAGTCAGTTCTGTGCATCGCCCTGAACACTGGCCGGGGGCGCCCATTTGCACTGCAGCAGGATTTCATTGAAAAGGTCTTTATATCCATATTGATGAATACTCTTGATATCGTCCAGACGATGATGAACAACGGTAACCATCGAATCATCGGTTGAAAGGATGGTAATGTCCGTGTCGGTCTCGTCCATCAAGAGCCTTGGCTTGCTGACATCTCCATTTTTATAATTTAACGTGACCACAGGATAGGTAGTCGGGTAGATCATCTTGCCATACATATAGGGGATCATGAGGCTGGCCAGGGGAAGCAGCAACACGCATGCAAAGATTCTGATTCCCTTGAATATCTCATCGATGAGCGCTGCCTCATCGACGGGGGCGCGAAGATAGAGAATCAGCCATCCAGCAATGCAGAATATGACGGACCAGGCATACAAGCCATTCAGGTAGTCCTGAGCGGCCTGGACGGGATATTTGGCATTCAAATGCGGCTTTAAAGTCTGCGGCACGGAGATGGGACAATTTGTGCCATATTGCTTTGCCACCCCATCCATTTTAGAAACGAGCAAGATGGCCTTCAGGTCTGAGACACGCGCCCTATGCGGACCTGAACCGGGAGGGTCCAATTGCACACTTAAACTCTGTGTAGGCCAACCGTTCATGTCGGCGGCAGGCATTTCACACCAGAGCAAGACAAACAGCAGCCCCGCGGCGGCGACACCGACACTCAAGTATGTTGTGAACCTGAGGGCAGCATGCGTGCGTGGAAGGTAAAAGGAGAGGAGCGGGGGGACCAGCAACAGAAGAACGGGAATCCCGAACAGGAATGGGTGACCGAGAATCTGTTCCATGACTTGATTCATGGTGTCCATGGCCCAACGCCCGGCGAAATGGCTAAGATCGGGAGCGGTCCAGTGACTCAGCTCGATGCCCAGAAACTGTTGCAAAGCCAGTTTTCCGATGAAGCCGGCAACGGCAAGAAATGCGGTTAGCTTTAACGCGCCAAGCCAGGCGCTGGCCCCCGGCAGCGCGTCCAATCCAGAGGCAGGCGGCGGCGGAGACGGCGGCACAGTTCCCTGTTGCGGGGACGGGGCAGCATGGGGAGACAGCGAGCCCGAAGGCCGCTTGAAGCGCCAGTGAATTCTTTGCATAGGACCTCCGGAAGAGGGGAAGCTCCTCCGATCGAGTGAGACAACCATAGCATAGGATTCGTTCGATTGTTAAGAAGAATTTTCGATCCGGCCCGCGGATAGGCTCCGCGATTAAAAAGCGGACCTGCTGTGCTTCTGAGTTGCGCACAGTGGAATCGTCAGCGCTTGTAGCCGCTGACTAGAAGGATACGTAGGCCAGGCTCGACACCTGGCCGCGACCACGCAAACTTTATGCGGCAATTTGGATCTGCGCCCGCCATTTGGGAAACTCGGAATGGTTTCGATTCCTCGCTTTATTCGCGTGCTTGGGATTAAGCACGCCTTCCAGCGACATGAGAACATCCGAGGCGCAGGCAGGACAATGCATTGCGTTGTTGCTTATGGTGTCGCAGTCCGGGCACAGATAGGCGCTGGTTAGTGGAAAGTGTTGCTGAACAATTGCAGTCATATTGACCCCCTGATTCCTGGCACGCATCGGATCTTCTTTATCCCACTATCTTGACTGAAAGTCCCGAAATGCCGGTTATTTTGAAAAGAGATTACTATTTTCCTTGTCGAATTTCTGTTCGGCTTTTGTGGATTTCTCCGCGGCCTTTTCGGCCACGCGGTCAACCCGCTTCTGCGTTGAATCGCTCGTGACTGTCTCTTCTTTCAGTTTCGCTTCATTCGGATTTTCAAATTGCGTTTGCATTGTTGTCTCCTGATTACCAACCTACTTCTTAATACAAATTTACTTTTTCAAATCCTTTTGTGCTGGTCTATGTTGCTCTACACTGATTTTGGTCTTTATTGCTCTTTATATGATCATGGTTGGATTTCCTCCACCGCTCCCATGCGTCGAACTGACAACAGTTCCGGTCAAGGTCTGCTTGGGTAAACTAAGAGTGAGGTATTCCGTGCATCGTTTTGTTTTTTTTATTTTGCTATTGGCATCGGTGGCCGGATTCGGCCAGAGCTCCGCGCAGAAACCAGAGAAGCCGGCGCAGGCGGTCGCTACGGCACAGCCTGTCTCCGATGAAGTGGCGCAGGCTGAAGCGGCCGTCGTCAAATCTGACTGGAAGACGGCGGAGGCCAGGCTGGACACCTGGCTGGCGGCGCACCCGTCCGATGCGCGGGCGCTGTTTGACGCAGGCTACGTGGCCGATGCACAAAATCGGCTGGAGGCGGCAGCAGGGTTCTATCAACGGTCGGTAGATGCAAACCCGCAGTCGTTTGAGGCGCACGTCGAACTGGGAATGCTGCTGGCCCGGCAGAACAAAATCTCAGACGCGCGGAGGGAACTGGCGACGGCCACACAACTGGACCCCGGCGATGCCGGCCCAGGCGCCAAGGCGCGCGCATGGCGGGCGCTGGCGGAGATTGACCGCACGGACGATCCGTCGAAAGCTTCTGAGGATTTATTGGAGGCGCTGAAGCTCTCGCCGGAGAGCCCGGCCGACACACTGCTGGCCGCCAGCCTGGCCGAGCAGACTGGCCAGCTTGACGCCGCGGAGAAAGCCTATCGCCACATTCTGACCGAGAATCCAAAATCCGCGCCAGCCAACTCCGGCCTGGCGCACCTGCTGATTGCGCGCAAACAATATCCCCAGGCGGAGGCCCTGCTGCGGGCGGCGCTGGAGAATGCGCCTGACGACACTGCTCTGACCGCGCAACTGGCCACGGTGCTGGCCACGGAGGATAAAGCCGAAGCTCTGCCGCTGTTTCAGAAGCTGCACGAGGCCCACCCCAAGGACGCGGCGATTACGCGGATGCTGGCCGCGGTGCTGGACGACGCCGGAGACGCCGCGGGCTCAGACAAGCTGTATGTCTCGCTGCTGATGGCCAGCCCCGAAGATCCGAAGCTGCTGGTGTCGCATGGGCAGAACCTGATCCGGCTTCGCAATTACTCTGAGGCCTTCGCGGCCTTCGACAAAGCCACCCGGCTAGACCCGGCCAACGCCGACGGCTGGGGCGGCCTGGCCTTTGCCGCATCGAGGACCAATCAACCCGCGATCACCATCCACGCGCTGACCATGCGGTCGAAATTTCTTCCAGAACTGCCGTCCACCTACTTCCTTTGGGCGACGGCTTACGACACGCTCCACCAAAAGGCCCAGGCGGCAACCTACTACCATCACTTTCTGAACGCGGCTGCCGGAAAGTATCCGGATCAGGAGTGGCAGGCGCGGCAGAGACTGATGGTGCTGGAGAAGAAATAGGGGTTAGGGGCTAGGGATTAGGGGTTAGCAAGTCAACGAGCCAGAAGTACAGTTGCTGTCAACCGGCAATCTGAGTAGTGTCCTGATTAGTGCGTTGTTGGGGTTTGCGGAAGATTCTGGCTCTTTGGCTTTTCGCCTAGTTGTCGACAGGGTCTCAGCGTTAGCAACTCCTCCACTACATATGCGCCCGTCGTCCCATCTGAGAACGTCACAATCAGGCCGTCATCGCCGTCCTTTTCGACACTTATGATTCGTATATCATCATGCATGTGAACGATTGTGCCCCCCCCCCCCCAAGTTGTCAACTGTCTCATTTTGCACACTTTAATCGAAAGAGTCAGCGGCGTACTCTGAGGACAACCTCTCAAACTGTGAGCTGCCGGTTGTTCGCTGTAAGCTGTAAAGAGTGGCTGGCGAAATTATTAACATCTTTCAGGAAGAGTACCGGGCGCTGCGACCGCGGGCGCCGCTGCCGCCCATGGTGGTCCGTTTCCGGCGGTTTACCTCGCTGAATACGCGGATTCGGCTGCGCGAGGGGCAGATTACTGTCAGCCTTTCCGATCTTCTGGAGGGCGCGCCGGAACCGGTGATCCGCGCCATTGCGCATATTCTGCTGGCCAAACTCTACAAAAAGCCCATCGACGCAGGGCACAACCTGCGCTATAAGCGATTTTCCACCTCGGCTGCCGTCAGCCGGCAGACGGAGCTGATTCGCGGGGCGCGGGGCAGCAAGCGGTTCTTCGGGCCGGAGGGACGCTTCTACCAACTGGAGGAGGTTTTCGACTCGCTGAACGCGCGGTTCTTCGGCGGGATGCTGGGGCGGCCAGAGTTGACCTGGAGCGAGGGGATGGCCAAGCGGGCGCTGGGCCACTACGATTCCGCTCACAACACCATCGTGGTGAGCCGTGTCTTCGACCGCCCGTCGAGCCCGCGCTACGCCATTGAATACCTGCTCTACCACGAGATGCTGCACCTGAAACATCCGGTGAAGATGCGCGGGGTGCGGCGGTGCGTTCACTCGCGGGAGTTCAAGGCGGAGGAGAGGATGTTTCCGCAACTCAAAGAGGCGCAGGCGTTTATCAAGCGGCTGTAGGGCGCTGTCAGGGCGCGGTATGCGACTATGGTTTTACGAGCGGAACACGCACCAGGATGGCCTTGTCCACGCGCACAATCAGGCGGGAGTATTTCTCCTTGCCCGCGTTGCGCATAGTTTCATAGCGCGGGTTGAGCGAGTCCACGTCGACACGCAGCGGAGCCTTGGGATCCTTGGGCACGTCGAAACTGACGCGGATATCGGGCTGCCCATCACCATCAACGTCCACTGCGTCGGAGACATGCTGCGGCAAGGCGCTCACGGGTTGCCAATCGAGCTGCACGAAGGGCTTTTCACTTTGCAGCATGTGCGGATAGACAGGCCGGTGCACGTCGATGGAGTACGCGCCCATGGGGATGGCGCGCACCTTCGGCCCGCCGGAGTACATCTCATCCACATGAAAGCCGAGAGCGACGAAACCTTTGCTGAAGAGCCCCATCAGGAGAAATGGAGTCAGTAGCGCGATAAGCACAGTGATGGCAGCCGCCGTATAGCCGAATGTAGCGCGGAGTTTCATCAGTACCCCCTAGACGACAAAGTGCAGTATGGTGTAAACGCTCTCCGCGATAATGCTGCCGCCGAACATGACGGCCAAAGCCCAGGCGGAATAAAGAAACATGAGCCGCGCGCGTTCCGGCTTCCAGGCAATTTGAGTTCCCTTGATGTGCCAGACGATAGCCTGCCGCGGACACACATCCACACATGCGCCGCACTTCATGCAGGAGAGCAGGGTTTCGCCGCGGGCAACGGATTCCTTCGACAGGGATAGATTGGGGCAGGCATTCTGGCAGAGCAGGCAGGGCTTGCAGCGTTCCTTGTCGATTTTGACTTCGAAAATGCTGATCTTGTTGAAGATGGACTGGAATGCGCCAAAGGGGCAGAACCAGGAACACTGGGTTCGCTTTTTTGTCAGGAACGGCAGCACGATGACCAATCCAGCAAAAAGCAGGACAAAGATGACGTTTTGCACCAGGCCCAGCGCGTTGCGGGCGGCGACGTATTCCGTGACGGCCTTGAAGGGGCAGAGCCACATGCAATATGCCGGCTCAAAGATGGCCAGCGAGAGCAATACCATGGCCAACAGCACGGCCCATGGGACGTAGCGCAAGCGCGGGTCGAGCTTGCGAATTTTGGCGCGCGCGGGAATGGCGGCCACGCCTTCTTCGATGCCGCCGAAAAAGCAGGCGTAGCTGCACCAGCCCTTGCCCATGACCAATGTAAGGGCCAGCCAGAGGGCGACCATGGCGGCAATGCCATGGCTGCTGCTTGCGATGGAACCGGGAAAGACCAGCGTTCGAGTGAGCGCCGCCGGCAGGATGAGGAACGGAATGGGCATGAAGCAGAATGGCGTGCGGCCGGCAATCATCTCTTCAACGGGAATGCCCATGGAGCCGCGCATGAGGATGAGATTGTAGATAAAGCCAATGGGAAAGAGGATTCCGAGGCTTACGAAAAAAATGCGGCGCCAGCGATAGGTGCTGCGGGTGCGCATCATCATAAAGAAAAGGGAGGTCATAAAGAGCACGGTGATGGCGGCGGCGATGCGCCGAATCGGAGCGGTGCTCGATCCAGGATTAAAGAACATGAGCAGCGACCAGATGAGGATGGGCAGGGTGAGCAGCAGAGAGCGAAGGATGCCGCGCGGCTCAGGGCGGGCGAGCGGCAGAGTGCGAACGTCAGTAGCCATAGACTTTTTTCCCCAAGAGCATAGCGATTCCCATAGAAAGGTAATAGAGGGCGATGAGCACCATCGCCATGCGCGCGACGGTAATGACTGCCTGGTTGCGGACGAAGCAGCCCAAACTTAAGAACGGAACAAACCAGACAGAAGTTCCAACAAAAAAAGCCGCAAAAAAGAGCAGGGCTGCGACGAGGCTGCCCATTTGGGCGGCGCGGATGCCGGCAGCGACAAAGGGCGGGCAGAGATTCAAACCGGTAAGGAATCCCAAAGACGCAGCACCGGCGACGCCGCGATTTTTCTTTGCGCCGATGCTCACCAGCTTTGAATCCGCGCAGGGTTGAGCGCACGTGCGCCGTGCAGAATATGCGTACCAAAGCAGTATGCAGGCGAGCAGCACGTAGACCGCGCCCATGAGGAGCATACGCGGGGCCGGAAGCATTGACGCCAACATGCCGAGTTCCCAGGCCACAACGGCAAAAAGCATATAGCCGAGAAGGCGCGCAGCCAGAAAGGCGGAGAGATAGCGGACATGGGGCCGGAAGCCCGCGCGCTCTGTTAGCAACGAGGGAACCAAGACGGGCCCGCAAGCCGCGATACAGGCAGGTCCCGACGCCAAGCCCAGGAGCAGGGCTTCGCCACATGAGGCAAATACAGGCATACTTGAATGCTCGCGGGCACGTCGTGCCGGGGTCAGTGACGAGAGGCACAGGGAGTTTGTTTCCGCAACTCAAAGAGGCGAAGGAGTTTATCAAGCGGCTGTAGGGAAAATTTGGAGTGCTAGCATTGCTTTCATTGCTTGCATTGCTAGCAGAATTGCGCTATATTCGATTGATGGCAACCCTTACGATTCGTAATGTCGATGAAACGGTCAAGCGCAGGCTGCAAGTGCGCGCGGCGCTGAATGGTCGCTCGATGGAGGCGGAGTTGCGCGAGCTGGTTTCGGGATTTGTGGAAAGTGGATCAGCGTCTATTGAGCCTGAGGAAGATCTGGGAACCGCGATTCGTAAGCGATTTGCCGCATTCGGGGGCGTAGAACTCGATATTCCACCGCGTCAATCTTCCAGCCGTCAGAAGGCAGAGATAGTTGAAAATGTCCCCGAAAATGTGGAGCTTAAAAATGGACTGGGAACTGCAATCCATAATCTTTTTGCTCCCCTCGGCGGCGTTGAACTTGTGATTCCGCCCCGTCGCAAATCGCATCGGATGATCCCCACATTTAAATGATGATCCTGCTCGACACCAATGTTCTCACCGAGACCATGTATCCAAGACCTGAACCTGCGGTCATGGCTTGGATCGATTCACAGGCGCCAGACGGTCTTTGGACCTGTACGATTGTCGCCGCCGAGGTACTCTCTGGTTTGGACCTCATGCCCAAGGGCAAGCGTCAATCGCAGCTTATGGAAAAAGCCGAGTATATGTTCAAGACGCTATTTGCCAACCGCATCTGTAGCTTCGATCAATCGAGCGCAAGAGCCTATGGATCAATACTGAGAAACCGGCGAGCAATCGGTCGGCCGATCGACGAGATGGACGCCTTGATCGCCGCCACTGCATTGGCAACAGGCTCAACTCTAGCCACACGTAACACTACTGATTTTGAGCAGTGCGGAATCCAACTAGTGAATCCCTGGCTGTAAAGCGAAGTCCTTACGCCACTTTTTCCCACGCCTTGGCGGCTTTATCCGGGCCGGTGGCGGGGTGCTTTGCGGCCCAGCCGATGAGAAGGATGCCCGCAAAGACGGAGCCGGCACTGGCCAGTTGGGCATTGGTTAACCCCCACAACACCTTGGGGTTGAGGCGGATAAATTCAACCATAAAACGAGCGATTCCAGTGAGCAGCAGATACTGGCCGACGATGGCGCCGGTGCTATGGGACTTGCCCAGCCTCCACCACAGCCATCCACCGATGAGCACATAGGCGGCAAACTCGTAGAGCGGCGCGGGATGCACGCGAACCCCTAATGGGGTGGGCACAATGCCGTTGGGAAAGCTCATGCCCCAGGGAAGTTTGGTGGGTATGCCGTAGTCGCCGTCGCCGGAGAGCAAGCAGCCGATGCGGCCGATGCCCTGACCGATGGCGGCGGCGGGTGCGGCTAAATCGAGAATCCGCAACATTCCAATCTTGGCCCACCAGCCCTGGAAAAGCAGCGCGCCGATGCCGAAGAGGAGCCCGCCAAACCAGGCGTATCCGTCCTTTTGCCACAGAACGCTCCAGCCCAGATAGTGAAACTCGATGGGGGTGTCGAGGACGTGCCAGAGCTTGGCGCCCACAATGCCACAGACCACGGTGACGGCGACTATGCCCAGGGCATCGGCCGTGACGTGAATGCGGCGGAAGTTGCGGTCCATGATGAAAGCGGCTGTCACGGCGGCCAGCCAGAGCATCAGCCCAAAGGTGGGCAGAGTGAAATGCCAAATGTGCAAATAAGGAATCATCGCTCCTCAAGTATAGACGGGCGATGGCAGAAGGAGCGCCCAACACGCTGCCCTGCAACGAAATGACCCGGATTTACACAGGAGCGCTTGCCGCGCAACGCAGGGTTCAAGCGATACTAGGTACATGGCTACCAATCACCAGGGACTCGAGGTTCTTTATAGCCGTCAACAGATTGCCGAGCGCGTCGCCGAGATGGGCGCGCAGATAACCCAGGACATGAAGGGTGAAAAGCTGGTGATGGTAGGCGTGCTGAAGGGCGCTGCGCCGTTTTTAGCCGATCTGGCGAGGGCGGTACAGGCCGACGCCACGTTTGACTTTGTGGCCACATCGAGTTACGGGCAGGGGCAGCGGTCTTCCGGCGCGGTCAAGCTGATCAAGGACCTTGATGAGCCGATTGAGGGCAAGAATGTTCTGATGGTGGAGGACATTCTGGACACCGGGCTGACGCTCTCTTACCTGCGCAAGCTGTTCATGCAGCAGAAGCCCAAGTCGCTGCGCATCGCCGTGCTGCTGGACAAGCCATCGCGGCGCATTGAAAAGATTGAGGCGGACTACGTGGGCTTTTCCATTCCCAATTTGTTCGTGATCGGCTACGGAATGGATTACGCGGAGCGCTACCGGAACCTGCCCGACATTTGCGTGATGACGCCCGACCATCCGGAATAGGGCGCGGCGATAGAGCAGAAACCGGCGTAACGGGTCTGAGGTTCTTTCATTTTGCCGCTTGCCGCGGCAGACACTATACTTATTGCTGGTAGATCGCGTTAGACCGCCTGTTTGAGCGGCAATACGCCTGCAAGGAGCAAGACATTCATGAGTACATCCACCCCCCATCAGGACACGGATACAGAGTTCAACCACGGAAGCTTTGACGCCGCCGCATCTGCCGCGGCAATTTTATCAAAATGGCAGTCGCTGGCTGCCGTAATCGACCACACGCTGCTGAAGCCCGACGCCACTCGCGAGCAGGTGAAGGTTCTTTGCGAAGAAGCGATACGCTATCGTTTTGCCTGCGCCATGGTGAACCCGGTGTGGGTTTCGACGGCGGTCAACGTGCTGAGCGGTAGCGGCATTCCGGTGGGCGTGGTGATCGGCTTTCCGCTGGGCGCGTACCTGGTGTCCACGCTGCACCAGGAGGCGGCGGCGCTGAGCAGGCTGGGGGCGCGCGAACTGGACATGGTGATTCCCATTGGCCTGCTGAAGAGCGGCGACAACCAGGCGGTGCAGAATGCCATTGTCACCGCTGCCAGCGTGGCCCACCATCACGGCGCGCTGCTCAAGGTGATTCTGGAGACGGCGCTGCTGAGCGTGGAAGAGAAGCTGCGCGGATCGGAGCTGGCCATCCTGGCGGGAGCGGACTTTATCAAGACGTCCACTGGATTTGCCTCCGGCGGCGCAACCGCGGCGGACGTGGCGCTGATGCGCGGCGTGGCCGGCAACCGATGTGGCGTGAAAGCCTCGGGCGGCATCAGAACATTGGCCAACGTGAAAGAACTGCTGGAAGCAGGCGCTACCCGCATCGGCGCTTCCGCCTCCGTGGCTATTGTGCGGGAGCTGGGAGCGGAGTAAGAACTAGGGGTTAGGGATTAGGGGTTAGGGATTAGGACTGCGGGAAGTACTATCTTGCTGAACCCGTAGAAGCCGAAGAGTTCTGCCCGTCCAGGCGCCGCCTGCTTGCCTGCTTACCTTTTTTCTAACCCCTAATCCCTAACCCCTAACCCCTTTTCCGCTATGATTTTTTCTAGACACCTATGACAGACGGACCTCCAAATTCGCGCGGCGAATCTGAGCTTGAGGGCGCGGCTCGCCCGGCCGATCCGGCAGTCCCGGGCGTGTTTGTTGACAGGTCAAACATCGGCCTGGAATCGGCGAATTATGCCTACCTGCACGAGCTTGCCGAGGCTCTGAACACCACGCTGGACCTGGAGACGCTGCTGAAGCGCACCGCGGAGCTGGTGCAGGCCATCATTCCCTACCGAATATTTGCGATCTTACTGGTGAACGACCGCACACGGGAGATGCGGGTGAGGTTTCAGATCGGCCACACTATGCAGGTGGAGCGGCTGCACATTCCCATGGGCAGAGGCGTGGTGGGCCAGGTGGCGCTGACACGCCAGCCGGTGCTGCTGAACGACATTACCGCGGCGGAATACTACGTCGAGGTCAATCCCGGGGTGCGCTCCGAGCTGGCCGTGCCGTTGATCGCCAAGAACCGGCTGATCGGCGTGATGGACATTGAGAGCGAGCAGGCCAACTACTTCCGCCCCGAGCACCTGCGCCTGCTGACGCTGACCGCCTCGCGCATTGCACAGGCGATTGAAAACGCGCGACTCTATGCTCGCGTCTCCCGCCAGGCGCAGACGCTGACGGTGTTGAACGAGATCTCCGCGGAACTGACTTCGATTCTGGATCTGGACCCGCTGCTGGAAAAGGTTGGCCAACTGCTGCGCCGGCTGATCGACTACCAGATGTTCACCATTCTGCTGCTGGATGAGAAGGGCGAGACGCTGATTACGCGCTACGCGTGGCGGTTTGGCCATGCGCAAGCGCCACAGCGCAGCATTCCCATTGCCAACGGGCTGGTGGGCGTTGCGGTGCGCGAGTGGCGCATGGTGAATGTGCCCGACGTGAGAGAGGACGCGCGCTACCTGGAATCAAACCCGGAGACGCGCTCGGAGTTAATCGTTCCCTTGTTCCACAAAGGGCGCATCATCGGCGTGCTGGACCTGGAACACACGCGGGTGGGCTTTTTCAACAAGGAGCATGAGCGCGTTTTGACCACGCTGGCAGCGCAGGTGGCGATCGCAATCGAAAATGCGCGGCTTTACCAGGCGGTACGCACGCAGGAAGCGCAACTGGAGCGGGACATCTCCATGGCGCGCGAGGTACAGCTCAGGCTGCTGCCGCAGTCCGCGCCGAAGATGGCAAACGCAGAGATGGCGGTGCGTTTTTTGCCGGCACGCACCATCGGCGGCGACCTCTACGACTTTGTGGATTACGGACCGGGGCGGACGGCGATTGTGCTGGGCGATGTGAGCGGCAAAGCGGCGCCGGCGGCGCTGTTTGCGGCGCTGGTGAGCGGCAACCTGCGCTCGGTGGCGCAGCAGCATCCGGAGCCGGCCGGGATGCTGGCCCTGCTGAACGACGCGCTGCAGGAACGCAAGCTGGAATCGCAGTATGTGACCCTGCTGTTTGCTTTGTGGAATGACGAGAGCCGCATCCTGCAGGTGGCGAATTCAGGCGCGGTGCAGCCTGTCTTCTGCCATGCGGGGCAAACGGAGACAGTGCGCGCCGAGGGCTTCCCGCTGGGGATGTTTGCCAACGCCAGCTACGAGGAAATCACCGTGGCTACCGAGCCGGGTGATGTCGTCATCTTTGTCTCGGACGGGATACAGGATGCGGAAAACGCGGAGGGCGAGATGTACGGCCAGGAGCGTCTGTCGAGCTTGCTTTGCAGCCGTCGCGAGCAGCCTGCGCAGGAGATTGCCGATGCGATTCTGGCCGACGTGAGCCGCTTCCAGGGTGAGCAGGAGCGGTTTGATGATGAGACGATTATTGTGGTGAAAGTGCGTTAAGAACAGGGACTAGGGACTAGGGAATAGGGAATAGGAGGCGGCGACATGGGCGAGTCATTTAGGGATCTTATCGTTTGGCAGCGAGCGATTCAACTGACGGTTGCAATTAACAAACTGACTTCATCTTTTCCGGACTCTGAGCGGTTCGGCCTGACCAATCAACTACGACGAGCATCTGTTTCTGTCGCCAGTAATATTGCGGAGGGTTATGGCAGATCGACGAAGGGAGAGTATCTTCTCTTTCTCGGCCATGCGAGAGGCTCAAATTGTGAAGTCGAAACGCAACTTGTGATCGCGGAGGCACTGGGATTTGGCACGGAGGAAGCGCGACGCTCGGCTGAAGGTCTTTGCGACGAGATTGGACGGATGCTCGTCGCCATCATGAAGAAATTGAAGCGATGAGTGTTGTTTTTCTATTCCCTATTCCCTAGTCCCTATTCCCTTCTTCTCCCATTGCTAAACTTGGGTAGAGCCCACACCACGGAGCCGCTTTGACCGAAGATTGCATCATCCGCCCCGCTAAGAATGTTCACGGAAGCCTGCGGCTGCCGGGCGACAAATCCATCAGCCACCGCTACGGAATGCTGGCGGCGTTTGCGGAAGGCACTTCGCGGTTTACCAACTTTTCTACGGGGGCCGATTGCGCCTCGACGCTGCATTGCATGGAAGCGCTGGGCGCACAGGTGCGGCGGCTGGAAGACGGCTCGGTGGAAGTGACGGGCGTGGGCGGACGCGTGACGCCAGTCGATTCGCCGCTGGATTGCGGCAACTCCGGCTCGACGATGCGCATGATCACGGGCCTGCTTGCGCCGCAGGAGGGCCGCTTTACACTGGTGGGCGATGAGTCGCTCTCGCGGCGGCCGATGGAGCGGATTCGCAAACCTCTGGAGCTGATGGGCGCGCGGCTGACGCTGACCGAGGGCCATGCGCCATTGAAGATTGAAGGCGGCGCGCTGAAGGCTATCGATTACACCACGCCGGTTCCCAGCGCGCAGGTGAAGACCTGCATTCTGCTGGCCGGATTGCAGACGGCCGGCGTGACCACGGTGCGCGAGTCGGTGCGCACGCGCGACCACAGCGAACTGGCCTTGCGGGCCTTTGGCGCAAAGGTCGAGCGAACGCTTGATTCGGTGTCGATTTGCGGGCCGCAGAAACTTCATGCGATTGAAGCTGCCGTTCCGGGCGACATTTCTTCGGCGGCGTTTTTTCTGTGCGCGGCGGCGTTGTTTCCCGGTTCCAATCTTGTGCTGGACGCGCTGGGAATGAACCCCACGCGGGCCGCGCTGCTGGACGTGTTGACGACGCTGGGGACGCGGATTTCTGTTTTGAATCTGGAGGAGAAGAACGCCGAGCTGGTGGGCACGGTGCAGGTGACTGCGCCGGCCGAAGGCATTGGGACGGCGGAGATTTCCGGAGCGCTGGCGGCGCAACTGATTGACGAGCTGCCGGTGCTGGCGGCGATTGGGCCTTTCACCAGCGGCGGCATCCGCATTCGCGACGCCAAAGAATTGCGCGTGAAAGAGTCGGACCGCATTGCACTGGTGGCGAAGAATCTGCGCGCAATGGGGGCCGAGGTTGCGGAGTTCGAGGACGGCCTGGACGTGCCGGGCGGGCAGAAGCTGCACGGGGCAACGATTGATTCTGGCGGCGACCACCGCATCGCCATGGCCTTCAGCGTGGCCGCTCTTCGCGCCGAGGGAGAGACAGTGATTCAGGGCGCCGAATCGGTGGCGATCAGCTTTCCGGAGTTTTTCAATTTGCTGGATCGGGTGGCGGAGCGGTAGGGAGCCAGTCAGCGCAGAAGATGAAAAAGCCCGGCAGTTAGCCGGGCCTTTTCGTTGCTGAACTTTCAAAGCGGCTACTGGTTGGCCGGCGGGTTGGCCGGAGGATTGGCCGGAGCCACGGTTGGGGGGACGGTTGTGGGCTCCTTGGTGTCCTTTGCAGGTTTAACACCGGGAACCATGGGTGCCGTCTTCACTTCACCCGAGGCTGCCTCGTTCAGGTTGATGCCGTAATGCTGCAATGTCGAAGCCAGCATCTGGTAAAGGCCGGCGCGGTCCTTGGCGTAAGCGGCATTCGCGGCGATGAGGGCGTCTTCCGCATTGGCCAGGCCGCGTTCCTGGAGCATGACAGTGGCCGTGGTGGAAGCGCCCAGGTGCAACTTGGTGTACTCAGCCTCTACGTTCTGTTTGTTGTAGTCCCTTGCGGCCATGGCAGCCTGCACCTGCGCGCGGTCGTTGATCAGCGCGTACTGCGCGTTGACCACCTGCATGCGAATCTGGGTGTATTGCTGCTCCAGCCTCAACTCCGATTGGCGATATTCAATGAGCGACCGCACCTGGTCAGCCTGCGCCGTCCGGTTGCGCAGCGGGATGGTGAGGTTGAAGCCTATTCCCTTGTCAGGGGCGGTGCTGTTGCCCAGATCCTGTACAACGCCACCAAAGCCGGTCGGTGCAGCGTTGCCCTGGACGACACATGAAATGCCGCCGAAGTTGCAATTCTGGTTGACGGCGCCGCCAATCACACTGGCCCCGTAGTAGCCGTAAGCGTCAAGGGTGGGCAGAAGGGCATTGCGCGCGCCCTTTAGCGTGATTTCGTTGTTCTTCAGTTGCAGAACGGCCTGCTCCAGCTCCGGCCTATGCTGAAAAGCCTCCTGCACCAGCTCCTCGACCGGCTGTTTCTCCTCGGGAATCTCCTCCACCGTCACGCGGTCGGTGGGAATCACCGGGGCGATGGAAAGCGCCGCATCGTTGAGGTTGCGGGCCACGGCCTGCTTGATGACCTGCTGCTGATAATTCAGGGAACTCTGCGCGGCAATGAGGAGCTGTTTATCGCTGTTGACATTCGAATCGTCCTGCACCACCTGCAGCGGGGCCACCGTGCCAATCTCCAACTGCTTGCGGTCGTCGCTGGCCAGCTTGGTGCTTTGCGCCAGGGCGCGCTGCTTGGCCTGCACATCCTCATAGGCCTGCACCAGCCCCCAATAGATGTTCTCCACCTGATTGACGGTGTAGAGAATCTGCTGGCGGAAGGAGGCATCGGTGATGCGGCGGTCATTCAGCGCCTGGTACATGAAGCGCTTGTTGACCCAGATACCCGCGCCTTGCAGCAGGTGCTGCGTGACAGTGGCTTTGAAGGTTGAGGAAAGCTCAGGTGTGTAGCTGGTAAGACTGTTGTTCGTGGCAATCCGGCTATTGTTCCAGTTGATGGCCAGCGAGGTTCCGGGGGTAAAGCCTTGTGTGAAGTTGAAATTATATTGCTCGGTGTTCGTCTTGGAAGCCGGGCTGAAGAGGCTGGTCTGCTGCGTCTTGTCCCGGTCGAACTGGACCGTGCCGCCCACGCTGGGGTCCAGGTTCTCCGGCGTCGGGCCGGCGCCTGAAGTGGAGAGCACCAGGCCGGAACTGCCCGAGGCCGCGCCGCCGGAACCGCCTGTGGTGCCGCCAGGGCCGCCACCCGAGGCCAGCGTCGAGGTAGAACCGCCTAATGTGTTGGCCACAACACCCGAATTCACGCCACGCACCGTGCCCCCCGCGCGTGTCCGCAATACATCCGTGTCCGCGATATCCAGGTTGTAGCGGGCAATGGCGATGTCGAAGTTGTTTTCCAGAGCCAGCGCCAGCGCGTCGGAGAGGCTGAGGTAGATCTTGCCGTCCTTCACCAGGTCAGTCAGCCGCACCGAATTTGCAAAGCTGGCTTTGTCGATGCTGGTGGGGATGTACATCTTGAATGGAATGCCCAGAAGCCTGCCCGCGGGCTTGGAAAAATCCCGCAAGGAGGGACGCAGGTTCACCGGCTCCGTCAGCACCACCGAAGGCGCCGAGGGCAGCTCGGAGGCTGCCTTGTCCGGAGCAGTTTCTCCCGCTCCTGGGGTTTGCTGGGCATATCCGGATGAAATTCCCACAGCACACGCCAATAGGACCGCCGCTACGGCGCACAGCCGTTTGCCTGCCTGATCACGACGACTGACCGCGTACTTCTGCTGCTGCTCAAAGATACAGATACCGAACAAATGCATGGTTCCTCTCCACGACATGATTCCACTTCATGAATTGCTGAGGCATGTAGAGCGCTATTGTCAAAGACGCCCAGAGCACCTCTCCGGACGCGGGTCATTGACTTCCCATAACAATTCTAACTTGCAGCCCGGCATACAGCCCTCCGCCTACTGGGACAATACGCGCGCGGAGGCCGTTTCGTTCCAAAACCACCTGCGGTGGGGCAGTCGCTCGCTATTCGCTCGCACTGTCATTTACGCTACTATCAAGCCCCTTCTGTGACCTCACCCCTCCAACCCGCGCCCGCGCTCCAGACCTGGAAGCTGACCCTGGCCTACGATGGGACCGATTTCCGCGGCTGGCAGGTGCAGCCGGGGGAACGAACCGTGCAGGGAGAGCTGCAGGCGGCGCTGGGGCGGATTTGCGGGGAATCGCCCTTGCCGCAGGGCTCGGGACGCACCGATGCCGGGGTCCATGCGCTGGGCCAGGTGGCTAGTTTCGCGCTGGCGGCGCCCATTCCGGCGGAGAACCTGCATCGCGCGCTGAACCGGACGCTTCCTCCGGCCATTCGCATTCTGGAGGCGAAAACTGTGCCGGACACATTTCATGCGCGGCACTCGGCCCTGGCCAAGACCTACGAATACCGGGTCTTCCGGGGCGCGATTTGCCCGCCCTTCTTGGCTCCCTACGTCTACGCCTGCTCCTGGTCGATGAACATGGAGTCGCTGCAAAGGTCTGCCCGGCTCTTCGAAGGCAGGCACGATTTTCTGAGTTTTGCGGCCACCGATCCCGATCTGACCAGCCGGAGCCTGGAGGAGAACGCCGAGCCGGGCGAACGGCCCATCCAGAGGCCGGACTTTCTGATCGAGCCGCCTACGCCTACGACGGTAAAGACTATTTTTTCTTCGATTTGGGAGGCGCGCCCAAGTCCGGAGGGCGAATTGCTGGTCTATCGCGTCCGGGGCAGCGGCTTTCTGCACCACATGGTCCGCAACCTGGTGGGGACCATGCTGGAAGTGGGGCGTGGGCGGCTCAGCGTCGACGCCATCCCCGGAATACTTGCCGCCCGCAACCGGGCAGCCGCCGGACCGACGGCTCCCGCGCGAGGGCTGTTTCTTTGTTCGGTGGAGTACGACGAGGGGGAATGATGCTAGAAAAAACTAAATCTAGTCTTTATTTAGCTCTAAATTAGGACTATATTTAGATCAATATAAGAATTTTGGAGGCCGATATGCGTTTTTCAACCCAGATCAAGCCCATCAGCTACGTAAAGGCTCACGCCGCCGAACTCCTGGATCGGATTACCGAAGAGAGGGAGCCGATCATCATCACGCAGAACGGCGAGGCTCGGGCAGTGCTGGTGGATGTGGCCAGTTACGAGGCGATGATGCAAGAAACCCAAGCCTTGCTCAAACTACTGGCGATGGCCGACAAGGATATTGAAGCCGGAAACACGGTCCCTATCGAAGAGGTTATGGCCGAATTCGGCGTGGAGGCCGTGTAAGCCTGATGGATTATACGGTTCGTTTTACCTCCGTGGCGCGGAAAGACCTGCGAGGAATTCATGCCTGGATAGCGACGAATGACTCCATGGAGAATGCCAACTATGTGGCCCGTGAGATTGTTCGGGTAGCCCTGACACTGCGGGAATTTCCTCAACGCGGCGCACATCCACCGGAGTTACTGCTGCAAAATAATCGTTCCTTTCGACAACTTCTCTTCAAGCCGTATCGCATTTTTTACCGGATCAGCGCCAAAACTGTATTTATTGCGTTAATTGCCGATGGACGCCGAGATATGGTTTCTCTGTTGGCAAGGCGTTTTTTGCTGGATAATAAATTGATGTAGAAGATTACGATTATCCTAAATTCCTGAATTCCACGCGTGCGCTTCCCTGCTACCCTGAAACCACCGATGGCGCTCTTTCCCCGCAACTCGGCCTTTTCCACGGTGACGGCGCTAGCCGAGCAGCGGCCGGTTCATGCGGCCTTCGCGTGGCTGCACGGCAATCCCAAGACAATCATGGATTGGCAGGCGGAGATGGTGGCGATTCCCGCGCCGTTCCTGGGCGAGATGGCGCGGGCCGAGTGGCTTGCAATGCGTTTTACCGAGGCAGGTCTCGAGAGAGTGGAAACCGACTCAGCCGGCAACGTTTTTGGCTGGCTGATGGCCGCCAAGCTGCCGCCGGAAAGCACCGGGCCGGTGGTGGTGATCTCCGCCCACCTGGACACCGTTTTTCCGGCCGAGACGCCGCTGAAGCCAGTGGTGGACGGCGACCGCCTGACGGCTCCGGGAGCCTGCGACAACGGCGCGGGAGTAGCGGGAATGCTGGCCATCGCGCGCGCGCTTGTCGTGGCCAGGGTGGAGTTGGCCGGGGCCCTGATTTTTATGGGCAATGTGGGCGAGGAGGGCGAGGGCGACCTGCGCGGCGTACGCCACCTCTACCAGCAGCAGGCGCTCGCCGGCCGCATTGCCGCGCACATTGTGCTGGACGGAGCGGGCACGGATTCCGCCGTGACGCAGGCGCTGGGCAGCCGACGCTACCGGGTCACCGTCACCGGGCCGGGCGGGCACAGCTTTACCGACGCGGGAACGCCCAACCCGATTGCCGCGCTGGCCTCTGCGCTGGCTGTGCTGACGCACACGCAACTGCCGCGGGAGCCGCGGACCACGCTGAATCTGGGGACGATCAGCGGCGGCACCAGCGTGAACTCCATCCCGGAGAGCGCACAGGCTGCCGTCGATTTTCGCTCCACCAGCGCGGACGAGCTGTTGCGGCTGGAAGTGGCGCTGCATCGCGCGGTGGAAGATGCCGTGGAGCAGGTGAACACGCAGGCAAAAACGGTTGGCAGGCAGGAGCGAGGCCTGCTGGAGTTTGACATTAATACGATTGGCGACCGGCCCGCCGCGCAACTCGCCGATGACTCGCCGCTGCTGGAAGCTCTCCGCGCGGTGGACCGCCATCTGGGCCTGAAGACCGAACTGCGCTTGGGTTCGACCGACGCCAACATTCCGCTTTCGCTGGGAGTTCCGGCACTGTCGATGGGCGCGGGCGGCGATGGCGGCGGGGCGCACACGCTGGCCGAATGGTACTCAGCGCGGGACCGCGAGACGGGGCTGAAGCGCGTGTTGCTGCTGACGCTGGCGATGGTGGAGTGGGCCGCGGAGCAGTAGCATGGGTCAAGCGGACACATCCCAATCTGCGTCCATTCAGTGAAGTTGCAGCACAATCTGCTCTCAGGTGGAACGATCATGTTTTCTCGTGCAGTTCTTGCCGGCGTTTTTCTCTGCTGTTTGCCGCTCTACGGGCAGGTTCATCACCTGCGCCATTCCCGTTACCCTAACTCGCCTTCCAATGACCCGCAATTGCAGATTCCCACCGACCAGGCACAGTCCTGCTATGTGCCGGATGGCAACCCCAGCGCCTACGAACAGTACCAGCAGTTCGATACCTTTCCCCAGCCTGCGAGCAAAGGCTATTTGTGCATCGCGATTCCCGCGGGCAGAACCTTTGTGATCGACCATCTGTTCGCCGAGGCCGATTACGACCAGGTGTTGCCCGCCGGAGCCGAGTGGTATCTCGACACGGTGGTTGGAGACTACGAGTCCATGATCGGCTTTGCTGCAAACCGGGCCGGTTCCGCAACACTCAATCCGCATTATGTGCTTTCGCAGCCCGTGCATATTGCGGTGGCGGGAGGAACCAGGGCGACGCTGATCATGCACAACTATTATGTGAGCGCCAGCAACTCGATCACGGAAACGCCGGGAACCGCGAGCCTGTTGCTGATCGGGCATTGGGAACAATAGAGCACAGTTACTCTCTGCCGCGGAATTGGACGATGCGGCGGCGGTCGCGCTTGGAGGGGCGGCGCTCCGGTAACGGCGCGAACTGCTGCATGGCCTTGCGCTCGGCGGCAGCTTTGGCGCGCGCTTCCTTGCTGGCCTCGCTCTCGCGATAGAGCGTCTGCGCCACGGCAGCCGGGCCGCGCATCTGGCTCAACGCGAGAACTTCGATCTGAAAATCGCCGCCTTCGTTCTTCACTTCGAGATGGTCGCCGGCGCGAACCTCGCGGGATGGCTTGGCCTCATGCCCGTTGGAGAGGATGCGGCCCAGGTCGCAGGCCTTGGAGGCCAGAGCGCGAGTTTTGAAGAAGCGCGCCGCCCAGAGCCATTTGTCGATGCGAATGGAGTCCATGGGTTTATTGTCGTACACAAAACCACCCAGACGCTCAAGTAAACTTATCCATGGGAGCCAACCATGCCGAGCTTGTGGGCCAGGACGCGTACGACACTGGAGATGATCAAGTGGGAGCACTCGATTTTTGCGCTGCCGTTTGCGCTGACGGCGGTGCTGCTGGCGGCTGACGGTTTTCCGAAGTGGCGGACTCTTGGGTGGATTCTGGTGGCGATGGTCGGGGCGCGCTCCTCTGCCATGGCGTTTAACCGCTGGGCCGACGCGGAGCTGGACGCGGCCAATCCGCGAACGAAAAGCCGCGCGATTCCCGCTGGATTATTGACGCGCAATTTTGTGCTGGGCTTTACGCTGCTGGCAGCGGCGGTGTTTGTGCTGGCGGCGGCGGAGCTGAACCGGCTCACGCTTTATCTAACGCCGTTGGTGCTCATGGTGCTGTGGGGCTACAGCTATTTGAAGCGCATCACGCGCTGGTCGCACCTGGGGCTGGGCCTCGCGCTGGGCCTGGCGCCCTCGGCGGCATGGATTGCGGTGCGCGGTTCGCTGGACGCGCGAATCCTGGTGCTGACTGCGGCGGTGACGCTGTGGGCAGGCGGCTTCGACGTGCTCTACGCCTGCCAGGACTTTGAGCACGACCGCGCCGCGGGGCTGCACAGCCTGCCGCAGGCGGTGGGGATTCCGGCGGCCTTCTGGACGGCACGGGCAATGCATTTGGCCATGCTGGGGCTGCTGGTCTGGTTTGGGGAGCTCTTTCATTTTCTGAGAATCGGCTGGATGGGGATTGCGGTGGTGGGGCTGTTGCTGGCTTATGAGCACTCGCTGGTTTCTCCGCGCGACCTGCGCCGCCTGAATGCCGCTTTTTTCACCATGAACGGCGTGATTGCCATGGTTTTTCTCGGATTTGTGACAGGGGATTTGTGGTTACGGTAAATGACAGATAATTGAGAAACGGAGAAGTCCGATGAAGATTGCGATCCAGGGCGAGCCCGGCTCCTTCAGCCACGAAGCTGCCATGAAACTTGTGCCTGATGGGGAGATCGTTCCCTGTGCGCTGTCGGCCGACGTCTTTGCAGCGTTGGCTAGCGGAGACGCGGAGGCTGCGGTCATTCCCATCGAAAACAGCCTGGCGGGCTCGGTGGCGGAGCACTTTGACCTGCTGCTCAGCCACGATGTGCGGGTGGTGCGGGAGACGCGGTTGCGCATCCGGCACAATTTGATCGGCAACTTTGGCGTCGCGGTCGAGGAGATAGAGCGGGTATTTTCGCACCCGGTAGCGCTGGCGCAGTGCCGGAAGTTTCTTGCCGCTCATCCAAAAATGGAGGCCGTTGCATTCTATGACACAGCGGGCAGCGTAAAACAGTTGGTGAAGATGCGCGACCGGCATGTGGCGGGCATCGCCAGCGAGGCAGCGGCAGAGTATTATGGCGCGCAGATTCTGGCAGCCGGCATCGAGGACAACCCGGAAAACTTTACTCGTTTCTTCCTGGTGCGGCGCGCGGCGGAGGCCGTGAGTGATTCGCAGGCCAACAAGATCAGCCTGGCGTTTTCGCTGGAGCATCGTCCCGGATCGCTGGTGGCGGCGCTGAAAGAGCTGGCAGACCTGGGCACGAATATGACCAAGATCGAGTCGCGGCCGGTGCAGGGCAAGCCCTGGGAGTACATCTTCTTTGTGGATTGCCAGATTCACTCATCCGAGGAGGGCACGCGCGCGGTGGAGGCGCTCAGGCCGCACTGCGCGATGGTGAAGGAGCTGGGGCGCTACCGGGAAGCTGAGAACTAAAAGACGAACGGCCGGAAGCGCTGCCATGACCGTAACCGCACCCCAGCCGTTCGAGGAGGACCCACACACTGTCTCTGTGATTGCCTATTTCCTACTGTTGCACAAAGGGCGATAATTATAAGCAAAAGCGCCGATTATTTATTTCGTGCAGATTTTCATCAGATTCACGCCACCCGCCTATTCCGCGGGATCGTAGTTGAGGTTGGGGCCTAGCCAGCGCTCGACCTCCGCAACGCTCATGCCTTTGCGTTTGCTGTAATCGGCGACTTGATCGTGGTCGATTTTGCCGAGCGAGAAGTAGCGCGACTCGGGATGCGCGAAGTAGAGGCCGCTGACGCTGGAGCCTGGCCACATGGCGAAGGACTCGGTAATCTGCATTCCGGTGGCGGCTTGCACATTGAGCAAACGCCAGAGCGTTCCTTTCTCGGTGTGATCGGGGCAGGCCGGGTAGCCCGCGGCCGGACGAATGCCGCGATATTTTTCGTGGATGAGCTCGTCGATGCTCAGTGCTTCGGCGCGACCGTAACCCCACTCGTCGCGCACACGCTTGTGGAGGCACTCAGCAAACGCTTCGGCCAGACGGTCGGCGAGCGCCTCGGCCATGATGGCGTTGTAGTCGTCGTTGGCGGCACGGAAGCTGTCGCACAACTCCTTGAGGCCGATGCCGGCGGTGACGGCGAATGCGCCGATGTGATCACGCAGTCCGGTCTCTTTGGGCGCGATAAAATCCGAGAGCGACCGGCAAGGCTCGTTAGCTTCGCGATTCGCCTGCTGGCGCAGAAAGTGAAAGCGCTCGTGCGCAATTGCGCGAGTTTCGCCGGAATACAGTTCGACATCGTCGCCGATGGCGTTGGCGGAAAAGAATCCGTAGACGCCGCGAGCGGTAATGAGATTCTCAGCAAGGATGCGGTCTAGCAATCCGTTGGCTTCGGTATAGAGTTGGCGAGCCTGTGGGCCGTGTTTCTCATCGTCAAGAATGCGCGGATAAACTCCTTTGAGCCCCCAGGTGTGGAAGAAGGGCGACCAGTCGATGAACTCGCGCAGCGTGGCCAGAGGAAAGTTATCGAGCGAGCGTGCCCCGATGAACTCTGGCTTGGGCAGGTCTTCAGCGCGCCACTGAATGGGAGTGCGGCGTACGCGAGCGGCCTCAAGCGGCAGGAGCTTGGGACGCGGCGCTGCATGGGCCTTGCGGAGAGCCTCGTAGGCAGCGCAATGCTCGGCGACG
>Ga0302266_10000637_pt1 | contig 35013 bp, 27 predicted proteins | sample III_Bog_E1_2_FD_194559 | JGI IMG/M metagenome (GOLD analysis project Ga0302266, IMG submission 194559) | Peat permafrost microbial communities from Stordalen Mire near Abisko, Sweden - III_Bog_E1_2 | ecosystem: Environmental > Terrestrial > Soil > Wetlands > Peat | place: Sweden: Abisko...
ATGAAGGCAATCCAGAAACATAGGCAACTGGAAAAAATAATGATCCACGGCCAATTACCATTGAGGGCGGCGAACCCTTCCCGGATGGGTAGTGATTTTTGCTTGTCCGGCACGGTTTCCCTGAGGTTGCGAAAGGCGATCAGATAAAGAATTATGGAAATCATCCCGTAAATCGGCAGGGTGGAAATGTACCCAAGTTTTTTGTCGGTGCCACCGAACCAAGCCACGAGCGACACCAACGTGAGATTGACCAGCAATACGCCGGCCTTGGAACCGAACATCCGGTAAGTAGTCAACACCACGCGCTCCCGGGGATCGGGAGTCAGGGCGGAGAGGATCGACGTCACCGGCGTGTTGATGCCCGTGTAAAGAATGCTGCAGATGATATAAGTGCCGCCGGCGTAAACCGCCTTGGCCGTCGGGCTGAGATTCGGGGCCAGAAACGCGATCACCCCGAAGAACGCAAACGGAAAGCAGAGCCAAAGGAACCACGGCCGGCTCCGGCCCAATCGGCTGTGGGTCTTGTCGAAGATGATCCCCCACATCGGCGCATCCACCGCATCCACAAAGCGCGCAATCAACAAGATTGTGCCGGCGGTCGCCGGGAGCAATCCAGCCACATCGGTATAAAATATCAGAAGGTAATTTATGACGACGCAAAAAATGAGCTGACCTGCGGCGTCGCTTGACGCATAACTGATGCGTTCTAGAAATGGCAATGGCTTGATCGGAGAGTCGGTTTTCATGGAATGCGCTTGAAAGTCGGCAGTCAGTTCACGGGCAGGATCCTCAGGCCATAGATGCCGCCCGCCGTGAAGCCGCCCGGTTCAACGGCGAAACGGATAACCACGTCCACGGTTCCACCTTTGGTTCCCGACGGCAACCATTCCGGCTGGATGGCGTAATCCTGATCGAAAAATTGTCCGGGATGCGCATGGAACAATTCCTGGGTGGCAACGAGATGATCATTCAAGTAGATGTCGAATTTGCGTTCCTGTGCTTCCTCACCCCAATAGGTGACCTTGAGCAATGAGGGTTTGCCGGCGGGCACTTTCACCCTATAAGCAAATTCTTCCCCATCGCGGTAAGTCCGCCCCATCGCAGGACCCGAGTTCGAATTGCGCTGCAAGGTGAGGTGAGTGCCGTCGCTGTCGGTGCCGGGCAAGACGAAGTCGATGGCATTGCCAACCCACGCCATATCCACCCCTTCCCAGTCTGCCGGGACCTGTTTCCAATCTGCCGGAACAATGGATCGCCAGGCCGGCTCCAGGCCGCTTTCGTCAATGATCGCCTGGGCTTCCGGTGGCCAGTGACCAGCTTGACACAACACCGTGTTACTGAGCGTGCAACCCGGCGCGGCGACAGTGAATTTATTTTCCGTCACGAAGTAATGATCAATGGTGATGTTGTGCTTGCGGCCGAAATTATCCGCCCAATGGGCCATGAAATACGGCGACTGCACTACATTGTCATGAGTATAAATCCCAGCGGAGCCTTCATCCGTGTACAGGGCTTTTTCCGAACGGCGGACATAGTTGCGATCCATGACCGTGCCCGGCTGGTTGCCCAAGAGATAAATGCCGCCGGCATCATGTAGAATGGACACCGTGTTTTCCACGCGGTTGGCATGGATGCGATTGTTCCCAGCGACCGTCGTGGGTTTGCCAGGAATCACGGACGGGCGCTGACCGAAGCCCCAAGCCGGGTTCACCGCCACTGGCGAACCGTCGAAGTCGCACCAGCCCCAGCCAAAATTGATGCCGGAATAAGGCGAACTGGGAATCCAGTTATGTTCGACGGTCACCGAGTTGGCAAAAAAGACGGTGATGATGGTGTGGCCGGGGAAAAGCAAAGCGTCGTCGGGGAGGAAATTGTTTGAGATCAAAACGCGGCGTGGCGCGGCCTCCGTACCGGCCGGAAACTTCTCGTGCTCAATGCCGGCGCCGGCCGGGTTTTTCAAGTCCGGCGTGTCGTTTTCGTATACGTGTTGCGGATGCCCAAGGCTGATGGCGCTGCCGCCGGTATCGCGGATGACGTTGCCCACCACGCGTGAATCGCTGATGTCGTTACACAAGACAATGCCCTCGCATCCGGTATGGCTGACGGTGTTCCGGATGAATTCAACACCTTCGATGGCATCGGCCTCGATGGCGCCGGGCAGCACGTCAAAGGCGCGATAGACATCCAAGTGCCAGTTGGGATTGGCAAAGGCGGTATAAACGCAGGCGGTCTGCAAGGTGGCCACGCCATGGGAACCGGCCACGTCCAGAAGATTGTAATCGGTGCAATCAAAGGTGAGGCCCTCGAAGGTGAGATTGCGCACGCGTTGCTTGAGCGGCTGGCCTTCAAGCTTGATCAAGGTTTCCGTGACGGGAGCCATGACCTTGGCCGTCTGCATGTCTTCGCCGGGGCGCGGAAGGTAATAGACCGTCTGCGCGTCCCGGTCAAAATAGAATTGGCCCGGCTGCTTGAGCAATTCAAAGGCGTTATGAATGATGTGCTGACTCCCCAAGGTCAGTCCGGCCCCCCAGCCGATCTGTTGGGCGATGGCACCATAAGGCTGCTGAAGCTTGAAAATATATTGGTTCCCCTCGGTGATGATCTCGCGCACGCTGACAAAGTTGGCATTCCAAGTCGTCTGGTTTTCAATTTCCACATCGGTCGGGTTGCGCACAATTTCCGGCAGGTCGGAGCGGTTATATCTGACGCCGTCGGCGGCCGAGCCGCTTTGCCACGCCCAAGGCGCCTGCCCGGCGGTGACCGTGTAGGTGCCCCAGCCGCCTTGGGCATTGATCTTGCCGCTGCTGGTCATGAAAGCCCGCTGACCGTTCACATACAGCGCCCGGAGTTTATGATCGCGATGTAATGGCGCTTGCCAGATGCCATCGCGATACGGCTGCCAGCCGGTGACGGAAATACCGCCGGTAAAGACCGGTTTTGCCCCCGGCGCCGCGCGATAAATAATCCGGTTGCTTCCGGTCGCGGCATCCTCCGGGCCAAAAACCACCGTGTTCGTGATCGGGTAAATGCCTTCAGCTATCGTGACGACAATATCACCACTTGCCCGGGGAATGGCCACCCGCACCGCATCCCTGGCCTTGGCCAGGGTCTGAAACGGCTTTCGTTTGGTTCCGGGATTGGAGTCCGAACCGTTGGGGGCGACGAAAAACTTTAAATCCGCACCTTGAGCCAAGGTTGCCAGAGTGAACGCAGCAATGAGTGTGATGATGATTTTCATGTAGTTTCGGCGTGCATCGGTGAAAAAAACAAATTGCACTTTGGAGGCATTCAAGTCCAGCCAAAGTTAACCGAAAATAAGCTGTCGCTGACGCTGAAGACCCAGCATGGTTTTAGCTTCAATCAAACTTTCCAGCAACGGCCTCCCGCCGCCCCACAATGGGTTGCGAAAATTCGCCGCTTCCAGTAGCCTCCGAGCCAATACCACTTTTGCATTATGAAATTACCCAAGCTCAGACTGGCCTTGTTGTCCTACTGTTTCGCTACCCTTTCCCCGGCGGAGCCGGCTGAAGTGCCGCCGTCCACTCGTGAAGCGACGGAATGGTGCGACATCTGGATCGCACAGGCGGATCAGGCCGGATTGCCCCGGGTCTTGCTCATCGGCGATTCGATCACCCGGGGCTATTATCCCGAAGTGGCCAATCGGCTTTCGGGCAAGGCTGCGGTGGCGCGGTTGGCGACCTCCGCATTTTTGTCCGACCCCATGTTTTTGAAAGAAGTCACGTTGATGCTCGATAGCATGTCGTTTGACGTCATCCAGTTTAACAACGGCATGCATGGCTGGCAGCATGGCGAGGACGAATATCGCCAAGCCTTCCCGGAATTTCTGGCGACCATCCGAAAACATGCCCCTCACGCCAAACTGATCTGGGCCAACACCACTCCGCTCAAGGAAAGCAGCCCGGCCAAACCTAGCGAGGTCCGCCCGTCGGACGAGCGCATCGCCGCGCCCAATGCCATTGCGGCCGAATTTGTTACGGCGCAGAAGATACCAACCGACGACCTGAACGGGCTGATGGCCGGGCATCCCGAATATCACAGCGACAACATTCATTTCAATGACCGGGGAATCGCGTTACAAGCCGATCAAGTTGCCGCCGAAATTGAAAAGCTTTTGAAGCCTTAAAATTCTTCCATGCCGGCAAAAACTTTTGCCCCGGCCGAAACGTGCAACTGATTTGCCAAGACCGGGCGCCGGCACCCCCCGGACTTCCCATTCATCATCACGGTTGACATCCGCCGGATTTGACAAAGGGGTGATGTTCTCGAATCGACGCCGTTCCCGGGACTTGATTTGGTTTGGGATTTGATCCGGCCCGCGTTTATGGCTAATTGATGACGATGCCGAACCGCGCTGCCCCGAACCTGCTGCCCCGCCCGCGCTCGCTGAAAGTGCGACCGGGAAAATTCACCCTGCCGGGGCGTAACCCCCTGGCTTTCGTCCAAGCCATCGGCAGCAGTTCCGCCCCCAATCATCCCGAAGGTTACACGCTAACGATTTCCCAGCAGGGAATTACGATTTCATTCCGTGAAGCTGGTGGCCAGCGCGCGGCGTTGGCGACCTTGCGGCAATTGCTCCGTGAACATGGCCGCCGGCTGCCGTGCCTGCAAATCCGCGACTGGCCGGACTTCGCCCGCCGCGGCGTGATGGTCGATGTCTCGCGAGGCCGAGTGCCTAAGCTGGCGACGCTGCTCGACCTGGCGGATAAACTTGCGGATTTCAAAATCAACGAACTGCAGCTTTACACCGAACACACCTTCGCCTTCCGGAAATATAAATCCGTTTGGCGTAGCTGGGGAGCACTCACCGCGAAGGATATTCAAAAGCTGGACACGCGCTGCCGCGAACTGGGCATTGACCTCGTGCCGAATCAGAATTCTTTTGGCCACCTGCGATATTTTCTTGAAGACGCGCACCTGAAAAAACTGGGCGAATTATCCGCGCCGTACGAGGCGGAGACCGGGGATTTTCTCCGCCGCCCGACCACCCTCGCGCCGAATCATTCCGGCACCCTGCCCTTCTTGCGCGGCCTCTACGATGAACTGCTGCCCAATTTTTCCAGCCGCTTTTTCAACATCGGCGGCGACGAGACGTGGGATTTGGGCAAGGGACAGAGCCGGGAATTGTGCGAGGCCAAAGGTCAGGGCCGCGTCTATCTGGGATTTCTAAAACAGATTCACCGGGAAGTTTCCAAACGCGGCAAGCAGATGATGTTCTGGGGCGACATCATTTTGAAATATCCGAAGCTGATTCGTGAGCTTCCAAAACCAACGGTTGCCTTGAACTGGGGCTATGAGGCGGATCATCCGTTCGACCAAGAATCCGCCACCTTTGCGAAGGCTAAAATTCCGTTCTATGTCTGCCCTGGCACTTCAACCTGGCAAAGCCTGATCGGCCGGCACGACAATGCGCTCGCCAACCTACGCGCCGCTGCGCGGGCCGGGAAAAAGCATGGCGCCGCCGGCTTCCTCAACACCGATTGGGGCGACGGTGGCCACCCGCAACCCCTCGCCGTATGCTGGCCGCTGCTGGCCGCCGGTGCGGCGCTGGCGTGGAATTCAAAAGCGCTGGACGAAAAAAACCTTCTCAGCGTCCTCAATCGAGATGTGTTCAACGATCCGGCCGGAAAGACCGCCCAAGCCGGATTCCGGCTCGGTTTCGCCCATCAAAAGCTTGGGGTGAAAACGGTGAACGAAACTCCGCTCGGCACGGTGGTCGCCGCGCCAAGGCCGGCTGACCGTGAGTTGTTCTGCCGGAACGGTCTAAAATGGTTTACCAAAATTCCGGCGAACAAGATTCACGCTACTTTGAAAGAAATTCAAAAGCAACGCGTCGCCCTGCTCCGGGCAAAACCAAATTCGGATTCGGGAAAAATTCTGACGCGCGAACTGGATTTGGCGGCGCGGATGGCGGAACAATCCTGCCACTTCATGCTCTGGCAGCAAGCGGTGGCTGGAAGAAATTCTTCCGAAGCGCCTCGCCTCGCGCAACAGGGCATACGCGACTTGCAAAAACTGGAGAAGGACTTCAACCGGCTCTGGCCAGTGCGGAACCAGGCCACTCCAAAGCATTGCACGCCGTTTTTACGCTGGCGGATGGATGATTACCGGCGTGGCGGCTGGTCTTGACGGCCGCTGGAAAATGTCGGACGCGGCCGGAGCGGCGGCGGAACGGGAATCCTGCCGGAAATTTTCAACGGCGGCAGCGTCGCCACTTTGGGCGGTGGCAATGGCGGAATCGCGACGGGCACAGCCGGATCCGCCGGAACCAAAACCTCCGGCAACGCGGCGTCGCCGATCTTCATCTCGGGAAATTTCATCTCGCCGATTTCAAAATCCTTGAACGAGCCGAGGCTCCCGAGCGAGCCAAAATCAGTTTTCGCCACCGTTGGCATCACTTCGTAGCCGTTAACCACCCAGTCCAACTTGCCGGTTTGGACATCGACCAACAGTCCGTGCACCGGAATTTTCGGGCCGATGAGCGGGCTGGTGCGCGCAAAATTGCAGGCCTTGATGACGTTTTGCCGCTCGCTGCCGAATGTGCCGAAGAAATCATTCACGTTATCCGGTAAGCGGCTGCGCTCCACGCCGAGCGCTTGAAGCTTGTCGAGCAGAACTGTGGTCGTGGTCTTGGCGACCTGGCAATCCGTGTGACCGATGATGGCGATCTCGCGTCCGCCCTTGACCGCACAGGCGAGGGCGAGCGATCGCATGGTGCTGCTTAACGTGCCGGTGATGATGTTGCCCGCATTGCGCAGCCAGATGAACTGCTCGGCGGGCAGCGCCAGCGCATTTGGGAACAGGGCGTTCAGGCGCGGGTCAATGCACGTTAAGGCGATGACCGGCAGGGCGTCTGCGAAGTCGGCGGGATGCAGCCCGGCGTTCGCATCGCCGGCTACGGCCCGGTGGTTCGCATCAATGATAGCTTCGAAGAGGCTCATAAATCAGGTTTGGCTCGTGTAAACCGGCTGGTTTTTGCCGCATTGCGGACAGAATTTGAAATCACCGTTCACCGCCCAGCCGCAAAATGGGCAAAAGTTATTGGCATTCGGCAGCGACGCATTTTGGGCTGCCGTCACAACCGGTGCACATTCAAGAGGTGGCTCCGAAGTCGTTGTTTCACTGGAATTTGAATGACGTTGAAAGCCATTAAACCGGGTGCCTTGAAACGTCAATTCGCCCCGGTCACTTTCGGCGAGCAGGCCATATTGATGGGCAGAAAGATTGAATTCCTTCCGGTCGCCCGATGAAAATTCAAAGGTGACGAAATAGCTGGTCGAACTGCGAGTGCCGTGATTATACGTTGGGTTGGAACCGGCGCCGACAAAGTTGGAAGTTACCGCCAAGGTGGTGCGCTTCGCCACCACTTTGGCGGGCACGGTCAAAACCGGCTGCTGATTATTATCCGCCCATTCGGACACGCCCTTGCCCACGCTGAATATAATGCCACCCACAATCACCACGGCAATGAGCACAAAGACAAACATGAAAATTGCCGGTGGACCGTCGAACGGACTGGAACTGTGAAAAGTTGTCCCAGGCGAAAAGGAGGCATTCATATCAGCCAGAAAACCTTTCCCCGGCAAGCCCTGGCTAGCTGACATGATGGATTCAATAAAAAACATGGGTGTAGTTATTGCGCTAGAAGTAATGGATGTCACCGCATTTAACAAACATTCGCGCTAAACCAAAAATTTAACTCGCAGCCTTGAGCTTCAAAACGGATGGGGTCCTTTTTTTGCCAGCTCATAATTAAAAATTTGATTTCTTCCACGGCTGCATCGGCGGCGGTTCAAAGCTCGGTGCGGGCGGCAGTTCTTCCGGCATCAGAAACCAGAGCGCCAAATAAATCACCACGCCCGCAAAGGCTGTGAAGATCGTCGCCAGCACCCAGATAATCCGCAGCTTGCCGGAATCCCAGCCGAGATTCGCCGCCAGTCCGCCGCAAACGCCGGCAATCTGGTGATCGTCATGTGAACGGCGCAGTTGCATCAGATGATGATTTTATACACCCAGTAGTTTCTTCCGTTCTGGCCGGCGCACGAGGAAATAAATCAGCGCGCCAATCCAGTGCGTGAAGATGATGACGAGAATCCAGATGACCTTTTCATTGCCCGCGCTGGGTTCCTTCGTGGCGCAGTCCACCAGCATCCAGATCCAAAAGGCCATGCAGGCCAGTCCGATTGACAGCACAAACAAAATCAACAGCAGTTCAAATCCACCAAACAGCATCGCTTGGCCTTTCGTTCTTTAATTCGGAAGTACGAGTTACACGAATTCGTATTTTAGTTTGGGACCCGCGGCGATTGAGCCTCCGAAATAATCATTCATTTCATTTCGCCGGCGTCATCCTTGCCCATCGCCTTTCTCAAGGCGGGCACCTGTTCCATCAGTTTCTCAAATTTCACGCCGGTCAGGCTCTCGATGATGGGTGGCAACTGGCTGATGATCTGCGTCACGTCGCCCGTCAGCTTGCTCGCGCCGCCGCCGGGGCCGTTGCCGGAGTTGATGATGACCATCTTGTCCATCTTGGACAGCGGCTCGCTGACCTTGCCCGCCACTTCCGGCAGGATGCGGACGATCATTTCAATGACGGCGGCTTCGTTGTATTGCTTGAAGGATTCGGCCTTCACGCGCATCGCCTCGGCGGTGGCTTTGCCCTGCGCCTCGATGACCGATGCCTCGGCCAGACCGCGCGCCTTGTTGGCATCGGCCTCGGCGAGACCGGTGGCCTTTACGACGTCGGCGCTGGCAAAACCCGTGGCCTTCGTTGCCGACGCGGCGCCCGCGGCTTCGGTTTCCAACTGGAATTTCCGCGCATTCGCCAGCGTCTCGACTTTGTAGCGCTCGGCGTCGGCGGGTTTCTGAATGGTCGCTTCCAGCTCGCGCTGCTTGCGAAGAATTTCCTGCTGTTGCAACTCGATGTTTTTTTGTTTCTCCACGATCTGCACCTGCACCTCTTCGGCCTTCACCAGCTGGCCGGTTTTGAACCGCTGCAAATCATAGGCCAGGTCGGCCTGCGCCTTCTGCACGTTCACCGCGGCCTGATATTGCGCGACGTTGGACTGATAATCGCGCTGGGCTTCGGCCACCTTGGTGTCGGCCTGAAATTTGGCTTCCTGCCCGGCCTGGTTGGCCTGCGCGGAACGGATGACCGAGTCCCGGTCGGCCTCGGCTTGCGCGATGATGGCGTCGCGCTTGACCTGGGCGATCCGCGGTTTGCCCAAGGCATCAAGGTAGCCCTGTGTGTCGCGGATGTCGCGGATAGTGAAGCTCACGATGCCGAGCCCCATGTTCGCCATGTCGCCCGCCGCGACTTCCTGCACCTTCGAAGCGAATGCGTCGCGGTTCTGGTAAATTTCCTCCACCGTCATCGTGCCAAGGATCGCGCGCAAATGGCCTTCGAGCGTCTGCATGGCAATGTTCTTGATGTCGTCCACGCTTTTGCTCAAAAACTGTTCCGCCGCCGTCGCGATCGAAATGTCGTCGCCCTTGACCTTGATCTGCGCGACGCCATCCACCTTCACCGGCACGCCCTTGCTGGTGTAAACCTCGGGCGTCTGCACGTCAATCGTGAGCAGCTCCAGCGAGAGCACGTCCACTTTTTCCTTCACCGGGATGACGAAAGTACCGCCGCCCTTGACCACGCGGAAGCCCACTTCCTTCACGTTGCCGTCCGGATCGGTCAGCTTACGCTTGCTGCCGGAAATGATCAGCACCTGATTCGGGCCGGCCTTCGTGTAACGGCTGGCCCAGATGAGGGCGATGACGAACACGACAAACAGCACCGCACCGGCGGCGACGACGACTTTCAGCCAGGGTGTGCCGGTGGCATCCATTTGGGCGAGCAGCGGGATCAGTTTCATGGGATTGGTTATTTCCAAGGGTCGGGGGTTGGGGGTTAATTCAGTTGGTTGCTTCCACGTAAAATTGCGTGCCGACGATGCGCGTAATCTTCACCGTCTGGCCGGTGGCGATCATCCCACCTTTTTCGTCGCGCGCCGGAGCGGTGTAGCGGGACCCGGACTGCACGTAAGAAATCTCACCCACTCCGCTCATGGGAATAGGCGAAATGATGGCGGCGGTCTGACCGACCAGGCTTGCCACGCGGCCCTCGCTGGAGCTGTTCGCACCCCGGAAAACCTTGTTCAAGCCCCACCACACCAGCACCGCGATGAGTAGTCCGCTGATGAAGGCCAGCGGCGCATGAAGCCACACGCTCTGCGTCGCGGGAATCTCGGTGAACACCAACCCGAACGCGCCGAAAGCCGTGATGAAACACGCCAGCACCGTGGGACTCAGGAAGCTGGCCCCCGGCATCCCGTCAGAATTCATGCCCGCGTCCGCCTGTCCGCCCGTGCCGATGGCATCATGCCCGCCGAACAGATGTCCAAGAAAAGCGCTGACGACCGTGAACATCAAACCGAGCACCAGACAGAATGCGTAGATAATCATAAGCCCGCTCCGCTTTGGGTTAACGATTCGATTACACCACCCCGCCCGCCACCTTGGCAAGCTGGAAGCGTAAAATATTTTATCGCCCATCGCATCACCCCTTTATCCAACCAGAATACCCGGGTCAACGCATTGATAATTTTCCACGATTTTTGGAATCGCCGTCCGGCGTTTAACACTTGCCAACCGCCGCCGGTTTTTTCATTGTCGCACCATGCAATCGCACGAACTGCTCCGGGAAGTCTTTGACCAAAAGTCCGCCAAGGAAATCGCCGCTGACCTCGCCCTCTCCGCTTCGATGATCTACAAATGGGCGCAGCCGCCGAACCTCGAAGGCGGCATTGGCAATCCCCTCGACCGCATCGAGGCGCTCATTCGAAGCACCGGCGACCAGCGCATCGTGCAGTGGATCTGCCAGCGCGCCGGCGGCTTCTTTATCCTTAACCCCAAAAACGCTCCGCACCCGCACTATCTCATTCCCGCCACCAACCAGATCGTCCAGGAATTTGCCGACCTCCTCGCGGTCGTCGCCAACGCGGCGGCGGACGAAAAGATTACAGCGCCCGAAGCCGAGCAGATCCGGGCCCGCTGGGAGGAGCTTAAGAGCGCCACCGAAGGGTTCGTGGCCGCCTGCGAAAGCGGCGATTTTGGACTGCTTAAAATGGCCGCCGCCAAGCCGGAACCGGCCAGGCGCCGTTGAAGAATTCAGATTAATTTTCCACCGCGGCCAGGCATCCGCCGAAAACTGACTCGTCTTGAGCTGCCTCACCCTTCTCAATTCGCCGTGAGGTGTTTACCAATCAGACGGGTAATGGATTTTTGAAATGCTGCCCCACCACCAATCCAAGGCCCAGCAGCGCCGGCCTAATTTCACGCCTTGGCACAAAATGGTGGTGTGACGCTATTGGCTAAGTGACCGGAGAGCAATCATCAACTTAGTTTCGTTGCGCGTGAAACCCATTAATAAACAAACCTCCAGCCGATGGGGGTGCGATCATTTGAGGACAAAAATATTTTCACCTTGGTATTTGCCGGCGGTGACGCAGAGGCGGTAGGTGACATTGGTGGCCAGGGGCTGCGGGCGGCTGCCGGGCACTTCGGGTTTGAGGCCGCGCAAGTTTTGTCCGTAAAAAAAGGTCATCACCGGCACGGAATTGGAGTCGGAGACGACGTGCCAGAGGGGCAGCGGGTACGGGTTGGCCGGATCCGGTACGAGCGGGAGGACTTTGATTTCGGTGAGCGGATAACGGCGGTCGAGCCCGAATTCGAGGGACGGCAGGACGCCATCGGGTTGCAGGCGCAGATGGAGCGGGCGGTAGGTGTGGAAGATGTGGATGGTCTTGGGCTGGAACCAGGTGGTGAAATAAACCGCATAGCCAGCGGCCAAAACCACCAGCAGCAAAAGCAGGAGCCGGGTTTTTTTCATGATAAAGGGTGTAACATGGCACGGGCGGTACGCGTCGAACTGTTTGTCCAGACGCCGCCGGGAGCGTCCGGGTTATGAAAAACATCACCAACCAACCATCCGCCCCCTGCCCGCCGCCGGCGAGCGCGGCCCGGGCGTTCACTTTGATCGAGCTGCTGGTGGTCATCGCCATCATCGCGATACTGGCGGCGATGTTATTGCCGGCCTTGAGCCGGGCGAAGGAGGCTGGGCGGCGGATCGCCTGCCTGAACAATCTGCGTCAACTGGGCATCGCCGCGCATCTTTATGTGGACGATTACCAGGGCAGTTATCCCCCGCGTTCCAATGCTGAACGCTGGCCGGATAATTTTTACGCCAATTACGGCCGGAACCAACACATTCTGCTCTGCCCGACGGATGGCCAGAATGGTCAGGCTCCGCAGACCGACACCACTTCCCCATATGTGGCAGACGCTGCGCCACGCAGTTACCTCATTAACGGGTGGAACGACTGGTATGCGGACAGCCTCGGCACCACGACCTTTTCCGCCATAACCGCGGCGGAGGCGCAAAGCGGGCTGAAGGAGGAGGCGATTATTCATGCGAGCGACACGATCGTGCTGGGCGAGAAGTTCACGTCTGCTGGGGATTACTACATGGATTTGCTGGAAGGCAATGGTAACGACATTGACCAGGTACTGGAACAGAGCCGGCATGACGCCAGCGGCGCGCTCAGCACGACCTCGGGTTCGGCAGGAAATGGCGGTTCAAATTATGTCTTCGCGGACGGCAGTGCGCGTTACTACAAAGTTCCGACTGCGATGTCGCCATTGAACCTCTGGTGCATCAGCGACAAGAACCGTTTGAATTACGCGCATGTCTATTGAATCGGTCAGCGGGTCAAGCGATACCTTGGCCTGTCGATGGGCGCAGCTCGTCACTTGCCCAAGCAGATTGGCGCGGCATCGGGAAGCTAGACGTGAAGTCATGGCGCGCCTTCGCTGAAACCTCGCCAAAAACCAAAAGTACTTGCTGTCCATCGCCACCTCTTTTCGGCCAATGTGCTGGTTTACCAAAACTTTACCAGGCAGCGGGCCAACTTTTGTAAGTGCTTGATAGAGCACCCGGAACTTACCGTTTCTTTGCCAACCCTTCCGGACGGGCCCCATGGATTAATTGAACCGTAAGGTTACTTTTTGATACCATTTGATACTTTTTGTGCCGTTTTGATACCCTGTTTTGAAAATGCAAAAATTTGACAAAAGGTAACATGGAGCCATGTATTTACCTCAGAGGCAAAGAGTTGGAACTCGGATTGGGAAACCGTCAGAGGCTCTTGACGCTGGCGGATAACGAAAATGACTGGACCAGTTTCTTTACCAGGCAGCGGGTCAACTTTCGTAAGTGCTTGATAGAGCATCCAAAACTTTACCTTTTCTTTACCACTTTTGCTTTTTTGGGGTGGTAAAGTTTCAAGGAATTCGTCCGCAGCCGATCCTCCCGCAGCTAGCATCTCCCAGCAAAAGTTATTAGAGATTATCAAAGATTATTAGCCGTGATAGAAATGGAATTTTCCCCCAGTAAACGGGTGCCGTGCACCAGGGTGCCAGGTACCAAGTATCACCCGGGCTGCGGCCATCCTCTCCCGCCCGCTAGCGCGGGCCGGAGAGAGTATCAGCCGGCAGCCAAAAAATCAGATATGTCAAAGAACGATGGCGGCGGGATCGTTCACGGCGAAGATCCAGCAACCCCAAGAGAGTTGTATATATTACATATATATACATTTTGTCAAGTGATAGAGGAACAATTTTTAGTGATTTTTGTGGCGGTCCGAAGGCGGAGGCGATGAGAAGAAGGGGGGAGTCAGGTCAAAGGCATAATTCCGGAAAGGCGTTTCAAAAAACTTTCAAAGCGCACGGTCAGTGATACCGTCAATTTTATACGTATGCGAAATTCATGGCTTGGCCGGCTCGCGGGTTGGACCGCACTGTTTGCGACCCGGGCGCTCTTGGCCGGCATCGTGGCGACGAATTTGGAATGCGGTTCCTGGACGAATCCGCTGGGCATTGACGCGGCCCAGCCGCGCCTGACCTGGCAGTTGCAGGCGAATCCACCGGGCGCACGAGCGCAGTTGCAGACGGCCTGCCGGGTATTAGTGGCTTCCAGCGCCAAACACCTCGCGAAGAATGTCGGCGACCTTTGGGACAGCGGCCGGGTGGGCACAGCCTTGCCTAGTCTAAATTACGGCGGAAAGCCGTTGGTTTCAGAGCAAGCGGTCTTTTGGAAGGTGCAAGTTTGGGACCAGGACGGCGAGGCTTCAACCTGGAGTGCGCCGGCCACTTGGACAATGGGGTTGCTGGCCCCGGCCAGCTGGAAAGGCGCATGGCTCACGGCATCCACCAGTCCGGCCGACAATTTCGGCGGATGCAACTCGATCTGGTATCCAGAAGGCAATCCGACCGCCGCCGCACCGGCAGAGACCCGCTATTTCCGAAAAACATTTGTGGTCAAGGCCGCACCGGTGACCCGGGCCACGTTGCTGCTGACGGCGGATAACAGTTACACGACCTGCCTGAATGGGACTATGGTCGGTCAGGGTCAGGATTGGAACCGCGCGACCGCACTGCCGGTAGCGACCCAATTGGTGCCGGGAACGAACGTGCTGGCCATTGCCGCCAGCAATTCATCCGTCGGCCCGGAGGGTTTGATCGGCAAAGTGGTGGTGGAATATCGGTATGGGGGACAGGCGGTCATTCCGATGGACGCCACGTGGAAGACGGCGAACGCTTGGCAAACCGGCTGGCAATCGCCGGGCTTCGATGATGGGGCCTGGAAAAATGCGCTCGTGCTGGGCGGCTACGGCATTGGTCCCTGGAATAACGGGGTCGCGCCCGGCCCGGAAACGGCCCTGCCGATTTTCCGGCGGGAGTTTGAGGTACGGCCGGGTTTACAGCGGGCAGTGATTTCGATTTGCGGTCTGGGACAATATGAACTTTCGGCCAACGGCGTGAAAGTGGGCAAGGCGTTGCTGGCGCCGGGCTGGACCAAATATGACCGCACCTGTCTCTACGACACGCTGGACATCACCGCCAATCTGCACCGCGGCAAGAACGTCCTCGGCGTGATGCTGGGCAATGGCTTTTACAACATCCCCGGCGGCTCGGGGCGGTATGACTGGCCCGAGCAGGCGACCGGTAAAAGCCCCTCGTCCGGGCCGCCGCGGGTGATCGCGCAACTGCATTTGTATTACCAGGATGGAACCGACCAGGTGATCGCGACGGATGGACAATGGCAGACGACGCCGGGGCCGATCACGTTTTCGAGCATCTATGGCGGCGAGGATTATAACCCGCAACGATTGGCGGCGGGCTGGAATCAGGCTGGCTTCAACGCGGCCGGCTGGTCCGCGCCGCAGTTGACCAACGGGCCGGGGGGCATTCTGCGGGGCACCTCGCACGCCGCCCCACCCATCATTGCCACCCAGACGAACCAGACCGTGGCCATCCACGCTTTATCCGCCCGCCGCTTTAATTACGATCTGGGCCAGAATGCCTCAATCCTGCCGCGGTTGGACTGCCATGGGCCGGCGGGCGCGGTCATCCGCCTGACGCCGACAGAATTGCTCAATCCGGATGGCTCGCCAAATCCGATGACCGATGATCCGGGCGGGGCCCCGCGCTACTGGCAATACACGCTGGCCGGCACGGGCCAGGAAACCTGGCAGCCGCAATTTTACTATGCCGGCTGCCGTTACCTGCAAGTGGAGCTCATCCCGGCAACCGGTTCGCCGCAGCTGCCGGTGGTGGACCGTTTGGCGGGCGTGTGCATACAGAGTTCGGTCGCGCCGGCGGGAGATTTTTCCTGCTCGTTCGATATGTTCAACCGCACGCGCACGCTCATCCGCTGGGCCCAGCGCAACAACCTGGTCAGCGTCATCACGGATTGCCCCCATCGCGAGCGGTTGGGCTATCTGGAGCAATACCACCTGCACGGGCCTTCGCTGAGCTATGAATTTGACATGGGCCAACTTTTTGCCAAGACCATGGATGACATGGCCGACAGCCAGGCCGACATCGGCACCGGTCTGGTGCCTTTTTTCTGCCCCGAATACTGGCACTTCCACATTAGCACCGCCTTTCGGGACACGCCCGAATGGGGCAGCTCGGCCATTATCGTGCCCTGGCAGCATTATCTCTATACCGGCGATCCAACCCTGGTGAAAAATTATTACGCCACGATGACAAATTATTTTTACTACCTGCAGCGTCAGGCCGTGAATGATTTCCTGAAATACAATGCCCTGGGCGACTGGGCCACCGTCGGGCAGACCACGCCGGTTTCGCTGACGGCCGATGCCTATTATTACCTGGATGCGCAGATTTGCGCCCAAGCGGCGGCGCGGCTGGGCAAAACCGCGGAGGCGGCCGACTTCAACCAGCTCGCCACCAAAATCGCCGCCGCTTTCAACCGCACTTACTATTCGGCGACGAACGGAGAGTACGCCAACGGATCGCAAACCGCGCAAGCGATGCCGCTGGCACTGGGGATCGTGCCGCCCGAAGATCAGGCCAAGGTGCTTTCCAAGCTGGTGGCCAATGTCAACGCCAACGGCCTATCCTTCGGCGAAATTGGCCACCCGTATGTCCTGCGCGCGCTAGCGGGTTCGGGGCGGTCGGACGTGGTTTACAAACTGCACAGCGATGCCACCAAACCGGGCTACGGCTATATGCTCAACCAAGGCGCCACGGCCCTGACGGAAGCGTGGAATGCCGAGGGCAATTCGCAGGATCACTTCATGCTCGGCCACATCATCGAATGGTTCTACCACGATTTGGCGGGCATCCAGTGGGATCCGGCCGCGCCCGGCTACCAGAACATCATCATCAAGCCCGCTTTCGTCGGCCACCTCACCTGGGTCAAAGCCAGCTATAATTCCGTTCGCGGGATGATCGTGAGCGACTGGACGCTGACCAATAATGCGGCCACGCTGGAGGTCAAAATTCCCGCCGGCTCAACCAGTCAAGTCTGGCTCCCGCTGGCCGCCGACGTCAGTCCGCAACTGACCGTCACCGAAAGCGGCAAACCCATCTGGCAAAATGGCGCGGCCACCGGCCGCGGGCCGGGCGTGGCGTTCAACCGGTTTCAAAGCAGCGGTACGCAGACTTATCTCGTGTGGTCGGTTGGTTCGGGCAGCTACCAATTTGCCTGGAATTTACCGCCAACTTCGGCCGGCATCCGCGAGCCATAAGCCGACAGCCGGCTGCGCGATAAACCGTACGGGCAACATTTTTCAGGTCGATAACAGTCGTTAGGGCGTGTTTTCAAAATGAGGAGCGCGGCCGTCCTCGGCCGCAGCAGTGATGCTTGCTGGCACGAACGCATTCGCGATTCACCGCCTTGGACTGGTGAACATTGCTGCGCCCGGGGACGGGCGCGCTCCGCCGCTTCGAATGCTTTTGGATTTTGAAAACACGCCCTAACAGTTGTTCATAGATTTCAGCGCGGCGAGCGGCCGGAGCAAAAGCTAGTTGAAATCTTGTCACTGGCAGTCCGTTTCGACAGCATACCGCCCGCATGGCCGATTCTGTCAACGTCCCACTCGTCGTCGATCTCGATGGCACGCTCATCCGCACCGACCTGATGTGGGAGTCGCTGTCGCGTTGCCTGCGGCGGAATCCGCTGGCGCTGTTTCAAATGCTCTGGTGGTGGTCACGCGGCCGCGCCCGGCTAAAGCAGGAACTGGCCAAACGTGTCAGAATCGATCCCGCCACCCTGCCCTATCACGGACTCTTTCTGAACTGGCTGCGGGCGGAAAAAATATCCGGCCGCAAAATCCTGCTCGCCACCGCCTCCGACATTAAGATGGCGCAACCGGTGGCCGCTTATGTCGGGCTGTTCGACGAGGTTTTGGCCAGCGACGGAAAAACCAATCTGCGGAGTGAAAACAAGCTCCGGGTGCTGACGGAGAAATTTGGCGAGCGCGGTTTTGACTATGCCGGCAATTCCCCGGCTGATTTTGCCGTGTGGCGCGGCGCCCGCCAAGCCGTGGTGGTAAATGCCAGCCGTCGCGTGCAGCGCGAGGCGGCGAATTGCACCAAGGTCGGCGCGACCTTCTGCGAGGATTTTTCCCCCACGGCCGTGGCCAAACGTTTTTGCCTGGAACTGTTCTGGCACAGCGGTTACCTCATGGCCATGACCGCCGGGTTGCTGTTGGCAGCCGCCTTTCCCAAATTCAGTCTGGCCGGCTTCGCGTGGGTCGCCCCCGCATTGATGATTTTTGCCGCGCGCGGCAAAACCGGGGCGGAGGCTTTCCGGGTCGGCTACGTCAGCGGGCTCGCTTTCTGGCTGACGTCGCTTTATTGGCTGTTGCTGATGCCGGCGGCGAAAGCCTACATCATCCTCGGCTGGCTCGCCTTGTCGGCGTATGTGGCGCTGTATGCCGGCGCCTGGGTTTGGCTGGTGGCGAATTACAAATTTCAAACTTCCCGCTGGAGCCAGCGCGTCCGCTGGACGGTAGCGGGCGCGGCGGCGTGGGTCGCGCTGGAACTGCTGCGCGGCTGGCTGTTCAGCGGTTTTCCGTGGAGTTTCCTGGGCGCTTCGCAATACCAGCTCGTCCCACTGCTGCAGATCGCCTCAGTCACCGGCGTGTATGGCGTCTCATTTCTCGTGGCCTGGTTTTCGCTCGGACTGTATTCGGCGGCTGAAATGATTTATCTCAACCCGACCAAACGCAATGTCTGGCAAGCGGAAATCGTCCTACCGCTGGTCACCGTGCTGCTGCTGTTCGTCGCCGGTATTTTCAAAATCAATTTTCATTCCCCGCCCGCCGCCGGCAGCCTGGAACGGTCCACACCATTGCGCGTCACACTGGTTCAGCCCAGCGTGCCGCAGACGCTGATTTGGTCACCCGACGAAGATGAAAAGCGCTTTGCGGAACTGCTCGCGCGTTCGCGCCGCGCTGTCACCAAGGGCACCGACCTGCTGGTCTGGCCAGAATCCGCCGTGCCGATGTTCGACGGCGTCTATGATGTCATCGGCCAGTTCGCGCGATCCAATCACCTCGCCATCCTCTTCAACGGCGAAGACGCGGAGTTCAGCCCGACGGCGACAAATTATTTCAACGCCGCGTTTCTCTTCGATACCAACGGTCGCTGCACCGGCGTCTATCACAAGCAGAACCTGGTTATCTTTGGCGAATACGTCCCGCTCGCGCGCTGGCTGGGGTTCCTGAAATATTTCACGCCGATCCAAGGCGGCTGGACGCCTGGAAACCGGCCGGTGGTATTTGCCGGCGATCATTTCACCGCCGCGCCGCTGATTTGCTTTGAAGACGTGTTTCCGGGCACCGCCCGATCCGCGGCGGCGGCTGGACCGAATCTGCTCGTGAACGTCTCAAATGACGGCTGGTTCGGTGAAAGCGCCGAGCAATGGCAGCATCTGGCCAATGCCGTGTTCCGCGCCGTGGAAAACAACCTACCCCTCGTCCGCTGCTCCAACAACGGCGTGACCGGGTGGATTGACGCGCACGGACGGGTGCGCGAAGTTTTGCGCAATAAAACCGGCAGCGAATACGATGCCGGCGAATTGACGGTGGAAATCCCCTGGCCCACGAACCCAGAGAAAGCATCGCCAACCTATTATCAGCAGCACGGCGATTGGTTCGGCTGGAGCTGCGTGGCCATTGCCCTGGCGGCGTGGCTGGGCGGCCGGTTCAAGCACACTCGCCCAGCGGATTGAACCGAGCGCGGCAAGCTACCCGCGCCGCCCGATTTGTCCAAGTTGGAGACTATATAGTACACAGTCTTCATATGACCAATGGATTTGGCCGGAGCAAGGCGGCCTTCCCGGAGTTATTTTTTGTGACAACTGGAATTTTGACCAATAATAAAATTCAAGCGGCCCACTGCTAAATTTAAAAAAATCCCCGTAAAACAACCACAAGCTCGACTTGTCGCCGAGTGGTTAAAATTCTGACACGACTGTCAACATTTCACTTCATTCCGCCAGTAAAATATTTGGCAAGGTGAATGCTATCTACCTTCCGTCGTTCGAAAATTGATACAAATGATAAGTAGCACTTGAGATTAATACCAAGACCCCGTCCGAGAGGAAGCCATCAAATTTAATATCCACCAAAATCAACCTGGCACATTGAAAATCAGAATGACTCTCCCAAAACCTTCAAATCGCCGTTTATATTGGCAACTCCAGTTGACTCTGCTCGGCCAGTTGATCGCGATACGCGCCCGCGCCGATAACCAAGTGGCTACGGGTTACGGATATTACAAGGAAGATAACAACCGGATGACGATTAATACGTATTCGGCTTATTTCGACCAGAAAATATCGGACACCCTATCCACCAAGGGGGAATTTACCTATGATGGGGTCTCCGGCTCGACGCCAACCGGAACTCTTTCAGGGGGAAATACTGGTAACGCAAACCTGACCCACCTCGAAGACACCCGTCGCGGTGAGAATATCGAATTCGATTGGAAGTATGCCAATCACACTTTGACTCCCGGTTTCGCCCACAGTTTGGAAAGTGATTATAGTTCTTATGGCGTTTCGCTGGCCGACGCGATCCTTTTTAATGAAAAAAACACCACCTTGCAATACGGATTTTCGCAAAATTTCGACAGCGCCCGGGAAGCAAACAGGACCACCTGGAACCCGAAATATTCCACCGAAGTAATGGTTGGGTTATCCCAATTACTTTCGCCAAGTTCGATTTTTAACGTCGCCTTAACTTTCGGCAATGATTCCGGCTATTTGAGCGATCCTTACCGGCAGGCTGGATATGGACCAACTGGCGCCATCATTGGCGGTTCTCAGCTGTACATCGCCGTTCCGGAACGGCGCCCTTCCCACCGAAACAAGGAAGTTTTGTTCACTTCGATCACGCAACATTTTGATGAACTTGACGCCAGCCTGGAAGGCAGTTACCGCTTTTATCATGATTCCTATGGCATTTACGCCAATACCTTAGAGCTCACTTTGCATCAGTGGAACGGCAAACATATCCTCCTCGAACCGTACATCCGAGGCTACGAACAATCCGCAGCCGATTTCTATGCCGTAACTTTTACGGGGCCGTATAATTTTGCCATTCCGAATTATGATCCGCCTGGTATTCGTTCATCCGACTATCGGCTCTCGAAACTATACACGGTCGATTACGGTTTCCAAGTCACAGCGCTCGCCATCAACGACCATCTGCACTTCATCGTCGGTTATCATCGCTATGGCATGTATGGAATGGATGGACATACCAACTCCGGTATGTATCCCAAAGCGAATGTTTACACGGTCGGCCTCTCGGTTTTATGGTGACAACCAACTCCAATTCAACCCAGCAAGTACTTGCGCGCGTCGAGCAATCGGCCCAGACATTTATTGAAAAGGGTCTGTACAAACTGGAGTTCCGCGCCATGAGCACGCTTTGCCGGGTGCATTTTCACGGTGTTTCCGCCGAGGTCGCTCGGGATTTTCAGCGCGAGGTCGTGGCGTGGACCGCCCAGTTTGAGGCGCGTTACTCGCGGTTCATCCCCGACAGTCTGATTGGGCGCATCAACGCGGCGGCAGGCGAACATTGGGTGGAAATCGATGCCGAAACGGACCGCATTTTCACACTCTGCCAGGATCTTTTCTTTTTCACGCGCCGGGCTTTCGACCCGACCTCCCTGCCGCTCATCAAATTATGGAACTGGAAGACGCAGCCGCACGTTATTCCGTCGGAAGACCGGATTCGGGCCGCGCTGGAACTGGTTGGCTGGAACAAAGTGGAACGCCGCGCCGGCGGCATTTTCCTGCCGCGCGCCGGAATGAGCATCGATCTCGGTGGCATCGGCAAGGAATACGCCGTGGATTGCGTCATGAATCTGGCCACGCAGCACGGCATTGCCAATGTGCTGGTGGATTTTGGCCGGGACGTCCGGGTGCGCGGGCATGCGATGGAAAGAAAGTTCTGGTGGATCGGCCTGGAGGACCCGCAAAACACCGGCAAATGCTGGACCGGAGTGGCGGTCACTGACCATGCCGTCGCCACTTCCGGCGATTCCCAACGCTTTTTTGAGATCAACGGCCGCAGATACAGCCACATCATTGACCCGCGCACCGGTTATCCGGCGAACAATGGCTGCCGCGCCGTCTCCGTGATCGCGCCCAGTTGCACGATCGCCGGGCTATTTTCGACCACGGTATTTATCCTGGGCGAAAAAGAAGGACTCCAACTCATCGAGGCTCATCCCGGTGCGGCTGGTGTCGTCACCAACAACATAACGCAGTTCTACACCAAAAAATTCCATGAATACATTCCTGATTAAAAAACTCGCCGTGTCGGCGCTTTTCGCCGGCAACATTGCCAACACTCAGGCCGCGCTAAACGTCGGCGATCCCCTACCCGACCTCAGCAGCTACAAGCTGGAAGGTTCCCTGCCCGACTCACTAAAAGGCAAGGTTGTGGTCCTGGATTTCTGGGCCTCCTGGTGCGGGCCGTGCGCGGAGTCCTTTCCGGTCATGGATGCGCTTCAGAAAAAATACCAGGATCAGGGGCTGGTGATTCTGGCCGTCAGCGTGGATGAGAAAGCCGCCAAGATGGATGCTTTCATGAAAAACCATCCCGTCGCCTTCACCGTCGTGCGCGATGCCGAACACAAGCTCGTCGCCACGGCCGAACCGGAAACGATGCCCACGTCCTTACTCATCGACCGCGAGGGCAAGGTGCGCTATCTCCACAACGGTTTTCACGGTAGCGCCACCCAGAAAGAATATGTGGAGCAAATTGAATCGCTGTTAAAAGCCACCCCATGAAATTGAAATCCATCTTCTTTGCCGGTCTCACCGGACTGATGTTCACCAGCGGCTGTGCCAACGTGAAGCCGTGGGAACGCGGCACGCTCACCGACTACACCATGCGAGGCGACCTCAGCCCCATCCAAGCCGGGCAGGTCCAGCACATCTACTTCTCCCGTGAGGAGGCTACGGGTGGCAGCGGCGTAGGTGGCGGCGGCTGCGGCTGCAATTAGTGTTAACTAATTCCAACTTCCATTTGGTCTCAGCATGAAACGACTCACCCAGATATTTCCCCTGGTATTGGCCGCCGCGTTGCAAGTGATGCCTTTGCTGCGGAATATTGTGATCAGTCCAGCCGCCACTTCGAGCTTTGCCATCATCTTGCGCTGGACGATTGGTTCGTCCGCCACGCTCGGTGTCGTGGATGCCGTTTCGGGTGCAACCTCGGTTTATACTTCACCCAGCACTTTTAGCGGGACGGTTGGAACGGCTTTCAGCAATAACGTGGTCTGCGCCATCGGCGGCGGAAACAATGCATCGAGGAATGATTATTTTATCGTGTCCTACGGCGGCGTCACTTCACCCACATTGACCAACACTGCGACCACGACGCTTACCCTGCCACCTGGCCTGACTTTCAAGGCGTCATGGGTCAATGGTGCCACAACCATTGGCGGCATCCTCTACGGAACACCCACGACCGCCGGCACCTACCCAACCACCATCACCGTGGTCAGCCCCGGCAATGCCGTGTTGGCCCAAAACATTACCATCACCATCACCGGTGCGGGTGCGCCGACCGCTCCGACGATTACCACGCAGCCATTCGGAACCAATGTCCTCGCCGGCCGATCCGCCACGTTTACCGTGGTTGCCAGCGGCTCGGCTCCGCTGGCCTGTTTCTGGTTGAAAAACGGCGCCGCCCTGGTCAACGGTGGTAACGTTTCCGGAGCAAACACCGCCACCCTCACCCTGACCAATATCGCCACGGCGGATGTGGCTAATTATTCCGTATTGGTAAGCAACTCCGTCGGCAGCGTGACCAGCTCCATCGCCGCGCTCGTCATCAGTTCGCCGCCTACCATCAGCACCCAGCCGGTCAGCCAAAGCCTGGTCGCCGGCAACCCGGCCCAATTTACCGTCATCGCCGGCGGCAGCACGCCACTGGCTTATCAGTGGTTGAAGAATGGTGCGGTGCTTGCGAGCGGCGGCACTGTTACTGGCTCGACCACCGCGACCCTTTCCCTGGCCACCGTGTCATCCGCGGACGCGGCGAATTATTCGGTCATCGTCACCAACAGCTCCGGGAGTATCACCAGTTCGATCGCCACGCTAACCGTGCTTTCGCCACCAGTCATCGTCACACCGCCGACCAGCACCTCGGTTTCTGCGGGCAGCAATGTTTCGTTTACCGTCACCGCCTCCGGCACCGCCCCGCTGAGTTACCAATGGCTAAAAAACGGGGTCGCGCTGGCGAACGGCGGCAATGTTACCGGCTCGACCACCCCGACACTATTTCTAGCCACCCTTTCAACTGCAGACGCGGCGAATTATTCGGTCATCGTCACCAACAGCTCCGGGAGCATCACCAGTGCGATTGCCACGCTCACGGTGCTGTTGCCACCGGGCATTCTCACCCAGCCCGCAAGCGCCTCAGTTCTAGCGGGCAGCAATGTTTCATTTACCGTCACCGCCTCCGGCACCGCCCCGCTCGCTTATCAATGGCTGAAAAACGGGGTCGCGCTGGCGAACGGCGGGAATGTTTCCGGCGCAACCACCGCTACGCTTTCGCTGGCCAACGTATCGGCCACGGACACGGCGAATTATTCCCTTACGGTCACCAACAGCGTCGGCAGCATCACCAGTACGATTGCCACGCTCACGGTGCTGTTGCCACCGGCCATTGTCACCCAGCCGGCCAGCGCCTCAATTGCCGCGGGTAGCAATGTTTCGTTTACCGTCACCGCCTCCGGCACCGCCCCGCTGAGTTACCAATGGCTGAAAAATGGCGCGTTGCTGGCGAACGGCGGGAATGTTTCCGGTGCGAACACCGCCACGCTTTCGCTGGCCACCATTTCATCGACAGACGTGGCGAATTATTCGGTCATCGTCACCAACAGCGTCGGCAGCGTGACCAGCGGCAACGCGACATTGACTTTGCTTTCCGCCGCGATCGCCATCACCCTGCAACCGGCCAGCACGACCGTGGCCCAAGGTAGTCCGGTTAGGCTGAGCGTCACCGCTTCAAGCACCTCGGCGTTGAGCTATCAGTGGCTTAAAAACGGGCTCAACATTTCCGGGGCCATTTCAAACGTGCTTACTTTCTCCGCCGTTTCCACCAACGATGCCGGCAATTATTCCGTCATCATAACCAACTCCTCCACCAGCATCACCAGTGTGATTGCCACGCTCACGGTACTGTTGCCGCCGGCCATTGTCACCCAGCCCGCGAGCGCCTCAGTTCTAGCGGGCAGCAATGTTTCATTTACCGCCACCGCCTCCGGCACTGCACCGCTCAGTTATCAATGGTTGAAAAATGGGGTCGCGCTGGCGAACGGTGGAAACGTTTCCGGTGCGACTACCGCTACGCTATCGCTGGCCAACGCATCGGCCACAGACACGGCGAATTATTACCTTACGGTCACCAACAGCGTCGGCAGCATCACCAGCTCGACCGCTTCACTCATCGTTTTGACGCCGCCGACTGTCAGCACCCAGCCCGTTAGCCAGAGTCTGGTCGCTGGCAGCACTGCCCAATTTAGCGTCACCGCCGGCGGCAGTGCGCCGCTGGCTTATCAGTGGTTGAAAAATGGCGCGAGGCTGGCAACCGGCGGCAATGTTAGCGGCTCGACCACCCCGACTTTGTCGCTCGCCACCATTTCGTCGGCAGACGCGGCGAATTATTCGGTTGTCGTCACCAACAGCTCCGGCAGCATCACCAGTGCGATTGCCACGCTTACGGTGCTGTTGCCGCCGGCAATTGTCACCCAGCCCGCGAGCGCCACGGTCACGGCGGGAAGCAATGTTTCCTTCACCGTTAGCGCCTCCGGCACCGCCCCACTCAGTTACCAATGGCTTAAAAATGGTGTCACGCTGGCTAACGGTGGTAACGTTTCCGGCTCGACCACGCCGAGTCTGTCGCTAGCCACCATTTCGTCGGCAGACGCGGCGAATTATTCAGTCATCGTCACCAATAGCTCCGGCAGCATCACCAGTGCGATTGCCACGCTCACAGTGCCGTTACCGCCCGTCATTCTGACCCAACCCGCCAGCATGTCGGTGGGACCGGGCACCAATGTCACATTCTCCATCACCGTCAGTGGCACCGCTCCGTTCGCCTATCAATGGTTGAAAAATGGCATCAACATCTCCGGCGAAACGGCCGCGAAGCTCAATTTGGTAAATGTTTCGTTGGCGGACGCGGCCAGCTATTCTGTGGTCGTTACCAATTCGGTTGGCAAAGTGACCAGCGAAAGCGCCGTCCTGACCGTTGTGATTCCCCTGGTTATCTCTAAGCAGCCAGCTAGTCAGCTCGCTCCGCTAGGTATTCCGGCGTCATTTAACGTGGTTGCTTCGGGCGCGGGAACGCTCAGTTTCCAATGGCTAAAAGGCGGCGTGGCCCTGACGGATGGCTGCACCATTTCCGGTTCCACAAGCAGCAACTTGAATATTTCCATGGTGGCCGCCAGCGACGCCGGAGTTTATAGTGTCGCGGTCACCGACTCGAACGGCAGCATCACCAGTTCCATCGCCACTTTAGCCATTCCGCCTTCATCGGGGAGCTTTAACGCGACGGTCGGGACTTTTTTCAACAATAACGTGGTGGTATCTTTGCCAACCGGCAACACAGCGGATGTGAACGACTATTTCATCTTGGCCAGCGGTGCCTTGACTTCACCCTTTCTTTCCAATGGTCAGAGCACGACCAACGCCCTGCCGCCTGGTCTCACTTTCGTGGCGTCCTGGGTGAATGGCGCGTCCGCCTTGACCGGCGTGATTTACGGGACGCCCACCCTTGCGGGCAGTTTTCCCATAACGGTATCGGTCGTCCGGCCCGGCTACGCAGTGCTCAGCCAAAACCTCATCATCACCATCAGCAACACGACGGTGCCGTCGGGGGGGGGTTCCAATCCAGCGACGGGAGTAATCACCAATCAACCGGTCGGGATTGTCGCAGTGGCGGGAAGCACGACCAATTTCACCGTGTTGGCGGGCGGCACCGCGCCTCTGGCTTATCAGTGGTATTTTAACACCAACACTATTTTGCTCAATGCTACAAACGCTTTGCTGAACCTTGCCAACCTTCGCGTCAGCCAGGCTGGCAGCTATTCCGTGGTCATCACCAATGCCGGCGGAGCCATCACCAGTTCCGCCGCCCTCCTGACGGTCACGTTGCCTGCGTCACCGGCCATCGGCTCACCCGCCGTCGGGAACGGCAAATTCCAGTTCACTTTCGATCCGGTGGTGGGGCTCACCAACAGCGTGCTCGCCAACGGCGCCATGAGCGGCGGCAGTTGGACGGCGCTGACCAACGTCCCACCGCCGATTACGACCAATGCGATCACCGTGACGGATCCCATGACCGGCACCAACCGTTTTTACCGGATCCAGATCATCCCATAAATCGACACGATTTTGTGGCCGGCGGACAAAAAGTTGACCGGCATGATAGTTTGAACTGTGCGGGCAGATACATTATCCAATGAGTATGCGACATCTCTACCTCGTCCTGACGGCTTGCCTGGGTTTCGCGGCATCCGTCGCGCAGGCGGCACACACGCAGGCGCAACTGCGGTGGTCGGTTGACACCGTCAAGCCGGGCGACACCATCTGGGTTGGCGTGGATCTTAAAATGGAATCCGGCTGGCACACGTACTGGAAAAACCCCGGCGATGCCGGCCAAGCCACGGAAATCCAATGGCAACTGCCGCCCGGCGTCACCGCCGGGGAAATTCAATGGCCGCTGCCGAATAAACTTCCGCCCGCTGAAGTGACCACTTACGGCTATTTGGACGAGGTCGTTTTGCTGATTCCGCTGACCGTGGCGACCAACGCGCCCGCCGGCCCGTTGAATCTCGCCGCAAAAGTTTCCTGGCTGGAATGCAAAGATTCCTGCATTCCCGCGAGCACGAACGTCCAAGGCACACTCGAGGTGGCCGGCGAAACCAAAGCTTCCGCCGACGCGCCGCAGCTGCAAACCTGGAAAAGTAAAACCCCGCAAGGCAACACGGCTTTTAACTTCCAAGCAGGGTGGCAAAGCGCCGCCAACACCGACACCAGACCGCTCGTCATCGAAGGCACTCCGTTGGCCGGTACGGCAACCACCGTTGAAAAGGCTGATTTTTTTCCGGACGCAAATGACAACTATGAAATCCAATCTGCGACCGAAAAAATTGACGCCCCAACCGGCTTCCAACTTTTAAAAACCGTAAAAAAGTTTTCCGGCGGCTGGCCGAAGCAAATTTCCGGCACCGTGGTGGTGGAGGGCAATGGCCAGCGCCGGGGCTTTGAGGTCGTCCTGCCGGTGGCGGACACCGCTCCGACCATTGAAACCGCCGCGGCAACCGCAAATCCCGCAGCTGCAAATCCGACAGACGCAAATGGCGCCGCCCCAATGGCGGCGCAAACCCTTTGGCACATGTTGATTTTCGCCTTCATTGGCGGCTTGATCCTCAACATCATGCCGTGCGTGTTGCCGGTCATCGCCCTGAAAATCCTCGGCTTCGTCAGCGAGGCCAAAAGCGAACCGCGCCGGGTCCGCAACCTCGGCCTGATCTATGCGCTCGGCGTGCTGCTGTCGTTTCTGGCGCTCGCCAGCGTGGTCATCGGGGTTAAAACCGCCGGGCATCACGCCGGCTGGGGCATGCAGTTTGGCAGCCCGATTTTCATCGTCTGCCTGGCCACGCTCGTGACGCTGGTCGCCTTGAACCTGTTTGGCATCTTTGAAGTCACGCTGGGCGGTCGCGCTTTGGATACGGCCGGCGAGCTGGCCTCGAAACACGGGGCGCCCGGGGCATTTTTCAACGGCGTGCTGGCGACTGTTTTGGCGACGCCCTGCACCGCGCCCTTTTTGGGGGCGGCGCTCGGCTTCGCCTTCGCCCAAAGCGCCGCGGTCATTGTTTTGATTTTCCTGACCGTCGGCCTGGGGCTGGCGTCGCCCTACATTTTGTTGAGCTGGAATCCGGCGTGGCTGAAATTTCTGCCCAAGCCCGGCGCGTGGATGGAAAAATTCAAAATCGCCATGGGTTTTCCCATGCTGGCCACCGTCGTCTGGCTGTTCAATGTCGCCGCCAGCAGCTATGGCAAAAACGTCCTGTGGCTGGGAATCTTTCTCGTGGTCGTGGCGCTGGCCGCGTGGGTCTTCGGTGAATTTGTCCAGCGCGGCCGGAGCCGCAAAGGCGTCGCGCTCGCAGTCGCCTTGATACTGCTGGGCGGCGGCTATGCATTCGCCCTGGAAAAGGAACTGGACTGGCGCGCACCGTATGTGGAGGCCGGCCCGGCCGGCTCACTGAAAGAATCAGCGGAGGGCATCGACTGGCAGCGCTGGAGTCCCGAAGCCGTGGCCGCCGCGCACGCGGCCGGCCGGCCCGTGCTGGTGGATTTCACCGCCGACTGGTGCCTGACCTGCCAGGTCAACAAAAAGACGAGCATCGAAATTCCCACCGTCCGGGCCAAACTGAAGGAACTCAATGCAGTTGCGCTGCTGGGCGATTACACACATTTTCCCGACGCCATCACAACGGAACTGAGCCGCTACCACCGCGCCGGCGTGCCGCTGGTGGTGCTATACCCCAAGGATGCCAGCGCGCCGGCCATCGTGTTGCCGGAGGTTTTGACGCCCGGCATCGTCCTGGACGGGCTCAGCCGCGCCGCCGACTGAATTTTCTTTGAACCAAACGGCGGGTGGGCGCGTCTGTTAGTCTGGTTACCATCAACCAAACTAAATTGAACCATGAAAAAAACGATTGCCATCCTCGCCGCCGCCGTCCTGACGACCGCCGCCTTCGCCGTTGAAATCGGCAAGCCCGCGCCCGACTTCACCGGTACCGACATCACCGGGAAAACCATCCATCTGAGCGATTACAAGGGCAAGATCGTCGTCATTGAATCCTACAACTCCGACTGTCCGTACTGCCACAACCATTACGCCAGCGGCGCCATGCAGGAACTGCAGAAGGATCTGGCGGCCAAAGGCGTCGTGTGGCTGATCGTGGATTCGGTGGGTCAGAACAATCCCAGCTACCGCACGCCGGAACAGGCGCGCCAGGAGCTGGCCGACCAGAAAATCATCGCCACGGCCTGGATTGACGACCACTCCGGCGCGGTCGGCCATCTCTATGACATGAAAACCACGCCGCACATGTTTATCGTCGCCGCCGACGGCACGCTCGCCTACGAGGGCGCGATTGACAACCGCCCGGTGCCCTTTGGGGACCCCCGCACCGCGAAGAATTATGTCAGCGCCGCCGTGGCGGAACTGCTCGCCGGCAAATCCGTCAGCATCGCGCAGACCAAACCGTACGGCTGCGGCGTTCACTACGCGAATTGACGTCAGGCGGTTTTCGAGGGCAGCGGCGGCGGACCGCCCTGCCCTTTTTCTTTGGGCACAAACGGAGGCCGCACCCACTTGACGGTTTCCAGTTCCGGCGAAAGTTTAAAACCAAACTCTTTTAGAAAAGCTTCCGCCGGCGCGAGGATGGTGACGGGGCGCCGGGTAAAAGTATCCCGGTAAGCCAGCCGCACCGCGCGCAACCCGAGGCGAAACCCCTTTTCCACCCGACCGTAAAGCTCATCGCACATGATGGGACTGCCCGATTCCGCCAGATGCAGGCGGATTTGGTGGGTTCGCCCCGTCAGCGGACTCGCCTCGATTAAAGTGAACCGCTCGTTGCTGAGCAGCACGCGGAAATGCGTTTCGCTTTCCTTGCCTTCCGCCGATTCGTCCACGCGCATCTTGCCGAAATTTTTGGGATCCGGCCCGATGGGCAGTTCGCACGTCCAGGTATTTTCGCGGGGCACGCCGGCGACGACGGCCAGATAGGTTTTTTCCATCCGGCGCGACTCGAACATGTCGCCGAGCGCGCGCAGGGCGCCTTCACTCTTGGCGAACAGCATCACGCCGCTGGTGTCCGCGTCCAGCCGGTGAACGTGCCGGAGATAGCGCAGATTGCGCGAGCGCGCCCAAAAATCGTCGGCGCGGATGGACGAATCAATCGCCGTCTGCAAGTTCCAGTTGGTCTTGCGCCAGGAATCCGGCACGAGCATCCAGCCGCGCGGCTTGTCGATCGCGATGGCCGAGCGGTCCTCAAACAGGATTTTGATCGGCTCGCAGCCCGGCAGCTCAATGAAATTGGGTTTCGCCATTCGCGCCATGGTAGCAACCGGGGCGCCGGGGCTCAAACTATTCAGCCAAATCAACGGCCCGGTTCCCGCCAAATCAAAAACGATTTGACAGTTTGCCGGTTTGACATCAATATATCCGCATCCGTTGATTTGACGGACTCATGACGAGTGTACGAGGGACTGGCCCGACGACCCCACGGCAACCGATTGAACTTTGGTTTCAATGACAGGTGCCAATTCCAGCTCAAGCATCATCAGCTTGGGGAAAATGAGAAGTGCAACACAACCGTTTTGTGGCCCCTTCTCGTCGTGAGTCGGGGCTTTTTTGTTGCCCGGGTCAAATCAAAGAAAACCAAAACGATTATGAGTGAACAACACGGTTTCATGAAGGCGCTCAAGTGCCGCGAGTGCGGGCGCGAATATCCGCTTACGGCCACGCACGTCTGCGAGTTTGACTTCGGCCCGCTCGAAGTCGCCTACGACTACGACCGCATCAAGAAGTCGCTGACCAAGGCGGCCATCGAGTCGCGCCCGAAAACGATGTGGCGTTACCGCGAGCTGCTGCCCGTCGCCACCGAACCGACCGTCGGCAAGCTGGTCGGTTTCACGCCGCTCATCAAGGCCGACCGCCTGGCGAAGGCGCTCGGCATCCGCGAACTTTACGTCAAGAACGACGCCGTGAATTATCCGACGCTCTCGTTCAAGGACCGCGTGGTCAGCGTCGCCTTGAGCCGCGCGAAAGAACTCGGCTTTGAAACGGTCGCGTGCGCCTCCACCGGCAACCTCGCCAATTCCGTCGCCGCCAACGCCGCAAGCGCGGGTTTGAAGAGCTACGTTTTCATTCCGTCCGATTTGGAACAGGGCAAAATTTTAAACTCGCTCATTTACGGCGCAAACGTCATTGCCATCAAGGGCCATTACGACGAAGTCAACCGGCTCTGCGCCGAAATCGCCGGCAAGTTCGGCTGGGCGTTTGTGAACGTCAATATGCGGCCGTATTACGCCGAAGGCTCCAAGAGCATGGCGTATGAGATTGCCGAGCAACTCGGCTGGCGCTTGCCGCAGCACACCGTGGTGCCGATGGCGTCCGGCTCGTTGCTGACAAAAATTCACAAAGGCTACCAGGAATTCGCCAAGCTCGGACTGGTCGCGAACACCGAGACGCACATTCACGGCGCGCAGGCCACAGGCTGTTCGCCGATTTCGGTCGCGCAAAAGGCCGGGCTGGATTTCTTCAAGCCGGTCAAGCCCGACACGATTGCGAAATCGCTCGCCATCGGCACGCCCGCCGACGGTTTTTATGCGCTCAAGGTGATGCGCGAAACCGACGCCGCGGCCGACGACGTGACCGACGACGAAATCCGCGACGCGATCAAACTGCTCGCCGAGACAGAGGGCATTTTTGCCGAGACCGCCGGCGGTGTGACCGTGGGCGTGGCGAAGAAGCTGATTGCCTCCGGCAAGATTCCGAAGGATGCTTCCGCCGTCATCTGTGTCACCGGCAACGGCCTCAAGACACTGGATGCCGTCAACGGCTACTGCGGCAAGGCCAAAGAGATCAAGCCGAGCTTGCGCGAGTTCGAGGCGCTGCTGGCGCAGGAAGAAAAAGTGAACGCATAAATTTATGTCCAAAAAAGTCCGCATCCCCACGCCGCTCCGCAAGTTGACCAACAACGAGGAGCTGGTTGAAATCAACGCCACCAACATCGGCGAGGCGATCGTCGAATTGCAGACGCGCTTCCCCGGCATCCAGGAACGCCTCGTGGATGACAAGGGCGAAGTGCGCCGCTTCGTCAACGTTTACGTCAACGAGGAGGACATCCGCTTCCTCCAGAACCGCGCGACGCCGCTCAAGGATGGCGACGAGATCAGCATCATCCCGGCGATTGCGGGCGGCTAGCATTTACCGGTGGGGCGAGGCGACTGACGAGCCGCGGCTCGCGAGGACGCCCGCCCCACCAAAAAACCGACCATTCCATTTTATGGCTACGAAGAAAAAACTCCCGGCAACGAAACCGAACCCGCCCGCGCAGCAGCGGCTGTGGCTGATGTACCCGCCGAAGCTGATCAAGCAGCCGTTCATCTACGAGGTGGGCCACAAGTTCAAGGTGGTGACGAACATCCGGCAGGCCAGCGTGACGGACGAGATCGGCATCGTCTGCCTGGAACTGGTCGGCGACCGGAGCGAAGTGGGCCGGGCCATTACTTGGCTGGTGAAACAAGGCGTAAACGTGGAACCGGTGGAGATCGGCGTCATTGCCGGTTAGAGCCTGTCTGAAAATTGCAAAGGGTGCTGCGGCTGGGAATTTTGGCTTTGGCCAAGGCGGCGAGGGCGGAGCATCCCCGCAGCGGGCTGTAACGACCGAGCCAACGCTGGACAAAGACAAAAGGCCCGCCGGCCCGGAGGGTTTTTGCGGAAAAAGCCGTCTGGCTTCGTTACTCCTCAGTCGAAGACCCACCTAGGGTATTCTCCTTCGTCGCGTCTCGCCAGCCAGCCTTTTCCCCAAAAACAGCACCTTTTGGAATTTTAAGACAGGCTCTTAGACTTTTCATCAAGCACAAGACACCGGCGCGGAAATAGTCCGCGCCATTTTTGATTTTAGAGTGGTTTCAGTAAAACGGTAGCCGCGCTTGGTCAGCGAAACCGACTACGGAGCTACGGAGCGTGGGCTTCAGCCCGCTTCAACTTGAATTGGGATGGCGACGTCGAAACGGCGTGAACGCCGCGCTCCGGCTACAGTAATTTTTAATCAGCTCTTATGACTCAGAGTTGGTTACCGCTGATTACAGGAGGAAAGACGTCCGCGTCCTTCATGTTTGCGGGCTGGTTTCAGAGCCGGGTTTTACGCTGCCGGGGTCGGCTGCAAAAAGACAAGGTTTGTGTCGCGCGGAGAAAAATATTCCTTAAACTGCGCCGCGTGTTAAATCCGCTGGTTCACTGGTTGGAAGGCCGGGGCGCATGGTCGCCGTGGCTGTTCCTGGCGCTGTTCCTCGCGGCGTCGTTCCTGATGATCTGGCGGCTGGAGGCGATGAGCGCGGGCGGCTTCGAGGGGACGGTGCTGGGGACGCTGGTGATGCCGTATTGCTCGGGCATGGGGAACCTCATTTTCGCCTTCATCCTCGGCCAGACCGGCGGCTCCGGGGCGGACGTGATGACCAACTCGCTCGTCAACAACGTCACGAACATGACGCTCGTCCTCGGCCTGCCGGCGATCCTTTGGGGCATCAACGTGCTGCCGAAACCCAAGGCGGCGGCCAAAAAGAAAAAATCCGAGGTCAAGCTCAAGGCCGAAACCAAATCCGGCGGCAAGAACGGCGGCAAAGCCGGCAAAGCGCAGGAATTGAACCGGCTCTCGCTGCTGCTCACGCTGCTGGCCGTGCTGTTTTTCACGGGCGCGGTCTGGGCCCTGGGCCGCAAAGGCACTTTGAACTTCAACGACGGACTGGTGCTGATCGGGCTGTTTCTGTTCTGGCAGACCTTTCACGTTTTTGAAGTGCTCAAAAACAACATCCGCACGGGCAAATCCGGCTTCGATTTGATGCTGCCGGTGAACCTGGCGCTGCTGGCGGTGGGCGCGTATGCGATTTATGTGAGCACGGACTGGCTGGTGAGCTGGATTTCGCACATCCACCGCGGCTTTATCAGTGTGAAATACCTCGGCTGGCTGAGCGGCTGGCTGATGGTGCTACCGAACGCACTGCTGGCGTTTTATTACGGCTGGCGCAAACAGCCGGAGGTCGTCTATGCCTCGCAGGTCGGCGACGCGCACGTCTCCATCCCGCTTTGCCTCGGCATTTACGCGCTCTACCACACGATGGCGATGCCCGCCTTCTTCACGACGGGGATGTTCCTGCTGCTCGGGTCAACGCTGGTGCATTTGTTCTTTGTCGCCGTGTTCGGCCGGCTGCCGCGCGCCGCCGGCATTGCGCTGGTCATCGCCTACATTTATTTTCTAAAAAAGGGATTGCTCGGTTGAACACCGTGGGCGGGCGGCGCA
>Ga0302266_10000641_pt1 | contig 34931 bp, 18 predicted proteins | sample III_Bog_E1_2_FD_194559 | JGI IMG/M metagenome (GOLD analysis project Ga0302266, IMG submission 194559) | Peat permafrost microbial communities from Stordalen Mire near Abisko, Sweden - III_Bog_E1_2 | ecosystem: Environmental > Terrestrial > Soil > Wetlands > Peat | place: Sweden: Abisko...
CCCGTTGGTGAGCAGGGTGGCCGCGATGTTGGCATCATGGACTTGCCGGCCTTTGACCGCAAAGCGCTGCACCAGATCACCGAGCTTTTCGGAAACAAACCGGGTGTCTTCCAAAACCTGAAACCCCGACCGGAAGGCGGCCAAGTTTGAGAGAATAGCCGCGTAATTAGGAGGGTCAATTTGGCCCGGTGCCGGTCGGGTGGTTACCGCCAGATACTCCCGCAGCACTTGAACACTAATGCAAAGCTCTGTGCCCTGCTTGCGCCACTGCTCCAACTCGGTTGCGGCTGCGGACTCCCAAGGCGAATCGGCGTCGGTGGCGAATACTAAAATGTTCGTATCCACGAACAAACGGCTAACGTCCGGTGTCACCATAGATGTCTTCCCGGCGGAAACTGGAATCCTCCGGCCAGGCCTTCAGATGCAGTTTGGTGAGCCGCAACGGCCCGGCGGGCTGGCACCGGGCCACATCCAAAGGGCTTTCCTCAATCACCACCACCCCCCGGTGCGGCCCCGGCGCAACCGATTTGGGCAGCTCAATTTTGAGCGTCCGATCCTGCGCCACTTCGCTGGTTGCCTCGACTGTGATCATGCGAGTGTACGATACGCTTCCAAATCCCTTTTGGCAACCGCAATACAAGTCCGCAATACAAGTCTGATGCGGTGAACGAGTTCTTGAAATTGGCATCTTTTCGGCGATCCAACCGCTCGTTTCCGTCCGCCGCCGCGCCGCGCCCAGTCCGGTCTTGTTCGAGTGGTTTGGTGGCGCGGGCCACGGGGCGGGCCGCCCTCAGGGCGGGTAAATCAGCCGGTAATACGCCGACCCGGCGGCCGGGGAGAGGGGGAGCACGAACGGATTGGTGACCGGGCCGGACCAATTCTGCCAATTCGTCCCCAAGCCGGTGGTCACCGGGTTGGTTTGATACTGCAACCCCCAGGCGACGCCATCGGCGGGCCAGGAGAGTTGCAGGACGCCGGGTTGCCACTGGACGGAAAGGTCCGGCGCGGTGATGGCGGAGACGGTCAGACTGCCCACCGTCGCCACTTGTCCATCATTGGCGGTGAGTTGCAATTGGTAAGTGCCGGGGACGGAGAAACCGGCGGCGGTTGACAGCGCATCCGGCTGGGCGAAGGCGACGGTGCCCGGGCCGTTGACCTCGCTCCAAACGACCGTAACCGTTCCCGGCGGATTGGACGGGCCACCGTTGGGGACGCTGCCCGCCAGACTGGCGGTGGCCGGCCAGGGAACCGTCTGGTTCGGGCCGGCATTCACCACCGGGGCGAAATCAGGGGCCGCCGCCCCCGCCAGGGCCGCCACTTCCGCCGCGCTTAAAAGCCGGTTGTAAATGCGTAAATCATCAATCAAACCGTCCCAGCCCCGGGTGAGCGCCGGGCTGTTCCCGATGTATGTTGTGCCCGCGTAGGAGGGCGTCGTGACCGACGGGGCCGTCAGCGTGGCCGCGACCGCCGCCACGCCATTGACATACAATACCGGCTGGTTCGTCACATTGCTTTTGTCATAACTGACCGCCACGTGATACCACGCGCCGGTATTAATCGAGTCGGTCGCCGTGGCCCATTCGCCGTTGACGGTGGTGACATTGGCGGCGGTGGCCGTGGCAAAGTCAAAGGCGCGGTTGTGCGCGGATCCGTCAAAGCGGAAGATAATGTGGTAACCCGGCGCGCCCAGAATGAAGGGATACGAACTGCCGCCCTGGCTGTCCGCATAGACCCAGGCGGCCATCGTGGTTTGCGTGGCGTTCACCGAAGTGAAGGCGGCGTTTTCGGCGCCCCCGGTCAAATTGAGGGCATTCGCGAGGTAACCCGGGGTGAACGTCGCGCCGCTCACCGTGGCGTTCCGGCCGTTGGTGGAGGAATCAAACGCCGTGGCCCCGCCGGTTTCATCCATCTTCCACCACCCCAGCAACCCGTTCGTCACCGCGCCGAGGGGCGGATTCACCACCACCGTCAGGGCGAGGCGGGTGGCGGAACCGTTGCTGGCGGTGAAGGTGAGGCCGTAGGTGCCGTTGGTGCTGAAATTGGCGGTTGTCACCAGGGCGTTGGCATTGCCGAAGGTGACCGGGCCGGGACCGGCCGTCTGGCTCCAGGTCGTCGTCAGGGGACTGCCCGGCGCCGGGTTGCCGGCGGTGGCGGACAGGAGCAGGGCGTCATTCGTGCCGGTGAGGAAAACCGTGTTCGTCGTCGGACTGACGAGGGCGGCGGTGGGGGGCGGCAGCGGGGCGATCCAAACCAGCGAATCGGTCACCTGAATGCCACCCTGGGTGCCGATGGCGAGGACGTTGTTGGTGCCGGGCGGCAGCTCGACCGGCCAGGTAAAGGTGCAATTGGTGTTCAGGACGGCGCCTTGCGAAGCGCCATTGAGATAAAGCTGGACGGTGTCGCAATTGGCATAAACTTTGGCCGTGATGACGTTGGTCAGGCGGTTCGTGAAGGTGTGGCCGGTGATGTAAACCATCGGGTTAGTGGTCCAACTGGCCTGGTAAAAAAAGAACGCATCCTTGCGCACCTGGCGGTCGTAAGTGACCAGTCCCTTGTCGTTGCGGCCGGGCGTGTCGCCCTCGTGCCGGGAGTCCGAGGCGAAATCAAACAGGTTCCAGACAAACTTGGTCCAGACAAACGGCCGCGTCTTGAGAATAAACCAGTTCGTTTCGTGAACCAGATCCTGCCATTCCTCGGGATGAAACAAACCGCCGTTTGATGCCGGCTGGGCCACGGGATTTTCGCTGTGCTGGTAAATACTGGCCCCCGCGCCATATTCGCTGAGCCCGGTGGGCCGGTTGGGATAACTGGCGTGGTTGTTGTCCATGAAGGCGGCCAGGCCGTTGATCGGGCTGGCATACCAGCCGTAGTATTCATTGAACCCAACCAAGTCGGTGGTGAACGTGTTGACGGCGGTGGGTTGGGCGTTGGCGGCGCCGGTGGTGAGCCGGGTGGGGTCGTCCAGCTTTGCGACATTCGTTTCCATCGCCACCAGGTTCGTGCCCGCGGCGCCGCCGGTGATTTCGTTATACATGCCCCAGCAAACCACGGAGGGATGATTGAACCGCTGCCGGACCAGTTCATGCACCTGCTGGAGGATATTGGAGGCATTCCCGGGCAAATTCTGGATGTTCGGCACCTCGGTCCAGACGATGACCCCGGCCCGGTCGGCCAGCGTGTATTCATAGTCGTTGTGCTCGTAATGCGGCATGCGGATGGCCGTGGCGCCAATCTCCTTGATGAACAGGAAATTGGTTTCGCGCTGCGCATCGCTCAGCGCCCAGCCGCAATTATACCAGTCTTGGTGCACGGAAACGCCGTGCAAATCGTAATGGACGCCATTCAGAAAAAAACCGTTGGCCGGATCCACGCTGAAAAACCGAAAGCCCAGCGGCTGGGCCACCAGATCCGTCACATTGGTCCCCTGCCATTCTTCCACAAACGCCTGGTAGAGGTAGGGGTCCGTCAGCCCGTTCCACAGATGCGGATTGGTTATAATGGTGTGCGCCACCACATTGGAAACGCTCGCCGCCGGGAGCGTTACAAAATTGGTCAGCGTCGTCACCAGATTGGTCGCCGCGTCGGTGATGACCGTGCGGAGCATGAGGCTGGCCGCCACGGCCGTCGAGTTGGACAGCACCGTGGTGACTTGCAGGTTGGCCGAGCCGGCGCTGACCCCGGTGGGCATGAGATAAACGCCGGGCGACCCATAATCGAGCGGTGAAATCTGCACCGGGTCGGTCACCAGCAAATGCACGTCCCGATAAATACCGCCCCAATAAGTAAAATCACCCGCCAGCGGCGGAATGTTGGTCGTCAAGCCGCTATTGACCGCATTGTTCAACCGGACGGCAATCAGATTGGTGGCCCCGACCACGACATTCGAGGTCACATCAAAGGCGAAGGCCGAGAACCCCCCCTGATGCCCGCCCGCGTAGGTTCCATTGACCCACACGTCCGCCACCAAAAAGGCCCCGTCAAATTTGAGGAAAAAATGCAGTCCCGCATTGGTGCCCGCCACCGTGAAGTAGTTGCGATACCAGCCGATGCCATAATAATACGGCGTGGTGGGACCATCCTGGCCATCGGCAATGTCCCAGGTGTGCGGCAAATTCAGATTCGTCCACGACGAATCATCAAAGCCCGGAGCGACCGCGTTCGTGCCCGCATCCGACTGGATAAACCGCCAGTTGGCATCCAGATTAATATCCTGCCGGGGATTCGGCGGCGGAACGTAAGTTTGCGCCACCAGCGACATCGCCCCCATCAACATACCCAAGCCGAACAGCCAGCCCCGGCGGCGAATGCAGACGGCACGGCAAAAAAAATGGACAACCCGGCCCGGGTGCTTAAAATTCATAATCGTGGATTCCACCCTACTTTTGCCATCAGACGCGGGGTTTGTCAAATTGCCCCGGAAGAAGGTTAATGGCAGGTTCCCATCGGAACTGCTTTAGATCATTGAGATCCGCTCATTGCCCGGACCCGTCCAACCTCAGCCCACTTTTTCAAGCCAAAGCGAACTGAAGGCATTCGGGTTCTCTTGAACCGACTGGTAATTCGCGATGTGCTGTTTTAAGAAGGACTCATCCCAGTGGCGGATCAACGGGGTCGAAAGCAGGATCTTAAAGGCGGCGTTATGACAAAGAAAGGCTTGCAGCACCATCGCCTCGTTCCAAAACAACGGCCACTCACGTCCAAAGACCCAAAGGTCCGCCGGATAAGGATTGTTATACGGAAAGGGCACATCATGCACATGGATCACCACCTGGCGCGCCAGACTGGGAAGCACTTCCAAAAAGAGAAAGGCCACATCGCCGTCAATTTTCAAGATGTGGCTGGAGTCAATAAACAGCAGATCATTGGCCTGCAACGTTTTAAAAACCGCCGGATCAACGGATTGCACCTCGCTTTTGACGAGGGTGATGTTCGGGATCGAATAAAGTTTTTCGTAGGGATAGGGCTCGATGCAGGTCATTTCCATGGGGCGCCCTTCGGCGGCGTTCTTCGCCGCCGCCAAACTGGCGTAATAAGTCGAAAGCCCGGAACCCACCTCGATATAACGGCGTGGTTTCACCTGACGAATCATCAGGTAAAGGGTCAGTGCATCCACCGCCGTGTAGCCGGGGCCGAAGCCGATCTTTTGCAACTGTTCATACGGCGGAAGCGCCGCGAATTCCCGGGCGTAACGCTGGGAAAGTTCCAACAGCAGGGCCTTCATCCCGGCCAGGTCGAAGGCGACGCCCGACAGGGCGCTGGGCTTGTCCCAGCGCGCCCGGTTCATTCGCAACGAACTCACCGAGGGCAGTGGAGAATAGTAGTCCGTCTGGCCGGCCACGCAGTATCCCGCCCCCTCGACCGTGCGCTGAAGGTCCTCCGCTTTGAGGTTGATCAAGATGAGGCGGGCCAGTTTGCTCCCAATCCGCCCATTGATCCAATACTTGAACGCACTCAGTTGCCGCCACAGCGAACGGGGCAGCATCCGCCTCAATATGCGCTTCACGTTACTCATTTCAGATTGCCTTGCCGGCCTCCAAAAGCCCGGGGAGATGGGGGTGCGAGCGCGGCTCCCATCACCATGCGGGGGGCGGCGTTTCGGCAACCCTGATGGATGCGCTTCACCTTGGGGTGATCTTATGGGAGAACCTCCCTGACTACAAGTTAAAAATGGTTTGACAAAGGCCCGCGGGCGCGTCTCGAAGTTGTTGGCGAGGCCGGGTGGGAGCCAAATTGGCGGACGGTCTGCCGATTTGGAAATCGGCGATACAGCAGACTTGGAAGTCTGCGGTGCGGCTTGCCAAGATGCCGATAAGGTGCAGCGCGGGGCGCGCGGGCGGTTAGTGCCGGAAGTGCCGGACGCCGGTGAAGGCCATGGCCAGGCCGCGGGCGTCGGCGGCGGCGATCACTTCCGCGTCCTTCACGGAGCCGCCGGGTTGAATGGCGGCGGTGGCCCCGGCGTCGGCGGCGGCCAGCAATCCGTCCGGGAACGGGAAAAAGGCGTCGCTGCAGATAACACTGCCGGCCAGCGACAGTTTGGCCTCGCCGGCCTTCCAGACGGCGATGCGGCTGGAATCCACCCGGCTCATCTGGCCCGCCCCCACGCCGAGGGTGCGGTCCGGTCCGGCATAGACAATGGCGTTGGATTTCAAATGCTTCACCGTCCGCCAGCCGAAGAGCATCGCCTGCAATTCCGCTTCCGTCGGCTGGCGCCGGGTGACGATTTTCAAATCTGCGGCCGTGGTGCGCTGAAGATCGCGCTGCTGGAGCAGGTAGGAATCCGCCCCGACGCTGCGGACATCCCAGGGCTGGGCGGCCGAGGGTGGGCGGATGATCTGGAGCAGGCGCAGGTTTTTCTTTTTCTGCAAGATTGCGAGCGCCTCGGCGGAAAATTCCGGGGCGACAATGACTTCGCTGAAGATTTCGGAAATGGCCGCGGCGCACGCGGCGTCCAGCGGTTGGTTGACGGCGATGATGCCGCCGAACGGGGCCTGGCGGTCGGTGGCAAAGGCCTTGTCCCAGGCGTCGCGCAGGCTGGGCCCCTGGCCGACGCCGCAGGGATTGGTGTGTTTGAGAATGGCCAGCGTGGGCGCGTCCCCCTGGAACTCATGGATCAAAGCCGCGGCGGCGGTCAGATCGAGGATGTTATTGTAGGACAGCTCCTTGCCGTGAAGCTGCTTGAAATAATCGTGGAACCGGCCGTAAAGCGCGGCCGTTTGGTGCGGGTTTTCGCCGTAACGCAGCGGTTGGGCCAGGGGCGCGGAAATGGTCAGCGCGGCCGGCAGCCCGGCCGGGGCGGTGGCGAATTCTTTTTGTAAATGCGCGGCGATGGCGGCGTCGTAAGCGGCCGTGCGGGCGAAGACCTTCGCGGCCAACTGGCGGCGCAGGGCGGGCGTGGTGTCGCCGCCGGCCTGGATTTGCGCGGCTACTCCGGCGTAATCCGCCGGATCCACGATCACGGTCACGCTGTCGTGGTTTTTGGCGGCGCTGCGCAGCATGGAGGGGCCGCCGATGTCAATGTTCTCGATGGCGTCGTGGAGGCTGACATTGGGCCGGGCCACGGTTTGTTCAAAGGGGTAAAGGTTGACCACCACCAGGTCAATGGGCGGGATGTGATGCTCGGCCACGGCGGCCTCGTGCGCGGCGTTGCCGCGAATATACAGCAGGCCGCCGTGGACCTTCGGGTGGAGGGTTTTCACGCGGCCATCCAGCATCTCGGGAAAGCCGGTGTGCTCGCTGATGTCGGTGACGGGCAGGCCCGCCTCGCGGAGGGCTTTGGCGGTGCCGCCGGTGGAGATGAGTTGAACGCCGCCGGCCACCAGGGTCCGGGCGAACGCCACGAGACCGGTTTTGTCGGAGACTGAAAGCAAAGCCCGTTGAATTTTCATGAACCCACAAAATCCCCGCCGCAGGCGCCGGCGTCAATCCTGAAAAAACGAAAGCGGGCCGAACCTCGGCATGGCAAGAGAAGAAGGCGCTGGGCCTGGGGCGCAGGCCTTGGGGCAGTGAGGGTTAAAGCCGAAGGCGGAAACGGGGAAATTCAACCGCAAAGAGCGCAAAGAGCGCAGAGAAAGGGGGTTTTTAACCACGAAATACGCGAAATACGCGAACTTTTTTTTGACAAGATTATCCGGGACAGCCAATTTTTCGCGCAGAGGCGCAGAGGGCGCGGAGAGGGGGTGGTCGCGACCAAAAAAAGGGCTTAAACCGCAGATGCACGCAGATGGACGCAGATGGGAAGTCGGGCTGCGGCTTTGGCGAAGGTGCGGATGGAGGTTCTCATTGTTTTGCCCCGGCGGGCGTGTTATCTTGTCCGTTCGTATGTTGACCCTTTCTGAAATCAGCAAAGCGTATGGTGGCAAGGTGCTCTTCGATGAGGCCACTTTGCAGGTGAATCGCGAAGACCGCATCGGCCTCGTCGGCCCGAATGGCGCGGGGAAGTCCACGCTCTTTGGCATTATTTTGGGCGCGGAGACGGCGGATTCCGGCCAGGTGATGAAGGAGCGCAACGTCAATTTCGGCTACCTGCCGCAGGAAAGCGCGCCGGCCGGGGAGGAAACGGTCATTGAACTGGCCACGGCCATCTCGCCCGAGTTCGCCAGCCTGCGCAAGCTCATCCTGGCCTGGGATTCCGACCATCACGTCGAGGCGACGCCGGGGGAGGAAATCCATGACGACGCGCACAACCGCTTTCATGATCTCGGGGGGTATCAACTGGACGCGAAGGCCAAGCAGATTCTCGCCGGCCTGGGCTTCCGGGAGAAGGATTTTGACCGCAAGGCCCGCGAACTCAGCGGCGGCTGGGTGATGCGCGCCCACCTGGCGCGGTTGCTGGTGCAGGAGCCGGATTTACTGCTGCTGGACGAACCGACGAACCATCTGGACCTGGAGGCGCTGCTGTGGTTTCAGGATTACCTGAAATTTTATGCGGGGGGAATCATCGTCATTTCGCATGACCGCGAATTTCTCAATCACATTGTCAGCGGCATCGTGGAAATCCGGCAGGGGAAACTCAACCGGTATCGGGGCAATTACGACGATTTTCTGGTGCAGCGCGAGGCGTCGGAGGCGCAATTACTGGCCGCGTATAAAAGTCAGCAGCGGGAGATTGACCGCCTGCAGGAGTTCGCCGACCGGTTCCGGGCCAAGGCCAGCAAGGCGTCGCAGGCGCAAAGCAAGCTCAAGCAGATCGAGCGCATGGATAAGATTGAGGCGCCGGTGAATGACGACGCCCAGATCGGCTTTCAATTCCCGCAACCGCAGCGCAGCGGCCAGAAGGTCATCACGCTGGAAAACATCCACCAGGCCTACGGCCAAAACGTGGTGTATGACGGCATGGAATTCAAGGCCGAGCGCGGCCAGCGCATCGTGCTGGTGGGCCCCAACGGCGCGGGTAAATCCACGCTGCTGAAAATCCTGGCCGGGGTGCTGGTCCCGCAGCAGGGCGTCCGCACGCTGGGCCACAATGTGAAGGCCGGTTATTACTCGCAATACCGCGTGGAGATGCTCGATCCGCAGCGCACGGTGTTGGAGGAGGGGTTGGACACGCCCTCGCGGGTCACGGAGCAATTTGTCCGCACGCTGCTGGGCAGTTTTCTATTTCGCGGGGACGATGTTTTCAAAAAGGTGGACGTGCTGAGCGGCGGCGAGAAGAGCCGGCTGGCGCTGGTGAAGCTGCTGCTGGACCCGCCCAACCTGCTGCTGATGGACGAACCGACGACCCACCTGGACATGGCCAGCATTGACGCCCTGGTGTATGCGCTGAGCCAGTTCGAGGGGACGCTGATTTTCATCAGCCACGACGTCTATTTCATCCGCGCCCTGGGGAACCTGGTGGTGCATGTCAACGCGGGCAAACTGACACATTATGCGGGCGATTATCAGTATTATCTGGACAAGACCAAGGCGACTTCGGCCCGGGCGGCGCTGACTTCCGGCGGGACGGGGACGAATGGGACCACCAACAAGGCGGCGGCCCCGCGCCCGGCCGTGGACCGGAAGGAGCAGAAGCGGCTGGAGGCCCAGCAGCGGCAGGCGCGGTCCGGGGAGCGCAAGGCGGCCCAGCAAAAGGTGCATCACCTGGAAAAAGAGATTCAAACCCTGGAAGCCCGCCAGTCGGCGTTGCTTGCGGAGCTGGAACGGCCGGAAACGTATGAGAAACCCGGGCACGCCGTGCATCTCAACCGCGAGTTGACCACGCTCCAGCAGCGGCTCGAGACGCTCACGCCGGAATGGGAGGCGGCGGCGGGCAAACTGGCGGCGTTGGAAGAGGCGTGAGGCGGGCGGGGGGCGCATCTTGACTCTGCCCCCGCACCGCAAGTCGTTCGGGGCGCGGTCCCGCAAAGCGCGGGACCGCGCCCCGGGGGCAGTGCCCCGAGATGCGCCCCGGGCGGAGAGCGGGCAAAGACACGGGCAAAGATCGGCATTGCTGTCGCGGCGCGAATGTGGAATGTTGGACTGACAGCATGAGTGAATTCAAGTATGCCTGTCCCGTGTGCGGCCAGCACATGAAGTGTGACACGTCGCAGAGCGGCACCGTGATGGAGTGCCCCACCTGTCTGCAAAAGATCGTCGCGCCGCAGGCGCCGGCGGACCCCGACCAGAAATTCATCATCAGCGGCAAGAAGCTGGAGGACCGGCCAAAGCCGACGCTGCCATCGCCGGCAGCGCCGGTCCCGGAATCACCCCAGCGGCATTTCCCCATGACGGCGCTGATCTTGGTGGTATTCATCGCGTTCGCGGGGGCGGCGGTCGTGGTCTTCCACGATAAACTGTTCAATTCCGGCGGCACCACGGCACCGGGGTCGGCCGCCAACCCGCCCGCCGGTCCCACGACCAACCATCCCGCCCCGCCGGTGGTGATTCCCCATGCCAGCGACACCAACTGGTTGCTGAACCTGGCCGGGATGAATTTTCCCGAAATGCCGGCGGCCGGCCGGATTCACGGCCGGGATTTCCTGGTGGAACGGGCGACGTTACAAAGCGGCACCCTGACGCTGCGACAGGGCGGAAACCGAGGGTCGGTGGATTTTGGCGTGGTGATCAATTTCAGCGGCGTGCCCTCCGAGGCGCTGGCCGGTCAATCCATCCACATCCCCACCAACGCGACCCTGGCCGCCCGCGTAACCCTGCGCTGGACGGAAACGGACCAGACGCTCAAGGATAATTTCGAAACCGGCTACGCCCTGCGCCTGGAGTTTGGAACCCTGGAAAAAAACCATCTGTCCGGAAAAATCTACTTCTGCGCGCCTGACGACGAGAAGAGCTACGTGGCCGGAACGTTCAACGCGGAAATCCGCAAGCCGAAATCAGCGGCGAAGCCGAAGCCGCAACCGTGATGAGTCGGGGAAACCAGGGACGCATGAGTACACTGGAAGGATTTTTCAAAGGCTGGGCCAAACCCGGGTCCGTGCCGCCCGGCGCGGTTTCGGGCCGGCCCGCCGTCGAACCGGGGGAAACGCTGGACGCCATCAGCGGCCATTTCCGGCTGTTTCAACTGGCCGACGGCCACCGGTTCTCGACGGACGATGTGCTGACGGCCTGGTATGGCACGAGTTGGTGCCCCACGGTGCGCCGGGTGCTGGAACTGGGCGGCGGCATCGGGACGGTGGGCATGATTGCGGCGTGGCGGCTGCCGGGCGCGCGTTTCGTGACGGTGGAAGCCCAACCGGAAAGCGTGCGGCTCGCGCGCAAATCCGCCGCGTGGAACGGGCTGGAGGAGCGCTTTGACATCCGCACGGGGGATTTTCGCGAAGCCGGATTGCTGGGTGCGGAGGAGACGTTTGACCTGGTGCTGGGGAGTCCGCCCTATTTCCCGCCGGGCAGCGGGGTGGAAAGCGAACATCCGCAAAAACTGGCCTGCCGGTTTGAACTGCGCGGCACGGTGGTGGATTACTGCCGGACGGCCGCGCAACACCTGGCGGCCGGCGGCGTGTTTGCCTGCGTGTTCCCCGTGGCTCCCGCCGAGCAGGAAGCCCGCGTGCGTGAAGGCGCCCGGGCGGCGGGTTTGACCCTCGTGCGCTGGCGGCCGGTGGTGCTGCGCGAGGGTGACCGCCCACTGCTGGGGCTGTTTCTGATGCAGCGCGCCGGCGACCTGCCGGAATGCCTGCGGGACAAACCCTGGGTGGAACCCGCCTTGATCATTCGGACCCGCACCGGGGCGGTGCATCCGGAATACGCGGCGGTGAAGCTGGCCTTCGGATTTCCGCCGTGATCAAAGGCGATTAAAAAACCGCGCGCCGTTCAATCTATTTGAACTGCGCGCGGCGGCGGAACGACGGAGGCGTGAGGATCAATTATTGATTCTCAAAGATGAAGAACTGCTGTTTCTGGCCGGAATTCAACGCGCCGGTGACGGTGTAACTGAAGTTGCCGTCGCCGTCGAAGTTGCCGGTGGTCACGGTGGTCCATTGCGCCAGCGGCAGGGTGAGGTTGGTGGTGCTCAGCACGGTGATGGGTCCATTCGCCACGCCGCCGGTGGCCTGGAGGACCAGATTGTTGCCGGAGGTGGTGATGCCGCTGAAGGACGGCGGGGTGGGCGCCGCCACTGAGATGGTGCCGTTCACCGCCAGATTACTGGTGTTCCAATACAGGTTGCCGGTGAGGGTCGGCAGGGTCAGGGTGCCGAAGGCATTGGCATAGGCCGCGCTGTGGAACAGGGTGAAGGTGTCCCCCGCCTGCAACGCCGCGCCATTGTTGTTCACCACCAGTGTGCCGCCAAAGCTGATGGAATTGGAAGCCACCAAGCGGTCGCTGTTGGGGCTGGCCGCGCGGTTCAAGTTCAAGGTGACCGTGGCGGAGCCTTCGAGCGTCACCAGGTTCGTCACCACGAGGGTGCCGGCCGGCGCGAGGGTGCCACTGGCATCCAGACTGCCGCGGATGAGGCCCGGGCCGTTGAGGGCCTGGCTGGAACCGAGCGGGAAGGTGCCGTCGCTGCGCCCGGAGACATCCAGCACGGCCCCGGCCGCGAGGGTGACCGGGGTGCTGTCGGCAATCGAGCCATCCGTGCCATTGGTCGGATTATAGGCCAGGGCCAAGACCCCGGTGTTAATGGTGGTCGGGCCGGTGTAGGTATTCTGGCCGGACAGGGTCAAAGTGCCCGTGCCGACCTTGGTCACGGCGGCGAGGTCATTCGCCGCACTCCCGTTGACGATGGTGCCGGAGAAGAGGGTGCTCAGATTGTTGTTGCCGATGGACCAGACGACGGTGCCGGAATCCGAACCCTGCCCGGTCACGCGCGTGCCGGAACCGCCCTGCAGCGCCCCGAGGTTCAGGGTGCCGGCATTGCGGCAGGAGAGAATCGCGCTGTTGACGCCCAAATCAAACGTGGCGTTGAGGCTGCCAAAGCTGGTGTTGCCCCCGCCGCTGTTGAAGCGGAACGCGGAACCGTTGGGCGTGGCCAGGACAATCGTGCCGGTGAAGGCATCCAGCACGCCGTTGACCGTGAAGGGATTGAAGGTGTTGCTCACGATCAACACGCCGCCACCGGTCCAAGTGCCGCCACTGATGGGATTTCCACCGGTGCCGGAAGTGACCACGAGCATATTGGTGGTGCCGGCGGTGAAGACCAGCGGGTTGGCCACGGTCAGGCCGGCACCATAAGCCAGGGTTCCATTGCTGAAGGTGATGGCGCCACTGCTGACGGCGGCGGCGCTGTTAATCTGCAACTCGCCGCCGCCAATGGTGGTGGTGTTGGTGTAGGTGTTGGCAGCGCCCAGGATCAGGGTGCCGTTGTCCACCTTGGTCAGGAGGCCACCGCCGGTCAGGGCGCCGTTCAGGGTCAGGGTGGAGCCGCCGGCCACGTCGAACGTCCCGCCGCCATTGGTCAGGGTGAGGCCGTGATCGGTGCTGGTGGTGCCGCCATTATAACCGAGGGTGCCGCCGTTGAGAATCAGGTTGGCGGGGTCGGCGGAAGCGGAACCGAGGCCGCTGGGACTGCCGCTCAAGGCGAGATTGGGCGTGAACACCGCTCCGTTATCAATCACGGTCGGCCCGGTGAAGGTGTTGGTGGTCAAAATCGTCACGGTGCCGTTGCTGACCGTCAAGCCGCCCCCGCCGCCAATGGTGCCGGTGCCGGTGAAGGTGTAGTTGGACGTGGTATTAAAGGTCAGGGAACCCGGGGTCACGGTGCCCGCCACGTTGATCAGCGGATGGACCGCGCCCAGATTGCTGAACAGGGCGTTGTCGCCGGGCACGGAGAAATCCAGCAGGCCGGTGCCGGAGTTGAGCCAGTTGGTGCTGATTTCCGTGTCCCAGTTGTTATTGACGGCATTGCCGAGCCAGACGGTGTTCGTGGGTGCGCGCAGGCTGGTTTTGGCCACGAAATAAATCATCTGGGCGGCCGGGCTGTTGGACAGCGTGCCGGTCGCGCCGGTGATGGTGAAGTTGGCGGCGCCGCCCGTGAAGGAGCCGCCCGCATAGGAAATGAGCGGATAAACGCCCCCGGCTTCAACCGTGCCATTGATGAGGACGGGATTCACGCCGGCGACCGTCAGCGGCCCGGGGACGCTGAGCAAATCAGCGTTTGGCGCGGCCGGATTGTTGGTCAGGTAGAAGGTGTGGGTGACGCCGCCATTTTCAGTCAGCCCGCCGGCCAGGGTGAGCGTGCCGGTGAGGCTGTTGCTGCCGGGATTGAGGGTGGCGCCGGAGGCGGCCGTGACCAAGCCGTTGACCGTGCCAAAGCCCTTGAGGGTCTGGGTGCCGTTGAGGGTGAACCCCCCGGCGACTTGCGACCCGTCAAAGATCGCGTTGGTGGCCACCACGATATTGAGACTGGTGAGGGAACCGGCCGCGCCCAGGGCCAGGGTGCCGGCATTGATGAGCGTGTTGCCGGTATAAGTGTCGGCCGCGCCCAGCGTGAGCGTACCCGCGCCGGTTTTGTTCAACGTCGCCGCGCCCGAGAGGATTCCATTCAGGGTGATATTGAAGGCATTGCCGTTGCCATCCGCCGCCTGGAAGGTGGGGGCGCCCGACAAAGCCAAGGGCAGGGTGGTGGACCAATTGGCCAACGCCCCGACCGTGCCGGTGCCGAGCGCGATGGAATTCGTGAACGTCGGCGATGCGTTACCCGAGACGAGGCCGCCCGCTCCGATATACAATGAGCCGCCGGTCAGGCTGAGCGCGTTCGTCCCGGTGGTCTGGATGGCGTCCCCGAGGGTGATGGCCGGGGTGTTGACCGTGCCGGCGCGAATCAGCAGGATGGCGGTGGACCCGGCATAGACCCCGCCGATCTGGATGCCCACCCCTGACGGGTCGGTGCTGGTGAAGGCCCCGCCGTCCACATCCAACACGCTCCAGCGGGTGGCGTTGTTGAGGGTCACGATGGTGGTGCCGCCCACATTGATTGCGCCGCTGTCCAACCGCAGGGAGGCGCTGGAATTGCCGCCGGAGTTGTAACCGCCGATGTGCAGGGTGTTGGTGACGTTCACCGTGCCGCCGTTAACGTAGATGCCTTCCGTGGTGGTTTGGCCCGTGGTGGGTTGGGTGGCCAGCGCCAGGCTCAGAGCGGTGCGACCGGAAGCGAGGCTCCCGGCATCCAGCACCCCGCCGGTGACGGCAAACAAGTTGCCGTTGTTCCCGTTGTCGGCGCTGAAGGTCACGCTGCCGCTGAAGGAGGCGGTGCCGCCGGAAAGGAGGAATCCCCGGCTGGCATTGGCGCTGTTCAGCGCCAGGGTGGACCCGCCCAGCCATCCGCCGGTGACGGCCAGCAGGGTGTTGCCGCCCGAGTTGACGGTGGTCGCACCGGAATAGTTGTTGGTGCCGTTGAGGATCAGTTCGCCGCCGTTCAGCGTCAGGGCCACGGTTTCCGTGCCGGAGCCGAGCACGTCCTGAATCGTTCCGCCATAAGTCACCGTGCCGCCGTTGGTGATGATCAGCGTCGAGGCGGACGAGGTGCTGCTGCTACCGATGATTTGGTTGGTGGCGACCGCCCCGCTGCCGGCGGCCAGCCCGGCCACTTGTTGGCTGTTGCCGCCAAGGTCGAGAATGCCCGTCGTCCCGCCGCCGCCCAGGGTGACGGTGGTGGTGATGGGCAGGGCGTTGTTGACGGCCAGTTCCAGCGTGCCTTTGGCAATGGTCGTGCCGCCGCCGTAGGTGTTCGCGCCGCCGAGCACCTCCACCCCGGCGCCGGTCTTGGTCAAATTCAACGTGCCGCTGGAATTTTGAATGATCCCGCTGAACGTGCCGCTGTCGCCATTGGCCCCGACCGTCAGCGTGGGGGCGCCCCCCGCCACCGTATCCACCGTGCCGCTCCCGACCAGGGCGTTGAGGGTGTCACTGTTCCCGTTCAGATCCAAGGTGCCATTGTTGGTCACATCCCCGCCGACGGTGCCACCGGGGAGGGCATTGGCCACCCCGAGTTGCAGCGTGCCGGAGGCAATGGTGGTGCCGCCCGCATACGTATTCGCCGCCGACAATGTCTCCGGGCCGTTTTCCACCGTCACCGTGCCGCCGCCGGTGATGGGGGCAACGTTGTTACCGTTGGCGTTATTAAAGGTCAGGGCGGCGTTGTCCCGCACCAGGCCGGTGCCGATGGCCCCGCCGGCGTCCACCTCCACGGTTCCGGCGTTGATCACCGTTCCGCCATTGTAGGTGTTGGGGGTCTGGACATACAGGGTGCCGGTGCTGTTATTGGTCAGGCTGCCGGAGTTGATGTAGCCGCCGCCACTAAACGTATAACTAGAGGTGCCGTTAATGGTGGTCCAGGCCGGGGTCAAAACGCCGTTGAGGATCGGCTGGTTGGCCGCCCCCGTGTCGTTGAAGGTGGCATAATAGCCGGCGACAAAGTAATCGGCGGCATGAGTGGCCGAATTGATCCAGTCGGGATTGGCCGGGTCATTATTGTCCCAGGAATTGGCCGAACCATCCCCCTGCCAGACCAAATTGTGCGGGTTGCCGGTCACCACCAAATTCACCCCCGTGGCCGTGACCTGCAGGTTGGCTTGTTCCAACCCCAGCGTCCCGTTCAAAGACAGGCTCAAATTGCCCAGTCCGCCGCTCACGCTGCCCGCCCCGGAAATCAGCGGATAGGTGCCCACGCCCAAAATACTGAAGTTGATTTGGATCGTGGTCGTCCCGTTCAGGTGCAACGCCCCCCCGGCCAGCGCGATGGTGCTGCCGCCGCCCGCCGAGGAACCCAGATTGAACTCGCCCGTGCCGCCATTCATCAGCGACAGCCCGCCATTCAGGGTGAACGTGCCGGCGGCGGGAACGTTCACCGTGCCGTAGCTGGTCAGATTGCCGTTGAAATCCGGCCCGGAGCCGGACGTGTGACCGGCGGTGAAGACCGCCCCGGAAGCCAGGGTGTAACCGCCGGGGGTCGAGGCGGAAACATCCAGCAAGCCGCCCGAAGCGATGGTGACATTGGCCGTGGAACTGAGCGCCACGCCGGGGCCCACCACGAGGCTGCCGGCATTGACGGTGGTGGTGCCGGTGTAAGTCGCATTCGCGCCGAGGGTGAGGGCGCCCGCACCGCTTTTAATCAGTGAACCACTGCCGGAAACCGCGCTGGTGAGCGTTTGCGCGGTTGGGTTGGCCACCGCCAGGGTGGCGTTATCGGTAAGGTTGCCCACCACCGCGCCATCGAAAGTGGCGCCATCCCCGAGTTGGAGGGTGCCGCCATTGATGGTGGTGCCGCCGGTGTAGGTGTTGGTTCCCAAAATCAAGGTGCCGGGACCGGTTTCGACCAGGGAACCGGTGCCGAGGAGGCTGGTGGTAATGGTCTGAACGTTCGGGTTGGCCACGATCAGGGTGCCGTTGTTGGTGATCAAGCCCGCGACCACGCCGTTGGTATTGAAGCCGTCACCCAATTGCAGGGTGGCACCGGCGCCGATGGTGGTGTTGCCGGTGTAGGTGTTGGTGTTGGCCAGCACCAGGGTGCCGGCGTTGGTCACCAAGAGGCCGCCCGCACCACTCAACGCGCCATACCAGGTGATGGTGTGCCCAACGCCCGCCAAATCCGACGGACTGAAGGTGAAAATGCCGCTGATGAGTTTCATGGCGGCGTTGTCCGACCAATTCGCCGTCGCCCCGAAGCTGCCGCCATTGTTTAAGGAGGTGTTCAAGGTGACCACGCCATTGGAAATAATTCCCTGACTGCCGACATAAATGGGGGCGGCATTGGTGAAATAGATCGTGCCGGTATCCGCCCCGGAGCCGAATTGGAAACCGCCCACCACATTGGTTCCGCCCTGGACCGTGTAAACCGTGTCGCCGCCGGTCCCCGACGGATACAGGGACACCAGACTTGGATCCGTGTCAACAAACCACCCGCCGGTTTGGAGAAACCGCGCTGGACGCGTGACGGTGGAATTCTTGAGGGTTAAATTGCCAGTATTGGTCACCACCCCGCCCACCAAATAAAGGATGCCGTGGGCATTGTTGCCGATGGAGATGCTGGTGGTGTTCACATAGCCGTTGCTGATGACCAACCCATCGGCACCGTAGGGCTGCGGGGCATTATTCCCCCCCACCCCGCGGGCCATGGAAAAAGCGCCCAGATTATTGGTGCCGCCCGCGATGACCAGACGACAAGGCGTGCCGATGCTCTCGTTGCGCGGATTTAAACTGACCGCCGCGGCCGTGAAGGCCCCGCCAAAATTCGTAAAATTCCCATACGCACTGATGGTGGCGGTTCCGCTGGCGCCGCCGGTAATGTCGGCCCCGATGATGAGGGTTCCGCTGACGGCGAGGGCAGTGCCAACGCTCATGGACGCAACGGAATTGGAACTCAACGCGAGATTCCCGGTCACGGTGGCCACGGCCCCGGTATTTAGGAACAATTTTCCGGTGGCCCCCGGAAAGATCATGATAATCCCCGCCGGGTTGAAGCCGTTGGTGTTCACGTTCAAGACGCCGTCATTGGTGAGCGTCCCGAAATTCGCCGCGAGCATGGGCAGGTTGTAGTTGGCCGTGGTGCCGGCGTTGATGAGGGCGTTGGTGCCGGGTCCGGGCACGCCGAGGTCCCAGTTGGCGGCGGTGTTCCATTCGCCGCCGGAGGCGCCGGTCCAGGTGGCGACTTGCGCCGGCAGGCGCGTTAAATTGAGCGCGAGCAGCGCTCCCGACAGGCACAGGGTTTTAAGCACGGTGAGGTTCATTTATTATTCGGGGGCAGTGGGTTGGGATCAGCCATCAGGCGGGGAGGCGAACAAATTTCAGCGCTCCGAACGCAGGAACGATTCCCCGTCCGGCCTTGGGTCGGACGACGCTTTTTCAGATCGTATCTTTATTTCCCGCAGTTGCACGATGGATGTTTGCAGAGACTATAAGCCCGTTCCCCGGTTCTTCCATCGGATGTTTGTATGAGCGCTCCAAAAATAACGTCGGCTTAACGTTCACTTAAGGTTCACTGGTTTATCTTCAGCGCATAAACATGATGTCACCGTGACCCAAACCTAAAACCATGAAAACCCTCCGCCTCATCCTCCTGGCCGCCCGTCTGGCCGGCCTCGGCTCCGCCACGCTGCCGGCCGCCGCCGATCCATTGATCACCTCCTGGCAGACGAATCATGCCGGACAATACGCCCGCATTTACACCAACGCGGCCCTGCAAAGCGCCGGCACGCCGCTCACCACCTGGAGCAACGGCTCGCAAATCCAGGCCCTGCCGGCTTACGCGGGCATCCAGGAAATTGACGCCGACCCGAACTGGGTTTACGTGCGCTCCACCGGGCTGGCCAGTTTCACGATGGGCCCGTGGTCGGTTGGTTTTCCGAACCTGCCCGCCAACCAGAAAACGCTGTTTCGAATTCCGCGCACCCCCGCCGTGCCCGCCGCCAAAACCGCCACGGGCGGCGGCACCATCGGCTGCTTTGTGGACGGCGTGGCCATGTTCAACAGTTGGGACGCCTTCACCTATGATGTCGCCACCGGCGCGGATGCTTCGGGCATCAACGGGTATTGGAACCGCGACGCCTATGTCAACGAGGGGCCCACCTTCGATCCGGCCTACGCGCATCAACAAAACACCGGCACCTACCATTATCACGCCAACCCCATCGCCCTGCGTTACCAGCTCGGCGATCACGTGGATTACAACGCGGCCGCCAAAACCTGGTCCGAGTCCACCAACGCCGTCACGCAACATTCGCCGTTGCTCGGCTGGGTGGCCGACGGGTTTCCGGTTTACGGCCCCTACGGCTATGCCAACGCCACCAACGCGAACAGCGGCGTCCGCCGCATGATTTCCGGCTACGTCCTCCGCGACGGCACCCATGGCACCAGTAATTTGACCGTATATGGCAGAACCACCATTCCCGCCTGGGCCGTCCGGCTGCAGAACGTCAGTTCCAACCAGCCCGGCCCGGCCGTCAGCACCGGCTTTCCCCTCGGCCGTTACATGGAGGACAATGATTATCTGGGCGACCACGGTTATGTGCCGGGCGTGGACTTTGACCTGGATGAATTCAACGGCCGTTACTGCGTGACCCCGGAATATCCCAACGGCACATACGCCTATTTCGTCGCCATCAACACCAACGGCACCCCGGTGTTTCCCTACAACATCGGGCGCGGCTACTACGGCTCCCCCACCGGGGGCACGGTCACCAGCATCACCAACACCGTGACCACGTATTTCCTTGGATATACCAATCTCATCCAAAAGCTGAATGCCCCCGTTGTCCACGGCGGCACCGTGACGCTCACCTGGAGCGCCCTGGAAGGCGGCAGTTACGAGGTGGAAACGACCACCAATTTCACGAGTTGGACCGTGCTGGCCACGAACCTCTCGCCGGTGGAAATCACCGGGAGTTTCACCAACCCCGCCGCGGCCGGCACCGGCTATTATCGCGTGGGCCGGACCGCCGTGGCCGCCTACGACAGTGTCAGCCCCGGCGGCGGCTCCGGCGGCGCCTCCGTCACGGCTCCGGGCGGCGAGGTCAACCGCAGCACGACGGTGACCGTGGCCATCACCCTGCCGGTGAATCCGCCCTGGCCGCCCGGCGGCGCGCCCATCACCAGCGTGGTGCTGGCCGGCAACATCAATGGCACGGCGGTTTCGGACGCGACCTCGGGAACGGTCCTGGCCACCTTCACCATTCCCACCAACGCCGCCACCGGCGCCCAAAACCTGGTCGTGACCTTTAACAATGGCCCCACTTATACGCTGGCCGGCGGGTTGACGATTAATTGAAACTCTACGGAGCGATGGATGATAAGTACAAAACAGCCGCCTCACCCCGCCCGCTGGCGCGGCCCTTGAAGTTGAGGGGTTGGTGCTTTCTTGGATTTTGGATTTTGATGTTTGGATTTTCCGCGGCGGCGGCCACCTTGCAGATCCAAATCACGCCGCAATGCAACGGCGAAACCGTGCAGCCGGATTCCCTGCGCTACCAGACGGCGGCGGGCGAGCGCTTTTCCATCACCCGCATCAGCTATCTGCTCAGCGATTTCGCCCTGCAACGAGAGGACGGAACCTGGTTGGCGATTTCCAACGCCGTGGCCTGGCTCAACCCCGCGGAAAACCGCGACTCGCTCCGGTTGGAAAACCTGCCGCCCGGCGAGTATCGCGCCCTGCATTTCTCGCTCGGGCTGGGCGCGAATTTGAACCACGCGGACCCGGCCCGGTTTCCCGCGCGCCACCCGCTCAACCCGAATTTCAACGGCCTGTATTGGAGCTGGCAGGGCGGCTACATTTTTCTGGCCCTCGAAGGGCTCTGGCGCAATGCCGATGGCGCGCTCGAAGGCTGGGCTTATCATCTGGCCCGCGACCCGAATTGCACCCGCATCACCCTCGCCGCCCCGTTGCCGGTCGCCAACCTCACCCGGGTGGAACTGGACTTTGACCTGGCCACGCTGCTCAACGCCCCGCGCCCGCTGTCGTTCGCGCGGGACGGGAACTCCACCCATTCGCGCCCGGGCGATCCCGTGGCCGCCGCCTTGAGCGCCAATTTGCCCGGGGCGTTCCGCGTCCATCGCATCCGCACGCTGAGTGACTTGGAAACCCCGGTGGCGGCGGTCCGGCCGTTGTATCTGCCGAAGCAATACACTCCGTATGCGTTTACCATGGGGGCCACCTTCCCCGTCCCCGATTTGCCGCGCGACAATCCGCTCATCACGGAACGCGTGGATTTGGGCCGGACGCTGTTCTTCGAAAAGCAACTTTCGCACAACGGCCGCCAGGCGTGCGCCGACTGCCATCAGGCGCGGTTCGGGATGGGGGAGCACAAAAACATCAGCACCGGCGATGAAGGGCAGGCGGGCACGCGCAATGCCATGCCGCTGTTCAACCTGGCCTGGAAAAAAGCGTTCTTCTGGGATGGCCGGGCCGCCAGTCTGCGTGAACAGGCCTTGCAACCCATCCAAAACCCGCTCGAAATGCACGAGACCCTGACCAACGTGGTCGCCAAACTGCAACCGGCCCGCTACGACTATCCCGCCGCCTTCACCCGCGCGTTCGGCTCCCCCGCCATCACGCCGGAGAAAATCGGCCTGGCGCTCGAACAATACCTGCTCGTCCAAACGTCGTTTGATTCCAAGTTTGACCGCGTCCAGCGCGGAGAAGAAACCTTCACGGCCGAGGAAGCCCGCGGGTTTGAATTGTTTTCCACCGAATACGATCCCCGGCGGGGCCAACATGGGGCCGACTGTTTCCACTGCCACGGCGGTCCGTTGTTCCAAAGCCAGGGTTTCGCCAACAACGGCCTGGACGCCGTGCCCGCCGATCCCGGCCGGGCGAAAGTCACCGGACGCAGCGCCGACCGGGGCAAGTTCGCCGTCCCTTCGCTGCGCAACATTGCGCTCACCGCGCCCTACATGCACGACGGCCGGTTTCAAAATCTGGACCAGGTCATTGAACACTACGCCACCGGGGTCAAACGCAGCGCCACGCTGGATCCGAATCTCGCCAAACACCCGGACGGCGGCGTGCCGCTGTCGGCGGCGGACCAACACGCGCTGGTCGCCTTTCTGGTGACGCTGACGGATGAGAAATATTTACCATAGCCGGAACGATGCAGTTGAAACAGAGCTTGACCGCAGATGCAAGCAGAGGGACGCAGATGAGGAGAGCAGGCAAGGCCCGAAGAACCAAGGCCCCAACGGATGCTCGGCTATGACTGGACAAGATCAACTTTTCCCCCCGGTTTTTATCTGCGTTTATCTGCGCCCATCTGCGGTTGAAAGGCATCGTTCCGGCTTAGTCAGCTGCGGGAAAAAGCCTGCCCGGGCGAAAATGGGCCCGATTCAACCTCACCTCCAGGGTGATGCTATCGCCCTGCCCGTGAACCTCTGGGTGAACAACCACTGAAACCGTCGTAATTACGCGAGTCGGTCGAACCATTCCTCTTCTCCCGGGCTTGAAGGTTGGGTATTGACCTGTCCGCCAGCCTGTCCTCCGTAGCTTTAGCGAAGGAGGAAGCCTTGGCGAAGGTGGAATTTTCCTTGGAATTTGGCGTTTGAAATTTGAACTTTCCCCGGCCTCTCCTCGCCCTGGATGGCCGGCCATTTTTGCCGCTCCCGGCATTGACAACCGGCGGGGGCGGATTGTAGGATAATGTCCGGTTGGCGTGTTCGTCTATCGGCTAGGACGTGGCCTTCTCAAGGCTGAAAGAGGGGTTCGATTCCCCTACGCGCTACCAACTTCAATTGTAATCAATAAAATCAAGGGTTCTGTGTGGTTTTGACCATTCAATAAAACGGCCAGTGCTAAAAAAAACGCAACCGGAAAGCACATTCGATCCCCCAAAGCTGTTTTCATGGCTCTGTTGGATGGCTGCTTCGTTTCAAGTGCGTATGCTTTGGCCGTGCCTGATTTTGGCGTTTTCGTTTTGAACCAAGGGAAGGGATCTCTTTGTTGCGGCCCGGAGATTTTTCGCCGGCCTCACGCCTTTGCCAGCGTCTTGATGCAATAACTGTTGAGGCTTTCGCCGGCGGCCAGCGCTTTGGCGCCCCGGTTCACAAAGCCGGCTTTTTCCAAGTCGGCAATCAGTGGTCGCACTTTGCGCGGCATTTCAGTATCTAAATAGTATCACCGACGTTTGCGCTGTCAAACCGGTGACTGTCAGCCAAGGGACAGGATTTCTTCGGTGCTGCGCTCTTTTCGCTGGAAGGGAAACCGGACGGATGCGTTTGATCATCGCGGGATTTATCAGGAAATCCTGGTGGTAGATAATGGGCCGGCCGCAGTCCACCGAAAACCGAGTCCAATCGCCAAGCCGCCCCCATTCGTTCGCCACCCCCCGTCAGAGCCTGAAGGTCATCCGCAGCTCCGACAATAAAGTGCATTCCCAAGTGCTTACATGTTGATCCGCAGTCATAAGGGCTTGAACGGCCTCGTATACCTGCTTCTGTTGACTGCGATTGGTGAACGCTGCGGCCAACGACACCGCTTTGGTCTTGGCTTTCCAGACCGATTGAACAAACGGCCGCATCCGGGCCACCGAGGCATCGAATTCACGCTCCCGCACGGATTCCTCGTTAAAGCCCATGGCGGTCAGCAAAGGGCGCAAAGGCTCATCTTTTGCCGTGGTGAGATGGCCGTCCGCATACATGGATAAAATCAAAAGGTCGCACAGGGCCTGTTGCTGGGAACCGGAAAAACCTGTCAGATCAATGTCCATGTCAGGAGCATACCAGATTTTCGGGGATTAGATACGCCCGCCGCATCATTTGCCCACCGTCGCCACCTCAATCAAACCTGCCTTTGACGGGCGAGTTGCGGCCATGGCATTTTGCAAGCCATCAAGCCTGGCAACTTGCAAAATGAGTCGCCGGCAGCGGGGTAACCCCAATCCGCAGCGCATAATTGGGTTGGCACATTTTAAGCAAATGGAATAAGCCATGAATGCTAAACTTATAACCTGGTTAAGTGTGACCAGTCTGGCCACCCAGGCGTTGATCTCCGGGCCACTCGTGGTGGTGCAGCCACCCGTGGTCATTGTAAACCCGGCCGTGCCCGCCCCGGTGATACCGCCCGTGAACGTCACGGTTGGGGTTCCGGATGATTATGTCTGGGACGGCACGGAATATGTCGGCTTGGTGGGCGACCAGTATTATTATCTGGGCCCCGACCATGTCTGGCTGACCCTGGATGCCCACCGGTTGGCGCGTTTCCATGATTGGGAAAGAGTTCATGCTGACTGGCGTCTCCACGCCATCCGCAACGAACAATATCGCCGCGATGCGCATGGCCGCGAGGTGCCGTTCCGCGATCTGCATGCCGGGCCCAATTCGCATCCCGCGCCGGTTTACGACCATGGCCGCGATGCCAACGACCACCACGATCATTAATCAAGGTCACGCCTTGACGCCCGCCCGCCCGGGGGCGCATCTTGACACTGCCCCCGAACCGCGAATCGGCCGGGGCGCGGTCCCGCGCTTTGCGGGACCGCTTCACCGTCCGGAAGCCGGCCGCCAATCGAATCGCCGGCACCCGCTCGCACATTGAAGGGGACTGAAGTCCGCGCCCCGGAGGCAGTGTGAAGATGCGCCCCCCGCCCGGGTGCGCCAGTTCCCATCCTTGACACCGCCAAAAACCGGGGCAGAATCCTCCGTGGCTGGCGTGGATACTAACCCCGTTTGCTGCTGTCAGTTGCAAACACATTCAAGCCAGCCGCTTCTCCTCCGGCCCCGGAGTAAAATATTTTTAAAAAATCCTCCCGCCGCCGCTTGACATTGGCCAAAATCGGCCGACAGTAAGCTTGGCTGGTGTGGGCGTGAGTGCAGTTGACGACTCGTGAGCGGGCGGCACCTGAAAAACCGGTGAACCGTCGCAAAGTTCCGACCGTCAGGAGTGGATACGCCCGTGCCAGCCTTTCTCTTGGCTCGTCAGAACCAACCGGCCGCCTCGGATACAATTTAACGGTTTTAACACCTTTTGACGGTATTATCCCCCCCGCTTCCGCTGGCGGATTGACTTTTTTGGGTTGGCCCCAGATGCTTACGCCCTGGAATTTATGAAGGCTGGGAAATCACGAACCTCTCTTTTGCGGCGGCTCGCCTGGTGGGCGGGAGGCCTGTTGCTCTTTTACACCGTCCTCGGTTTTCTGATCCTGCCGCCCATCATCCGCCACGTGGCCGTGCAACAGATGGCACAACAGTTGGACCGCGAGGTGAGCATTGAGAAAGTCAGCCTCAACCCCTTTGCCCTCTCCACCTCCGTGCGCGGCTTGCGGGTCAAGGACAAAGACGGCCAGCCGTTCCTGGCCTGGGACGAGGTGTATGTCCGCCTGGAATGGTCCTCGTTTTTTGGCAAAGCCTGGCGGCTTCAGGAGATCCGCGCCATCCGGCCGTTTGTCCGGGTGCAGATGAACGCCGACCGCACCTTCAATTTTTCCGACCTGCTGACGAAATTCTCCACCAACGCCGCGCCGGCCAGGAGTGCGCCCGCCAAACCGGTGATCCTGGCCATTGAAAAGCTCCACATCGGCGGCGCCACGGCCGCCTACACCGACCTGACCCCGCGCGCGGCGTTCCACCGCACCCTCGGTCCGCTGGACATCACCCTGGACAACTTCCGCACGGACCCTGACAACAAGAATCCCTACGCGTTCACCGGCACCACGGATGCGGGCGAACAAATTTCCTGGAGCGGCGTGTTCTCGCTCTCGCCGCTGCGGTCGCAGGGCGAACTCAAGCTGGCGGATTTCACGTTGAACAAATACGCCGCGCTTTACCAGGACTTGGTGCGCTTTGAAATCCGCGGCGGCACCCTCGGCCTGGACGTGAATTACCGGCTCAACCTCGACCCCGGCAACCCCGTGACCACCGTGGCGGACACCGCGTTTACGCTCCACGATTTCAAACTCGGCGCACCCGGGGACACCAACAACCTGGCCGAACTGCCGCTCCTGGCTGTCACCGGCGTGAACGCGGATTTGCAGGCCCGCACCGCCACCGTGGGGACCATTGCGCTGGCCGGGGGAAAATTATTTTTGAACCGCGCCCGGGACGCCTCCATCAACGTCGTGGAAATTGCCAAGCCCTCCGATACCGCCACCAACGTGCCGGGCGGCATCCTGTTTCTGCTCCGTTCCGTGACGAACGCCGTGAGCCTGCTGCTGCAAAGCACCAACCAATGGAGCGGCCTCGTCCGCAGCGTGGGCGTGACCAACTGCACGCTCCATTTGGAGGATCATGTGAACTCCCGGCCCGCCCGGCTGGACTTGAGCGACATTACTTTTGACGCAAAAAATATTTCCAACCTCGCCGGCACCAACCTCACGGCCGCGCTCGCCCTGCGCTGGAACACCAACGGTTCCCTCCGGACGGCGGTCACCGCCTCGTTTTTGCCGCCCACCGCCGGGGTGCGGCTGGACCTCGATCGGATTGATCTCGGCACCCTCGACCCGTATCTCGAGCCCAAGCTCAATTTATTCATCCTCGGCAGCCAACTCGGCCTGCACGGCACGGTCAACTTGAGCACCCCGGCGAACGGGCTGCCGCAGGTGACGTTTCATGGCGACGCCAGCCTCGACGATTTCCACACCGTGGACGGCGTGATGGCCGAGGATTTGGTGACCTGGAAAGCGTTCCGGTTCAGCGGCATTGACGCCAACCTCAATCCGCAATCCGTCGTCATCCGCGAAATCTTCCTGGACCACGCCTATGCGCGGCTGGTGATCGAAACCAACCAGACCATCAACGTCCTCAACGCCCTGCGCCTCACCCCGTCCGGCGTCCCGGCCACCAACCAAACCACGACCGCAGTTCCGCGCGCGACCGCCCCGGCCACGCCCCTGCCGCAGTTGGCCATTGGTGCGCTGGTCCTCTCCAACACCGCAGTCAGCTTCAGCGACCGCTCGATCCAGCCCAACGTGAATATGACCATCGAGGAGATTAACGGCCGCATCGCCGGCCTCTCCACGGAACAACTGCGGCACGCGGACATTGCCCTGACTGCCAAGATTGACGGCATCGGCCCGGCCGGCATCACCGGCGTCGTCAATCCTTTCAGTGGCACGCAGACCAACCGCCTCAAAATTTCCGTGTCGGACATGGATTTGACGTCGGCGAGTCCGTATGCCGGCAAGTTCGCCGGTTACGGCATCGCCGAGGGGAAGTTGAATTTGGACCTCAATTACGAACTCACCGGCCGGCAATTGAAATCCGCGAACGTGATCACGCTGGACCGGTTCACCTTCGGCGACCAGGTCGAGAGCCCCACGGCCACGCACCTGCCCGTGCGCCTGGCGGTGGCCATCCTCAAGGATCGCGACGGCAAAATCGTGCTGGACGTGCCCGTGGAGGGCAGTCTGGACGACCCGAAATTCCGCATCCACAAAGTGGTCATCCGCGTGATTCAGAATATTCTGGAAAAAGTGGCCACTTCCCCATTCTCACTGCTCGGCGCGTTGTTCGGCGGCGGCGGCGAGGAACTCGGCTACCAGGATTTCGCCCCGGGGGGCGCGGACCTGACGCCGGCCGACCAGGCGAAATTGAATTCGCTGGCCAAGGGGCTTTACGCCCGCCCGGCGCTGGGATTGGAAATTTCCGGCAGCGTTGACGAGGCCGCCGACCGCGCCGGGTTGCAACGCGCCGCGCTGGACCAGGACATCCGCACCCGCGAATGGAACGCGCTCCGCGCCGCCGGCCCGGCCACCAATTCGGCGGCGCAAATCGTGATCACCCCCGAGGGGCGCGCCCATTGGCTGCAACAGTTGTATATCGAGAAGCTGGGGCCGCTGGACACGAACCTTCCGCCCCTGACCGTCGCCGCCAACCCGAGCCCCGCCGCCCCCGCACCGACCACCCCGTTTCACCCGCAACGGACGATGCACAGCACGGAACTCATCAAGGGCGCGATGTTGTTGCGGCGGCGGTCACCGCCGGCTGACGTTCCGGCTCCGGTCGTGGTGGTCGCGCCCACCAACGCCCCCGTCGGCATGACGCCCCCCGCCGATGCCGAAGCCCGGTTGCTGGCCACCTATCCGATCACCGACGCCGACTTGGAAACGCTGGCCGCCAGCCGCGCCCAGGCCGTGCAGGCTTACCTGTTGCAAAGCGGCAAAGTGACCGCCGCCCGGTTGTTTCTCAAAGCCGGGTCCGCCGGCAACCTGCGCCGGCAGGGCCGCCGGGTTTACCTGCAATTCCGTTGATCCCGGGTGGTGCCGTGCCACCAGGTCAAGTTCCCGCAAGATAAATGCAAAAATAATTCATGTTTGACCCTGTTCGGAGGCCGCGAACCGCCGATACAGGGATATATGAAAAATAGATTTTCGAAGCACTCGGACCGGTCCAACGCGCTAATGGCCTCGTTGGTGTTGCATCGCGGCGTCATCGGCACGGCCTCGCTTTGGTTGGTGCATGCGATGGCCTATGCCTCCGGCCGACAGTCCGGGCACCGGACTGCCGCCGGCCTCCGTCGTTCCTTCTGGCGGTAAGCAGAATTCTTGGGCCGGAACATACGCCCGGTGCCGGCTTCAACTGACCAGAATCCATGGCTTTTTAAGGCCACGGTGGTACCAGACGGTTTATGGGGGCCACAGACTTTCAAGTCTGCCGGCTCGCGGATTATCCAATATGGGTTAAAAGGTTGGTTGGGAGCAGGAGGGCCTTTGACGAACAAAAGTGACCATCGTGAGTTCGGCATCCTCAAATCGAAACTTTCCCCGCCCAATAAATGATTGACCTCAGGCCCCATCCGGCTAGCATGACCGCGCATGTCAAGCGCGAGGCAACTCTCCCCCCGTGATTTGTACGCTCACGCGCAGTTCAAGAGTGCTGCGGGAAAATTTAATGACCTGTTTTGGCGGGTGCGCGGACGAAAAACAATGAGGATGGCGGGATCGGCTTCCAGGCAATAACCAGAACATCATGAAGACAAAACTTTTTTTCGCGGCTACGGCCATTCTGACCGGGCTGGTCTGGCCGGCAGCGGCGCAAACTTACGATACAAACAACGATTTCGTTGAAACCCTCGCCGGTTTTGGCATCCCCGGCTATGTGGATGGCCAGGGGCAACTCACCGCGTTTTCGAGCCCGTCGCAAATCGTGTCCGATACGTCCGGTAATCTTTATGTCTGGGACAGCGGCAACACCCGGATTCGAAAAATCACGACCAATGGAACCGTCTCCACGCTGGTCGGTGGTGGATCTTATCTTGAGGGTTATGGCACCAACGTTTCGCTGGCCTGGGGGACGGGCGGCGCTTTGGCGATGGACCACGCGAACACCCTCTGGCTGGTGCTGGCCAGCGGATATAACAATTCCTACCTGGTCACCATCGGCACAAACGGTTTTGTCTCCATCGCCAACGGGGGGCTTACCAACCTCAGCGCAACGAGCGGACTTTGTTTCGACTCGGCGAACAACCTGTACTATTCTGGAGGCAATCGAATTTACCGTTACAGTTCCGCGACCGGTGCCAGTCAGGCCTTCGCCGGCAGCGGAATCGCGGGAAACTTCGACGGGCAGGGGGTTCTTTTTTCCGCGTTCAACAACCCCGGCGCGCTGGCCTGCGACCAGGCTGATAATATATACGTCTCTGATACGGGCAATGTCACCATTCGGCGAATTGATCAAAATCAAAACGTAACGACGGTGGCAGGGAATGGTTATTCCTACTATCAAACCAGCGACGGGGTGGGCACCAACGCCACTTTTTCTGGCGGGGTCGCCGCCATGTTTGCGGACAATCTGGGCAACATCTATTTTGTTTGCGGCGGTTGCGTCCGCAAAATGAATGCGCAAACCAATGTGGTGACCCTGGCCGGTGTTTTTTCCCAATATGGGGCCGCTTTCGCGAACGGCCCGGGCGATCAGGCGCGCTTTTCCAGCGCCGGCGGCGGATGTATTTCCCAAGGCACGGTTTTCATAGCCGACACCGGTAATAACCGGATTCGGAGCATCACCTTCAATCCCGAGGTGCAAATTGTCCCCCCGGCAAATTTGCAACTGAACACTTATCCCGGCCTCCAAATCACGGGCACGGTCGGTCGCAGCTATCAAATCCAATCATCACCCAATTTGAATGTCTGGACACCGGTGACGACACTGCTTCTGAATTCCAGTCCCTATCTCTGGTTCGATCAAAACCCGGTGGCCGGCAACAAATTTTACCGCGCGGTGTTGCTGCCTTGACTTTAGAAACTCATGGCGTAAATCGTTGCCAGGCTCCGACGTGGAGATGCTCATAGCCGTGCAGGTCGTGGTTCTACGACCGTTTCCACCAACTGGTCATGCCCTTGGGTTTGGGGGGTTGCTCCGGCGCCTGGGATTGCTGCCGCAGCAGCAGGCTGCGCGCCGCTTCCAGTGACATGATGAACTCGTCGTAACTGAGAAAGCGGGCGGCCGGGTTTTTTTCCAGCGAGCGGGCCAGGGCGTCGCTGGTGGGCTGGGTGATTTCCGTCACCACATGGTTGGGCGGCGTCAGCGCGGCCTGCACCTGGGCAATGACCACCTCCTCCGGCGTGGGCGCGTCAAACGGCACGCAACCCGTGATGGCGTGATACAGCGTGGCCCCCAGGCTGTACATGTCCGACAAAAACGTTTCCGGTTCGCGTTTGATTTTTTCCGGGGCCACATAGAAGGGCGTGCCCCACACCATGTCATCCCCGTCGGCATCCGCCTCCGCCTTGCGGGCCAGGCCGAAATCCACCAGCTTCGGTTCGTGATCCGCGTTAAAGAGAATGTTGCCCGGCTTGATGTCCCGGTGGATCATGTCGTATTTGAGCGCCATGTCCAGGGCCGAGGCGATTTTGATGCCGATGTCCAGCACGTCCAGCTCGGGCAGTTTGTGGAGGGTTTCTATCCGATTGTCCAGACTGCCGCGGTCGGCCAGTTCCATGACCAGATAGCGTTCCTTTTCCCACTCGTCAAAAGTGTAAATATGGATGATGTTCGTATGGTTCAGGCGGGCGCAGGCGCGGGCTTCCCGGCCGAAACTTTCGAGCGCCTTGACGTCCTCCAGCAGCTCCTTTTTCATCAGCTTCACGGCCACCATGCGTTCCAGCATCGTGTCCCAGCCCCGGTAAACAATGCCCATCCCGCCCGAGGCGATTTTGCTGCGCAACTCGAACTGCCGCAACTGCATCGGCATCATGATCTGATGCCCGCAGTTTTTACAGGCCTCGGTGGCCAGCGGCGGCAAATCGCCCGGGATGAACGCCTGCTTTTCGCACCAGCCACACCGCACCATTTTTAATGCACTCATGCTTGTTCGTTAAGGCAATTTAGCACCATGTTATACTCCGACAAAGTTTTTTTGCTGTCTGGCCGGCAATTATGCGCGATTGACAATCCGGTCCGGTTTTTGGAAATTGCCCGCATGATTAACACCGGCATTTTGAACCCCCAAATCCTCTCCCTGCTCGCCCGTGTGCGGCACACCAACGCGCTCGTCATTTCCGACCGGGGGTTCCCCTTCTGGCCGCAGATCGAAACCGTGGATCTTTCCCTGGTGGACAATGTGCCCACCGTTTTGCAAGTGCTGGCCGCCGTCCGGGCGAATTTCCACGCCACCCAGGCTTACATGGCGACCGAATTCAAAAAAGGCAACTCGGCCGCCACCCGCCAGCACTTTGCCGACGCCCTTGACGGCATCCCCACCACCTTCGAACCGCATGGGCAATTCAAACTGCGCGTGCCCCACGCCATCGGCCTGATCCGCACCGGCGACACCGTCCAATACGCCAACCTGATCCTGATTTCCGGGTAGGCCCGGTGGGTCGCCCCGGCCATTCCGCCAACCCAACTGGTCCGCCATCCTGTCCGCCGTAGCTTTGGCGAAGGTGGAAGCTTTGGCGACGGCAGCCGGGCAGCCCGACCGCCGGGGGTGAGTGCCCGCGCCCCCTGGAAATAGTTCGTGGCTTGTATCCCGCCCAAAGTGTGTTAAAACAAGGACGTGAAATTTCGACTTGGACTCCTTTGCGTGGCCGTGCTGCTGGCGCTCCCGGCCGCGGCCCAAACCACCGCCTTCACCTATCAGGGACAATTGGGCGCCAACGGCAGCCCGGCCAGTGGCAATTATGACCTGCGCTTCCGCCTGTTCGACACCAACAGCACCCTGCAGGCCGGCCCGGTTACCAACGCCCCGGTCGGCGTCACCAACGGATTATTCATCACCAGCGTGGATTTTGGTGACGCCGCCTTTAACGGCAACCCGCGCCTGCTCGAAATCGCCGTGCGCCCCTTTGGCAACACCAACGCCTACACCGTCTTGACCCCGGACCAGGCCATCACCTCCGCCCCCTATGCCATACAATCGCTCAACGCCGCCGCGTTGAGTGTGCCGCTGCCCGCCACCAACATCACCGGCACCCTGCCGTTGGCCGACTTGTCCACCAACGTGGCCCTGCTCAGCAGTAACCTGGTTTTTATTGGCGCGGATGCGTTTCATGGCGTCCTCACCGCCACCAACTCCGCCAATGTTTTTGGCGGTTCCTTCAGCGGCAACGGGGCCGGACTGGTGGGTCTGCCCGCCACCAACCTCACCGGCATCCTGCCCGACTCCCTCCTTTCCTCCAATGTGGCCATGCTGGACGCTACCAACGCCAATTTCTCCAGTAACGTCACCGCCGTGCTCTACACCGGCAGCGGCCACGGTCTGACCAATGTGCCCGGTGCCTTCTTCTGGCTGACCGTCAACGGAACCAACGCCCAGGCCAGTTCCAATCTGGGTTTCATCGTCACCAACAACGTCGCCCCCGTTTTCATTAACCTGCCTCCCAGTCCCGCCGCCGGCGACACCTTTCGCGTGGCGGGGGTCGGGGCCGGCGGCTGGATTCTCACCCAAAGTGCCGGCCAATCCGTGCTCGCCGGCAACCTCGCCGACACCACCGGCCTGAACTGGACCAAGCAAACGGGTTCTGGCGTGGAAAATTGGACCGGTCTGGCGTCCTCCGCCGATGGAACCCACCTGATCGCCGTCGCCACCACCGGGGTGTTTGTTTCCACCAATTCCGGGGTTTCCTGGACCCAAACCAGCACTATCGGGAGTGGATTTATTGGCACCTCCGTGGCGTGTTCCAGCAGCGGGAATAATGTCGTCCTCACCGTCGAAAACACCACTTCAGTACCAACCACCGGGTACATCTACACCTCCAGTAACGGTGGCAATACTTGGTCGCAACCCGAAGAAGGGGGGGCTGAATGGATCGCCTGCGCCTGTTCCGCAAATGGTAACGTTCTGGTGGCCGCCAGTCACGATGGCTATCTTTATACTTCCGCCAACGGCGGAACCTCTTGGTCGGGCATCTATAGCAACAGTGTTTCTTGGACGGGAGTCGCCGCCTCCGCCGATGGCACGAAACTGGTCGCCTGCTTCAACGCCAGCGGGGGTGGCTATATCTACACCGGGTCCGGCGGGAGTTGGTCATCCTCCACCAACTCCGGTCTCCACACTTGGTCGGCCATCGCGTCCTCCGCCGATGGCTCCCACTTGGTCGCCACCGCCACCGGCAATACCGGCGGTATTTATGCCTCGGCCAACGGGGGCGCGACGTGGGCCGTGCAAAACCAAGACTCCGTCAACTGGACCGCCGTTGCCTCCTCGGCCGATGGTTCGCATTTGGCGGCCGTTTACGACGGCGGGTCCGTCTCCACCCCGGGTTACCTTTACACCAGCGATGATTCCGGCTCCACCTGGCTGCAACGCCTGGGCGCCCCCAATGCCGCCTGGACGGCCGTGGCCGGTTCCGCCGATGGCAGCAAACTCGCCGCCGCCGTTTACAACGGTTATATTTACACCTCCGGCCAGGGTTCCACCACCACGGGCACCAATGGTTGCCTCACCGGCGGCTATCAGTCCGCGCTGGAACTCCAATACGTCGGCGGCGGGGTGTTCCTGCCCTTGAGTCACGAAGGCACGATCCGCGCTCAATAAATTTACCGGGGATGAACAAGGCAGCTTTGGATGCGCAGTGTGGCCGGGGAATATTCGGGCTGGTATTGGCCCTGTTGGTCTTCACCCCGCTGGCCTTCGCCGGCGTCGGCGCGTGGGAATTTTTGGTGGTTCAGGCCCTGACCTTGGGCGTGGTGGTTCTGTGGGCACTGCGCCTGTGGGTGAGTACCCAACCGCAATTCCTCTGGCCCCCCATTGTCTGGGCGGTGCTGGCCTTCGCCCTCTACGCCATCGGCCGTTACCTGACGGCGGACATCGAATACCCGGCCCGGCTCGAACTGATCCGGATATTGGTTTACACCCTCCTGTTTCTGGCCATCCTCAATAATTTGTATCATCAGGACCGGGTGCAAACCATCAGCTACACGCTGATTTTTCTGGCCGCCGCCCTCGCCAGCTACGCGGTGGCGCAATTTCTCGGCCACTCGATCCATGTGTGGGCGGTGGTTTCCCGATACCCGGACCGGGGCTCGGGCACCTTTCTATCACCGGACCATTTTTGCGGATTTTTGGAAATGATTCTGCCCTTGTCCCTGTCCCTGCTCTTGGTGGGGCGGATGAAGCCGCTGCTGCGGATTCTGCTCGGGTATTCGTTCCTGGTGATCCTGGCGGGCATCACCGTCACCTTTTCCCGGGGGGGCTGGGTGTCGGCGACGGT
>Ga0302266_10000642_pt1 | contig 34899 bp, 34 predicted proteins | sample III_Bog_E1_2_FD_194559 | JGI IMG/M metagenome (GOLD analysis project Ga0302266, IMG submission 194559) | Peat permafrost microbial communities from Stordalen Mire near Abisko, Sweden - III_Bog_E1_2 | ecosystem: Environmental > Terrestrial > Soil > Wetlands > Peat | place: Sweden: Abisko...
GGAGAAAAATGCAGAATCTCATTGCGAACGAGACGCTCTACCAACTGAGCTAAGACCCCATCCACCGCCAAAACTGCTGCCTACAGCGATTATATTGCAGCGGCAAAACTACTCCCAACCTCATCGGTTAACCCCATGGCGTTTTGTCTTGCTACCAACCGGCACAGCCCGAAACGACTTCGGGCTAGGATACCAAGCATAATAGGCTGAATTGCTATAGAATCAGCGGCGCTTACTATGAGGCAAAGAAAATTTCAGGCAAGCAAAAAGCGCGCAGCCCCCCACCAAGGATCGACAACTGGCGGCGACCAGTTTTTAGCTTGGCTCATCGGCGGCCAGCGGTGGTTTCGCGGCCAGCAGGGCGGCGACTTTGGCGGCGATGATGGTTTCGCAGCGGGCCACTTCTTCCTGGCGCAGGGCCAGATATTCGTTGGCGATGACTTGGAGGTCATCGACGTTGTAGAGATAGACGTTGTCCAGGGCGCTGACGGCGGGGTCAATGTCGCGGGGCACGGCAATGTCGATGAGCAGCAGGGGCCGGTGCTTGCGGCGCTTCATGAGGGGTTCGAGTTGGGCGCGGTCGAGGATGGGCTGGGGAGCGGCGGTGCTGCTGATGGCGATATCGACCTGCTCAAATTCCTCGGGCCAGCAGGCGAAGGGCACGGCGCGGCCGCCGAGTTCGGCGGCGAGCGCGGTGGCGCGTTCGGGCGAGCGGTTGGTAACGATGACGCCGCGGGCGCCGCGCGAGAGGAGGGCGCGGGCGGTTTTTTCGCTGGTCTCGCCGGCTCCGATGACGAGGACTTCGTGCTCAGCGAGGGAGCTGAAAATTTTCTCGGCCAGTTCCACGGCGGCGGACATCACAGAGACGCTGCCGCGCTGGATGTTGGTGACGGTGCGAATGTGCTTGGCCACATTGAAGGCGCGTTGAAAGGCCTTGTTAAGCCGCGCGCCGGTGTGCCGGTGGGTGAAGGCAAGTTCGTACGCGTCCTTGAGCTGGCCGAAAATCTCGGTCTCGCCGATGACCATGGAGTCGAGGCCGGCGGCGACTTTGAAGAGATGCTGCAGGCTGTGCGGCTCGGCGTGAAAATAAATTTCGTCGCCGGCCAGGATGGCATCGCTGAAGACCGGGGCCGTTGAACTGCCGGCAGGTTTTGGAGTGCGCCAGTCCTCTGGCGCTTTGACCGCGGCGTCGGATAGCGGCAGAGGGGTGCCGCATTCCAAGCCGCTGTCACGACGACCGATGGTGCTTTGTTGGACGAGGAAATTTTTGAGAGCGGCGCACGCGGCGTCGGGAGCGAGGGCGGTGGCGGCGTAAATTTCCACGCGGTTGCAGGTGGAGAGAATGGCGGCTTCGGCGGCGAGGCCGGAATCGCGCAAGGCCTGGAGCGCGCCGGGGATTCGGCCGTCGGCGAAGGCGAAGCGTTCGCGAAGTTTCACGGGTGCGGACCGATGGCTCAGGCCGATGACAACAATGTTCATGCGGGTGAGGAATGGGGAATAGCCGCCGTGGCGCGGGTCGCGCGGTGGGGCCACGCCACTAGCCATCGGGCATCGTTTGCTCGCCGCCGGGAGTTCATCAGTTGTGCAGGCCGGAGTAGATGTTGGTGATCCAAAACGTCAGGAGCAGATACGCGAAGGCGATGATGATGCCAATGGCGAAGCGCCGGCTGGAACGGCCCAACAGCCGGTACGCCACGATCGCTTCCAGATACACGAGCCAGAGCAGCGCGGACCATAAGACCTTGGCGTCGGAGAAATAGGGCTTGCCCGCGTGGCGCGGGAGCTGTGACCCGGCGGCCAGGCCGAAGGTCAGGAGCGCAAAGCCAACGCCGACGAGCCGGAAGGTGATGAGTTCCAGCCGCTGGATCGAGGGCAGCAAGGTGAGGAGGGCGCGGAGTTTGTGGAATTTCAAGTCATGCCGTTGCATGAGGAACATCCCCGCCGCCGCGGCGGCGAGCCCGAAGGCACCGTAGGCTTGGAGGATGGTCGCGGCATGGAGGCTGCGCAGCCAGTTGGAGAAATCAGGTTTCGGCCCAGGCGGCGGGTCGAGCGAGGGCATGAGCGCAAAGACGCCGACGGTGAACAGCACCGGCGCGGTGAAGGCGGCGAGGAATTTGAAGCGTGGCAGGAGCGAATAGACCAGACACGCGAGACCCAAAGCCCAGAGCAGAAAGGTGGTGGCCTCGTACAGGTTGTTGACGGGACAACTATGGATTGTCAGGCCCCGTTTGGTCATGGCCAGGGTATGAAGCAGGACGCCGGCCGCCAGCAGGCAGTAATTCACCCATTCATCCCGGCGAAAGCCTTTTCGCCAGAGAAAAACGGAGTACACGGTGCTCAAGCCATAGCATATTACGGCGAGCAGAAAATAATGCCGGTCGGTGAACCAAGCCATGCGACAGGTTAAGGCGGGCGGCGGAGGGTGCAAGCGGCAAGTTGGTTCCGCCATTGCATCCGCGCCAGAACGCATTAGGTTGCGGCCATGAAACTCACCCTGATCCTCGCGCTGCTGCTGGCCGTCGGTGCGCCGGTCCTCGCGCAGACCAACGACCTGGGACTGGACGTCGGCGGCTGGGTGGACGCGGCGCAGCAGTTCGCCAAGGATAATATTAACGACGACGTGCTCCGGGCGTTGCCGGAGCTGGATCGCGGCCAGATCGAGGATTTTCTCAAGCATTATGAGGATGTGCTTCAGGGGGATTATGTGCTGGACCTCGCGCCGCTGAAGGCGGGGGCGCAGGCGGCGTTGCCGGTGCTGGCGGCGCAACCGGAGACGCGGCCCTACGCGAAGTGGCTCAAGGCGCGGCTGGATTATTTTGACGTGGCAGAGGCGCTGCTGGCGGGCACCCCTGCCCCGCCGCCAGGAACGAACGCGCCGTTGCCGGTGCCGAACCCGCCGTTCGCGGCGGAGCAGGCGGTGTGGGTGAAAAAAATTTCGCCGGTGCCGTGGCCAAAGGGGGCGATGGAGTACGTACCCCGGTTGAAGCCGATTTTCACGGCCGAGCACGTGCCGCCGGAACTGGTCTGGTTGGCGGAGGTGGAGTCCGGTTTCGATGCGGGGGCGCGGAGTCCGGCGGGGGCGGTGGGAATGTTCCAGTTGATGCCGGCGACAGCGAAGGCACAGGGGTTGAGCCGGTGGCCGCTGGACGAACGGAAGCAGCCGGACGCGGCGGCGCACGCGGCGGCAGCCTATCTGCGACAGTTGCATGCGCGCTTCGGCGACTGGCGGCTGGCAGTGGCTGCGTACAATTGCGGCGACGGCACCGTGCAGCGACTCTTGCAGCGTTATAACACGACCAGTTACGAGGGCATATCCACGCATCTGCCGGCGGAGACGCAAATGTACGTGCCCAAGGTCGAGGCGGTCATCCAGCATCGCGAAGGCGTGGCGTTGGAGCAGCTAACCGCGAACTGAACCGGCGACGGCGGCGAGAATGGGTCTAGCGAATTAATCGCGCCGCAGCGCGCCGTTCGTGTGAAGCCGCGCGACGAGATTGAAGACATTGAGCTGGGCGCAGAAAGCGACGTCGTCGCGCAGTTCGGGGCGGGCGAGCAGTCGGCGGCCGTTCTCGGTGTTGCCCAGCACGGCGGCCAGATCGGCTTTCAAGTGTGCGTACGACCACTGTGTGCTGGCGGCGACCTGCCACACGGCCGGTCGGTCGGTCACTCGGGGTAGCAGCATTTCCACCAAGGCACCGGCCGCCAAAATATCTTCCACCGCTGCGTTTTCACCGGTGCCGGCGCAGACCAGCAGAATGTGGTTTTCCCCGCGCAAGCATTCCGCCGTGGCGGCGAGGTTCAGGAAGGAGGCGGCCAGGATGGTTTTCGCCGCTGCGCAGGCCCGCAGGGCGCGCGTGCCGTTCGTGGTGGTGCTGACAATGGTCTGGTCGCGCACCCGGGCAGACGTGAATTCGCGCGGGGAGTTGCCGAAATCAAAATCGTCGCCGTCCGCCAGCGCGGCGGAGATGCGCACGCCGTCGCGTTCGCCGGCGAGCCGCACTTCCGGCCGCTGCCGGCGCAGTGCCACGGCCTCGGCGATCTCGCAGACGGGGATGATTTCGCGCGCGCCGTGATGCAGCGCGGTAACGAAGGTGCTGGTCGCGCGCAGGACGTCAAACACCACGCAGACGGCGTCGCGCAGATCGCGGCGGGCGAGCGCAGGCAGTTCACCCGGAGTCAGGAGGGTGTCAAGGTTCATGCCAGCGCCGGGAGTTTATTTGATTTTCGTCCGCATGTAATGAAAAAGATATTGCTGCGCATAGCCAGCGTGCGGGCCGAAGTGCGTGGCGGCAAAGTGGCGCAGCCGTTTTGCGCTGGCGCGGCGGTGGGGGAAATACAGTTCCTGTAAGGCGCGTTCAACCCACACATCCACCGGAAAAGCAGTGTCAAAGCCGTAGGCAAAGAGCAGGACGCAATCGGCGATCTTGCCGCCGACGCCCCGGAGGGTCATCAGCTCCGCGCGGGCGGCGGCGTAGTCCAGCGTGCGGAGGCGCTCGAGATCGAGCTGGCCGTTGCTGATCCGGCGCGCGGCCTGCAGCAGACTGGGCGCGCGGAAGCCCATCTTGCAGGCGCGGAGCTCGGCTTCGCTCGCGGCGGCCAGGCGGTGCGGCGTGGGAAAGGCAAAATCGTGCTGCATGGGCTCGCCGAAGCGTTCGCAGAGGTGGGCGACGATCTGGCGGATCTGGACGATCTGTTTCGTGGCCGACAGAAGGAAGGACGCGAGGCATTCCCACGGGTCCTGCCGGAGCAACCGCAGTCCGGGACAGGCGGCGACGGCAGCGCGCATCGGGGCATCGTCTGGAAAAGTTTTCAGGATGGCGCCAAGGTCGGTGTCCGCCTGGAGAAAATAGCGGAGCCAGTCCCAGGATTCCACCGGCGCGGCGACGGCGGCGTGAATCCCGTCCGCCGCAGGCGTGAGCCGGACAAAGTGACAGCCGACGACGCCTTGCCAGGTGTTATCCGTGCGTCGCCAGCGAAAGGCTTGGCCGGAGTCGAGCGTGGCGGCGAGGTCGTAGTCCCGGACGCGCAGCAGAGTCTCCGTGACGGCCATGGTTCAGGGTCCGGGGGGCTTTCCCCAGCTCAAATTCGGCACGAGCGCGGGCGCGGCGGCGTAGGCGCGGGGGAAAAATTTTCGTCCCCAGCTCCGCCACGCGGTTTCGGCGGTCACGGCTATCGCCGCCGCCCAGCCCGCGCCGAGGATCGCGCCGGCCAGCACATCGCTAGGGTAATGCACACCGTTGTAGATGCGGGAAAAGGCCACGCCGAGCGACAGCGGCAGCATGAACCAGAGGCTGCGACGGTAGAAGAGGAATAGCGCCATCGTGGCGGCGAACCAGTTGGCGGCGTGGGCGGAGGGCATGCTGTTGTGGCTGCCTTTGCCGGCCGCCATGTCCACGCCATTGGTGTTGTACTCGGGAGTAACATAGCCTTGGCCAACCACGCCGAACAGCCGCGCCTCCGGCAGCGTGACGAACGGGCGGGCGCGGTGGACGGCGTATTTGAGCGGATTGCAGAGCAGGCCGTCGTTGGTCGAGACGATGAGGGCGGTGAGCACGACACAAATCCGCGCGCGGCTGCTGCCGAATACAAGCAGGGCAACGCCGATGGCGATCACCAGCACTAGAAAGGGTGTCTTCAGCCCGTGGCTGCCGCTGAGCACCGGCATGAGCCAGTCGAAGCCCGGATTGACCAGCGAACGGTTGCCGAAGAGGAATAATTTGGTGTCGAGTGTTTGCAGCCAGTGCATGGTGGGGAAGTTAGCGGAAACCGCGGGGTTGGAAATCCCAATTGTGCCGCCGGGGGCGATCACCGCGCCGGTTGATCCGGCGGAAAATTGATCCGCTCCTGCACCTCGAAACGGAACATCCGCTGCTGCATCCAGCGCACGGCGAACAAATCGTGAATGGTCACGAACAGGCGGTTCAGCACACCGTAATGGCTCCGACCGGCGTGCCGCGGGTGGTGGTTGATGGGGATTTCCGTGACGACGAAGCCTTCGATGCGGAACAGCGTCGGCATGAAGCGGTGCATGCCTTTGAAAAATTTTAGCCGGGCTGCGCACTCACGCTTGAAGATGCGGTAGCCGCAGGCGGAGTCGCTGACGGTTTCGTGCGTGATGCGGTTGCGGATGCCGTTGGCGATCTGGGAAGAAACTTGTCGCACCCATGAATCGCCCCGGGCGCGGGCCGCAACGCGCGAGCCGCATACGCAATCGCATTTGTCCCCCTGAATGGCCTCAAGGAACCGCGGCAATTCGCGCGGATGATTTTGTAGGTCGGCATCCATCGTGGCGATGAACCGACCGGTGGCGGCCCGGATGCCCGCCCACACGGCGGCGGACTGGCCGCAGTTGCGGCCGAGCCGCACGGCGCGGATACGCGGGTCGGCGGCCCCGAGCGTTTGCAGGATGCCCCAGGAGTCGTCGGCGCTGCCATCATCCGCGAGAACGATTTCGTAGGTGATGGGGAGCGGATCAAGCGCCTCGCGGATGGCGGTGACGAACGGAAGTAGGTTGCCCTGCTCATTAAAACAGGGGGCAACCACGCTCAACAGGGGGGCTTCAATCATACCGTTCGACCGCGTTCAGTAGGCCACGAGGGACCGCACGGGAAAATCTTTCAACTGCTGGCGGCCGTCGAGAAATTTCAATTCGATGAGGAAAACTATTTCCCGGATGTCCGCGCCGAGCTTTTTCAGGAGCGCGGCGGCGGCCCCGGCCGTCCCGCCGGTGGCGAGGAGATCGTCGATCAGCAGCACGCGGGCGCCGGGCTTCAGGGCGTCGGTGTGCATCGCGACGGTGGCTTGGCCGTATTCCAACGCGTAGTCCTGCTCGATGGTAGTGAAGGGAAGCTTGCCTTTTTTTCGGACGGGGATGAAGCCGGCGTCCAGCTTCCGGGCGGCGGCGGCGGCGAAGATGAAACCGCGCGCGTCAATGCCGGCGACGGCGTCGATGCTGCCCGGCAAAAACTTTTCCGTCAGCAGGTCGATTGTGCCGGCGAATAGCCGCGCGTCGGCCAGCACCGGCGTGATATCCTTGAACTGAATGCCGGGCTTGGGAAAATCCGGTACATTGCGGATGGCGGCGGCAATTTCAGCGGCGGTGACCGGCATGGCTCAGAGTTCCTTCGGCTTGGTTTTTTCGAGCTTCTCGATCATTTTGCGGAGCTTGCGCAGCGCGAGGTTCTGGATTTGGCGGACGCGTTCGCGGGTGACCCCAAATTTCTCGCCGACTTCCTCGAGCGTCTTCTCGTTGCCGCCGTCCAAGCCGAACCGGTAGCGGAGAATCGTCGCCTCGCGGTTGTCGAGGTGCTTGACCATGTCTTGTAACATGCCGGTGACGGTCTTGTCTTCCAGTTCGTCGTAGGGATTCACAGCCCGGTCGTCCTCGACCATCTCGGAATACGTGTTGGAATCGTCGTCGCCCACCGGTGCGTCAAGGGATGCGGGGCGGATGGAGGCGGTGCGCATCTGCGCGACGCGCGCGGCGGTGGTGCCGAGCTCGGCGGCGAGTTCCTCGTCGGTCGGTTCGCGGCCGAATTCCTCCTGCAGCTTCATGCCCGTGCGGCGCATCTTGGAAATTTTGTCCACCAGATGCACAGGCAGACGGATGGTCTTGGACTGGTTGGCCAGCGCGCGTTTGATGGACTGCTTGATCCACCACGAACCGTAGGTGGAGAGCTTGCCGCCCTTCTTCGGGTCAAAGCGTTCCACCGCCTTCATCAAACCGATGTTGCCCTCGCTGATGAGATCCAGCAGCGGCAGGCCGATGCCTTCGTAGTCGCGGGCGATCTTCACAACCAAGCGTAGGTTCGCCTTGATCATGTGTTCGCGGGCTTTTTTATCACCCTTCTTGATTTTGGCCGCGAGTTCAATTTCCTCTTGCGGTGTAAGGAGCTTCACCAGGCCGATTTCGCGGAGGTAAAGTCGGATGGCGCTGTCGCCGTCCATCCGCTCGGCCTCGCGGCGGAGAAATTGCGTGGTGTCGCCCTCCGCCGGTTTGGCGATGGGTAGATCCGACGGCACCGTGATGGGTGGCGATGGCGGGGTGACGACGACCTTGGGTGATTCCGGGAAGGAAACTTTGAGCTTCCGGTTCACCGGTTTGGCTTTGCGTTGGACTTTTTTTGCCGCCATGAGGGGAAAACGTTAAACTCGCGCCGCGAAGCCGCAAGCAAATTTGCGTTAATTCCGGCTATCCCGCGCGGCGGTGATGTAGTAGAGCAGCGTCAGCAGTGAGCTCACCAGCGCGGCGACATACGTCAGTGCGGCGGCGTCTAGCACCTTGCTCACCCCGGCGCGTTCGTCCTCGCGCACCAGGCCGAGGCGGAACAACTGTGCCTTGGCCCGCGCGCTGGCGTCATATTCCACGGGCAAAGTGATGAGCTGGAACAAGGTGATGATCGCGAAAACCACAATGATTACGGGCAGCATAAATTTCATCAGGCCCATGACCCAACCGAGCAGCAGGATGCCCCCGTAGGCCACGCTGGCGAACTGCGTGACCGGCACCAGCGCCATGCGCAGGTTCAACAGCGCGTAGGCCGCCTGATGTTGCAATGCGTGGCCGGCTTCGTGCGCCGCCACGCCCACCGCAGCGACCGAGCTGCCCTGATAATTGTCCGCCGACAAGAACAAGGCGCGCTTGGTCGGGTCGTAATGGTCGGTCAACTGGCCTTCGACCTCCTCCACCGGCACGTCGCGGAGGCCAGCGTCATCTAGGATGCGCCGCGCTGCCTGCGCGCCCGTCAGGCCGGTTTCCACCGGCACCTGGCTGAATTTGCCGAAGGCCGCATGCAGCTTGAACTGCGCCCACAGGCCGAGCAATATGCCGGGGAGCATCACGAACAACAGATATTTGTAATCCCACATCAGGGCCATAAATTTAATCCAATCAGGTTATGAGACAGTAAGGCTGAAAAAACATTCAACCGGACTCGTCCGGGTCGGGATAATTAAAGCACAAATTTCTACCGTGCGCAACTTAGCCAACCAAACTTCAACTTTCGGTTTGGTATTGTTTGAGATGTCCTTTGCGCCCGGCGGCGAAGCGGTGCATCAGGTCACTGGCTAACCGCCACCCGGCTGCTTTTGCCGAGTAGCGAAATGTAGTCCAGCAAAATACGCTCGGATTCGTCGAAGATCGGGTCAAACGGCGGCGCTGATTTCTTGGCGACGACGGTGGGGTTGACCGCATTGGTAGACGCGGTGGTGACAACCGCGTTGGTTACTACCGAGTTGGTGAGATTGGAGACCAATGAATTGCCAATCGGGCTCAATTGGTTGGGCATCGTGATTTTTTGAGCCAGGGTTTGTGCGCCGGCTTCCACCGCCGGCCGGTCTTCCACCAATCCCGGTTGGTCGGCGTTTTCGACGGTGATGTCGTAAACTTTCACACCGTCAGGCTTGCGCGCGGCACGTTCAGCTTCGCGGGCCTGGTTCAACAAATAAGCGCGTTGCCGATCCTTGATCGACTCGCGTTCGTTGATGTTGGCGGTCTTGTCGGCCTGCATCTTCACGAACTGCTCGATGTCCTGCTTGACGTAGAGGAAATCCTGGTTGGTGGCGATGCGCTCGTCGGAATGCGCCTTGAGCGTGGCGAGATAAGGCTGGACGAGATTCAGCTTGTCATAATTCACCGGCTGAATGGTGTCCCACGGCAACGGATTGTCGAGGGAGGCTTCACCGACCTGCTTGGAAAAGTTCAGCACATCCGGCAAGACGATGTCTGGTTCGACGCCTTTGAACTGCGTGGAGGCGCCGCTGACCCGGTAGAACTTGCGGATGGTGATCTTGAGGTTGCCCGGATCATTGCTTACGGTGCCAGTGCCGGGGAACGGCAGGAGCGGATTCAGGCTTTGCACGGTGCCTTTGCCGTGCGTCGAAATGTCGCCGACGATGAGGGCGCGGCCGTAATCTTGCAAGGCGGCAGCAGCAATCTCCGAGGCGGACGCGCTGAAGCGGTTGATCATGACAAGCAGCGGGCCGTCATAAAGCTGCAGGTCGCCGGGCACGGTATCCACCTGGACTTGATTGTCAGAATTGCGGGCCAGCACGACCGGACCGGATTTGATGAACAGGCCGGTGAACTTGATGGCCTCCTCCAGCGAACCACCGGGATTCGTGCGCAGGTCGATGATGATGCCGGAAACCTTTTCCTGCTTCAGCCGGTTGATGAGCTTGGCGACGTCCACGGAAGTATATTTGGGCGTGGTATTGCCGTTGTTGCCGAGATTGACGGTGGCATAGAACGACGGCAGGTCAATGATGCCAATGCGCCGGCCGTCGGGGTACTCAATCAACTTGGCCTTGGCCTCGGAATCCTCGAGCTTGATCTCGGCGCGGACGAGTTTGACCACCGGGCGCGCGCTGCGGTCAGTCGCGGGACTAAGCGTCAGGCGGACCTCCGTGCCTTTGGGGCCGCGGATTTGTTGGACGACTTTTTCCAGTTCCATGTCCACCACATCCACGGGCGGATTGGCCCCTTGCGCGACGGCCACGATGCGGTCGTTTTCATTCAACTGCCGGCTCTTCGCCGCCGGGCCACCGGGCACCAGCGAACGGATGGTGCAATAGCCGTCGTCTTCGCCGAGCGTGGCGCCGATGCCGAACAGCGAGAGGTTCATGCTGATGGAAAAGTCCTGCGCGTGCGGCGCGCTCATGTAATCGGTGTGGGGATCATAGGCATGACACAAGCCGTTGAGGTAGGCCTGCAATACGCCGCCGCTGTCCCAGTTTGTGGTCTGGAGCAGGTTCCACCGGTAGCGGCTCTCCAGCTTGGCGGTGATGTCCTTGGCGGCGTCCGGCGGCAGCCGGATGACAAGGCTGTCATTAGTTTCCACGATTTCGCGCGACAATTTTTCCTGCAAATATTCGTAGCGCAATTGCTGTTTCCAAAGCGCCTCCGCGTCGGCCAGGTTGGTCGGGAACGCGGCGTGCCGCCGGTCCAGGACGATTTGGTCGTCGGTATTGAATTTGAACTTGTCCTGCTTCAATAACTCCATGACGTAGGCGTCATGCTGTTCAACGCGTTCAGCGTAGCGGTTGTAAACGGCAAAGGCCGGGGTCAGGTCCGACGTGCCGGCTTCCAGCGTCAGCTTGTCGAGATTCGTCCGGTAAACCGCAAATTCATCCAGGTCGCTCTGGAGAAAATTCTCGTGGCGCGGATCCAATGAGTTCACGTAGCAGTCGAAGAATTTTTTCGACAGCTCCCCGTCCAGCGGCTGTTGCGAATAGTGGTTGTTCTCCAGCAGCCGGGCCGCGACCAGCGCGATACGCGGGTCGTAGGGGCCGGGTTTGAGACTGGAGGCGGGCAAAGCCGGCAGCGCCGGCACGCCGGACCGGCCCGTCTCGCAGCCAGCCCAGATGGCCAGTGCGACCGCCGGGAGGAGGAGGGCCAGAAAAACATTTCGAACTCGATGAATGGTGGTTGGCATGAACACAATTTGACCCAAGTTACCCCAAACCGTTCACCGGGGAAATCAAATTGCGCGCGGGCGCAAAGTTTAAACAAAAGTTTGAACAAAAAGCGGATTGCCTTTGTCGACCAAATCCGGAATCATTGACCTTCACAATATTTTATGAACCGCATGAAAAAATCTATTCTGGCGACCGCCGCTGTATTTCTGGCCTTGGCCCCGGTCCTCCGGGCTGACGACACCAATGGGGTGGGCAACCAAAGGTTGCGCGTCAGCTATGCCCTCGGCATGACCCTCGCCCATAATATGATGCAACAGGGGTTGGACACTAACGTCGCCGACATTGACACCTACACCCAAGCCATTAAGGATCTGCAATACGGGCACCCGACGCTCCTCACGATGCAGGAGGCGCAGGAAACCCTGGCCGGATACGAGCAGGAGTTCCGTTCGATTCAGATGAAGAAACGCGCCGAGTTGACCGCCAAGAATAAAGCGGCTGGCGAAGCGTTTCTAGCTACCAACAAGAACAACCCCGGCGTCATCACGTTGCCCGACGGCCTGCAATATTTAGTTGTCAGCAACGGAGACGGCGAGATGCCCACCGCCGCCTCCACCGTTACCGTCAATTACCGCGGCAGCCTTGTGGACGGCACCGAATTCGACAGTTCCTACAAACGCGGCCAGCCCGCGACCTTTCCTGTGACGGGTGTCATCCGTGGTTGGACCGAGGCGTTGCAGTTGATGAAAGTCGGTTCCAAATGGAAACTCTTCATCCCGTCCGACCTGGCCTACGGCCCGCAGGGCAACCGCGGCATTCCGCCCAACTCCGTCCTGATCTTTGATGTTGAACTCCTCAATATCAAATCGCCCGTCACGCCCAGCATGGCGCCGCCCGCGCCCGCGTCGCCAGCCCAGCCGCTCACCAGCGACATCATCAAGGTGCCGTCCAAAGCAGAAATGGATAAAGGTGCTAAGGTTGAGGTCATAAAGGCCGAGGACGCCGCGAAGGCGGCCCAGAGCGGCCAGTGATCGCCCCTCGTTTGCATTGAACGTCACAGCCTCGGTTATGTCAATTTCAACACCATGAAATTGATTTCAAAAACTTGGTTCGGGTTGTTCGCCGGCTTCACCGGCGCAGTTATTGTCCTGACCATCTCGCATTTCAGCAGTTGGGGCAAGGATGGCCAGCCTGCCTTTACGGTTTCCGCCACGCCGATCAACCGCGACGCCCGCCTTGGCACGAGTTTCGCGCCCATCGTCAAGAAGGTCGCGCCCAGCGTCGTCAATATTTACTCCACGCGCTTTGTCAAGGAACGGCTGCTGCGCAATCCCATGTTCAACGACCCGTTCTTCCGCCAGTTTTTTAGCGACCAGCTTCCACCCGACGGCGGCGATCATGAACGCACCCGCAAGGAACAGAGCCTCGGCTCCGGCGTCATTGTTTCGGTGGATGGTTATATTCTCACCGCCAACCACGTGGTCGCCGATGCGGACGAAGTGAAGGTCTTTATTGCGGATAACAAAAAAGAATATACCGCCAAAGTCATTGGCAAAGACAGCGCCACCGACATCGCGGTGCTGAAAATTCAGGCGGCCAATCTCCCCGCCGTCACGTTGGCTGACAGCGATCAGCTGGAAGTGGGCGACCTCGTGCTGGCGCTAGGCAATCCCTTCGGCGTGGGCCAGACCGTGACCAGCGGCATCGTCAGCGCGCTCGGGCGCAACGGCCTGCGGGGCTTCAACCAGTACCAGAATTTCATCCAGACGGACGCCGCCATTAATCCCGGCAATTCCGGCGGTGCGCTGGTGGACGTCGAAGGCCGGTTGGTTGGCATCAACACCGCCATCGTCAGCCCCAGCGGCGGTAACAACGGCATTGGTTTTGCCGTACCCATCAACATGGCGCGGCATGTCCTTGAAAGGCTCGCCAGCGGGGGCAAGGTCACGCGCGGCTACCTTGGCATCATGCCACAGGACATCGACGCGGATCTGGCCCGCGAGTTTAATCTGCCGGATCAGAACGGCGCGCTTGTGAGCGATGTCATGCCGGAAACACCCGCCGCCAAGGCCGGCCTCAAGTCCGGTGACGTCATCACCAGCATAGATGGCCAGCCGATCACCGACGCGCACAGCCTGCAACTGATCGTGTCGCAGATCAGCCCCGGCACCACCGTCAAGGTGAAGGTCATCCGGGACGGAATGGGCCGCACTTTAAACATCACGCTCGCCGAACTGCCGGGCGCGGAAAGCACCGGCGGCAATTCGGACAATGCCGCTGCCGCCGGCGGCGGCGTCGACGCCTTGGACGGCGTAACCGTGGCCGATCTGGAACCCCAGGTGCGCGAGCAGTTGAACGTGCCGGCTGGCGTTACGGGCACGCTCGTGACCGATGTGAGTGCCGATTCCAATTCTGCCGACGCCGGTTTGCAGGCGAATGACCTCATCATCGAGATCAACCATCAGCCGGTCGCCAGCGCCGACGACGCGGTGCGCTTATGCAAGGCCGCCCGCGGTGAGCACATTCTCGTGAAGATCTGGCGGCGCAATGGCGATACGGCCTTGGTTCGTTTCCTCAGCGTGGACAATACTAAGCGCGCGAAATGATCCGCCCGTCGCCGCCTTTGGATTCGGATTTCAAACAGTTGAACGGCGTTATCATTGCCGAATTACGGGGATGGCCGCCAAGTCCGCGCATCCGGCTTTGACAAACCGCGCATAACGGGCAAATTCATTTCCCAATGTCCGTTCAATATAAAGATTACTACCAAAGCCTGGGCGTGGCGCGCACCGCCAACGCCGACGAGATCAAAAAAGCCTTCCGCAAGCTGGCGCGCGAATTTCACCCCGACGTGGCCAAGGACAAGAAGAAAGCCGAGGAAAAATTTAAAGAGATCAACGAGGCCTACGAGGTCCTCTCCGATCCGGACAAGCGTAAGAAGTACGACGAGCTCGGCGCGAACTGGAAATCCGGCGCGGAATTCCGTCCGCCGCCGGGTGGGGGTGGTTTTGGGGGCCAGCCGTTTCGCGGCGGCCGGCCGATGAGCAGCGAGGACTTCCAGACGCATTTCGGCGGCACCGGTTTCAGTGATTTTTTTGAGCAACTCTTCGGCTCGCGCATGCGCGGCAATGGTTTTGGCGGCGCCGGCCCGGCCGCTGAACCCGCCGCCGAGGAAAGTCGCGACATCGAGGGTGATCTTATGGTCACCTTGGAGGAGGCTAAGCGCGGGTCCCTCCGCACCGTCACCGTCCGGCATGATCACCGCACCGATTCGCATCAGGTCAAGATTCCCGCCGGCATCACCGAGGGCCAGAAACTTCGCATGACCGGGCGCGGCGAACATGGCGGCGACCTCTACCTGCGCGTGCGCCTCGCCAAGCATCCCGATTTCGAGGTGGACGGGCACAACCTTGTTTATGAACTGGAACTCGCGCCGTGGGAGGCCGCCCTCGGCGCCGAGATCGCCGTGCCCACGCTCGACGGGAAGGTGAACATCAAGATTCCCGCCGGCATCGCCAGCGGCCAGAAGCTGCGTGTGCGCGGCCGCGGCCTTGGCAAGGCCGGCGACCTCCTCATCATCAACAAAATCGTCGTGCCGGGGAAAATTTCCGACGCCCAGCGGAAATTGTGGGAACAGCTCGCCCGTGAATCAAGGTTCAACCCACGCGACTAGTAAATTTTTGGACGCGCATGGCAGGCCGCCGGCGCCGGGCGCCGTGGTTTGCCCCTCGCCAAAAAAACTCTTTTGTACGGCGGATGTTATTTTAGGCAATAAAAATTTTATTGGTTTCGTAATGAGTGTTTTTGGCTGCCCAAAAAAATCTCTGGATGTCGGGCAGAGCACTTTTCGGTCCTCCAAAAGGCTTTCCGATCTGACGACGCAAAACGCAGAGTTGAAGTCGAGTGGTCATCTTTGGGCTGGCAGCGGGAAACTTACCGTTCAAGTTCCAAACGGAGAAGTCGTTGCGGTAGTTTTGCCCAGAGAAATTTCGCTTTGAATCATTAATTGGCGGCTTCACCACCTATTTACCAATGCAGAAGGCGCTGAAGATGGAATCCAATAAATCTTCGGTGGTGGTCTTACCTACGATTTCACCGACGGCGTTGGCGGCGATCCGCAGATCCATCGCCACCAGTTCCAACGTGGCGTCGGCGTGCAAAGCTTCCCTCGCCATCCGGGTGGTAGTGCGGGCGCGATTCAGCGCGTCCTGATGCCTTGAGCTGATGGCGACCTGCAACATCTCCGCCTTGATCTCCCCCGCCCATACCAGCGATTTGATGGCGTCTTTCAGGGCGTCCATCCCCTGCCCGCTCAGGCAAGACAATTCAAGATTGAGCGTTGAGGGTTGAGCGTTGAGCGTGGCCGGCAAAACTAATTTTACGGGCAAGTCGGTTTTGTTGCGGACGAGGATCCGTTTCTTGCCGGCGAACTCGGCGAGGTGCTTTTCATCCGCGACGGTGAGTGGTTCGCTGGCGTCGAGGACGTGCAGGATGAATTCCGCCTGCGCGAGGGTTTCGCGACTGCGGCGGATGCCCTCCTCTTCAATCTCGTCACGGGCATCGCGCAGGCCGGCGGTGTCAATGAAGACCACGGGCAGGCCGCGGATGTTGGCGGTCTCCTCAATGGTGTCGCGCGTGGTGCCGGCGATGGGAGAGACGATGGCGCGGTCGCGACCGAGGAGTTGGTTGAGTAGGCTGGACTTGCCGGCGTTGGGCCGGCCAATGATGGCCGCGCGGATGCCGTGCCGGAGAATCTGGCCTTCGTTCGCGGTGCGCAGCAGTTCGTCCATGAAGGCCAGACCGTCTTCGAGCCGCTGCAACAATTGCCGCTTCGTGTCGGGCGAGATGTCCTCGTCGGGAAAATCCAGGTGCGCCTCGACGTGGGCGAGGGTGAGCATCAGGTCGTCGCGGAGACGGTTGATGCGCTGGGACAGTTTGCCGGCGAGCTGTTCGTTGGCGGCGGCGAGGGCGAGCTCGGTGCGGGCATGGATGAGGTCGGCGACGGCCTCGGCCTGGGCGAGGTCGAGGCGGCCGTTGAGAAAGGCACGCTTGGTGAATTCGCCGGGTTCGGCCAGCCGCGCCCCGGCGGCGAGCAGCGTATCGAGCACGAGCTTGGCGGGGAGCAGCCCGCCGTGGCAGGAAATTTCCACGGTGTCCTCGCGCGTGAACGTGCGCGGGGCGCGCATCACGGCGAGGAGGACTTCATCAATGACGTTTCCGCCGCGGACGATTTTGCCGAACTGGATGGTGTGCGTTGGCGCGACGGAAGGTGGGGAGGAGCTTTTTCCGACGGGCAGAAAACATTTTTCCGCGACGGCCAACGCCTGCGGGCCGGACAGGCGGAGGACGGCCAGCCCGCCTTCGCCGAGCGGCGTGGCGATGGCGGCGATGGTGTCGTCGGTGAACATTGGCGTTTGACGATTTAGAATTTAGAATTTACGCGGTTCGTGCCATGCGAAAGGGGCGCGCCAATGGGCCGGCCAGCTCAAACGTGGCGACAGTTGCCGGCCTGGTTCTCGGCGTCGCGGCCCAGCAGATACAGCCGCGCTTTCTCGTAGCTTTTCTTGTGCAGATAGTGCAACAGCGCCGGGTCGATGCCCTGCGGAAGCTGGCCGGCTAAATCATCAATGCGCGTGAACAGCGGCAGGAGGCCGGGCTTGGGATTGGCCGTGGCGAGAACTTTTACGGTCTCATCGAGTTGCGTCAGGGCGGCCAGCAGTTGGCGTTCGACGGATGAATTCATTGGAAGAGGCTCGGGAACTGATGGGTCAGCCAGGAATGCTGGTAGTTCACTTCGCCGAGCAGATACAACGCCGTCAGCAGGCGCACCATGCCGGAGGTCAGAATGATCACGAATATGGCGGAAAGATACAGCCCGAAGGCGTGCGTCGGGTCGGGTTGCATCACCCGCGGGATGCCCTGATAAAGCACCCAGATGGTGAGCATGAGGCCGATCCCCCAGGTCGCCCACGGGCTGACGGTCGGACCGGCGTCCAGGACGCGGACGAGCAACAGCGGGCTGTAGGCGTAGGTGATGGTGGTGAACGCCTCGAGATATTTGCGCCGGCTTTGGAAGGTCTGGCTGATTTTCAGCAGCAGCAGGGCGCTCAAAAACACCATGAGCAGCAGGAGCGCCGTCTGGATGATTTCAAAGCTGATGACATTGCCGTCGGTAAAAGTCTTATACTTTTGAAATTTGGGCTGCCATTTGCCCCAGCTTGCCAGTCCCCAACCCTCGGCGGCCGAAACCAGAACGATCATGGGCAGCAGATACACGCCGAGGATATAGACGTAGCCCCGGCGTTCCCGGCTGATCCGGTCCCACGTCTCGCTTGGCTCAAATATCAGAAAAAAAGCCTTGATCATTAAGCATTAGAATCTAAACGGTGGCCGGGCGATTGTCAGTAAAATCCGCTTTCGCTTCTCCGCCACCGGCCGTTAGACTGTCCGGGTGAAAGTGGATCTCGGAATTTGGAGCAAGCTCACCCAGGCGGTCATCGCGCTGGTGGCGGTGGCTGTTTTGATTTTGATCGGCATGACCTATCTGCCGCTCATCCAGCAAAACGAGCGGATGCGCCGGGAGATCGACCGGCTGGATGGCGACCTGCAGAAACAACAAGCCATCTCTCGCGGGCTCCGCACCGACATTGACGCCCTCCGCAACGACCCCGCCACCGTCGAACGCCTCGCCCGCGAAAAGCTCGGTTACGCCCGCCCGGACGAAACTATCATCCGCTTTGAAACCAACAGTGTCAGCAACCCGTCCAGATGACGCGGCCAAGGTCGGCGCCCCGGTTTTTCTGACGGCGGAATGGCGGCACCTGGTCATGCTCAATTATGAAATCGAGCCTCACCTGCTCGAAGCCCATGTTCCCGCCGGGACCGAACTGGATTTTTGGAACGGCCGGACTTATGTCAGCGTGGTCGGATTCAATTTTCACAATACGCGGGTGCGGGGACTCCCGATTCCATTTCACCGCAACTTTGAGGAAGTAAACCTGCGGTTTTATGTGCGGCACCAGACTGGTGACAGCTGGCGACGCGGCGTGGTGTTCATCAAGGAGCTGGTGCCCTGCCGGGCCATTGCCTGGACGGCGCGGACGTTTTATAACGAGCCTTACCTCGCGCTACCGATGTCACACCAGATCGAAATGTTTCCAGACCGGCCAAAGGAAGTTAAGTCCGCCGCTTATTTCTGGCGATTCAATAACCATGAAAACTTTATAAAACTCACCACCCGCGGTGCGGTCCGGCCGTTGGCGGAAAATTCCGAGGCGGCCTTTATCACGGAACATTATTGGGGCTACACCACCCAGCGCGACGGCTCGACACTGGAGTATCAGGTTGAACATCCACGCTGGCGCATCTGGGAAACGCAGACAGCGGAATGGCATGGCCACGTCGCCGGGCTTTACGGCGAAAAGTTTTGCGGGTCGTTGAAAACCGTCCCGGCGTCGGCTTTTCTGGCGGAAGGCTCGCCGGTGAAGGTGCGTCAAGGTGTCCGCCTAATCACATGAGCGCGGCCGACCAAAATCCGGTGGGCTGGATCCTGTATGATGATTCCTGCGGCATCTGCCGCCGGTGGGTTCCCTTTTGGGAAAACACTTTGCGCGCCCGGGGATTTGAAATCGCCCCGCTGCAAGCCGACTGGGTCAGGGGGAAACTGCCGATGAGCGAAGCCGAACGGCTGCAAGATTTGCAGCTGCTGCTCGCCAACGGCAAAGTGATTTCCGGTGCCGAAACCTATCGCTACGCCATGAAACGGATCTGGTGGGCGTACCCGGTCTATCTGCTTTCCATCGCCCCCGCCGGCCGCCGGCTGTTTGACGCTGGCTACCGAAAATTTGCCCGCCACCGCCATCAACTCTCGCAAGCCTGCGGACTGGATGATCACGCCGCCAAATAATAAGCCGCCCCGCGATCGCGGGGCGGCTGGCTGGTCAACAATCTTTATCCGCAAATTGAAATTTCAGGTCACACCGTCATGATTTCTTTTTCCTTGTTGACGACGTGCGTGTCGATCTTGCCGATGTAGTCGTCCGTCAGCTTCTGCAGATCTTTTTCCGCCTGTTTCTTGTCGTCCTCGGTGATGCCGCTGTCGTGCGCGTGTTTCTTGAACAGATCCATCGCCTCGCGGCGGACATGGCGGATGGCCACGCGGCTGTCCTCGGACATTTTCTTGATCAGCTTGACGAATTCCTGGCGGCGCTCCGTGCTCAACTCGGGAAACGCCAGGCGCAGCAGCTTGCCCTGCACCACCGGTGAGAGTCCGAGGTTGGCTTTCTGAATGGCCTTTTCGATCGGCTGGAGCGCGGCCACGTCCCATGGCTGGATGACCAGCATCCGCGGCTCCGGCGTGCTGATGTTCGCGAGCTCGCGGATGCGCATCATCGAACCATAAACCTCCGCCTGGATGTTCTCCACGAGGCTGGGTGACGCCTTGCCGGTGCGGACGCCGGCAAAATCATTCGCCAGCTTCTGCTCGGTCTTGAGCATCTTTTCTTCCGCCTCCAAAAGGATGTCGTCGAGAGTCATAGTGGAATCACCTTAACCGAGTTCATTGCGCCTGTAAAAACCTTTCCGCCGCCTCATTGGAAAGGCCGTGTTTTGCCCGGGCCACCGCCAGGCCCACGACCGGCGGATACGCCTGGTCTGCCTTCATGCGCGGCTCGACGTATTCGATGATCTCAAACAGCAGCGCGTTGGCCGTTGGGTAATCCAGTCCGGTCAACCGGGTGATGTAGCGCGTGGCGCGGTCGATGAGTTTCAGATTACTCGGCACCACCCAGACCATGGTGTTGCCCATTACGCGGCCCAGCCGCACCATCGTGCAGGTGGACAACGCGTTCATTACCAGCTTCACCGCCACACGCGTCACCCCGTCGAGGTGAAAGCCGGTCCGGGGCACGGAAACGGCTACCGTGACGGAATGCGGATCGCCGTTCGCGGAATTCCCGCCGCCGAAAGAAATAATTCCGGTTTGCGCCCCAGCCTGCCGGGCGGCGGCCAGCTGCGAAGCAAAATAATTTCCGACTGAACTAAAGTTCGTATCCTCAGTTCCGCTCAATACCGCGATCGCCGAATCACCCCGGCCCAACGTGCGCCGGTTCACCCCATCCTGACTGATGCGGAACCGCAGCAGTTCCGCCGCGCTGATTTTGCGAATGGTTTCCCGGGTGCGAACGAAACGGTCTTCACCCATCAGCGCGCGAGTGGCTGCATCGTCCCATTCCACGCAGCGCGGGGCGCGTTTCAAGATGCTGCGCCAGGCGGACGCCGCCTCGGGCTCTGGCAAAAACAAATAAGCCCAGGATTCGGTCGCCGTCACGTCATCAAACTTGCGGAACGGCGGCGTGCAATACGTCGGCGACCGCTCGGTGGTGTCCGTCAACACGTCCGCGCCGAAATGATCGGCAAAATAATTGTTCCGGCCGCCGCCGCGATAGACCGATTCCTCCACCGCCACCAACCGGGCCAGCGATTTGAGGATCGCCGGCGAAGCTAAACTGGCGTGCAGCGTTTCCAGGTGCCCGAGAAATTCATCGGCCACGCCGGCGGATTTTTGTCCAACCAATTCCCGCACGACCATTTCCAAGATGGTAAGCATCACACAAAGTTGGATGGACGTGGCCTGCATCCGCGTCGAACCGGTGATGCTCATGGGCCCGGTCGTAAGGTTGAGCTTTTCGATGCGCGCATCTTGGATCACTTCGCGGCTCCGCTGAACCTGTTCGCACAATATGTCATCGGGATTGTTATAAACGAAATAAACCTTCGCCCCCGTCTTCACGCCCGCCCACGCCGTGCCGATAACAAAAGAGGTTTCGCCGCCCTCCGTAATGGCAAAAACCACGTCCTTCGCCGAGACGCCCAGGTCGGCGATCTGTTTCTCGCCGAACGCGGTATAGTCCTCGAAGCCCTCGACCGATTTGATTAACGCATAATCGCCGCCCGCCATCACGCTGAACGTACGGTTTTCCCAGTCAGGATTCATTTTTTTCTGCCAAAAATCCCGCCACACCGCGTCCAGCAGGATGCTCAACCGCCCGGTTGAACCGCAGCCGGTGAAAAAGGTTTTCCCGCCGGCCTTGAGGGCTGCCAGCACGGTCGCGGCGATTGGCTCCGCGCGGCCGGCGGCGGCGAACTCGCGATACTTTGCCACCACGTCGCCGTCCGCTTGGAACAACAAGCCCAGCGCCGCAGCAAGGTCAGTCTTGGCCACCTCGCTAAGATTGGCGGTGACCGGGTGGGAGGATTCGGTGACCAGCGCGCCGAGTTTGAATTGGCCGCTGATCTGCAAAAATTCTTCGGAACGTTGCTGTGAACTGGCGCTCATGGCCGAGGAGTTAATGCCATTGTCCGCCGCCTGTCACGCCGATAGCTGCCACCGTGCGCCACGCCAAGCCGGTCTGGTCGGGCATTACTCAACGTCGGCCAAAGTAAACGCACAAGGCCAGCCCAAACGCTCCGGTTGCTCCCAGCAGACACAGCAACACGTCGAAGCCGCTGGTCATGTTGCAGGCTTTGACGATGCCCGCCAGCCCGGCGAGCAGACAGCCGATGACCGCAAAGATCATCACCACTTCCCGGCCGTTGTCATGGTGTGACCTCTCGCTGGCGAGGGTGAATGCGATTATCTCATTGGCGGCGAGCGTGCCGTCGGCACCGCACACCGGACAGACGACCGATGACGTCATCCGACCGCAGATTGGCTCGACCTCGAAGGCATACCGCTGACCGCAACTGCACTGGATTTTTACCGGTATCATAAGCAATAACGGGTTAAGTTTGGTGCAGCTTTTGGTGTGCATGGCTCGTGCCAACCGGAAAACCCCTTTAAATCTGGGCTTGGTCGTAATTTGAAGCCACCTGATGGCGTGTGCTTGACGCTTAATGCGCCCTTCTCACGCAAAAATAATCCAACGGAACGAAGTCCAATCAACTCACTTCGGAAGCGGTGTCACTTTTTTTAAGCCAACCTCGAAAGCGATGTCGTCGAATTCTTCGCGTGTCACGGTTTCGAGCTGTTTGCCGCGCGCCTTGAGCTTTTCGTTGATCTTGATGGCCTGCTCGGTCATTTTTTCGTGAGTTTCCTGCGTGCCGCCGACGAGGGCAAAATTTGGGCCGGTGGTGATGCGCTTGTGGCCGTCGGAATCGAGGCCGAGGCCGAGCAGCGCGGCCTTGCGTTTGGTCTTTTTGGCGGGTGCCATTGCCCCTCAGCCTAATGGCCGCCGCCAAGCCGGTCAAGTTGTCCATCAAGACGAACGCCTTTCAGGGCCTGATCTATCCTAATCGGCCTCTTAATCTTAATCTCCCGTCCCAGCGGACCACGATGATGATTTGGAATAGAACACGACCACAGACCAGGCTTGCCTTCTCCCGCCAATCAGTTACATAAAACCCGAACCACATCGATTTATGAAACCCTCCCGACTCATCATTCTGAGCGTCGCTTTGTCAGCGTTTACCCTCGCTACCGTTGCGTCCGCTGCCGAAACCAAGGGCCAGCACGACACGCGCATGACGTGGTGGCGTGAGGCGAAGTTCGGCATGTTCATCCACTGGGGCGTCTATTCCGTACCGGCCGGCTTTTATCACGGCGAGTCGGTGAACACCACCTATTATCTTGGCCATCCGGTTCCGTGCGCCGGCGAATGGATCATGTGCGTCGGCAAGATTCCGATGGCCGAATATCAAACCTATGCCAAGGAATTTAATCCGGTTGAATTCGACGCGAACGCGTGGGTCAAACTCGCCAAGGCCGCCGGCCAAAAGTACATCGTCATTACCGCCAAACACCATGACGGTTTCGCCATGTTCGATACCCAGGCCAGCCCGTGGGGCATCACCCACGCCACGCCGTTCGGTCGCGATCCGCTCCAGGAACTTGCCGCCGCCTGCAAGAAGGAAGGCATCCAACTCGGATTTTATTATTCGCAAGCTCAGGATTGGAACAACGGCGGCTCGGCCATGACCGGCAAGTGGGATCCCGCGCAACGGCATGACATGGATGATTACATCGACAAGATCGCCGTGCCGCAGGTGAAGGAACTTCTCACCCATTACGGCCAGTTCCCCGCCGTGATCTGGTGGGACACCCCGGTGGACATGAACCAAGCCCGCGCGCAAAAATTATATGACGAAGTCGAACAGCTCCGGCCCGGCATCATCATGAACAACCGGCTCGGTGGCGGCTTCAACGGCGACACCGAAACGCCAGAGCAATCCATACCGGCCACGGGTTTTCCCGGCCGCGATTGGGAAACCTGCATGACCATGAACGATACCTGGGGCTTCCGGCGCGACGACCAGAACTTCAAATCCACCGCCACGCTGATCCGCAACCTCTGTGACATCGCCAGCAAGGGCGGCAACTACCTCCTCAATGTCGGCCCCACCAGCGAGGGCCTGATCCCGGCACCCGAAGTCGAACGGTTAACCGCAATCGGTGCGTGGCTTAAAATTAACGGCGACGCAATTTACGGCACGACCGCCAGCCCGTTCGCGCAATTGCCTTGGGGACGTTGCACTAAGAAAATTGCCAAAAACGGCAAAACCACAACGCTTTACCTTCACGTCTTCAACTGGCCATCTAATGGCCGGCTGATCGTGCCAGGCTTGTCCAATCCCGTGAAATCTGCCCGCCTGCTCGCGACGGGACAGAAGTTAAAGTTCATCCGTACCGGCGATGACGTGGCCGTGCAAATTCCCGCGATTGCGCCCGATGCCATTTCCTCTACAATCGTTTTAAAGATCAAAGGCACACCCCAAGTCGTCACGCCGGCTAAACAATAGGACGCGGACGGAACGGTGCGGCTTCCGGCGAGCGGCCACCGGGGAAAACCTTTATGAAATATTCACTTCGCCGGGATAAGTCATCTTTCAGGCGCTTTTGGAGGCCAAGGCCGAAGTGGTATTTTGCAGATTGACGAAGCGCCGGCAAAGTGGCAAACCCACGTCATGCAAGCCTCGGGTTTCTCTTCACAACTGGCTATTTTAATTATGGTCACACTATGGCTGGGACCCACAGCCGCGCAGGCGGACCGCCTGTTCACCGGCGATGATTGGGGCAACAACCTTTACGAAATCGACGCGACGGTGGGCGAGCCAAGCAAAGTCGTTTTTTGCGGCCAGACCCACGGCGTGAACGGACTGGGGGCCGATGGCCGGGGCAATTTGTTGGAATCAGATTTCGGTACGCGCACGATTTGGAAGTTCACCGCGGACGGACAGCATACAGTATTTGCCGGGTTGGACGCTCCCTGCGCGGCGACGGGAGTGGACGCGGCGGGGAATGTCTATGTGCCGTATCAGGGTCTTGGGGGCCGGTCTGGAAGGATTGACAAGTTCAGCCCAGATGGTGGCACCCATACTATCCTGGCCACGAATGTGCCGCAGCCGGTGCAGGTGATTTTTGACCTGCAGGGCGAGATGTTTGTGTCAGACCAGAAATCCGGCTGCCTCTATAAGTTTGATCCCCGGGACGGGTCGCGGACGACTTTTGCGACGGGTTTGGTTTCGCCGATCGGCCTGGCGTTTGACACAAACGGCGGTTTGTATGTGGCGGACCCGCCGCGCGGCCGGATCTACCGCTACACGATGGACGGGCACCGGACCATTTTCGGCCGCAACCTGAGGTCCCCGTGCAGTCTGGCGTTCGACAGTCGGAACAACCTGTTCATGACCGACGGTGGCGGCAGCGTGTTTGAATTCACGAACCAAGCGGGTAAATTATCGCGGCAGCCGACGCTGCTGGCAAAGAATCTTGGGCATAATTATTTTATGACCATCCTGCCCGGGGCCATGTCGGCCGTAAACGCGAGTGCGGTGCTAGCCGCCCCGGCGGCGGATGTGGCCAGCCAGGACTTGGTGGCCGACAAGATTCTGAACGCGACCAATTCGCCCGACGAAAACGAGTTGAGGCGGGAATTGGTCGGCACTTGGCGGATGGCGGCCAACGAATCGTGGGGCGCGACGCATTATCACTATTACCCGGAGGATTACGGCGATTTCAAAATCTTCACGCCCACTGACTGGAGGGTTGTGATGTATGACGCGCAATCCAACCTGCTTTACTCCGCCGGCGGCACCTACACGCTTCGGGGCAATGTCTATAACGAATCCATCGACACGGCCACCGGCGTCACGACCCGTTTTTTGGGCAATCACCCGCGATTTAAAATCTTGGTGGACGGCGACCGTTATTATCAAATGGGGCTGGACGGCAATCCGCCGGCTATTAAGGAAATGTGGCAGCGCGTCCGACCCTGAGGCCCGGGCGCAGAACGGAGTTGATGATTTAGGAAAATAAATGTCCGGTTTTGGCGTTCGGCGGACATATATGTTAAACGGCCGGATAAAAATAATTCGTAACAAATTTCGGTTTGCGGTGTCCTATTAAGATGATGCCCGGCCTGCCGCCCGATAAAGGTTTTGGCCGGACACCCCGCAGGCGACGGATTCTGATGGGGATCGGACCATGTATCGGGAATGAATACACGACACGGTTTCACTTTGATAGAATTGCTGGTGGTCATCGCGATCATCGCCATTCTGGCGGCGTTGCTTTTGCCGGCGTTGACCCAGGCCCACAAAAAGGCCAAGGACATCAATTGCATCAGCAACCTCAAGCAACTGGGCATCGCCCAGCTTTTGTATGTTTCGGATTATCAGGACACCTTTCCCTACACCGGCGATAATTTCTGGGTGATGCCCCTGCTCGACCTGCCCAACTTGCTTAACCATTTCGCCAACAACCCCGCCTGCTTCCGCTGCCCGCAGGAGACCGGGCCGGCATTTAACTATGTCTTCGCCAGCCGTTGGTCGCCGCAAAACGGCAAGACCACCAATGACATCTCGATCGCCTGCTCGTATTATTATTACCTCTGTTTTTACGGCAACCTTTCCGCCCCGGACAGCCCGCCGATGCCGAACACCCCGTTGCCGCACCGGACATCGGAAGTAACCCACCCGTCGCAAAGGATCATCCAACCCTGTTTTGCCAGCCGGGTCGCCGGGCAACCCTACTTCTTTGACGACTTGCCTACCTATCCGAATGGTGCGCATGGGGATAAAGGAATCAATTTTTTGTTCGTGGACGGACACGCGCAGTTCACCCTCTGCGATAATTGTAATCCGAATGCCACCACACCGCCCGACTGGGTCGCACCTTATAATTACGACTGGTCCCCGTTGACCGATCAAAATGTTCAATAAACTCCGCCAACTTATGAATTACCGACGCGTCGTCCTAACCACAACCGGTTTGCTGTTTGACGAACGGCGGGAAAACTGGCAACCAAAATTGATACAAGCTTTGGTCCGGGGTTGTTGGATCGTGATCTTCGCCGTGATTTCGCTGGGGCTGGGGCCGGCGGCAGCACGGGCGGATCGCCTTTTCACCGGCGACGATCGGGGGAACAACCTTTACGAAATCGACACATCGGCCGGGGGTTGGAGCAAGATCGTCTTCAGCGACCAAGTCAACTGCGTGAACGGCCTGGGCGCGGATGCCCACGGGAACCTCTATGAATCGGACTTTAACACGCGCTCGATCCGCAAGTTCACCATGGATGGCAAGTATCACACGATTGCCACGCTGGATAGCCCGAGCGCCGTCATGGCCTTTGACCGCGAAGGTAATCTATTCATCCCCTACCAAGGGCAATGGGGCGGAGATGGGCGGATCGACAAATTCAGTCCCGACGGCAGCACCAGCAGCACTTTTGCCACCGACCTTCCCCAGCCGGTGGCCCTGATTTTTGACGCCCAAGGTACTTTGTATTGCACCGATCAAAAATCCGGCTGCATCTATCAATTTGATCCCTACGACGGAACGCGGACCACTTTCGCCACCGGCTTGAAATCGCCGATCGGCATGGCGTTCGACGCGCACGGCATGATGTTTGTCGCCGACCCGTCCAATCGGTCCATCTATAAATTCACGACGAATGGCGTTCGAACGGTTTTCGCCCGGCGGCTCAAGACGGGGGCCTGCAGCCTGGCTTTTGATAGTAAGGGCAATTTGTTCGTGTCCGACGGCGGCGGCAATATCTACGAATTCAAGCATAGCGGTGAAAAATTATCCACCAAGCCGGTGCTCATTGCCTCGGGCATGGGCCACAATTATTTCATGGCCATCGTGCCGGGCTCCATGCCCAAGCGAGTGCTGTTAGCGATGGGCTTTACCCAATTGATGGCCATGCGTTGGGTACACTGGACGCTGGCCTCGGCCGGCGCGCTGCTGGTTCTGGTCGTCCTCTTTCTGTTGCGCCGAAAGATCAGCCGCCCGATCATAGCCCTGGTAAAATGGACCGGCACGAGGCTGGGCGGTTTCGGCTCGCAAAAAACCAACCGTATCCTGGCCGTACTGTGGGGCGTTTATTGCGTCGGCGTGGGCTTCTCGTTGCTTTTCCGACTGCTGGATGAACGTTTCATCGCCGGCAATTCACTTCTGCTTTATCTCCAAGGGGCACTCTGCCCCATGTATCTGGCCGGCGCCGTGGTGAGCTACTTCCTGTTCCGGGGCGTCATTTGGGCGCGGAAGGTGATTGGCCTCATCGCCTGGATCAGCTTGGCAACAACGCCGCTTTTCATTTTCTTGGAACATGCCGTGACGGTCGGGGCTGTGGTGGGCGGTATTTTCTCCCTGGCTTCAGCGATGGTGCTACAGTTCAGCAAACCCACGGCCGTGGCCAGGATTGATTTCAATTTTATTTGTCCGCAATGCGGTCAGCATATCCTCGGCAACAGCATCAATTCGGGCCGGCGCGTGCAATGCCCGGTATGCCAGTTGGCCCTGATCGTGCCTCCGGTGCCGGCCGTCATCAGTGCCCCAACCGGCTGAACGCCGTCCTGCCAGCGCCGGGGCCAAGGGAATAATCAGAGAATTCCGCTAACAAAAGCGGGGTGAACTGTCTCAAAACGCGGGAGGTTCTGGAACGGCGTGAAATGGCCCGCCGGTTTGACGTTGGGCCGGTCTAGCCTTGGCAAGGGAACGAGTGAATCCGGAATCCCGAGGTCGACGAGCTCCCGGCGGCCAAGATCGCTCTACGGACGTTTATTGCGATCCGAGTCGGGCACCAGCCCAATCGATGTTGGCCCGACGGTGCCACCCGATTTGTCTCCGCCGGGAGACACAAGCCCATTCACGGTATCGGGTTCAAAACCGCCGACCAAATCGCCCAGAAGATCGGCATCCCGGTGGATTCCCTGAATCGGCCATGATTTCCTGCCGCATATTCGCCATCTCCGGCTGGACAGGCGGGTGGATTTTATCCATTTTAACCGCCCTTTTGGCCAAATGGCCGAGCGGTTGATTATTTAAAACACTGTAACACTGGATATGCAAACATCGGATTTAGATGAATTAAAGCAATTGGTGGCGGAATTGCGGGCGGAACATGTCGCCCAGAAGGACAAAGAGAAGCGCGAACGCTGGACCAAATATGTCTCGCTTACCATGGTGATCATAGCGGTGCTCGCGGCCATCGCCACGCTCAAGGGGGGCGGTTTTTCAACCCGGACCTTAAAGGAAATGAACGAGGCGACGTTCAACCAGACGCAGGCTTCGGACCAGTGGTCCTTTTTCGAGGCCAAGTCCATCAAGCAGAATCTCTACGAAATCGAGCTGGATCATCTGTCCGCCGGGCCCTCGACGGATGCCGCCGCCCTGGCGAAGATGAAGGCAAAGATCGAAAAATACGATCAGGAGAAGGCGGATATCACGACCTTGGCCAAAAAGTTTGAGGCCACCCGCGATGAAGCCCGGCAGACGGCATTGCGTGTGGCTGAACATTCCAAGCAGATGGGCTTGGCCATCACGCTGTTCCAGATTGCCATCGCGCTCGGGGCGATGTGTTTGATCGTCAAGAAAAAGCCGCTGTGGATCGTTTCGAGCGTCTTGGGCATTCTCGCCACCGTACAGATGATTTACGTGTTATATATCATGCCGCTTTGACCATCGTGCCGCCATCCTAGGAGACATTTGGTGGCTGCCGGCGGGGTTCTGATCATGGTGGTCGGGCAGATTGGAATGGGGCCGGCACGCGAACTATAGATTTCATCCAGATAATTCGCCGCCTTGGCGCGTAGCGCCTTGCGGCGCTGTGGGACACTTTAACAAGTTTGCCCGACCAGCGTTGCGCTGAAATCTTTAAAAACTCCTTGCTGGGCTGGGCTTCTGCATTAAAAGTAAAGCCATGAACCAGCCCGAACCCAGGTCACCGTTCTCCGACCCGTCACGGACGGAACTGGAATTGATCCTAGATGCGACTAACATCGTGGCGAAAGGCCACCCGCTCGTTCGCACCCCGGAACAAGGTATCGCAGACATGGAGTCACGGATTGCCCTCATCATCACCCAGATCCAGCGGGTCAAGGAACAGATTAAACTCCAGAAGGCGGACGAAAAATTCCAGACCCAGGCCGGAGCGGCGTTGGAGTATCTAAATCGGGACCTGACCGAAGCCCAAGACCGGCTGCATGAATACCAGACCCAGCAGCAAAATCTGAATTAGCCCGCACGTCACGAGGTCAACCGTTAAAAATCAATTCGTCGGACAGATTTTATAAGTACAATTCGCCGCCAGGCTCGTAGAGCCATGCGGCGCATCGCTATTCCAGTGACACCATGGGGTGAGCCAGTGGGCCGACGTTGACCTGGCCGGCGATGAAACGGCTGGTCAACCCTCATGCCCGGGACTAGCAGTAAATCTTCAACAGAACTCTGAAATCAAAGGCTGGGGACAAGTGGGAACTACGGTTCAGCCCTCGTCATGGCCCGATCCCTCGTAAAGCACCCCACCGTGGCTGATTTTACAGATGCGTGGCCGGTTTGATTCCGCCGCATGTTTGCTTACGGCTGTGGATAGCGCCAGACCCAGTCGCCATGTTTCACATCGGCCAGGGTTCCGGGCACGCCGTCATCATCCCTTTCATTCCAGCCGACGGAGTAGAGCAGAAACTTCCCGGCCTCCGTGCGCCGATAATGCAATGGCTCCCCGCCGATGATGTCGTGCGGCAGTTCCTCGATGAACCTCGGCACCAGCGCATCCGGACCACCCCACGGCGCCGGCCATTTTCACGCGTTGATGGCGCGCGACGCAATTGCTATGATTCAGAAATGCCAAACAATTGGACCGCCGCCGCGACGGAAAACTTTCTCCGATGAGACGCCTGCAGCCATCAACCCTTTGCTTATGGGTCTGACCAGGCTGGGCTGGAATGCCGGGCGTGACGAGCAGTTCGCGCCTTATCTCGCCAAGGGTTTCCTTCCGGCGCGGGTCGCGGTGGAAGACAAGCATTTCTACCGCGTCTGGACCGTGGATGCGGAACTCACCGCACAAGTCACCGGCAAATTCATTCACGAAGCGCGCCGTGATCATTCGGTTCTTCCCAAGGTCGGCGATTGGGTGGCCATCAAACTCGTGCCCAGCGAGGAGAAGGCCATGATCCAGGCCATTCTTCCGCGCCGCACCCAGATCGTCCGCAAGACGAGCGGTCGCAATACTGCCGCGCAAATCCTCGCCACGAACATCGAAACCGTTTTTCTCGTGACCGCCGCTGACCCGACGTTCAACACCGCGCGAATGGAACGGATGCTCGTCATGGGACGCGAAAGTGGCGCGCGACCAGTGATCATCCTCAACAAAATTGATTTGTGCGATGACCTTGAAGCCAAGCTCGCCGAAGCCACGCGTGCGGCGGGCGATGCGCTGGTGCTCGCCGTTTGCGCGCTCACCGGGCGCGGCGTGAAGAAATTGGCGGCCCTCATCAAACCAAGTGACACCGTCGCCTTCATCGGCACTTCCGGCGTCGGAAAATCTAGCCTCATCAACCGGCTCTACGGCGAAGACCTGATGCCGACCGTGGAAGTGCGCACGCAGGACGCCAAGGGCCGGCACACGACTTCATGGCGCGAGATGATTTTTTTGCCGAAGGGTGGCGTGGTCATAGACACGCCCGGCATGAGGGAATTTCACCTCTGGGGCGCGAGCGAAGGCGCGAAGGAAACGTTTCCTGAAATCGAAGCGCTCGCGACGGGCTGCCATTTCCGCGATTGCAAGCACACGAAGGAAAAAGATTGCGCCGTGCTCGCTGCCGTCGCTGCTGGCACGCTCCCGCATGAACGGCACGAAAGCTTTGTCAAACTCCAGCACGAAATCAGCTACCTGCGCGAGGCGGAAAAACAAGCCGGCTGGCAAACCCGCCGCAAGGGCGACCGTGTGGCGCATCGCGTGTTTAACAAACAGGATTGAGCCACTGGCGTGGCGAGTTGTCTAGACGTACCTTCGGGGGCTGCTGGCCGTCGATTTCACCAGATGAATCGCCGCCTTGCGCGGTACGCGTGTGCGGCGCATGAACTCTCGTAGCGCCCGTCGGCAGATCCAGCTGGCCGACGGTTTTTGGGCCTGATCTCACGCGCAAACCCGGGTTCGTAAATGCCATAAAATCAATGATCTAACCCAAAAGTCTGCAATTGCAGACATCAATAGCCGTCCTAGTGGCTGATGCACCAATCGTCATCCCTGCCTTCAATTGGTTGGCAGCACCACGTTGAGCCATTCCACCGTACGAATGGGACGCGTGCCGATGATGAACTTGGCCACGCCTGAAAGCGGAATCTGGAATTCAAATTGTTCCGCACCCACTGAAGCATAATAACCGGGACGACCGCCGCCGGGCTCGGAAGAGCCATGCGGCGCATGAACCAAGCCAAATGGTCTTGGGTGAGGGCCCAGCACTCTCAAATTGAGTGGGAGCCATCTAAACACCCCGGGACATCGCGCCCAGCCACCCCTTTTCCCAAGGACGAGTCGGGGCTCGCCTTGCTGAGAAAAGAGACCGACGGTGGCTGAAAACGCGTTGGCCAGAAATGGGGCCGGTAAAAAATGGTATTCTGGCATGCCGTGTCTCAGCCACAAAAGTAGCGGTTTTGGGTGCCGAACACCCCTTTCGTCGCTCCCACCGCCATTTAGCCCGGCCCATGTCGATTTTAAGCGATGCCAGGCGAATTGCCTTTGGGTGCGGACACGACAAAGCCCGCAGATCGCGGGCCTTCGTGTTTCAATTGGTTTGATACCGTTTTGTAAACCAGGTCGGCGGTGAAGACTGAAAAGGTGGTGTGAAACGTGCCGCAAGACAATGTTTGACAGCAGCGGTTGATTCGGCCAAAGATGCCCCCGTGAACACTGGGAAAGAAAACCAATTCTCCCTTACCCGTGCAGCGTCAAATAACAATGCTCGTATGAAAAGCAATTTCTTATCATGTTTTCGGCCTTTCTGTAGCAAGCGCCTCATTTGTTCTGGTATTGTAATCTTACTATTTGTAATGCTCGGAACAAGAAATGTGAATGCGCAAGGCCCAGCGCATCCGAGCAAGATTCAAATCGCCCACGAGTTGTTAGATGAACAATTAATACTTGCCATTCAATCTATAGACGATCAGGAAGCTTCCACGGGAGTTTCAAGTGTAGAATGGATGGATAATTATGGCGATCAATATCAAGACGATATTTATTATCGTAAAGCTACCATTTCCAAACTGTTGAGTTTGCTTAACGATTCGAACACGCATAGCATCGCTAAATGCTATGCAGCCACTTATTTGGGTATGATGCACGCTTCCGAAGCTGCCACTAGTTTGGCATCCAATATAACAATTGTTGTTGCGCAAGACTCACACCATATGGAATGCCCACCCGTTGGCTCTTTTGAGCCTATGTCTGATGCGCTTATTACGATTGGCACGCCATCTATATTTGCTGTGATCCAAAATCTGGAGGAAAGTGATGACCTTAAAGTAAGAAAGCCTTCTTTAAATGTCCTCATTCAGATCGAAGGCGACAAAGACATTGTCCGACTACGTTTACAAAAGGCTTTGGATGCCCAATCAAACACTGTGAAAAAGGCTCGACTTCAGTTGGCGATTAAAACATTAGAGGGATTAAACGGCCATAAATGACGCACCCATTTACTTGACGCTGCGCGGGTATTCGCCGCGCTCTTGACGCTCTTGATTGACGTCGCGAGTCGGCGGCGGATTGGCATGGTGGTTTAGGCGGCTACAATTTATGAAAATCACATCGGTTCTGTTGGCTGGTTTGCTTCTGTGCGGCTGTTCAAAAAAGCCGATGTCAAATGACTATCCCAAGGAGACTTGGGCTTTTGCTGGCTATGCCAGCCCGGATTCGGCTTTGGAATCATGGGCTTGGGCTTTTTCCCAAGGCGAAAGGAAAGTCATGCTGCAATGCCTGGTCCCTGAAGCACAAACGATATTGGAACGCGAACTGGCTGGTAAAAGCGATGGTGCGATCAAGGCGCCCGCCGCCCAAATTGCGGCCAAAGATTAAGGATACACGATCCAGAGCCGGGAAATTATTTCAGGCGACGATGTGATTCTACACATTTCAGAATATGGCAGCGACCGCTTGACGCGGATTGAGCTAAAGAAAATTGGTAGTGACTGGAAATGGACCGGCCCAGGTCAGGATGATTCGCCGCCAAATCCGCGCTGAAGCCAACCCCGACCCCCGCCAATTTATGCTAACCCATGATTTAGGATTAAATCAATCAGAGTCGCCTGTAGTAGCCAATTCCGATACCTGCATAGCTATAGCGATCATTTGTAACCAAACTTCACGACTACTGGTTTGGCGAAAGGAGCAGTCATGTTCACCGGGTCGACTTGGCTGAACTGGATTTTATCATAAAGAGGTGGTGGGCCACTTTCCCTATTCGCTGGCTCGGTATAAACTACCAACTTGCCACCAAAAATGAGAGTATCGGCGCCATCAGCGGTTTTCCCGACAAATTGTGAGAGATCGGTTTTGGTGGTTTGCCCGTTTGTCGTCACAGAAACCACCGAACCGTCCACCGACCAAAGACCGGCATCTTTGCCGTCTTCGGTCGTTGCCTGCCAGCCTCCGTTGGTCTGATGAACCCAAGTCATCTTTGGCTCAAGGCCAGAGGCAATAGAGAACCTCGTAATGCCGGGTGAGTAAGGAACCCGGTGTATGGTAATAAGGAATATGATTTGCAGAAGTGGTATAAGGTTCATATTATTTTCAGAAGCATCCCGTTAAACGAAAATCCACGACTGCTCCCCCTGATTTTGCAAGGGAATCATGGCGGTCTTCACGAAATGCGATTTAGACTGACATTTCCCATATGGTTTCATGCCCACGAACGGCATAATGTAATTAATTGTCGTGTTTTCATATGAATTGCAAAGTCGCCGTCCAGAGCTCAGACACGCAAGACCAAACAGCGTGAACTGCGAAGCGGAACTGGAGACGCCATCTCGCGTTGCCTGCAGCGATTTGTTAGCTGTTTTTTTGTGCCCAATCAAGAAACACCTCAATCATTTCTTCTAGCTTGAAGGGGCCGCCGAACCCCTTGAATACATCGCCTTCGACTTTACAGATGAGCCACTCATTCCCACTAGCCTCGGCATCCTTGCTAACACCGTAGCTGCGCTCTTGA
>Ga0302266_10000643_pt1 | contig 34820 bp, 21 predicted proteins | sample III_Bog_E1_2_FD_194559 | JGI IMG/M metagenome (GOLD analysis project Ga0302266, IMG submission 194559) | Peat permafrost microbial communities from Stordalen Mire near Abisko, Sweden - III_Bog_E1_2 | ecosystem: Environmental > Terrestrial > Soil > Wetlands > Peat | place: Sweden: Abisko...
AGCCGCGACCTCAGCAGAACTGCGCCGCCGCCGAACGATAGGAGAAGAAATCACTGACTGGTTCATGCCTCCAGTCAATCACCTTCAAGCCGCCAGGAAAAGGATGGCTTTGCCCGGAGCGATACGACAGTCTCACCCGTGCTGGTCCGTCGGTGCCCCGGTTTACGGCGAGTGCCAACCAAAGAGTTAGTTCCGGCTTCGCGACAACACACCCGGAACAGCGCAAGCGTCATCCACGGAACGGTCAGCCGTCACCCAGACAGGAAGGCAGATTCAACTTTACGGAAATTGCTGGCCTTCAGGCTACGCGAAGCGCAAGGTCCAATATCGCGTTCTGAGGAGACGAGCTTCGGGCCAGCCAGCTTGATTGTTGAAGCCACGCGGCTGCCGCCCGTCGCACGTCGCAGGATGCAGATGGATGAAGCGCATCAGGCGTGGCACATCCACCACCGTCACGATCGCCAAGCCGCCGCTGGTAACGTAGATTCGCGACTTGTCCGGGGCAATCGCCACGTCGAACGGCAGCGAAACGTAGCGCTCCAACTCATCCAGCGGCGCCTCCGCAGTATTTCCCACGTCCGCGCCAAATACCGTGATGGTATCTTCGAATGCTCCGCCGTGTTCCAGGTGCGCCAGCGGCACAAGGTTCTTGGGGTGGTACTCGGCCACCACGCCCAAGCGCCCATCTGCAATCAAAAGAGCCGCGAGGGACACAGGCGCTCCAGCGGCGTTCTTCATGGCTTGACGCTACCCTGCGCAAGCTCCAGATCGAGCCCGGCCCGCTCCCCGTTGATAAGAACGATTCCGTCGTTAATGAGTTGTTGCCCGGTGCAATCGTACGATTGATAGCGGCGAAGACCTTCCAGAGAAAAGAAGAATTCAACAGATAGAGCTTTCGCCGCGGGCGCGCCCGGTTTTGTGCGGGGACGAACCGTGGTGCTGAAGCTGATGCCGTCAAAGTTCTGGTCCCCTGGGAAGTAAGTGAGTACGCGGCGGATGAGGGGCGAGATGTGCTCGTCAAAGGCCAAAGCCGCGAGCTTGTAGCGCGAGGTTTCCGTTGGTTCGGCCAGGACCGTGGTCATGGAGAGTTCAAGATAAACCTGATGATGAAATGGAATGAATGCAGGCGGGGCGTAGGTCACGAAGTGCGCATCGGGTTCCAGTTCTTTCAGCATGTGGTTGCTGGAGCTCTGTATCGATGACTGCAGCTCGGCCAAAGCCTGCGGAGAGGAGTCTCTCGCGGGCGGTGGGGGCGGCAGAGGCGCTGGTGCAGGTTTGATGTCGGGCTGACTTGGGGCATCGGTTTCCGCGTGCGATCGTTTGGCGCTGGCTGCATTCGCCGGGGGCGAGATGGCGACGGGCGCGGTTGTCCTGGCCACCTCCGCAGGAGTCAGCTCGGACTCCTGCGGAGGCTCCTGCTCTTCGTCCGTCATCCATATATTGAGTTGCTTCGCATTGAGCATCACATCGGCATCAAGCAAAGCGCCTTGCATTGCAAGGTTGTTTTCCGCCGCCACGAGCTTTACTGCGGCAGCCTGCGGAAAGTAGACCATGAGATTCTCAGGTCGCTCAATCGGCATGCCCATTGTCTTGCCAATTACATGGTGCGACACCTCTACAGCGTATCCTTGCACGGCGGCGTTGCGCTGGAATGTGGGAACCACGGCCTTCAGAATGGGCACGACAACATCCTGAAAGGTCTGACGAGCGCGCTGCTCGTCGTTGAATTTGTCGGCCGCGTACGCACCATAGTAGTTTCCGGAGATGGCGATCACTGTTGCGCCGTTGTAGTGTTCAAACCGGATGGAGTGCTGGTCAGTTCGCTTCTGAATCTTTTCGTCGATATCTAACCTGCGGCTGAGATAAAAGGGAAAACTGAATTGATGTCCGGCAATGTTCTGACCAACCGTCTTGAGATCGGCAAAGGACTTCTCCTGGAGTGCGCGCAGCGTAGGGTCAGTCATTTCGACCGAAGCCACAACCTGCGCGGGGACAAGCCGAGCGCCGATCAGCAACATAACGAGGAATGCAAGTTTACTTGCGCGCATAGACCGTCCCTGCCGGCTCGTACGGAGGATCCGCCACGGCGCGAATGTAAGAGATAAGAGCCCGCACGTCCGCTGGGCTCAGTGTACTTCCGTAGGGAGGCATGAGCGCCGAGCGATTCAGCGCCGGGCCGCCGTGCTGGATGATTGAGGTGAGGTCGGTATCGCTCATCTTGTTCAGAGTGGCGCCGTCGGTGAATGCATGCGGCTTTACCTCAAGATTGTCGTAGTTGGAGACGCGCTCGGAAGAAGACTCCGAATCGTGGCAGCGGCTGCAGTACTTATCCGCAAGAATGGACCCTACTCGCTGTTGGTAGCCAAGCGCTGTTTCGACTATGTCGAGGCTCACGGGCTTCGACTTGCCAGTCGTTACTGCGCTGAGCCGGTATCTTCCCGCGATGGTTCCCAAAGTGACCGACGTGGTTGCCTGCCCGCTGGAATCGGTCAGCATCGCTGCTGGGTCAAAGCTGACGCCCGCGGAGCCATGAAATTCAACCAGCGCGCCGGGAACCGCAGTTCCCTGATCGTCATTGATCTGCACAACAACCGGATCTTTTAACGCCGTGCCGGTAACGCCTACCTGGTGCCCGCCACTCGACTCAACGATTGCTGTTCCAGCAGCCGTGGCTTTCAATCCAGCGGCGGGTGGACCGGAGCGCTTGCAGCCTGCCATGACAACAAGAACAAGAAGCGCCCACCTTGCGGATATTCGGAGTGCCCTGCGTGCAGTGCTTCGCCTCATCATCGCTTCGCCCCCCGCCCGGATGGGCCTTTCAACGACAGCAGGAATGCTGTCAGAGCGCGGGCGTCGTCATCGCTCAGGTTCTGGTTCGGCTCTGTCGTGCCGGGCCGCAGCGCCAGTGGATTCCTGAGCCACGAGTAGACCCAGGCGGAAGTCAACCGCGAGCCAACCTGAGTGAGTGTCGGTCCAACATACCCCTTGTCAGTTTTGGAATCGACGATATGGCACGACTGGCAAGCATACTTTGAATAAAACAATTGCCGCCCGTGCTCTACGGTGGCCGGTAGATTCGGGGCCGCCGGCGCAAGGTCCGCGTCGATCGACGGTGACTGATAAACAGCAAGGATGTAGTCTGTCAGTTCCTTGTTGTCGCTGTCGCTGAGATTGAATCGCGGCATGCGCCGAATGAGCGATGGGCGAAGCGTGTTGGGGTTATGGAGGAAGTCAATGAGCCATTGCCGCTGCACTGCACTTCCCTCCCATGTAAGGTCGGGCGCCATATCGCCGCCCCTGCCGTTGATCCGGTGACAACTGGTACAGACGAGTTCAGTCATCAGCTTGCCCGCGTGTCCGGCTGGTTGGTAATTCGTCTCCTCAATTGCCGCCACGCGCAGATTGTCGGGCATGGAACGGCCGCGATTTGTAAGCGCAAGCAGAGCGGTGGTCAAAGCGTCAGTCTGCGAGGCGGTCAGAGCGAACTGGGGCATTTTGACACTGGCGCCGAAAGCTCGCGGCTGACGGATCTTGGCTGCAATGTAACTCGGCAGAGAGTGTTCCATGCCTGGCAGGAAGACGATCTGCGCCAGCGGCTTGCTTCCAATGGCACTGAGCTCGGGGGCGAAGTTCTCAGGCTTCTGGACGCCGTTGATATCGTGGCATGCCGAACATCCCAGCTCGACGATGAGCTTCCGCCCATGTGCGATCTGCTTTGCATTCGCCGCATCCAGATGGACGCCCGAGCCGAAGTCTGAATCCGCTTTGCCGTGCAAATACTCGGTCAGAGTAGCGATTTGTTGCGCCGTGAACCGGTAGTGAGGCATGGGGGTCGTTGCATCGTAAACACGAGGGTTCTGGAGCCACGCCGTCAGCCACTCGGGCTTCACCTTGTTGCCAAGGCGAGTGAGTTCGGGACCCACATCGCCGCCCACCAGGTTACCCGCGGCATTCTGGACGGCGTGGCATGAGGAGCAGAAAGATTCGCCATAGAGACTCGGTCCTGCGGATGGATCTGCTTTTGCTGCCGGTTGTACGGTGGCCGCAGCCGTATCGCCCGCCTGCTGCGTGCTGGTGCTTACCAGGTAAGCCGAAATGTCGCTCGCGTCCACATCGCTGAGCTTGTAATTGGGCATTGTCGTCGATGCCGCGTAGGCCTGTGGATCTTTGAGCCAGCTATAAATCCATTCGCGTGTCGTCTTATCGGCGATATGGACGAGCGACGGAGGATGATCTGTAGCCGCTACTTTGGTGCCGTCTGGCCGCGTGATGGCGTGGCAGTGGACGCACCCGTAGCGTGTCAGCATGGTTCTGCCCAGGTTGAGCTGCGGAGTTCCGGGCAATGCATTCTGGTGACATTGGCCACAGCCGGATTCAATGTAGCGCGCTGGCAGGATAGGCTCTTCGCCGGCTCGTTCGCTGTGGTGTGCCTCAGCTACCGTCGTGGCTGGGCCCTGACCACCGTGACAAATGACACAGCCGAATCCGTCCAACGAGTGCGGAATTACAGGATGCTTGCGGAAGGGTTGCTGACCTACGTCGCCCAGACTGGCCTCATTCAATCCCAGGTGGCAAGTTGTGCAGCGATCAACCACGCCCAGTTCCGGCAGCCAGATCTGATGAATGCCCGGCCGGAATCGACGGCGCAGGCTCACCGCATCTCCACGATCATGGATGAGCGCCAGGTAGTGCCGCTGATAGCTATGCCACTGGCTGAAGTGTTCCTTGGCTGGCGCAATCGCGAGCGCCAACAGCAAACCAAGACTGACAACGCCGAATGCCCGCACCGGGTCGCCGAACAGCGCCTGCCACACAGAGGAAAGGACCTTTCTCATGAGTTGCACTTAATTCCTCCAGGGCCATACCCAGGACCAGCCCGGGCCGCGGAACCATGTACCTACAGCGGTGAGCACAATCAATTCAAAGAGAAACCAGGTCATGATCCAGTAAGCCAACGGCTTCCGGGCCAGATAGCGACGGAGCCGTGAAGGCGAATCGGGCGTGCTGTGAGCGGCGACAATCATCGCCAGAGCCACGATCACGGTGGGCGCAACGGCGACGTAGACATGGAACACTAAAAGAAAGACCAGCATCCCGAGAGCTGCCAGATAGAACAAGCGCAATCGCTTTGTCCGATCTTTCAGAAAGAGGCCGTTGGCTTCGATGTTGATGTTGAAATACGGAATGACCACCAGAGCGATGATGAGCAGCGTAGGTACCAACACTCCCGCCACAACAGGCGGAAAGTAATGCAGCAGCTCCTGCAGACCGAGAAAGTACCACGGCGCTTTAGCAGGGTTCGGCGTGTGCGTGGGATCCGCGATACCCTCAAGCGGGGCGTTGAAGAACAGCGAAACGAGGACCAATGCGATGGCAAGCAGTTCGATGGCCAGGGCTGCGCGGAACAACACCTCAGGATAGGTCTGCACCTGGTCTTCTTGCGTGACCTTGACCTGCGCCGAGGTGCGGCGCGTGACGAACACAACGCGCGTGGGTGAGCGCCGCTGGTCTGAGTCGATGCCTGCGACGAAGTCTTTCGGATCGCTCATCTCGCCTCCTTCGCGGCGGGTTCGTTCTCAGCGGCTGCTTGCGCTTTCGGGTCAGACTGCTGCACGTAGAGGCCACCGTCCTTGCGAATACGCCAGAAATGGATTGCGATGAAGAGAATGGCCGCGAGCGGCAGTATCACGCAATGCAACACGTAAAAACGCAGCAGCGCATTCGCGTTGACCTGGTTGCCACCCAGAAGCAGGAAGTGGATCTTGCTGCCTATCAGTGGAACGGCAGACGAAAGATTGGAGCCGACGGTAATCGCCCAATAGGCGAGTTGATCCCACGGAAGCAGGTAGCCTGTGTAGCTGAGCAGGAGCGTAATGAGCAACAGTATGATTCCGATGACCCAGTTGAATTCGCGTGGAGTGCGATACGCGCCACGATAGAAGACCTTGAACATGTGGGCAAAGACCAGGAAGACCATGAGCTGCGCCGACCAGCGGTGCAGATTCCTCAGAAATAGTCCCGACGATACGACGAATTGCAGGTCCTTCATATCCGCGTAGGCCTGGGGCACCGACGGATGGTAATACAGCATGAGCAAAACCCCGGTAATGACCAGGATCAGGAATGTTCCCAACGTCAGCGTGCCCAAGTACCACGTGGCGCTGAAACGCACCATGCGCTTGCGAACTTTAGTCGCGAATAAATGAAGAAATATATTCTGCTGGATTGCCAGCGCGCGGTGCAACGTGCTATTACCCGTGCCGCTGCGGAAGACCGATCGCCACACTCGGCTTGCGCGTACTTGTTCGATGACCTGATCGGCCTTTGTGGGCATGCTCATATCCTCAGATACTGCAGTGGAGGAATGTCGGTGGAGCGGTCGACTGTGAGGTCGCCTTCATCGCTCACCCAGGTCTTGAGCCATGGCAGCGGCTTGGGCGCCGGGCCTTCAATCTTTTCTCCTGTGCGCGTAAATTTGCTGCCGTGGCATGGGCACGCGATAATATCGAGGTCCTGGTTCCATGTGGTCAGGCAGCCAAGGTGCGTACACACCGCATTGAGCGCGAAGTAGCCCTCTTCAGCGTGGACAAGATAGATTCCCGAATTCACGTCCATGGTGACCGAATTCAAGGCGAAGTTATCGGGCTTGCCTACATTGACAATCGCCGAGGGCTCATAGAGGACGTTGGGCGAGAGATATTCGTAGGAGAAGACGATCGTGCCTGCGGCTGCGATGCCCAGCGACCCTAGCCCGATCTTGGTGAAGAAGGCTCTGCGATCGAATTCTGCCGGAGGTGTTTGCCCCGTATTGAGTGCGTTGTCGGACATGTATTACCTCTTCAGCGCGCCTGCAATTGCAGGTTTCGCACGCAATGGACGATCGATGGATTCAACGGAAATCAATCCGGTTGGATCCGCGGAAACAAGGTTGAAAGACTCCATGGTGATGGTGCCTGCTGGACAACGCGCCGCGCACAGTCCGCAACGAATGCAGCGCGACTCATCCTTCAGCATGACCGAGCCGGCGATCACCCCAAGCTCGTCTGCCTTGATGTCGTCCAGTTCCACGCCAAGCAGATCGCGGACCTCTGCGAGTTGGCCGGTTGTTTCCGCGTCGAATGCAATGCGGTCCAGCGAAACAAGCTCCAGGCAGTTTTCTGGGCAAACGTCCACGCATCCCCCGCACAAAATGCAGGAGGTCGCGTCGGCGGCATTGCCTTCAAAGACGGTATTGACCCAGCAGTGCAGGCAGCGCTGAGCTTCGGCTATCGCGGATTCCTCGTCGAATCCGATCTCGACTTCAGTGACTCCGGTGCGGCGATTGAGCGGCAGCATCGGAATCGGTGGTCGTACCAGATCGAGAAGATTCAGCGGCATGCGATGGCGCTCAAGCACCTCCACTTCCACAAACGGGGCAGGGTGTTCTTTTCCGCGCAGAAACTCATCGATTCCCACCGCCGCGCGCTTGCCATCGGCAACGCTGTCAATAATGAGGCGCGGTCCGAAGACGCAGTCGCCGCCGGCGAAGACACCTGCAGCAGAGGTCATCAGTGTTTGTGGGTTCACAGCGATCAGCCCGCGCGGCGAAACTTCCACTCCATCTTCTGCACTAAGGAATTGCAGATTGGGCGCTTGGCCAATGGCCATGATGATGGTGTCGCAATCGAGCCGCGTCTCGCTATTCTCGTAGAAAGTGGGGCTGAACCGCCGGTTGGCATCGAAGACCGATTTGGTTTTGAGCACCTCAAGCGCCACCGCTCTCCCATTTTCACCAATGATCTGCTTCGGGCCAAAGCCGGGATGGATGATGATCCCTTCTTCTTCCGCCTCTTCAATCTCCTCCAGTGCGGCAGGCATCTCCGCGCGGTTTTCTAGGCACACCAAGTGGACCTCTTGCGCGCCAAGCCGCAATGCGGAGAGCGAAACGTCCATCATCTCGCGGGTAGCCACCGCATCCATGCTGCCTTGTGACGGCTCGAAGTTTTCAACGCCACTTGCATGCTGGCGCAGGACCTCGCGGGCCGCGGACCGGGCCACGTCCATGGCCACGTTGCCTCCGCCGATGACGAGAACCTTTTTGCCAATGGTGAACCGGTAGCCCAGATTTACGTTGAGCAGGAAATCGATGCCTTTGTAGACGCCGTCCAGATTCACGCCTGGAATCGTGAGGTCGCGACTGCGATGCGCGCCGACTGCGATCAGAACGGCATCGAAGTCCCGTCGCAGATCGGCGATCGTGAAGTCGCGCCCGGCCCCGCGGTTCAGTTTCAGTGTGATATCCCCGGTAGCGAGAATCTCGCGAACCTGCGCCTCCACTACGTCGCGGGACAGCCGATACTCCGGCAGACCGAGGTAGAGCATGCCGCCTGGTACCTGCGATGCTTCAAATATGGTGACTGCGTATCCCATCAGTGCAAGGTCATGGGCGGAAGAGAGCCCCACCGGCCCAGCGCCCACGACGGCAATTCGAAAAGGAAGTTTGGGCTGTGTGCGCCCTGCGTTCACATCGAGGGGGTGTCGTGACTCCGGACCGTATCGCTCGGTCAGGAATCGCTTGAGCGCCCGGATTGCGATGGGTTTGTCGATCTCTCCACGGCGGCATGCTGTCTCGCAGGGATGCGCGCAGACACGGCCGCAGATGCTGGCCATTGGATTGGGCTCGCGCGCGGCGCGATAAGCCTCATCAAACTCGCCCTCTGCAATCAGTGCAACATAGCGGCCTGCGTTGGTGTGCGCGGGACAGGCCATCATGCAGGGAAAGTTGGTGTTCAGCCAATCCCGGTCAACCTTTTTGTCGACATAGCGTTGCAGCATGCCGGACCTCTCCCATTGGGGGATGGGGAATGCGGGCGGCAAGAGAAGACTCCTCCGCCCTCTGATTTACTTGCTCAGTGTGAAGTCCGCCGTGGTGTCTCCGGCAACTTTCACCGGATTGGATTTGTTCTTTGCGCCTTCGTGCCATGCGGTTACGGTGTAGGCGCCGTCCGGCACGTTGTCAATCTTGAATTGGCCGGACTTGTCCGTCATTGCGAAGTAGGGCGTGGGCGAAACGATTACGTAGGCCGCCATCTCCGGGTGGACATTGCAAAGCAGAGAAACGATGCCGGGGTCGTCGAATTTGAAGGTCTTCCTTTGACCCTGGGGCCATGTTCCCAGGTTGTGCCCAAGCTTCTTGTTGCCGCTGATGGAGGGCCAGAAGACGTTATGCGCCACGCTGTCGCTGTTGAGGAACTCGACCGTCGTGCCCAGCTGGATGGCAGTTATGTGCGGTACAAACATCAGGCCCTTCTGGTCGATGGTGATGTGTTGCGTGGGAGCGGGGAAGGTTTTGCCTGCGACGGCTTCCACATAGACAACGGACTCGCCGCTGACGCCGGAAATCTTGCCGTGAATTGTGCCGGCAAAGGCCGCTGTGCCGAGTGCCGCCATGACGGTGATTGTTACGAGAGCTAGCCTTTTCATGTGTTCTCCTGATTGCGAAGATAAGGGGCTTGAGTGGCGCGCTAGTAGACGAATTCCAGCCCTGTAATCAAGGCGTTGGTCCGGAACGGCCCGGTCAGCGGCAAACCGGTTGCCGGGTTATAGACAATCTGTTGAGGTCGGATCTGGTATTCGACCGAGACTTTGATGTTGGCGTGAATCAGAAACTGCGCACCTGGAGTGAACCGGTTGCGTGTAGCTGAATAAGGCGAGAAGAACGACGACCCCGGAGGCGAGGCGGGATTGTACTCAATGAAGTTAACCCGGTCAGCCAATGACTTCACCTGGTCCCAGCGCATGATGGTCATCATCCAGGGAAGCACAAGATAGTCCGCCTCCAGGAAGCCGCCGCTGAATGTCGCTGGGGCTGAAGCCGCAAAGCCGGTGACTCCCTGCGCACCCGTCGCAGTTACCGGCAAAAGGTTGTGATCGTGGGCGGCCATATACACGCCAAATACGTTCAAGGTGCGGTAGTTGAAGTTGACGTCTCCGCCTATCCGGTAGAACGGCTCCCGCGCGGTAAGTACGGTTGGCGTTACGCCATCGGAAAGCACGCCGCTGACGTTCTGCGCGGTTCGCCCATAGAGGTAGAAGGCACCCAGAGCGAAATACGTGTGATCGCGCGGCCCGGTCGTACCGGCTGCCTGTACATCATTGCGGCTCGCGGGGTCCTTTTCCAGGTTGAAGCGGTAGACGAACCGGCCGTAGAAATCCTTGAAATTGGCATCGGAGTTGAACGAAACAGCGTTTTGCGGTAAGACATTCGGTGGGTTGACGAATACTCCAGTGGTGTTCTGATCGAACACGGCAATGGAGTAGTGGTACCCCTGGTAAGCATGGCCGCCGCTGAATTCGACTCCGTTGGCCGCATCCTCCAACGCGGATCCGTTGTTCACATTCTGCTGCGGTCCAAGTCCGTTCTGCACGCCAATGTTGGCTTCGCTAAAAATGTCCCAGCCGCTCAGGTTCCAGGTGCGCGCCTGGCTGAAGGGAAGATCCAGCTCAAATTGGCCGGCGCGCAGGTTCAGCGAGTCTTTGGGCAGCTTCAGCAGACGGCTGATATTGTTGAATTTCAAGTAGCCGTCGCCCAGAGCACCGTTGGCATTTGCGCCTGCGACACTGATGTCGTCATCCACCCAAAAAGATATATCGGTACCGAAGTTTCCAGCCGTGAAAATGCTGAAATACCCCGGCTGAAAATCGGACTTGGGAATGAAATTGCCAACTGTGCCCGCAGGAAGAGCCAGATTGAAGTTGTTCCGGTTGGCACTCAACTGCTGGTAGTAGGTGTTATAGCGCAATCCCACGGGCAGAGTGCCGGGAATGGTCCCCGGATACACCGTATGCGGCCATAATTCCGCCTGCGCAGGAGCACCCAGCAGAACAGGCGGCGTTTTCAGATACGATTCTTCATCCTTGGGAAACTTGAAGCCCGCATCTTTGAAGGCTTTGCCGAAATCATTGAGCTTGGGAAAATCCGAGTGGCAGGTTGTGCAAGAGGTGCCATAGCGTCGTGAAAATGCGGGAATAGCACTAGCGGAGGGTGGAAGCGATAGAACTACCAACATCGAAGCGACAGCCAACAACGCGGCGAAGAGAAGAGAGAGCCATTTGGGATTCATTGATGGGCCTCAGTGTTCCAAATCACAGCTTGGGAATCAACTCGGAAAATAATTGTGAGCCTGCTCACACAATGACAGATGTGATGGCAATCACTGCACTTTATCTAGCCTTGTATTTCGTGCTTGTTGCGTACACCGTGGGACTCGTCCCGAGACCAATTGGACGCTCGTTTGCCTGTCCGCGTCCGGATCATCGGGCGTGCTTCGGCTATGCCGCAGCGAACCGGCAGGAAGGCAGCTTGGTAGTGGCAGATTTGCGCGCTCTCCAATCGCATCAGTTCGCAAGTGCATCATGCCTGGATCGCCGCCTATCCGGACAATGGGCTTCGTTGAAGCACGCGGGCCGACTTTCTAAGGAGAGATTCAGCGTCGGCCCGCAAACCCGCTCAGGGCCACGCAACCGCCTTTTATACAGGTACTCATCCTCTTTAGCCTAGAATCACTCCCGATAAGTCTTAGTGCTGTATCTGGAGCGCCCCGACGCGCAGCAGAGCACAGTTGCATGCTCTTCTGGAGGGGCGCTTCTGATACAGCGACTTGAAGGAAGCCGCCCCATGGAAGGCTATGTACTTTGAATGGGTCTGCTCTTGAGCGGAGGGTGAAGCAAGTCGCTGGGACGGATATGATCCGCGGCTTTGAGTGCGGGTTTGAGCGTCGAGGGGGCACAAGGAGGCATCGGGCCGGAGGTGAAGTGATAGCCGACCGGGCATCCGGAGTCAGATGAGACAAGGGGTCTGCATGCGCGCCGAAGCGCGGTCAGAGGCCGAAGATGGAAACAGTGGTTCATGCTGCGCACCTGTCGGCTTCAGGCGGAGAGCGGAGCAGGAGTTGCGCGGCGGAGAGCCGTTCGACGACGTGCATGGTTCCACCGCAGACGGGGCAGTTCCAGAGGGAGTGAGTCGCTTGGGCAGAAGGTGATGCTTCCGGAACTGCCCTTTTCTCTGATCCGCCGAGTAGTTCAAAGCACAGCGGCAGTAGTGTGGCGCGTCGCCGGTTGGCAAGGAATCCGAAGTTACGGATGCGCACGAACCCCGGTGGCAGCAGGTGGAGCAGGAAGCGGCGCAGGAACTCCTCGACAGGCAGGGTCATGAGCCTCTTCCTGTTGCTGTGAGCGGAGTCGCGCCAGCGGAACGTGACGTTGCCATCGGCAAGAGCGACCAGCCTGGAGTTCGAGATAGCGGCGCGATGGGTGTAAGCGCCGAGATAGCGCAGTGCATGTTCGGGGCCGCCGAAGGGCCGCTTGGAGTAGACGACCCAGTCCTGCCGGAAGAGCACCCGCCGCCAGGCGGCGAAGGCGCGCGGCTGGGCCAGAGGCAGCAGGTCGCCGTGGAACTTGAGCGCCCCTCGATGGAAGGCGTTGCGAAGCCCGGCGACGAACTTGCCGCGGAAGACGCGGCTGTTCTTCTGCGCAAGACCGGCGCGTTCGGCGGCAATCTGGCAGGCACTCCACAGGACCTTGGTGGTCACGGGATGGCTGGATGTGTGCCAGCGGTTGCCGGGAAAGAGCCACTCCTTCGGCTTGCGGCGGAGACCGCGCCAGTAATCGCGCAGCGCCTCGAGCAGCTTCGGACTGAGCATGACATCGCGGTCCCTGCCGCCCTTGCCTTCCCGGATATGGACCACCATCCGCTGGCTGTCGATGTCGCTGACCTTCAAGTTGGCAGCTTCTGCGCGACGTGCGCCAGTGGCATAGAGGGTCATCAGAAGAACGCGGTGAAACGGGGTGTCCGCGGCGTCAATCAGCCGCGCAACTTCCGCCTGACTGAGTACCCCTGGAAGGTGACGCACCTTCTTCGGGTAGGGTGTCTCGGCAATGCTCCAGTTGCGCTTCAACACGTGAATGTAGAAGAAACGCAGCGACGCCAGCCGCAGGGTTACGGTGTTCGGGCTGTACTTCAACTTGGTGAAGAGCATCGCCTGATACTTGCGAATGTCTTTCGGGCCAAGCTGATCGGGAGGGCGTCGGAAATACCGGCTGAAGTGCGTCACACCGTGCAGGTAGGTGCGGATGGTTGTGGCGGCGAAGTTGCGGCGCTGCAACTCCTCAAGCATGAGCTGACGAAGTTGGTTCACAGAGAGTTCCTCCTCTGCGAACCAAACTACCGGGACAGCTACAAATGTCGGCTCAGGAACACGCGTAAGCGTCCGCCGCCGCAGCGGCTTCGTTCAAGTCGCCTTCCCGAACGTTTTCCTTGGGCGTCCAATCCCGTCGGATCCGCTGAATAGGCACCCAGACTGCCACCACCGCGGCAAACCCGGCTCGCAGGAGCCTTCCTATGGGGATTCTCTCCCCTCCTTGCTCTCGCGCTCCAGCTTCATCCGATTTAACGATGCCCCTGGCCTTGGCACTTCCCAAGCCACCAAGCTGTTAATGTGCACTAAACAAATCCCTCGATCATCTCGTGAACGACGATGAGGACCGCGCATGCCATGGAGACGCAGACGGCGGCAGTGTGTGATCGGTGGCTGAGACCGCGGCTGCCGCATTGATCCCAGCGAAACCGGTTCGTCCGCCCTCTCCACTGTTGCTTCCATCGCCACCGGGGAAGAGAACCCGTTTTCATGCGGATTCTCTCCCGGCAGCAGGCGCCCTCCCGTGGCGCAGCCTGGAATACAGTTTAGGAAGCCAGCGTCCAGGGCTGTTTGACCCAAGCTTCCATCTGTTTGACTTGAGCCGTCTGGTCCGTGGCTTCGCACAGAATCATCATGCTCAGGTTGCGAACTGCATGGATGGGCAACTTCAGCGTGTCTCCATCCTGCTCTGGGTGGAAGCTCTCGTACTGCTTCCAGTGCTCTCCAGCCACCTCGCCCACCAGCACCACAGGTTGATGCCACCGGTTGGCACCGGGAAGGCGCAATTGGCCTTCTCCCATGGGCAACAGAAGCAGAGCGCGCGAACTGGCTAAGGGCTTCTCATTCATGGAGATTGCCATGAAGTGCAGATCGCTGCCAATCAGCAATGCGCGATTGACCTGCACATCGCCCGAGCTTTCCACGGCTTGGACCCGATTATCCTTTCCGGCCACGATGGCGCCGGAGAGGCGCGCGTTCAGCGACAAGGTTACGTCTCCGGCTCGGGAAGATACCACCATGTCGCGGACGGCATCCTTCTCGCTGTGGTTCACCAAGAGTGTGATCTCCCGCCCGTCCTGTGAGGGAACGCGGAAGCAATGGACAGGCGCCTGCGGCGGCTCGACCTTCTCTCCGCTCAGTTGAAGACTCTCACACAGTGCGTGATAGAAGGCATGCGCGTAAGGCTGATAGCGCGGGTCGCCGTGCATCTCGATGGGGTCGGCGCTGAAGATCACGCGTCCCTTGCCGAGCGGGAACTCGGTGACCACGGGCGCACCGTCGCGGCTCTCCACCAATACATGCGCGCCCGCCAGGCGCGTGACGATGCCCGGCGCCGCGACATAGTCTGGCCAGCCAGCCGCCTTGCCGACGACCGGCAGAGCTCCGTTCTGGTAGTCGATATTCGCAAAGCGCTCGGAGACAAACTCCACTCCGCAAAGGTCCTTGAGCCTCTGTGTCTGCGTACGCTGGCGCAATCCGTCGTAACTGATGTCGCCGGAGAGATAGAGCTGCCCGCCCTGCGCTACAAACTCTTCCAGGCGCGCAACCACTTTCTCGTTCGGGCAATAGGAGAGCGGGTAGAAGATTGTCTTCACATTCGTGGGCAGCTCGCCGATGAATTCGTCCGCGAGCGTGGAAAAGGCGACACGTTGATCGATGAGCAGGCGGATGCCGTTGGAAATTCCGACCAGGATGCTCATGCCCTGGCCGCCCTTGCGGTTCTCGCCGGGAATCAGCAGCAGCACGTCGCTGGGCTCATAGCGCGGTCGCAGCGAGCGGAAGAAGAGCCCGCTGTTGCGATAGAAGGCCCGCACATCGCGCGCCACAAGTTCGTTGGGATAGTTGATGCCCCACTCGAACGGCAGGTCCGAAGGGTACTTCCAACACCAGTTCTGAATTTTCGAAGCACCCAGGGCAAAGCCATAATGCGCAATGGCAAGAAAATATGCGTGCTCATACGCCTCGGTGCGGGCGGCGATGTAGTCTTCCGCATCCAGCCACGCCGGGTGTGTTTTGACGCCAAACTCGCCGACGTTGAGCCCCTTGCCGCGCACCCGCTGGTCAAGGAACTTGCAGACCTGCGGGAAGCGGTAATAGTCCTCGTCTGCGGCATTGAAGTAGCCGAAGTTCGCCAGCTCCAATTGTCCGAGCGTGGTGAGCAGGTCGATTCCGGATAGCGGCAGTTGATAGAACTCCGCAGTGACTGGGTGCCGTTTATCGACCTTGCGGATCGAGTCGTAGAGGGCATTCAACCAGCGCCGGACGACCTGGGTGCGAAACTCGAAGTCGTCCATCGTACGCACGTCCCGCCAGTCGTCCTTCCCGGTGCGAATCGTCAGCTTGCCGATGGGAGCTTCCGGCGGCGAGACAGCCCATGCCTTGCGCAGCGCTTCGTCCGATCCGTACTTGTCTTTGAGATAGCGGTTGTACATCTCTTGAATGTCGGGCAGGTTCGGATCGTGCAGTTCCAGATCGCCGTTGAGGTAATACATGATTCCCGCGGCATCCTTGTAGCGCGCCGCGAAGGCCTGCACGTAGTCCTGCTGCTCGGCCAGGTCCTTGTTGCTGACGGCGGTATTGCTGAAGACCAGCATGCCGGGGAAGAATGCGCCGCCCACGCGCTGCACGTTGAGCAGCATGGCGTCAATCCAACGCCACCATGTCTTGGTGGGACGCTGCTGCGGCCCGCGCAAACCCAAAAGGTTTTCGTAAACATCGATGCAGGAATCGCGGCAGCCCTGAGCGTCGTCACTCCACGTGAGCGGGTTCTCGTCCTGATCGATAAAGGTGTGCAGATAATCGTCGGTCCCCTGCAGGAACAGGCTGTGGCCGTCTACCTGGAAATAGTTCTCCTTGAATTCAAAGGCCAGTCCCTTCTGCAGCGTTTCTTTGCTCCACACCACAAAGCCCGTCTCTATCTGGTCGATCACCTGGCGGCCGGCGGACAACTGCACTGTAGCGCGATACTGTTCGGCCGAAAACGAAGCGGGACGCCACTCGGTTTCGATCCGCACGGTCTCGCCCGCGGCTACGGTCACTTTCTGGCTTGTCTCGTATACAGCTTGCTCTGCGCTTGTTGCTGCAATCATCCAGCGTAGTTCCAACTCCGCGCTCTTCCGGCTCAGGTTGGTGGTCAGCACACACAGATGCACGGGCTCGCCCTGTTCATAAGCGGCAAAGTCGGTCTCGCACGCATGCAGGTAACACTTGTTCGCCAGCGCATGGCTCACAGCGCGGAGGGTGTTTTCTCCCAGCGCCGATCCATCGGAAAATATATCCTTGTTCTCCACGCCGAAGAACGCCCAACTGCTGCGGGCATAGGCGCCACGCATGTGATGCACCAGCGCGCCGGCGGCGCCGCGCTTGCGTCCCACACCGTCGTAAGCTTCGAGCAACGGTATCCAGCGCGACTGATTCATGCCGACCACGCAGGTTGCGGCATAGCCTTCAAAAGTTCCGCTGAGTTCCCCGCTGCCGCCGACGATCTTCTGTCCCGCCGCTGGGCGAATGGTGGAAACGCGCTTCAGGCGGAAGTCGGCATCGAACATTCCGATCTGCTCGGGCGCAATCTGCAACTCGTCCTGGGGAAACCCCTGCGCGGTGTTGATGCGCACCTGGGGCGAGCGGTGTTCCAGGCTGAACTGCGCTCCCCAGATGGCTCCGGTGGCGTTTCTCAAGCCAAATCCGACGCGCAGCTTCTTGCAGCCGGGCGCCAGATAAATCAGGCGCTCCACCTTGTGCCATGCGCGTGAATCCTGGATGCGTTCCAACTCGAGACTCGCCGCGTAAATCTGTTCTCCCTTTGTGTCCAGCTGCTCAATGCCTGCGTACGCGTAGCCGTCGGGCGCGGGACGCACGTCTGCCGTGCGAATCCATCCCTGCAGAAAATACTGGTCGCGCTCAACGCTGCCGGGCAGGTCGCAATACCAGGCTGCATTCTGATTCCACAGTCCGGCGGGCACGCTGACCTTGCCGGTGGCTTGCTGCCCCGATTCGGGCAGCTCTGCACTTTCGCCGCTCGCATACTTGGGGGCAAGCGCGACCCATGCGGTGCCTGCGGCGCCAAAGGCCGGCAACAGGTTCTCATTGCGCTCGGCCAAAACCGCCTTGTCGTAGAATTCCCACTTGCCAGCCTTGAAGACCAGAGGCGATTGAAAAGCATAGCCGCCGGTGCTGAGCAGGTCGCCGCCATCGCCAAGAAATTTCTCCACGGTCGCGTGTGCAGGCAGCGGAAAACTTTCACCGTAGGGCAGCACCAGCAGGTCGAAAGCAGCGCGATTCAGCCGCTTCGGATCGGCAAGTTCTTCTGCGGTCAGGAAGACCACATCGTAGGTCTCGCCCAGGACCTTTGCCAGTTGTTGCGGATCTGCGGCGGCACCACGCACAGGGAATGAGTCGCGCAGGATTGCCGCTGCCGGTCTGGTGCGCGCACTGCCTTCGAGCGCATCCTTGTGCGCCCACTCAAGCGCCTGCCAGCACGTGACAGCATCGTCAAAATCTACCGCTGCCGCGCCTTCGACAAAGGTGAGGTCGGTGAACCAGGCAGAGCCGGTTGCGCGATAAATGCCTACCACCACCTCGAACCACGAGGTGCCGGGCAGGCAGGTGAAGCTCTGCGAGAACCGCTGCCAGCCTGCGGTTCCGGTAAAGTTTCCGAAGCGCTTCTCCGGTATCTGCTTGCCGTCCACGGTGTATTCAGTGGGGCGACCCTGAAACTCGAACTGCGACGCGGTGAAGTACGCGCCCGCCGCTTCTTCCTCCTGAACGATACCCTCTGTCTTTACCCAGCCGGTGAGCGTGTAGGTTTTTCCGATCTCCGGCCCCAACACCAGGAAGCGCGCGTAATCGCCCGACTCCGTATGCACAAGCACCGACCCGCGCCCCTGGTGGCGCGAAACCTGCGCCACCTTGGCGTTTTCAGTAAACTGCCAGCCCCAGGCTAAGCCTTGAAATCCGCCATCTTCGAGCAGCGTAATGGTCTTTCCTCTCCTTGTCAGAGACTGGCGAACGCTCTCCGGAAGCGCGAGACTCCAAGCCTGACGGCCAAGGAACGCAAGTCCGGTTGCTCCGGCGACCTGAAGAAAGGCACGGCGCGATTTCGGCCCTATTGCAGAATTCAACTCCGACGCGATTGACATGTTCCAGAGTCCTCCCGGTTCGAGTTCTTCTCGATGTGCGTGCATGGCGTCATCCACGGAGCACGCCAAAAAAATGCGCCGCGGCCAAGCCGTTATTTCGGAGTGGCCGCAGCGCGTTGTATTTACCGCAAGTACATCACCTCAAAACATCCTCTTAGAACATGAGGTGCAAGCCTGCCTGCGATATGCGCGGGAGACCCGTATTGTTGAGATGGCCGAAGGTTGTGCTCCCCGGATAGTAGTTGTTGTCGACCGAATTGAACTCGGTGTGGTTGAGGGCATTGATCGCTTCAATCTTGAATTCCAAATTGAACCGTTCATGCAGTTTGAAGTTTTTGGTGAGGGAGCTGTCTACCTGCGTGTTGCGCGGCAGACGTACGTTGCCCTGGCTGGCGTTTCCAAATGTTGCCTGCGCGGGTACGGAGAATGCACTGGGAGAAATCCAGTCATTGAGGCCCTTGTAGTCCGTTGCCTTTCCGATCTGGTTTGGCCTCTCCGGGCCGTCCGTTTCACCGGCGTTCGCATAGACGCCCAAGCCGACGGTGACGGGTTCTCCGGTCTTGACATTCATGAGGCTGGACCACTGCCATCCGCCCAGGACTGTCCTCATGGCGAAGTTGGAGCCGGAAAGAGCCGGCAACTGCCAGACATAATTGAAGACCAGCATATGCGTTCTGTCGAAGGACGCGGGCCCTTTATCAGCCTTCGGATCCAAGGGATTCTGCACAGAGTTCAAATCGCCGGAAGCGTTGGTGAGGACCTTCGAGTAGGTATAGGCAGCGTTCATCGTGAGTTTGGTGCCCAACTGTTCTCTGACGGAAGCCTGCAGGCCGTTGTAGTTGGAGTAGGCCTCGGGAGTTACCATCTGGATGGTTCCATATCCCTGGTACGGCCTGACCGAATCCACGTTGATCGCGCCCTGTGCAACCTGCAGGTTGGGCGTGTTCTGATTGAGCATGGAATCGTACATCAGGTGAATTCCCCTGGTGCCGATGTAGTCCAGGTTCACCACCGTGTTGCGGTACACTTCCTGCTGGATTCCAAGCGACCACTGCTGGTTATAAGGGAGGGGTTGCTTGGCGGTGAATCCGAAGAGCCCGACGGTCGAATTGATCGGCGCTCCGCCGCTCTGCCCAGGTGTGTCAACCTTGACGCTATGGAGGGTCACCACTGCGTTGAAGGGCGGATTGGCCTTGGCATAGAGCTCATACGGAGCCGTGCGGTCGTAGTACATCCCGTAGCCGCCGCGCACAGCGGTCTTGCCCTTGCCAAAGAGGTCGTAGCTGAACCCGGCGCGAGGCGCGATGTTCAGCTTTCTGATGTTGAAAACAGCTTCTCCCCAGGGAGAGTTTACGCCGGCAGCGATGATTCCGTTGTTCGGCATGTATACGCCGTTGGTCAACTGCGACGGCTGAATATTCGTCAGATTGCCGCTGCTGGGGTCAACGGTAGGAGCAAGTGACGACTCATAAAGCTGCGGCAGGAAGTTGGTGAGCAGATTGTTCTGGTCGATCTCCGGTCCAAAGTAGGTGTAACGAAGACCAAAGGTGAGGCTGAGCCGGTGCGAGATCTGCCATTGATCCTGCCCGTAGACTTCGTCGTCCCAGTAGCGCAGGTGCTGCACCGGATTATTCATGCTTTCGCTGTAGGAGTCGGCGAAGTTGGTGAGCATATCGGACATGTCATTGCCCGTATGGATTCCGTCGTATGCCGTCCCCGAGAAGCTGAATGTGCCGTTGAGGTTATTGGGGGCGTTGTCTTCGTTCTTGCCCTGCTGGGTAACAAGGAGACCAAAGCGCAGGTTGTGGTTGCCCCTGTGCCAGGAGACGTTGTCGGTCCATTTGTGGTAGAAGAAGCCGTTCAGGAAGGGCCAGATGGTTTGGATTCCCGCATAGTGTCCGAAGGACATTGCCGGAATGCGATTCTGCGGATCGACGTGATTCGGGAAATAGTAGGGAATGTCCAGACCGGACGCCAAGTCGCGATTCAACAGAGGCGAAGTCTGGATGCGGATGATGTTGTGATAGATGCCAAACTGCGCCTCGTTGATCAGGTTGGGGCTGAGCGTGCCGACGATGTTGAAGGCAAAGCTCTGCATCGGCTCGAATTCCGTGCTGGACCCGACATGAGGAAGAACATTCTCTCCCCACAGGCCATAGGGAGACGCAATGTGGTTTTGATCCTGAACGTAGTGGGCAAACATCTTCCACTTGTCGCTCAGGTTGTAATCCATTCGGATCAACTCCTCGCGCGTGTTTGTCGTGGTGGAAGCAGACGAACTGAAGTTGGTGCCGTTGCTTGTGTTGTACGTTCCGGCGCTGGGGTAGTAGGTCTTGAGCAGAAGTTGCGCGTTCTTGCTCAGCAATCCGCTTGGAATCGTGTCATTGGGGAACGGTTTTCCGGCCACGCAGCCGACGCAGAGCGGATTGGCTGCCAGTGCCGTGGTTACCAGCGGTTCACTCATGCCAATGCTTGCATAATCAGAAAAATCGCCGTCATTCTTTTCCTGGTCGGTAGGAACTCTTGTCGCTACTGTTCCCACGGGCTGGATGAGCCTGCGGAATTCCTGCGACCAGAAGAAAAAGAGCTTGTCCTTCTTGATCGGCCCGCCGGCCGTGTATCCAAAATTGTTGTAATGCTCCGACGGCCGCGCGCCCCATTCGGATTGGTCCGGACTGATCTTGTTGAAGTAGGTATTGGCATCGAGGTCGGTGTTGCGAAGGAACTCGAAGGCCGATCCGTGCCAGTCGTTTGTGCCGGACTTCAAAATGGCGTTGACAGTGGCGCCAGCGCTGCGTCCCTGCTCGGCGGTGTAGTTGCCGCGATCGACCCTGAACTCGGCCAGGGCGTCTTCATCGGGAATGATGGCGTTGTTGCCGTTGAACACATCCAGATTAGGTACGCCGTCGATGGTCCAGTTGTTGGCGTTGTTGCGTACGCCGTTGACGGAGACGGCCAGGCTGCTGCCCGATCCGAATCCCGGTTCGCTGCCGATGTCGCTCGATACGCCGGGGGCGATTTCAACCAATTCGATGAAGTTGCGTGTGATCAGAGGAAGCGCCTCAATCGCCGTATTGCTTACCACCTCGCCAACATTCGCGGATTCCGTATCCACACTGATGGCGTCGCTGCTGACCTGGACCGTGTCCGTCACGGCGCCCGGCTTAAGAGTAAAGTTTTGCCTTAGTTGATCTCCCGCATTGAGGATGACGGTGTTGATCTGTGCCGTGCTGAATCCCTCTTTTTGCGCGGAGAGGGTGAAAGTGCCGACGGGCAGGTTGGGAAAGATGTAGCTTCCCCCACTGTCAGAGATTGTTTTCCAATGGGCGTTGGTCTGCGCCTGGATCGCGACCACCGTTGCCGTGGGAACCAGGGCGCCGGTACTATCGACAACCTGTCCCGCAATGGACCCGGCACTGGTGACTTGTGCCGGAGCCTTCCCGATACATACCGCGACGAACAAGAGCAATGTGAAACCGTAAAGTCTTTTCCACATAGTGGTGCCTCCATTTTGATCGTGCTGCATCCCCCGGTTCGGGGCATTTGGCGTCTCTGCCATAGAGCGGCTAGAACGCCACTTCGTGTATTCGTATGGATGTATATACTTCAGCCATGCTCGACGTCAAGCGTATAGTCCAGCCCTCCGCCCGTTCCTGATCTCCAATATGCCTCGACGCCCGTCCTGCGCTGTCCTGGTTTGAGTTGCGCGCCACGGCCTGCTCTCCGGGCCGGTCATCGGTGAAAGCGGAAATTTCACATTCCGGTATATAGCCTCGTAATGCAGGAGAAGCAACGCATCGCCAACCGGCTTCCGGGGGAGCAGTCTGGCTGTTAAATACTGCATAACATTGGGGTTTATCGCTAAATATCTATGGCTTCTTTATGCGGATCGTACTTGCGCGATTCGTTTCACTGGGCGCGCCTGCAAGGGCGATTTCACCCGGCAGGAGCAGTCTGAAATCTATTCGATGGCGGTTGCCGGGAGGCGCAGAACCGCCCGGTAGCGGTCGCCGCGATAGACGGAGTGCGCCGTCTCCACAGGCAGCCCGTCCGTGCTCCACAGCGTGCGGGAAATCACCAGCAGGCTCGCCCGCACCTGAACCTCGAGCAACTCCGCCTCCTTGCGCGTTGCCGAGCGTGCTTCCAGGATCTCGTCCGCGCGGCTGACTCGAATTCCATAGCGTTCCCGCAGCGTCTGGTAGAGCGAAAGGCAGGAGAAGTCGATTTCCTCCACTCCAGGGAAGCGATCGTGCGGGACACGGATTTCTTCGATGGCGACGGGCAGCTTGTCGGCTAGCCGCAACCGCCGCAAGCGGAAGATCGGAGCATTCAGGGCGATGCCGAGCTGGGCTGCAACTTCAGCGGACGCCGGAGTAATTGCCGCATGGAGCACCCGCGACGTTGCCTTGATGCCCAGAGCCTGCATCTCTGCCGTAAAACCGCGCAGGTGCGTAACGTCCTTTTCGACGAGGGGCTGGCTCACGAAGCTTCCCTGGCCCTTGTGACGCGAGGCAAAACCCTGGCTCTTCAGGGCCTGGAGCGCCTGTCGCGAAGTCATCCTGCTCACGCCGCAAATCCGGCTCAACTCCTCTTCGCTGGGCAGAGCATCCCCGGCGCGCAACTGTCCCGACTGAATCATCTTTAGCAGTTGCGTCTGGATCTGAAAGTACATCGGCGTGAAACTGCTCTTATCTAAAGGTTCAAAATTCCAGTTTCCGCGGGCGGTAGCTTCTGCCACAGGTGCCGGTTTGAGTTGCTGCTTTTTCGCTTGCATCGATGTTTCCTCGAAAGATATCCGTTCCTGCCAACCGAACAATTGCTCTTTCCACGTCAGGCTGTTCGCTCACCATCGGGAAAGCCCTGCGAAAAACGCGCCCTTGTCGTCGAGTGCGGCATCGCAGCTATACGGACGGAGCGCGGCTTCTTCATGCCCAGAGCGGCCAGAAAACACATAGATCTCTTGCTGCTCGAGTAAATTCCCCTGCCGCGTCCCGGCTATCAGCATAGCTCAGGTTGCAGAGAAATGGCTTCTTCCCAACATGGCCCCAACCCCGTCCTATTGTCGTCTTGCGGCAGGCCAAGCGCTTCAATAGCTTGCCCGGCTCAACAACACAACCGCTACCAGCAAGACCGCGATTCCCGAGTACATCCAGGTCCGCGCACGTGCCGGCGCCTGTCGCCACTCTCCCAGCCCGATCCCGATCACATTCGCCAGCAACAGGCCCACCGCCAGGCTCAGGGGCCATCCGATCGAGGTCCCCAGAGCGCCCAGGCGCGGAGCTGAAGCTCCGTAAACAAAGATGCTTCCTCCCCACAACAACGCCATCAAAGTCGCGAGGCTGTAGAGCCGGGAACCGTGCGGTTGAACAAACTTCTTAATACTGCCGTTTTTGCGGAACAGGAAGAAGCAGAATCCCAGGTTGGCGAGCGAACCGGCGGCCAACATAATCCACCAGATCAGGTTGGTGCTTGAAAACTGGCTCAACCCCACCGCCCGACCGCAGTCCGCGATGGGCTGCGCCAGCGAAAACCCGATATTGAAGACCGCCGACAACACACCCGATCCGGCCGCCATCAGCAGAGCCACTCCGACGGGACGCGCATGGCCCACCATGCCGCCCCTTTCCGCGTTCACGCCGGCGGCCTTCTCGCGCATCCGCCCCGCCCAGCCGCACAGCGCGATGCCGGCAAGTTCCACCGTCACGCCCAGCAATATCTTCTCTCCCGCCGGCTTGAGCAGGTTTTGCGGAGCCATCAGCAGCATGGGCAGCAGCGATCCCAGCGCCGAACTGATGGCCAACACCAGAGTATTGGCCAGGGAAATGCCGATGGCGCTCACGCTCTGGCCGAACAGCAAAGCCCCAAACCCCCACGCAAACCCTGTGAGAATCGCAATCCAAACGGCGTGTGCGGGCGCCTGGGTGATAATAATCCAGCTCTGCGGCGCAATCGCTGTGACAATGGCGGCAGGCATCAGCAGGCATGAAACCACGATGAACAGGCTCCATACGTTTTCCCATTCCCACCGCCCCAGGAACCGCATCGGCAGGGTGAAACTTCCATTCATCAGGCCCGATAAAATCGCCAGGAGTGCGCCGGCAAGAATCATGCTGTTCATCTTCTTATCCCTTTCGCCCCACACCTGGGGCCGGTTGCCTGCCCGGTTCCGTACGCCCAGCTGGTCCGCGGGAGCAAGGAACTGTCCCTCTCGCTCATCTCAGGTGCTTGTTCATCCTAAATTGCTCATCCATCTTGCCACACCATAGTAGGCTATACAATAATACAGGTCGACATTCGGAACGGGACAATCTGCCTTCCGTTTGCCAGGCACCTGAAACAGGGAGATAGAATGTCCGCTATTTTCGAACAATTGAAAGGCAAATTGATCGTTTCCTGCCAAGCCTTTCCCGGCGATCCGCTGGAAGACACGGACGCCATTCGGCGAATTTCACTGGCTGCGGTAGACGGAGGAGCAGCCGGCCTGCGCCTCAACAGTGCGGAACATATAGCGGCAATCCGTCGGCATACAAAGCTTCCCATCGTCGGCATCCAGAAACACTACGGTCCCGCGGGTTTGCGCATCACCGCCGATTTTGCCGCCGCCGCCTCACTGGCCGCTGCCGGAGCCTCCATCATCGCTCTCGATTGTACCGATCGCGTGTGGCCCGACGGCGACCCGTGGCAAGAGCTCATCCAGAGGATTCGTAAGGAGTTGCGCCTGCCTGTCATGGCCGACATCGCCACCCTCGATGAGGCCCTGTCTGCCGAGGCTGCCGGCGCCGATTGTGTAGGCACAACCCTCAATGGCTATACCGCGCGCACTCGCCAGAATCGCGGTTTCGGTTGGTCCCTGCTCAGCCAGATGGCGCAACAACTCCATGTACCCATCATGGCCGAGGGGCATATTTCCACTCCCGAAGAGGCTCGCAGAGCCATCGACGGGGGGGCCTGGTGCGTGATCGTTGGTTCGGCGATCACCCGCCCCGGAGAAATTGCTGCCAAGTTCGTGCACGCCCTTGAGCAATCTACTTCCTCAGTTCCTGCCGTCGGAGTGGACATCGGCGGCACCTCCATCAAGGCCGGCCTGGTCGAGCGCAGTGGAGAAATCTGCTTTCCCGCGCAGGTGCCCACCGACGCTGCCAAAGGGCGCGATGCCATCGCTGCCGGCCTGGTCCAGGCGATCGACCAGGTGCTGGCGGCTGCCCGCGACCAGCACATCGAGCCGGTGGGTCTCGGCATTGCCACGGCTGGCGCCGTCGATCAACACGATGGCAGCATCTTCGCAGCCACTGACAATCTCCCTGGATGGGCCGGCTTCCACCTGCGTGCCTTTGCCGAGGATCGCTTTCATTTGCCCACGTTCGCGGTCAACGACGCGCAGGCAGCGGTGCTCTCGGAGCTGCATTTCGGCCTGGGCCGGGGACTCTCCGATTTCGTAGCCCTCACCATTGGCACCGGCATCGGGGGCGGCATCGTTTCCGGGGGTAAACTCCTGCGCGGCCAGCACGGCTTTGCCGGGTCCATCGGGCACAGTGTCGTCCGCGCCGGCGGCCGGCCCTGCAACTGCGGCCGAAACGGCTGTCTTGAAGCCTACGTCTCCACTGCGGCCCTAATTCGGGAATACCGAGAAAACGGCGGCGCCGTCCCCGAAGGCGCAATGGACGACGCGGCCCTTGCTCTCAGAATCAACCAACTCGCGCGCCAGGGAGATGCCGCCGCGCAGAAGGCCTATTCGGTCCTGCAGGAGTACTTGGCTGAGGGCATTGCCAATCTCTTCAATCTTCTCGATCCCCAGGCCGTGCTCCTCGCAGGCGGTCTAATCGAGAATCTCCCGCAGTTCGTTCCCGACCTGGAAATGCAGGTTACAAAGCTCCTTCACTTCGGAGCCAAGCGTCAACCCCAGTTGCACGCTGCCAAGGCAGGGCGTTTTGCCGGGGTTCAGGGCGCGGCAGCACTGGTGTTTGAGTCCGGCAGCTAGAACGGTTCGTCCGGTTCCGGAGGCGTAGGATGCGAAGGAAGCGCCAGCAATGCTTAACAGCGCTGCTCCTGGGCAGCATAGCGTGGGCTTCGGCCTCAGGGCAACAGCCCGTGGCCCGGCTTGCCCTCATCCCGCCCTCTCCGGTTACCGACAAAATCATGCTCGATATCAGGGGCGCAGTGGAGAACACCGGCAAGCGCAGCCGCCCGTTCACGCTGGCTCTCTATCTGGATGGGGAGTCTCCGTCCGCGCTGGTGAGTTCGCATTCCGAGCGGATTCCCGCCCACTCGAGCGCCGGCATCTCCTATCGCCGCTCCACGGAGGGTTGGACGGGCAGGCACCGTGTTCTTCTGGTTGCCATCTGCCAAGCCCACCAGTTCCGCACTGAAAGCGAAATCCAGGTGCTGCCTTCCGCTGTCCGCTCCACTCGCACCATCGATGGCGCCTGGGTCGGCATCGTGCACTGGAGCGAGGAAGAAGGCCGTCCCTGGAACGCGGAGATCCGCAAACTCACGGAAGACGATTGGCGTCAGCAGATTCGCGCCATGCACAACCTGGGCATGGACACCATGGTGATTCAGGAGGTTTTTCGCAACGAGGCCTATTATGGCGACCACAAAATCGCCACCAGTGGCTACCACGGGCTGGCCTACTACCCCTCCGCGCTCTACCCGGGGCGAGTACCCATGACCTCGCGCGATCCGATCGAAGCCATTCTCTCTGAGGCCGACCGGCTCCACATGAATGTCTTTCTCGGCGTCGGCGCCTATGCATGGTTCGACTTCAGTCCCGAGGCGCTGAACTGGTCCAAACAGGTGGCCGCGGAGTTATGGCGTCGCTATGGCCGCCATCCCTCCTTCTATGGATGGTATGTCTCCGCCGAAGCATACGGCAGTCTCGTCCCCGACCAGGGAGAAGCGGAGAAGGACCGCTACCGCCAACAGGTCATTGCCTTCTTCCGCGAATTCCAGGCTTATTGCCGTAGCCTGGCCCCGGAGAAGCCGCTCATGCTGGCTCCCAACGCCCACGGAATGCTCCAGTCGCGCGATGTCTGGCTGCTTGTCCTCGAACATCTCGACATCGTCTGCCCCTTCGCCTTTCATCGCATGCCCGCAGGGGACATCACCGGCGAACAGGCCGCACAGCTCTGGCAATCCATGTGCGACAAGACCGGCACGCACCTGTGGATGGATATGGAAGCTTTCCTCTTTGACGGCAAGGCTCTGGTCCCGCGCCCCATCGACGGGCTCATTCAGGACATGCAGCGCTTTCCAAACTTCGAGAAGATCCTCTGCTACCAGTACCCGGGCATCTTCAACGCTCCCGCGTCGCGCATCACGCCCGGCGGTCCTGCCACCGTCGTTCTCTACAACGACTACCGCAGGTATCTTGAACGCGTAGGCCGCGCTCCGCAGGCCACAAACCCTTAGAACGCGTCGATTCGATGTTATTTCCAATCCAGCACTGCGCCGTCGTAGGGATCAAGTTGCAGTATCCATCCCGCCCCCTGCTGCGCCACTGCCTGTTTTCCGTCCGCCGTGACGCGGCTCAATGTCCGCACCGGCAACGATGTGTGAATCGTGACCTGCCTGGACTGGGCAGAATGATTCACCACCACCAGGTATCCGTGGTCCTTCGCGTTCAGGGCCGAGACCTCGACAGAAGGATCGTCGGTCCAGACCATTGGCTTGATTCCGGCCCACTCCCTCAGTGCCTGATAAATGCGGTAGGTCGCGTCCTTGCCTTCAAATGCTTCCGGTTGGTTCGCGAGGTACATTTCGATCGGATAAGCCGAAAGCAGAGTCTTTCCTCGTCCCAGCGAATGCGCCACCAACGCCGGCCGCCCATCCTGGTCCACGGCGATGACCTGGCCGCTGCCCACCTCCAACGTCGCGGTCCACTGGTTCATCGCGTCCGCGGAGCCCGAGTAGGTAAATGTGTCTCCCGGCTTCAGGGCGCCAAGGGGCGCCACGATCTTCAACGTCACCTCCCGTGCGGGCGCACCATCCACCAGCCGCGCACCGAAGAGTTCTTCCATGTCCGGAATTGCCGCGTCTGCACTCACTGAGGCATAGAGCACTCCGCCGTTCTCTACATACGCTTTGGCCTTGGACCAGAAGTCCGTGTGCACATGCACCAGCGCTACATCTGTACTCGTCAATGGAGAGGCCATCACCAACATCGGATACTTCTGCCAGTCGCCATACTCACGCGGAAACTCCGCTTTCATGCCCGCGCGCCGCGTCAGAATGTACGAAGAAAGCCACGCGCCCATCAGCCGCGCGTTGTCGTCCGGGTAGGTATTGGGCGCCTGTCCGTTGACCGATCCGCCTTCCGCCGTCGAGGTGTAGGGCGCGTACTCCGGCCCGGTCAGCCCAAAGTGCGATGCATCTCCGTACGGCTTCGACCACTCATTCGGCACCAGCAGCCCGACTTCAGCCGGTGCGGGCTCAATGCCTGTCAGGTCCATGTTTCCCGTGATCTTTGCAAACTCGGTGAGCATCTTCGCCGCTGGCCGTTCCTGGCGGTCCCAGGTCACAATGCCGAACCGAGTTTCATGCGGCGAACGCAGATACGGAACCTTCGCAAACTGGCTGGGCGCGGCGTCCGTGTAACACCACAGCAGAAACCCGTTGGCTCCCGCTCCCAATCCCGAGTACATCGCCGTCCTCTCATAGGCTGCAACCGACTCCGGCTTGTACTGCGCCGACGAGGCTCCCAGTTCCTGGATCATGACCGGGTGGCCGGCACCCCCGGTCAACGCCGTCTCAAAGGCTGCGCCATAAGTCTGCCGTTCCGACAGCATCGGATCGGGAAACAGCTTCGGCGAATAAATCGTGTAGGGGTGAATGCTGAAGAAGTCCACTTCGTTCTTCAACAGGTCAGGCCGGAATGGCCCATGGCCCACGTCCTCCATCGACGTGCCAACGACCAGCGGATGCATCGTATCAAAGCGCCTGATCGCTCCAGTAATCAACCGCGTCCAGTTGATCGCCATCGAGTCCGTCGTCGTTCCGGCGACAATCCAGAAAGGCGGCTCATCCGTCAGGTCCCACGACAGGATGGCGCTCGATTTTCCAAAGTGCCGCGCAAGCTCCTGGGCAAAGTCCGTCTCCAGCCGCAGCATGTAGGGATCGGAGTGCGGATTCCGTCCCTGCCGGTAGGGCACGTCCCAGTACGCTTCGCCCACCTCTCCGCCGATGAGCATCTCCGGGTGAAGATAGATCTTGTATTTGTCAGCCAGCGAAATCAGCGCATCCATCTGCCGGAAGGCTTCCGGATTGTAGTCGTCGGGCCGCGGCTCGAACCACGACCACACCAGATCAAGCCGGATCGTGTTGATGCCCAGAGCGTGCATCTGCGCAAAGTCTGCTTCAATCTCCGTCGGGTCCCACTGATAGGGCCATTGCATCGCTGCCTTGGCCGGAACCCAGTTCACCCCCACGGGCACAAACCGCTTTCCGCCCGCGGAAAAGTAAGTGCCGTCCAGACGGACCGCGGGAAGGGGTGCGGAGGCCAGTATAGCTGGCCCTTGCGCCGAAGTTTCTGCTTTCATCGTTTGCTGAGCCTGCCCTCCCAACGGGGCAAAGCTGCACGCCAAACAAACTCCGCAGAATAGACTTGCCTTGCAAAGAGTCTTCATAACTCTCGATCCTTCCGTGCCGCTTGCTTCAGGTGCACTTACTGATGCGGCTTGAGCAATGGTGTATCTTCGCTGCGCACATCCCGATGCAACGGGTTGCTTGAAGCCATGCCATACAGCCAGACCGCGAACTCGCCCCGCCGGACCACGCCCTGTTTCTCTTCCGCGCCGTGCCTGAATCGAGCAAATTGTTTCCATTCAACCAGCGCGCTGCCAGAGAGTTCAAGTTGAGAGGCCATAGCTGAATAAAGCTTCAGCAGCGCGGCGTTTGCTTCTTCGGCTGTAACTGGCTGTAGCGGAGAAAAGTGCAAGGAGTCAGTTCGCAGCGGAAGCAATCCGAGAATGGACGCCGCTTGGACGCCTCTGAATTCCGGTGAAGTAACCGGCACATCGTCGTACCACACCAGAGGTTGGCCCAGGCCGATCAGTTCAAGCTGCAAGTGGCGCAGCCGCGCTGGCTCCTGCGCAATCTGATGCAGCGGAACCGCCGCAGTAAGAGCCTCATGCGCAGCCTCTCCTGCGGCAACGCCAATCGCCCACTCGGTAGGGTGCAGCCGATACGCTCCGTTGGTGAAGTGCGTAGTCCCGATATTCTTTGCCGCCGCCATCAGGTTGGCAACGTTCCGCGACATCAAGGCCGTGAGCGGAATTTGATACGGCTTGGAGCTTGACAACTTCGGCTCGGGATCGCAGGCATGCAGATCCATTGCATAATAGCCAATTCCGACAGAGTCTTCGAACTGCGCGGCCCGGGCCGCGGATGCATCTCTTGGCGCCACTTCCTGTTCGCGCACCGTCCGCAGGGCAAGCATGCGCCGCGACTCGCGCACATAGGGAAACTGCGACAGTCCATCCTGGCTGCCCATGGCTTCTTTCATCACGGCAAGGTCGCCGTATCCCTGGCCGCGGCCGTCGTCCCTCGGCGCCTCGCGGGCAATCCACCAGGCGAATCCGAGTGCCACCTGCTTGCCGTGCTGCATGGCGTGCGCTGCCTCTTCCGGATCGTCCGCAAGCAGCCCCGCATCGCACACATCGTTGCTCGACCAGTTGATCATGCTCAGGTCCGACGCAAAAGCGCCCGGCTTGAATTGCGCTGCATCGACGCTTCTGCGATAAGACCAGAAAGAGCCCGGTGTCTGCGCGCCCTGTTCGAAAAATCGGTAATGCAGAGTTAGTTCAGGGCTCTCCACGCTATCCAGCGAGAAGTACTTGAGGTTCTCCTCATAGTGTGCTGGCTTCTCACTCTTTGGAGCAGCCGCACTGCGCAGAATAAAAGGATACGTAAAGCTTTGCAGAGCCTTGGGGTTCGCAGAAGCCGGCGCATCCGGCTCACCGGTCATGGCCTTGGATTCCGCACCTGTAATATAGTCAGCGCCCGCGAGCGGAAGAAACTCCCCTAACTCCGTGGCATCGATAAATATCTTCCCCTCAAGGCGAAAGAAAGTCTTTCCGTCAAAGTTGTAAAAGACAACACTCTTGATCGCATTCCCCTGCTTCTCCACCTTCACCGGGGCGGCGCGCAGATAGACAGACAACCTCCCGCTCTGTTCAAAAGGTTGCAACATTTCTTCGAGCGCGCGCAGTCCAACACGCGGCTCAAAGCATAGGCCGCTGACCCAGCAGTTGCCGGGGTTGAACGCGCTTTCCGGTTCGTCTTTCAAGAGAGGGCGATAGTGTTCCCGAATCTTCCCGCGCAACATCAAATAGGATGCATTGCCGCCTGAAGTTTCGGCCCACTCGTTTTCGTCCAGGGCAGATACGCCCTGGGAAGTCATTTGGCCGCCGATCCAATGTGTAGGCTCCGTCATGCAAACAGGATGGCCTGCGCGCGCAGTCGTGAAGGCCGCTGCGCTTCCTCCCAAACCCCCGCCGATGACGACAACCTCGCATTGTTTGGTCCGCAGTTCTGCTGGAATCGTCACCGCAATCACCGCGCCGGCAGGATCGCCTTCTGCGGTGACCGCAAGCGGATCCAGGACTCTCAGAGTCTGCGCCACTGCACATCCGTTTGCAGCCACAAGCGCAATTGCCGCAAGCGCCGCTTGGTAGCGCCATCTCCTCATGCCCCCCCTTAAGCCACCGGCCAGTCAATCTACGTGATTCGCTGGTCATCATAGAGTTGTATAGACAGGTTGTCAAGGCTGACTCTTGTCCAACGCAAGATGAGCCTGAAGGAGTCTGAGCGGGCATGCTGAGGATGAATGATCAACATGTTTGGAGCAGATAAGTTGAGTTTGATTGAGATCGAGGCGTTTCTTGTCGCCTCGGAGAGTGTGCGGTTTGTCGGATGCGGTCGCACGGAGATTTACGGCTGGGTAGAGCGCTTGCTCTGCCATCACGAATATCCTTGACCCTGGGGCGTTTGAACTAAGCCTGCGGCGCGGCGGGTGCTGCGGCAGTGGTAGTCCCCCAGCCTTTTGGGCCGTTTAAGGTTTGGGTCACAAGGAGGTTTTTGTGACCCATCTTCGGCAGAAGATGCTGGACGAGCTCCAGCGTCGCAACTACTCACAGAACACAGTTAACACCTACCTGCACGCGGTAGAAGACTTTTGCAGGTACTTTCACCGCTCGCCAGACCGTTTGGGACCCGATCATATCCGACAGTATCAGGTCTATCTGTTTCGAGAGCGCAAGCTCCAGCCGGGGACGATTGCATTGTGCACCGCAACTCTGCGTTTTCTCTACGTCAAGACGCTGCGACGGCCGTATCTCCCCGAGCACATCCCTTTTCCCAAGCGCCCCAGGCAATTACCCGTCATCCTCAGTCCCGAAGAGGTTCAGCGGCTGATTGATTCAGCAGAGAACCTGATGCGCCGCGCCATGGTGATGACACTCTATTCAACCGGCGTTCGCTGTTCGGAACTGTGTCATCTCAAGGTCTCCGATGTCGACAGCGAACGGATGGTTATTCGCATCCATAAGGGCAAGGGCGGACGCGACCGCGATGTTCTATTGAGTCCCAAGCTGTTGGAGACTCTTCGCGAGTACTGGCGCTGGATGAAGCCCAAGACCTACCTGTTCCCAGGTACGGTGAACAACTGGCGGGCAGATAAGCCCATTACTCCGAAGGTGGTGTGGAAGGCCGTGAACGAGGCTGGTAAGCGCGCCGGCATCAAAAAGTGCGTGGCGCCCCATTTGCTTCGACACAGCTTCGCGACCCACATGCTTGAAGCCGGCGCAGACCTGCGCACCATCCAGGTTCTGCTTGGCCATGCCAAGATCGGTGATACCGCACTCTACCTGCATCTATCCAGACGGCATCTGCAGGCAGTTCCCAGTCCGCTGGAAGCCATCGAGATTTCAAGTCCCGATGATGTGAAGCGGTCCAGGAGGTTGATGAAGCGATGAGCCGGCCCACCCTCGAGGTGGCCGACATCGTCCGCGCAGTGGGCGACAGGTTCTGGGAAAAGCACAAGTCACACTTCGCATGGGTGCATCGCAAGGTGCTCGATGCCATCGTCCGGTGCCGCACCGCGGCACTGGGCGGTCATCGTGATCAGTGCGTCCGCTGCGGCCATCTGACCGCCTCTTATAACTCATGCCGCAATCGGCACTGCCCCAAGTGCCAGGGCACCGCGCGCGCAAAATGGCTGGCGGCGCGCTCGGCCGAGCTATTGCCTGTGCCGCATTTTCATATCGTCTTCACTTTGCCGCACGAACTCTCAGCCCTGGTCCTCCAGAACAAGCGGCTGCTTTACGACCTGCTCTTCCGCACCAGCTCAGCTTCGCTGCTCGAAGTGGCTCGCGATCCCAGCCACCTCGGAGCCGACATCGGATTCCTCGGCGTGCTCCATACCTGGGGACAGAACCTTCAGGTTCATCCCCACGTCCACTACATCGTTCCCGCTGGCGGCCTAGCCCTCGATGGTTCCAGATGGATCGACTCTTCGCGCCGATTCTTCCTGCCCGTCAAGCGACTCAGCCGTGTCTTCCGCGGCAAGTTTGTCGCGGAACTGAAGCAACTCGTCTCGCAAAACAAGTTGCAGTTCCACGGCTCGCAACAGTATCTGGCCGCTCCAGGCTGCTTCGCTACCTTCCTACGGCAACTGGTCCGGCAGGACTGGGTCGTCTACGCCAAGTCACCCTTCGGCGGCGCCGAACATGTTCTCAACTACCTGGCCCGCTACACCCATCGAGTAGCTATTTCCAACCATCGACTCGAAGCCTTTGAAAACGGACGCGTCTCCTTCCGCTGGCGAGACTATGCGCACGGCGGCAAGAACAAGATCATGACCGTTTCTGCAGACGAGTTCCTGCGCAGATTTCTTCTCCACGTGCTGCCCAGGGGGCTGGTCCGCATCCGCCACTTTGGGCTGTTCGCCAACCGCAGAAGGCAAACCGCCCTCGCACGCTGCCGCCAGTTGCTGGGCGCAACTGCGCGTACTGATCCACCAGCTGCAGCCAACCAGCTGCGCTGCCCCGCCTGCTCCGCAACCATGCTGGTCGTCGAACGATTCACCAGTGCTCAACTTTACTTCCAGCCCGACCCGAGCCTCACCAACACACCGAGGTGCAGCGTTGACAGCTCATAAAACATCCTTGGCCCACGATGCCTCTATCCCGATCGCCAGGGCATGCTGCGCATGCAACGCCGGGCTATGCCCGCAAGCTGCTCACGCACTCCGTATACGGCACTCGCGCACACCTTGCAGCACTCAACTCCGCTCACTGAAGGCGTTCGCCTCACGCGGTTGGCTCAGTTCCGTGCTCAAAAAACCATGATCGGCGCGACAGCAACATTGAAAGTACATAGGTAGATCACCGCATCCGCCGCAAACGCCGCAGTCTCAGTTCAAACGATCCTATCGAAACTGCCCCGCACCAATGCGCCGGGCTCAACCTCGCCTCCTCTGCCGGGGCAGTCCCGATAGGAACCTAACGTTTTC
>Ga0302266_10000646_pt1 | contig 34695 bp, 25 predicted proteins | sample III_Bog_E1_2_FD_194559 | JGI IMG/M metagenome (GOLD analysis project Ga0302266, IMG submission 194559) | Peat permafrost microbial communities from Stordalen Mire near Abisko, Sweden - III_Bog_E1_2 | ecosystem: Environmental > Terrestrial > Soil > Wetlands > Peat | place: Sweden: Abisko...
CGACATGGCGGGGCGGACAACTGAAATACTTTATCCCGGCAATTTTTATTATAACGGTAACCGCAGCATTTCCTTTAACGGCCCAAATAATTCTTCGTTCTATAACAATCTGGGCCAGCTCACCAACACAATTGATCCAGATGGTGTCTCGACCATTTACGCCTATAATGCCAAGGGTGAACTGGCCTATTCCGTGGTTGACCTGAACCAGGATGGAAACATTGATTATGGTTCTGACCGCATCACGCAAACAACCAACGATGTGATGTTTGACTCCACCTATGGCACTTTTGTGCGGCGCACTCGTAATTATGAGTGGTTGGACACCCAGACCACTGGCACGCTGGTTTCCGCCACCGAAACCTCGGCCGCCGGCTTGGACACCTGGCAAATGCAATATCTGGATAATGGCTCGGCGGTGACCACCCACAGCCAGACGGTTCCGGGAACTACACGCACAATGACAAACACGGCTCCGGACGGTTCCTTCACCGTCAATGCCTATTCGTATAGCCGGTTGGTTTCCAGCACGCGCTATGATTCAAACCATGCTCAAATTGGTGGCACCAGCTATGGTTATGATGCGCAGGGCCGCCAAAACACCATCACCGATGCACGCAATCGCAAGACGACATTGAGCTTTAACAATGCCGACTTGGTGGTGAAAAGCGTTACGCCCAATCCCGGCAACGGTTTGCCGGAGACCACGACGACGCTTTACGACAGCCTGCTGCGTCCCTACAGCGTCACCCAACCGGATGGCACCACGGTCAGTAGCATTTATCTCCTGACCGGCGAGTTGGGATTGCAATTCGGGTCACGGACTTATCCGGTCGGTTACGGTTACGACTACGCCGGGCGGATGCAGACCATGACAAATTGGAGCGGATTCAGCACCGGCAGCGGCCCTCGGATGACGACCTGGATTTATGACGGTCAGCGCGGTTGGCTTACCAACAAGGTGTATGCTGATGGCACCGGCCCGGCTTATTCATACACTCCTGCCGGACGGCTACAATCGCGCACTTGGATGCGTTCGGATACCAATGGCAATCCGATCTCCACCGCCTATTTGTATGACACCGCAGGCAGTTTGACAAACATTTATTATTCAGACGGCACGCCTGCCGTCACCAACAGCTACGACCGGCTTGGCCGGTTGAATTCCGTGGTCTGCAACGGCATGACCGAGACGTTGACCTACAATCTGGCGAATGAATTGTTGGCTGATTCATTTAGCGGCGGCCCGTTGGATGGCTTGTCCGTGACCAACGGCTATGACGCGGATCTGCGGCGCACCCTCGTTTCCGCCTTGGCGGGCGGCAATCAATTCCAGTCGGCCAGCTACGGTTACGACTACGCATCCCGCCTCGCCTCCGTGACCGACAACAATAACAATTCGGCCAACTACAGCTACCTTGCAAATTCGCCTTTGGTGAGCCAGATTGTGTTCAAGCAAAGCAGCACGACGCGGATGACAACCAAAAAGCAATACGATTATCTGAACCGGTTGACACAGATGTCCTCTGCGCCAAGCGCCAGTAGCACCCTGCCGCTGACCTTCAATTATAACTATAACCCGGCCAACCAGCGGACGAAAGACACGCTGACGGATGGCAGCTACTGGGTTTATGGCTATGATTCGCTGGGGCAGGTGACGAATGCCTGCAAGTATTTCGCCGATGGCAAGCCGGTGGCCGGCGAGCAGTTTGACTACGTTTTCGACACGATTGGCAACCGCACCAAAACCCTTTCCGGCGGCGACACCAATGGGCTGAACCTTCGCGTTGCCAATTATTACGCAAACAACCTCAACCAAATTACGAACCGGGATGTGCCGGGAACCAACGATGTGGTGGGGGTGGCCTGGGCGACGAACAAGGTGAGTGTGAACGGGGTGACGGCCTTCCGGAAGGTGGAATATTTTCAAGGCACGGTGGGAACGAACAATGCCGGGTCTCCCGCCTGGCTCACGGCGATTGTCACCAACGGCACTGGCAGCAGCATCACCGGCCACGTTTATGTGGCGCAGTCACCGGAACAATTCAGCTACGATCCCGATGGGAATCTGACCAATGACGGGCGCTGGGCCTACACTTGGGATGCGGAGAACCGGCTGGTTCAGATGACCGTCAACACGAACGTCGGGCCGCAGTATCAACTGACATTTGGATATGATGCCAAAGGGCGGCGGATTCAGAAAATCGTCACAACGAATGGCGTGACCTTCACCACGAATAATTTCCTGTATGACGGGTGGAACCTGGTGGCGGAGTTGAAGCCGAACAATTCACTGATAAGAAGCTATGTTTGGGGAACAGATTTATCTGGCACAAGTCAAGGTGCTGGCGGTGTGGGTGGATTGCTGGAAATAAGTTATTATGGTTCTTCAACCACAAATTGCTTTCCCGCGTATGATGGCAATGGAAATATAATGGCCTTGGTGAATGCAGCCGATGGAACAGTGGCCGCTAACTATGATTATGCCGCGTTTGGTGAACCAATTCGGACAACAGGTGTGATGGCTAAAAACAATCCATTCAGGTTCTCGACCAAATACGCTGACGACGAATCCGATCTGCTTTACTACGGCTACCGCTATTATAAACCGTCCACGGGGACTTGGCCAAATAGAGACCCAAAGGGAGAGCTTGGATTTATTCTATTAAAAGATGGATGGATAAAACGGTATAGGAGTAGTTCAAACCATAATTACTGTCCGTCATGTAAAAATTACGCAAACACAAACGCGAATATGAACATAGGCGATGGAAATACCTTTGCTTTTGTAAATAATGACCCGCTTGACAATATGGATTATTTAGGGCTTTTAAGTCCATCGGAGGCATTGGAGGCGGCTTGGGAAGCGGCTAAGGCTGGCGCTGATTACGTTGGAGAAGAAGCATCTTTATTAGAAATTTTCGGTGGCTGCGGCGGTCTGGGTGTGGCTCTTGCTTATGCTGAAACGCAAGAACAAGACTGCATGGGTGCCGCTATAATGGGGCCACCTAGTCAAGACGCTGCTGCTGAAGCTGCGTGCCAAAAGCAATGGTCAGGTAAAATTGCCATGATGCAGGACATCCAAAATAAAGAATGTAAATGCACTGTTCAGCCGGAAAAGAAACATTGGTGGTGGCCGTTTTGAATGGGAAAAATTCTTTAGATTCCATTATCTCACCAATGCAATTAATCTGTGTTCATTGTGAATTGTAAAACATTAACGATAGCCATTATTGTGGCAGTTGGAGGAATAGTGTGGATTGGACTAGACTTGCACAGGCCAAAGAATGGCGAAAAACACTCGTCACCACTTGGGCTTAAATTAGTTGCAAAATATGAACCTCTCCACCTATACATTTATGCTGACACTGCTTCAACCAATAGTCATCCTGATTACCTGATTTGTGAAGGTAATGATGATGTGGTCTCAAGGGAAAATGCCGGATCCAACACAATTGAAACGACATTCTTCGAAAATGGTTATCAAGTCCTACGAACAAAGCGTGACCAGAATGGAAAAATGTTGAGGAGAATGGTGTCTTATAACGACGATTCAGGGAGAGTGCAATGCACATACATAGACAACAGCGGTGGTGGTTTATGGGACGTTTTTTTGGATCGCAACCGAGATATGTTTTATGTGCAAAGTAATCTTTGTTGGGTATTAAAATATCAAGGCACCAACCAGTCGCAAGGCAGCATCGGCCATTCTAATGGTTCTGAAAATTAAGCCGATTTGAGACGGCAAGCTCTACCCCTTAACCTCGTAAGTTTTCCGTGTCCGCATGATGGACGTGGAATGGACGCACAATGTCCGGCAGTGTCCTCGGTCAGTCCACGATCACGGCCAGTCCATGAACAGTCTGTGTCTAGTCCAGAGCCACGGCCACGACCACGGACAGTCCATGACCAATTGGCTACGTTCACGGCGACCGGGAAATGCTGATGCAGCGGACACTTTGGAAACCTGTTTTGCGGATAGACACCATCCCCTTACGTCAGTAGCGGCGGTGCAGGTGCGACGGCCAAGCAGCGTTGAAATGCGTTGAAGGGTGTTGACGAGTTCAACGGCATTCAACACCCCGGATCAACACAACTCAACACCGTTCAACGTCAGCCATTGCCGCAAAAAACGGCGGCCTCACAAATGGTTGATCTTCGGCCTTGTTCAGGCTATTTCGGGATTTTTCAGCCATGACACTTACCCCGCCTCTGACGGTGAATCTGGCTGCCGGGAAAAAGTCTGTGGCGTGCGTCAAACGCCGCCGGTGAAAACGCCGCAAGGTTGCGCTGGTGAAGTGACGCACCGACGACCAAATGAAACCTGATTTGATGCTGGACGCCTTACCTCTAACGTTGTTAGTTGATTTTGCGTTCGAGGATTATCCGAAAGCTGGCCGAGACCCGGACGAAATCCGTTCGAGACTTGGATGATTTTTGTCCGGGATTTGGCGCATCGGCTGGACGGAGAACGGGCGGCTTTGGCAAAACAAGCCTTACCCCTTAACTGGAGTAATGGTTCTGTGCTTCGCGTGAAGTTGCGTCAGGTGCTTCGCTGGTTTGCCAACGCCGGTGCTTCGGATGTTGCCTCGTTTGGTGACAACATCATTGCACACAGCAGATGCGCGCGTGTGAACCGGCCAATTTTCCGTCAGACATCTTCCCTTAACACAGCTTGAGGTGGTGAGCGCCGCCGCAAATGTTGCGCAAAATTAGCGCAAAATGTGGCGGCGGATTTGCCACCGCTGGCAGGCTTTAAGGGAGGGACGCCCTACTCCTAACGGGGTTGGAGGATTTTTCCACCGCAGTTGGCAACGCCGGTGACACATTTGGTGGCAACGCACCGGCAACGCAGATGGCAACACCACGGCAACGCGGACGGCAACGGTGTTCAACGCGGTTCCACGCCCGCCGCCCGGCGAATCTTTTCCTGCCGCAGGCGGTCACGCTCGGCGCGTTCCCGGAGTTCGGCCAGCGTCCAAGTCCGGCGTTTGCGAATCTCATGGAGGCGGGACTTGTCTTGCACGCTGACGACCAAAACCCCACGCGCGATCAAAGTGAGCAGGCGCCGCCAAGACGGTTGCCGTTGTAAAAGCATTCGCAATCTGCGGCCACATGCTCTAGGGCGTGCCAATAGGCGTCATCCATCTCGGTTGACTTGCGCTTGAGTGCCATAAACCTAGCTAGGTTGTTTGAGATGTTAATAAGAGACAAGGAAGGGGGCAAGGCACACCGGGCTGCGCCCGGCGCGCCCGCCCCCGACCCGATGCTTTTAGGGTGGCGGATTTGAAATGTCCACGCCGGAGCGAACCTTTGATGCTGCCGCTGGCTGGCCTTGGTTGCCGTCCTGCTTTTTAGTCGCTCTGGCTGCCGCGACGGGCAGCAGCTAAAAATCAGGCGTCCCCGTTGGCGTGCTGGCGGACGAACGGTTCGAGGATGTCCAAAATCTTTTCCTGCTGGCGGCGGGGCATCTTGGAGACGGCTTCAAATAGCTGGCGGGAGCGACCGCCGGGCGAAACGACGCGCTTGGGGCGCGACTCGCCCAGCAGTTCCTCGACGGTGACGCCGAGCGCCTTGGCCATCGGCACCAGCACATTGGAACGCGGCAGGTTGCCGCTTTGTTCCCAATAACGGATGTTGGAATGTTCTTCGCCGATCTGCTTGGCCAAGTCCCGCAGGCTCAATCCGGCGGCTTCACGCAGTTGTCGCAATCGAGAATCGTTCGCCATGTCGTCAGCGTAGGCGATTGAAGAAAAAAGTTCTTGCATGTGTGCAGCATACTACCCACTATCGGGCAATGCAATTTATCTTGACGCCTTTTTCCAGAATGGAGGTTGCTTATGCCCTGGCGCATTCCTGAAGGCGACTTGGAACAGGTCAAACGCCAGACCGACTTGCGGGCGCTGGTGCAGAGCCGTGGCATCGAGCTGAAGAAACACGGCACGAAGGACTTCATCGGGCGGTGTCCGTTCCACGACGACAAGAATAATCCCAACTTCATCGTGTCACCGCAGAAGGGGCTGTGGCATTGCATGGCGTGCGGGAAGGCGGGCAATGCGATCCAGTTCGTGCAGCAGCACGACGGCGTTTCGTTCCGGCACGCCTTTGATTTATTGAAACAGGGCAGCCCGGCGGTGTTCAGCGCGCAGCCGATGCAAAAGCAATCCACCGTGCCGAAGCTGCCGTGTCCGCTCGATGCCGAGGCCGACGACGCGACGCTGTTCCGGCAAGTCGTGGGCTACTATCACGAGCGGTTAAAACAAACGCCCACGGCACGCGCGTATCTGGCGAGCCGTGGACTCGACGACGACCGGCTCATTGAACATTTTCAAATCGGATTTGCCGACCGCTCGCTGGGGTTGCGGTTGCCGGAGAAAAATCGCGTGGAGGGCGAGCGGTTGCGTTCACGGCTGACGCAGCTTGGGTTGTGGCGTGAGAGCGGCCACGAACATTTTAACGGCTGCATCGTCGTGCCGTTGCTTGACGAGCACGGCCACGCCGTCAGTTTTTACGGACGGCGGGCGCAGAAGGGCGAGATGAAGCACCTGTATCCGCCCGGCGCGCATCGCGGGCTTTTTAACCGGCAGTGTTTGAACCAGCCGGAAATTATTTTGTGTGAAGCCGTCCTCGATGCGCTGACGTTTTGGGCGAACGGGTTTAAGAACGTGACGTGCCTGTTTGGCACGGAAGGCTTCACGGATGAATTATGGGACGAACTGCGGAAGGTGCAGCGCGTGCGTATCGCCTATGACGCGGACGACGCCGGCGAGCGGGCGGCGCAGCGGGACACGGAGCGTTTTCAAAAGCACGGCATTGAAGTTTTTCGGGTGAAGTTCCCGCACGGCATGGACGCCAACGAGTATGCGTGCAAAGTGAAACCCGCCGACAAATCGCTGGCGTTGCTGATGAACGCGGCGCAATGGACAGGCACACGGCCACCAGCACCGCCAGCGCCACGGAAGCACGTCGCAATGGTCGTTGATGAAATCACCGGTGAGCCGTTGCCCATCGTGGATAAAGAGTCGCTGGAAACCGGCGTGGGTTGGGTGCCGGAGCCGTTTGTTCCCGCCCCTTACGCGGAGGTGCAGGCGCAGTCTTCTTTATTAGCTGCTTCTGTTAGCAGCCCGGAACCGGCGACTAAAAAAGAAAAAGCGGTCGGGCTGGAACAACGCGGGGACGCTTGGTTCATGGACATTGAAGGCCGCGAGTATCGCGTGGCCGGTTTGGAAAAAACCGTCGGGACGGACGCGCTGAAAATCGCGTTGCGTTTGCGTCACGGCGAACGCTTTCATCTGGATCAGGTGGACTTGTGCCGGGACATGGAACGCCGCCGGTTCGTGGAGCGCGCCGCCGAGGAAACCGGACTCACGGCTGATCTGTTGAAACGCGATTTGGGAAAACTTTTGCTCGCGGTGGAACAGGCGCAGGCGGAATTATCAAAGCCGCAGGAGCAGACCGGCCACGTCGTCACGCTGACGCCGGAGGAACGCGAGGCGGCGTTGACCTGGTTGCGCGAGCCGAACCTGATTGGCCGTTTGCGGGCGGCGTTCCACCAGGCGGGCATCATCGGTGAGGAAACCAACACGCTCGTTGCGTATCTGGCGGGCGTGTCGCGCAAGTTGGAGCGGCCGCTGGCGATCATCATCCAGAGCGCGAGCGCAGCGGGCAAGACCACGCTCATGGACGCGGTGTTAAGTTTTTTCCCCGAAGAGGAGCGCGTCAAATACTCGGCGATGACCGGCCAATCGCTCTACTATCTGGGCGAGACGAGCCTGAAAAATAAAATCCTCGCGGTGGTGGAGGAGGCCGGAGCCGAGAAAGCGAGTTACGCTTTGAAGCTGCTGCAATCGGAAGGCGAGCTAACGATAGCCAGCACCGGCAAAGACCCGGCCACCGGCAAAATGGTGACGCAGGAATATCACGTCGAAGGCCCGGTGATGATTTTTTTGACGACGACGGCGATTGATCTCGATGAGGAGTTGCAAAATCGTTGCCTGACGCTGGCGGTGGACGAGAGCGCCGAGCAGACCGGGCGCATCCACCGGCTGCAACGGGAACGGCGCACGCTGGCGGGACTCATCGCCAAGGCGGAACGGCAGGACGTTCTGAAAAAACTCCGCAACGCGCAGCGGTTGTTGTCGTTGGTGGACGTGCTCAATCCGTTTGCGCCGAGCCTGACGTTCGCCACGGCGCGCACGCGGAACCGGCGCGACCATGAAAAGTATCTGACGCTCATTGACGCCATCGCGTTGCTTCACCAGCACCAGCGGGAAACGCGAACACTTCCAAACGGGCAACGCTTCATTGAAGTCACGCTCGATGACATCGCCTTGGCGAACGAGCTTGCGCCGGAAATTTTGGGACGTTCGCTCGACGAGTTGCCGCCGCAGACGCGCCGCCTGTTGGATTACATCCGCAAACTGGTTAAAAAGAAATCAGGCGATGGTGGCCGTGCGCAAGCACCTTCCACTTTTAGCCGCAAGGAACTCCGGGAAATATGCGGCTGGAGTCTGACGCAAGTGCGCGTGCATCTGGAGCGATTGGTGGAACTGGAATGTCTGGCCATCCGGCATGGACGTTTGGGCAGCCAGTTTGTTTATGAAATGCTCCTTGATGCTGACACGGAGGAGGCCGTCGCCCTCATCGGTTTGATTGATACCGCGAAGTTACGCCACGACTACAAAACCAACCTGACGGGTTTTATACCGGGGGTGGCGGGGCAAAACGGCCACCTGACGGGAGGTGACGAAATGCCCCCGCCACCAAAAAACGGCACGCCTGCTTCATCAAAATCACAACCTGACGGCCTGACGCAAACGCACATCAGGACACGCGCCGTCCAACTGGCGTCGTAATCATGGCCGCACCCAAAGGCATCAAGGCGGTGGAATGGCTCGCCCGCCGCACGAAAACGCAACGCGGCGGCAACGACCGGCGACCGGACAACTTCGACCGCAGCGCGCCCGACGCGCTCGCCCTGTGGCGTGACGGCTACCTTGAATCGCTCGCGTCCCGAAACTACGCCGAAGGCACGCTGGAAGGCCGGGGCGATGCCCTGAAAGTTTTTTTGGCGTGGGCGGCGGAGCGCGACCTGACACGCGCCGGGCAGATCACGCGCCCGATTTTGGAAAGTTACCAGCGCTGGCTCTGGCGTTGCACCAAGGCCAACGGGCAACGGCTGGGCTGGAGCACGCAGCGCAACCGCTTGAGCATCCTCAAGGATTTTTGCCGCTGGCTCACCCGACAAAATATCATCCTGCACAATCCGGCCAGCGAACTGGAACTGCCCCGGATGGAAAAGCGGCTGCCCAAGGAAGTGTTCTCCCTGACGGAAATCGAAAAACTGCTGGCCGTGCCGAACGTGGCCGATGCCCTCGGCATCCGCGACCGGGCGATGCTGGAACTTTTTTACTCGACGGGCATCCGGCGCACCGAGCTTTGCCGCTTGGAACTGGCCGACCTGAACACTGAACGGCGCACGCTCCATGTGCGTTTGGGCAAGGGCAAAAAAGATCGCGTCGTGCCCGTCGGCGCACGCGCCGTTTACTGGCTCGAACACTACTTGCAGGCCGTGCGTCCGCGTCTGTCCCTGGACACGCGCACGCAGGCGTTGTTCCTGACCGGCTACGGCGGCGCGTTCAATCCCGATGTCGTGTCGCGCATGGTGGCCGCGTGGATCAAACAGGTGACGGGGCGCGTGGCCTCGTGCCATCTGCTGCGGCACACCTGCGCGACGCACATGCTGGAAAACGGGGCGGACATCCGGTTCATCCAGCAGTTGCTCGGCCATGAAAAACTCGACACCACGGCAATTTACACCGAGGTCAGCATCAAACAGCTTCAGGAAGTTCACGCCCGCTGCCATCCGTCCGCGAGGCTGCAAAATGAGGCTTCCATCGCCGACGCAGAAAAGCTAATCTGACGGCATGGTTGCCGACCGTCAAAGTCGCGTCACTTTTTTAGCTGCTGATCTTCTGTCAGCGGCGCAGCCATCGCCGACTTCATCCCCAAAAACTCGCGTCGGGGGTTTTCGCCGCCGCCCATCGGGTCGCCTTTCGCGGCGAGCCCGCAGTCGTTCAATGTTCACGCCGGGTTCGCGGACGTGCGCTTACAAAACCGCATCGGGTCTGGGTAAATGGCCAAATAGAGACCCAAAGGGAGAGCTTGGATTTATTCTATTAAAAGATGGATGGATAAAACGGTATAGGAGTAGTTCAAACCATAATTACTGTCCGTCATGTAAAAATTACGCAAACACAAACGCGAATATGAACATAGGCGATGGAAATACCTTTGCTTTTGTAAATAATGACCCGCTTGACAATATGGATTATTTAGGGCTTTTAAGTCCATCGGAGGCATTGGAGGCGGCTTGGGAAGCGGCTAAGGCTGGCGCTGATTACGTTGGAGAAGAAGCATCTTTATTAGAAATTTTCGGTGGCTGCGGCGGTCTGGGTGTGGCTCTTGCTTATGCTGAAACGCAAGAACAAGACTGCATGGGTGCCGCTATAATGGGGCCACCTAGTCAAGACGCTGCTGCTGAAGCTGCGTGCCAAAAGCAATGGTCAGGTAAAATTGCCATGATGCAGGACATCCAAAATAAAGAATGTAAATGCACTGTTCAGCCGGAAAAGAAACATTGGTGGTGGCCGTTTTGAATGGGAAAAATTCTTTAGATTCCATTATCTCACCAATGCAATTAATCTGTGTTCATTGTGAATTGTAAAACATTAACGATAGCCATTATTGTGGCAGTTGGAGGAATAGTGTGGATTGGACTAGACTTGCACAGGCCAAAGAATGGCGAAAAACACTCGTCACCACTTGGGCTTAAATTAGTTGCAAAATATGAACCTCTCCACCTATACATTTATGCTGACACTGCTTCAACCAATAGTCATCCTGATTACCTGATTTGTGAAGGTAATGATGATGTGGTCTCAAGGGAAAATGCCGGATCCAACACAATTGAAACGACATTCTTCGAAAATGGTTATCAAGTCCTACGAACAAAGCGTGACCAGAATGGAAAAATGTTGAGGAGAATGGTGTCTTATAACGACGATTCAGGGAGAGTGCAATGCACATACATAGACAACAGCGGTGGTGGTTTATGGGACGTTTTTTTGGATCGCAACCGAGATATGTTTTATGTGCAAAGTAATCTTTGTTGGGTATTAAAATATCAAGGCACCAACCAGTCGCAAGGCAGCATCGGCCATTCTAATGGTTCTGAAAATTAAGCCGATTTGAGACGGCAAGCTCTACCCCTTAACCTCGTAAGTTTTCCGTGTCCGCATGATGGACGTGGAATGGACGCACAATGTCCGGCAGTGTCCTCGGTCAGTCCACGATCACGGCCAGTCCATGAACAGTCTGTGTCTAGTCCAGAGCCACGGCCACGACCACGGACAGTCCATGACCAATTGGCTACGTTCACGGCGACCGGGAAATGCTGATGCAGCGGACACTTTGGAAACCTGTTTTGCGGATAGACACCATCCCCTTACGTCAGTAGCGGCGGTGCAGGTGCGACGGCCAAGCAGCGTTGAAATGCGTTGAAGGGTGTTGACGAGTTCAACGGCATTCAACACCCCGGATCAACACAACTCAACACCGTTCAACGTCAGCCATTGCCGCAAAAAACGGCGGCCTCACAAATGGTTGATCTTCGGCCTTGTTCAGGCTATTTCGGGATTTTTCAGCCATGACACTTACCCCGCCTCTGACGGTGAATCTGGCTGCCGGGAAAAAGTCTGTGGCGTGCGTCAAACGCCGCCGGTGAAAACGCCGCAAGGTTGCGCTGGTGAAGTGACGCACCGACGACCAAATGAAACCTGATTTGATGCTGGACGCCTTACCTCTAACGTTGTTAGTTGATTTTGCGTTCGAGGATTATCCGAAAGCTGGCCGAGACCCGGACGAAATCCGTTCGAGACTTGGATGATTTTTGTCCGGGATTTGGCGCATCGGCTGGACGGAGAACGGGCGGCTTTGGCAAAACAAGCCTTACCCCTTAACTGGAGTAATGGTTCTGTGCTTCGCGTGAAGTTGCGTCAGGTGCTTCGCTGGTTTGCCAACGCCGGTGCTTCGGATGTTGCCTCGTTTGGTGACAACATCATTGCACACAGCAGATGCGCGCGTGTGAACCGGCCAATTTTCCGTCAGACATCTTCCCTTAACACAGCTTGAGGTGGTGAGCGCCGCCGCAAATGTTGCGCAAAATTAGCGCAAAATGTGGCGGCGGATTTGCCACCGCTGGCAGGCTTTAAGGGAGGGACGCCCTACTCCTAACGGGGTTGGAGGATTTTTCCACCGCAGTTGGCAACGCCGGTGACACATTTGGTGGCAACGCACCGGCAACGCAGATGGCAACACCACGGCAACGCGGACGGCAACGGTGTTCAACGCGGTTCCACGCCCGCCGCCCGGCGAATCTTTTCCTGCCGCAGGCGGTCACGCTCGGCGCGTTCCCGGAGTTCGGCCAGCGTCCAAGTCCGGCGTTTGCGAATCTCATGGAGGCGGGACTTGTCTTGCACGCTGACGACCAAAACCCCACGCGCGATCAAAGTGAGCAGGCGCCGCCAAGACGGTTGCCGTTGTAAAAGCATTCGCAATCTGCGGCCACATGCTCTAGGGCGTGCCAATAGGCGTCATCCATCTCGGTTGACTTGCGCTTGAGTGCCATAAACCTAGCTAGGTTGTTTGAGATGTTAATAAGAGACAAGGAAGGGGGCAAGGCACACCGGGCTGCGCCCGGCGCGCCCGCCCCCGACCCGATGCTTTTAGGGTGGCGGATTTGAAATGTCCACGCCGGAGCGAACCTTTGATGCTGCCGCTGGCTGGCCTTGGTTGCCGTCCTGCTTTTTAGTCGCTCTGGCTGCCGCGACGGGCAGCAGCTAAAAATCAGGCGTCCCCGTTGGCGTGCTGGCGGACGAACGGTTCGAGGATGTCCAAAATCTTTTCCTGCTGGCGGCGGGGCATCTTGGAGACGGCTTCAAATAGCTGGCGGGAGCGACCGCCGGGCGAAACGACGCGCTTGGGGCGCGACTCGCCCAGCAGTTCCTCGACGGTGACGCCGAGCGCCTTGGCCATCGGCACCAGCACATTGGAACGCGGCAGGTTGCCGCTTTGTTCCCAATAACGGATGTTGGAATGTTCTTCGCCGATCTGCTTGGCCAAGTCCCGCAGGCTCAATCCGGCGGCTTCACGCAGTTGTCGCAATCGAGAATCGTTCGCCATGTCGTCAGCGTAGGCGATTGAAGAAAAAAGTTCTTGCATGTGTGCAGCATACTACCCACTATCGGGCAATGCAATTTATCTTGACGCCTTTTTCCAGAATGGAGGTTGCTTATGCCCTGGCGCATTCCTGAAGGCGACTTGGAACAGGTCAAACGCCAGACCGACTTGCGGGCGCTGGTGCAGAGCCGTGGCATCGAGCTGAAGAAACACGGCACGAAGGACTTCATCGGGCGGTGTCCGTTCCACGACGACAAGAATAATCCCAACTTCATCGTGTCACCGCAGAAGGGGCTGTGGCATTGCATGGCGTGCGGGAAGGCGGGCAATGCGATCCAGTTCGTGCAGCAGCACGACGGCGTTTCGTTCCGGCACGCCTTTGATTTATTGAAACAGGGCAGCCCGGCGGTGTTCAGCGCGCAGCCGATGCAAAAGCAATCCACCGTGCCGAAGCTGCCGTGTCCGCTCGATGCCGAGGCCGACGACGCGACGCTGTTCCGGCAAGTCGTGGGCTACTATCACGAGCGGTTAAAACAAACGCCCACGGCACGCGCGTATCTGGCGAGCCGTGGACTCGACGACGACCGGCTCATTGAACATTTTCAAATCGGATTTGCCGACCGCTCGCTGGGGTTGCGGTTGCCGGAGAAAAATCGCGTGGAGGGCGAGCGGTTGCGTTCACGGCTGACGCAGCTTGGGTTGTGGCGTGAGAGCGGCCACGAACATTTTAACGGCTGCATCGTCGTGCCGTTGCTTGACGAGCACGGCCACGCCGTCAGTTTTTACGGACGGCGGGCGCAGAAGGGCGAGATGAAGCACCTGTATCCGCCCGGCGCGCATCGCGGGCTTTTTAACCGGCAGTGTTTGAACCAGCCGGAAATTATTTTGTGTGAAGCCGTCCTCGATGCGCTGACGTTTTGGGCGAACGGGTTTAAGAACGTGACGTGCCTGTTTGGCACGGAAGGCTTCACGGATGAATTATGGGACGAACTGCGGAAGGTGCAGCGCGTGCGTATCGCCTATGACGCGGACGACGCCGGCGAGCGGGCGGCGCAGCGGGACACGGAGCGTTTTCAAAAGCACGGCATTGAAGTTTTTCGGGTGAAGTTCCCGCACGGCATGGACGCCAACGAGTATGCGTGCAAAGTGAAACCCGCCGACAAATCGCTGGCGTTGCTGATGAACGCGGCGCAATGGACAGGCACACGGCCACCAGCACCGCCAGCGCCACGGAAGCACGTCGCAATGGTCGTTGATGAAATCACCGGTGAGCCGTTGCCCATCGTGGATAAAGAGTCGCTGGAAACCGGCGTGGGTTGGGTGCCGGAGCCGTTTGTTCCCGCCCCTTACGCGGAGGTGCAGGCGCAGTCTTCTTTATTAGCTGCTTCTGTTAGCAGCCCGGAACCGGCGACTAAAAAAGAAAAAGCGGTCGGGCTGGAACAACGCGGGGACGCTTGGTTCATGGACATTGAAGGCCGCGAGTATCGCGTGGCCGGTTTGGAAAAAACCGTCGGGACGGACGCGCTGAAAATCGCGTTGCGTTTGCGTCACGGCGAACGCTTTCATCTGGATCAGGTGGACTTGTGCCGGGACATGGAACGCCGCCGGTTCGTGGAGCGCGCCGCCGAGGAAACCGGACTCACGGCTGATCTGTTGAAACGCGATTTGGGAAAACTTTTGCTCGCGGTGGAACAGGCGCAGGCGGAATTATCAAAGCCGCAGGAGCAGACCGGCCACGTCGTCACGCTGACGCCGGAGGAACGCGAGGCGGCGTTGACCTGGTTGCGCGAGCCGAACCTGATTGGCCGTTTGCGGGCGGCGTTCCACCAGGCGGGCATCATCGGTGAGGAAACCAACACGCTCGTTGCGTATCTGGCGGGCGTGTCGCGCAAGTTGGAGCGGCCGCTGGCGATCATCATCCAGAGCGCGAGCGCAGCGGGCAAGACCACGCTCATGGACGCGGTGTTAAGTTTTTTCCCCGAAGAGGAGCGCGTCAAATACTCGGCGATGACCGGCCAATCGCTCTACTATCTGGGCGAGACGAGCCTGAAAAATAAAATCCTCGCGGTGGTGGAGGAGGCCGGAGCCGAGAAAGCGAGTTACGCTTTGAAGCTGCTGCAATCGGAAGGCGAGCTAACGATAGCCAGCACCGGCAAAGACCCGGCCACCGGCAAAATGGTGACGCAGGAATATCACGTCGAAGGCCCGGTGATGATTTTTTTGACGACGACGGCGATTGATCTCGATGAGGAGTTGCAAAATCGTTGCCTGACGCTGGCGGTGGACGAGAGCGCCGAGCAGACCGGGCGCATCCACCGGCTGCAACGGGAACGGCGCACGCTGGCGGGACTCATCGCCAAGGCGGAACGGCAGGACGTTCTGAAAAAACTCCGCAACGCGCAGCGGTTGTTGTCGTTGGTGGACGTGCTCAATCCGTTTGCGCCGAGCCTGACGTTCGCCACGGCGCGCACGCGGAACCGGCGCGACCATGAAAAGTATCTGACGCTCATTGACGCCATCGCGTTGCTTCACCAGCACCAGCGGGAAACGCGAACACTTCCAAACGGGCAACGCTTCATTGAAGTCACGCTCGATGACATCGCCTTGGCGAACGAGCTTGCGCCGGAAATTTTGGGACGTTCGCTCGACGAGTTGCCGCCGCAGACGCGCCGCCTGTTGGATTACATCCGCAAACTGGTTAAAAAGAAATCAGGCGATGGTGGCCGTGCGCAAGCACCTTCCACTTTTAGCCGCAAGGAACTCCGGGAAATATGCGGCTGGAGTCTGACGCAAGTGCGCGTGCATCTGGAGCGATTGGTGGAACTGGAATGTCTGGCCATCCGGCATGGACGTTTGGGCAGCCAGTTTGTTTATGAAATGCTCCTTGATGCTGACACGGAGGAGGCCGTCGCCCTCATCGGTTTGATTGATACCGCGAAGTTACGCCACGACTACAAAACCAACCTGACGGGTTTTATACCGGGGGTGGCGGGGCAAAACGGCCACCTGACGGGAGGTGACGAAATGCCCCCGCCACCAAAAAACGGCACGCCTGCTTCATCAAAATCACAACCTGACGGCCTGACGCAAACGCACATCAGGACACGCGCCGTCCAACTGGCGTCGTAATCATGGCCGCACCCAAAGGCATCAAGGCGGTGGAATGGCTCGCCCGCCGCACGAAAACGCAACGCGGCGGCAACGACCGGCGACCGGACAACTTCGACCGCAGCGCGCCCGACGCGCTCGCCCTGTGGCGTGACGGCTACCTTGAATCGCTCGCGTCCCGAAACTACGCCGAAGGCACGCTGGAAGGCCGGGGCGATGCCCTGAAAGTTTTTTTGGCGTGGGCGGCGGAGCGCGACCTGACACGCGCCGGGCAGATCACGCGCCCGATTTTGGAAAGTTACCAGCGCTGGCTCTGGCGTTGCACCAAGGCCAACGGGCAACGGCTGGGCTGGAGCACGCAGCGCAACCGCTTGAGCATCCTCAAGGATTTTTGCCGCTGGCTCACCCGACAAAATATCATCCTGCACAATCCGGCCAGCGAACTGGAACTGCCCCGGATGGAAAAGCGGCTGCCCAAGGAAGTGTTCTCCCTGACGGAAATCGAAAAACTGCTGGCCGTGCCGAACGTGGCCGATGCCCTCGGCATCCGCGACCGGGCGATGCTGGAACTTTTTTACTCGACGGGCATCCGGCGCACCGAGCTTTGCCGCTTGGAACTGGCCGACCTGAACACTGAACGGCGCACGCTCCATGTGCGTTTGGGCAAGGGCAAAAAAGATCGCGTCGTGCCCGTCGGCGCACGCGCCGTTTACTGGCTCGAACACTACTTGCAGGCCGTGCGTCCGCGTCTGTCCCTGGACACGCGCACGCAGGCGTTGTTCCTGACCGGCTACGGCGGCGCGTTCAATCCCGATGTCGTGTCGCGCATGGTGGCCGCGTGGATCAAACAGGTGACGGGGCGCGTGGCCTCGTGCCATCTGCTGCGGCACACCTGCGCGACGCACATGCTGGAAAACGGGGCGGACATCCGGTTCATCCAGCAGTTGCTCGGCCATGAAAAACTCGACACCACGGCAATTTACACCGAGGTCAGCATCAAACAGCTTCAGGAAGTTCACGCCCGCTGCCATCCGTCCGCGAGGCTGCAAAATGAGGCTTCCATCGCCGACGCAGAAAAGCTAATCTGACGGCATGGTTGCCGACCGTCAAAGTCGCGTCACTTTTTTAGCTGCTGATCTTCTGTCAGCGGCGCAGCCATCGCCGACTTCATCCCCAAAAACTCGCGTCGGGGGTTTTCGCCGCCGCCCATCGGGTCGCCTTTCGCGGCGAGCCCGCAGTCGTTCAATGTTCACGCCGGGTTCGCGGACGTGCGCTTACAAAACCGCATCGGGTCTGGGTAAATGGCTAAATAAAGACCCAATGGATGAAGAAGGCGGATTGAACCTTTATGCCTTTGTCGGAAACAACCCATTAAATCTCATTGATACAGACGGTAAAGCTCCAGCACCGAGCGCACCACCGACTACTGCTTTGCCACAGCGCGCCACTCGAACTGTAACGTCAACCACTATTAAGTCTTTGCTTTGCTGCCTGACGATCGTTGACGTTGAATTCGAGATTCATATTACCGATACAACAGGAGCCCCGCTTGTGGGAGCATATACCACCGAAGCGGTTTCGATCCTGGCACAAGAAAATGTGTTTTCTCAACATTTAGTTACGGGTGCAGCCCCAACTCATCCCGGAGGTATACTTTACGATACATGCCAAGTTACTTTTTGGACCTGTTCTAAGCCCGATTTCGTCGATATTAAGCAGGACCTAATTATTGGGACACGTAGAGCGACTTTTTATACAGATGTGAATCCCAGCGGTCTGGGTTTGGCAACTTTGACTGCAACATTCTATTAAATATTATGAGAATGATTTTTCAAAGACGCTTAGCATGGACATTGTTATTGACGGTTGCATTCATTTGCATTTTGTCACACTTATTTCAAACCAATTGGACTCTTAATGCACGGCTCAATTTGCTTTTAGACGGTTATGCATTCTCTCATTTGGAACCGGTGGACAAAATTAAAGAGTTTCCAACCCCTGCGCCAATTGAGTTTAGCACCTTCCTTGTCTACGACGGTAAAAAATATGTTGGGTATCTGAATAATTCAGGAGACTTTAAGCCAATATCAGGAAACAATCCAGAAAAGATAGGGTCAATAAGCCAGCAAAAAATAATCAAGCTTGAGGTATTGTTTTATTCACAGTGGATATGTCTATTTTTTTCCTTCATGATTGGTCTCTGGATGTTTTGGCCTGTTTGGAAGGATGGTCTTAATTCAAAGGCGCAACATATTCATTAGCCTCGTAGCTGGGGCAACATCCATCAGTCACCGCAAGCCTTACCCCTCAACCGGGTAAGGTTTTTTTGTCCGCCGGAAGGCCGGTGGAAATGCCAGCGGCTGTCCGGCGGATGACCGCTGCAACGTCCGGGAAACTTCTCGTCAATGTCCGGTCAGTGAACCGGCAACGTCCCGGCAGCATCCCGGCAACAGCAAGTCCGCGAGCAGTCCGTGTCTAGTTGTTACCGATTTAATTGGCGTCATATTTTTTGCCGAACTGGCATCATAGCGATTTGAGGCGATTTGCCGAGCTGGCGTCCACATTTGCGGCCAAATTACCGCGTTGCGATCATAGCGTTGTGACGCGGCTGGTGTTTTTTCATTTTTCAACTGTGCGCCGGGATTTTGCCGAACTGGCATCATAAGAGGTGGATTTTTCACTTTCCACCGGCTTCGACCGAACTGGCGTCATAACCTTGTGACGCCAGCAGTCGTTTTATGTGCTGGTGATCTGTATGCGTCAACCGAACCACCTCTTGACAGAGCAATGAGCGGGGTTTCGTAAGTGTGAGAGGTATTCTGCTACGACGGTTATGATGCCCGCATTGGCACAGAGTTGCGCGCCTTGGCCCAGGCGGCGGGAGTCAGCGATTTGATTTCGGAAGTTTTGGCCTTGGGCAACCGCTCAAAAACATCTTGCAGATATTCGAGTGTGTTGATGCCCGCACGACGACAGCTCCCCAGCACTGAATAGATTATGGCACTGCGCTGGCCGGCCTCCGGATGTCCGATGAACAAAAAATTCTTTCGCCCTATAGCAGTTGGCCGAATGGCGTTCTCAACGTTGTTGTTATCGATCAGCAGATGTCCATCGTCCACGTAACGGGTCAACGGTTCCCAGCGGCCCAACGCATAGTCTATGGCCTGGCCCAACAAGCTTTGCGGCAGGACACGTCGCCGGACCAATTCCATCGCCCGATGTAACCGTGTCAGCACTGGCCGGCTTTGCCAGGCGCGCACCGCGGCGCGCAGTTGCGGCCCGGCCTTTTGTTGGCGCAGTTGTTTTTCCACACCGTAAAGTGATCCGATCTGGCCCACGATCCACGCGGCCAAACGCCCTTCAGGCAAGGCTTCATGGAACGCCCGGCGCACGTGCGCCATGCAACCGACCAAAATTAACTCGCCGTTGCGTTCGCGTGCCAGAGATGCATAGACCCCATAGCCATCAGTCTGGAGTTTGCCTTTAAAATCTTTGAGGAACTGTCGCGGCCCTTCGCGAGAACGGCTGATGTTCCACTCAAAAATGACATCTCCCTGCGGGTGACTGTAAGTCCAGAGCCAGCCTGGTTGGCTTTTGCCTTTGATGTCCGGGTCCAGATAGCGGATCGGGGTCTCGTCCACTTGCAAATAGTTTTGCGCCAGCAATCCCGCCTTCATCTCCCGGTAAATGGGACTCAACCAGTCGGCCCCGGCGGCCACCCAGCCGCACAAGGTTTGACGCGACAACTCCACGCCGTGGCGCTGGCGGTAAATCTGTGCCTGCCGGTAGAGCGGCAGATGATCTTCATACTTGCTGAGGATGACTTGCGTGAGCAGGCCGGCCCCGGGCAGTCCCTTCTCGATCAATCGCGCGGGCAGCGGCGCGATCACAATTCGTTCGGCATTGGCATACTTGGGCCGGATGTAAAGGCGCTTGATAAATTTCGCCGGCTTCCAATCCAACTCTTCGGTGACTTCCTCGCCCAGTTTGCGCCAGCCGGTGGGTTGCTGTTTGACTTCCTCCGGTTCCAACACCACGCGCTCGGTCTCCAGATGCGCCGGCAACCGCGGCCGTTCGCTCCGAATGACGCGTTGGGCGCGGGCGGGAACTTTCTTCTCTGCTATCGGCGCGGCCGCAGTCACTGACGCCAATCCAGCCAGCAATAGTTCCAACTGTTTTGGATCGAGGCTTTCATTCTTGCTGCCGCCAAAGTAGCGTTGGATGAAATACGCCAGCTTCTGCCGCAGCAATCGGATCTCTACTTCCTTTTGTTGAAGCTGTTGTTGATACTCTCCCTTGAGGGTTCCCACCGTGGCTTGCAACGTGGACACCAACTCACGCAGCGCATTGAGTTCGTTGGAAAGGGTGGCGTCCATCTAAGGTTGCGCTATCAGACGCACGCGCCGCAAAAAGGTTTACACGAAATGAAGTTTTTTGGGTGGCCCTCCGCAAGGAGTTTACTCGCGCTCATACCACGGACGCAACTTGGCACCGCGCAGGTCCACGCCATCGGTCAGCATCGCCAGCGCCTGTGGCGTCAGTTTGAGCTTGGTCGTTTCGGGCGAAAGATTTTGTGGCCAGGCGAAGGTTCCGACCTCAAGTCGTTTTGTCAGCAGCCAAATTCCAGTGCCGTCAAAACAAAGGATTTTTATTCTCGTGTGCCGCCGGTTGCTAAAGACAAACAACGCGCCGCTCTTCAAGTCTTCCCCCAAGCGATCGGTCACCAGCGCGCTCAGACCATTGAAGCCTCGGCGCATGTCGCAGGCCTCTACGGCCACGAATACCTTTAAGCTGCCGGAAAAACTCAGCATGGTTTTTCCAGGGCGCGTAACAGCGTGGCCACCAATGGCACCTGCTTGGCATCGTTGAGTTCCAATCGCACCCCACCGGGCAACGACAAGCGCACCACCGTCGCATCGGCTTGGCCGGACGTCTGGGCCGTCGTCACCACCGCCTCCAACCAGCGCACCGGATCCGCCGTGGGCGTGGCGGCGGTGCGTCCAGATTGTTGCCGCCGCTTTTGCGCCCAGGTCGCGAAGGTCTGATATTTGATGCCCGCCAACGCCGCAAACTTTTTCCCACTCAGCCCGCTGCGCTCAAACTCATCGAGTATCTGTTCCCGACGCGCCGCCGGCACTTTCACCCGCCCCAAGCCATCTTGCTTCAAAACGACCACCTCATTTGCCTTAGTCGTATCTTTCGTATTCGTCATACCAGAAGCCTACGACGCTTCTGATCCTTCTGTATAGGGGCACTTGGGCTGACGCTTACGGTGATCTGGCACATGGCCTCGTGGAAGGAATGGCCGAGGACTTGGACGTGGAAGTCAATGGCGTTGCCGGCGAGGTTGCGTTCGGGTCAGCGCCAGTAACCGTCTTTGACGATGAGGCCGGGATAGGCGGGCAAAATAAAATTGCCCGCCTCGCGGGCGACGAGCTGGAGTCCGTGTTGCTGCAACAACGGCGCCAGCGGTGCGAGCCGGGCGGCGCGGATTTGTTCGCGCGACCACCGGGGGCCTTGCGCACGACTATGAGGCGATGGGCTGGTCACAGTCTTTTCTCCAATGCGGTTGAATGAGGACGCGGTTGACCTGCTTGAGATCCACGATGCGGGTCTGGTCACGGACGGTTTCGATGAGCGCGCCCAGACATAGGTTGCGGGTGCGGCGCAGCAGCCCTTCGCCGGAACGGACGATCAGGGCCAGCGCTTCGGGCGTGAAGGCATTGTGGCCGAGTCCGGCACGATCCAGTTGATCCAGGATAAACTGCTCCACCGTTTCGGGAGCCAGCCGCGAGAGCAGTGCCGAGTAAGTGACGCGGGAGCGGATTTCCTCGTTGATGGACAATGAGAGCGATTGCAACAGTGGCGGCTGGCCGATGAGCACCAAGTTATGCGAACGTGGGAAGTCCTCGCACAGCAGGCGGAGTTTGCGCAGACAGTCCGGGGGCATGAGGTGGGCGTCGTCAATGATGGGCACGAGCATTTTGCCGGCGCGATGGACACTGAAGGCTTGCTGCACCAGCAGGCGTTCACAGTGATGGTCGCGACCCTCGAACTCGATTTGGAACGCTTCGCAGAGGATGCGCAGCGTGTTGTGATATGTGTGTAGCGTGCGGTTGACCACGGGAGTGATCATGCGTTTTGGGTCGTGCGTCAGGAGTGTTTGTTTCAAAACGCTTTTGCCGGTGCCGGGTTCGCCGAGCACCAGCAGTTGCTCGGCCATGCGAAACTCGACACGACCGCGATTTACACGGAAGTCAGCATCAAACAGCTTCAGGAGGTTCACGCCCGCTTCCATTCGTCCGCCAGGCCGCAAAATACGCTTCCCACGGTTCCGGCAAAGGCGTAATCTTGGTGCATGGTTGCAGGCATTCAAAGTCGCTTTCCTGCTTTAGCTGCTGACCGGGCGTCAGCGGACGCCGACTGGCTGACCTCCGCCCTCAAAACTCGCGTCGGGGTTTTTCGCCGCCGCCCATCGGGTCGGTGTAACTGGCCAGGAACAATCCGTTCCGATTCTCGACCAAATACGCTGACGACGAATCCGATCTGCTTTGCTACGGCTACCGCTATTACAAGCCGTCATTGCGCTGGCAAGTTTCAGTCTCGCATACACACTCGTCCCGACATGGAGATGCAATCAGCCCGAATCCGCTTCAACCAGCCCCGCGAAACCCGTTTCAAACACCATGAAAACTGCAAAATCAATCATCGTTGTTCTGTTTGTGCTGCTGACGGCACAAATCGCTTCTGCTTACTACTGCCCGTCAACGGGGCGCTGGCTGTCGCGTGATCCGATTGGCGAACCGGGGTTTGAAAATCTGCGCGCTGCAAGCGTGACGCCGAAGGTTGGAAAAGTCGTAAGTTCTGTCTCTTTGCGGTCAAGTCGTTGGATCAACCGTGATTCGGTCGAAACACAAAAGGAACCTAATCGCTATGTTTTTGTAAAAAACAACCCAGAATTAAATGTAGATTTACTTGGATTAAATAGTGAGCCAGATGTCTCATGGGCTCCGGCTCCTTGTCCGAACGGGCAAAGCACAATTTATATCCAAGTCCTCTATGGTGGGATTGGGCCTTATAGTGGCCCGCGAGTGGACGATGGCAACGCTGGCTATGGCACCTCTGGTGGGAGTAAAGGTTGTCCAGATTATAAAGGTATTGCAGCAAATGCGCCAGGCGTTTTTCAGGATACTCCAAGTGGGCTAACTGGTCCGGTGGAATTTAATGTCTGCCGTGTTTGCACTAAACCTTGTTGTGCTGGTATCAAAAATATTAATGGTATTAACGGTCCCAATGGTAGTTACCCGATTAGTGGTTATTCAATTGTAAGCGTTGGCCCTTGCGTCCATTGGAAGAAGGGCGACACGGGCGATCTGAGCCACGCGAACACCTTTCAAACTTTTCCTGGGGCAACTCAAGCTTGGCAAGATGCGATGCAAAGAGAATATCCCAAAGCTGCAAGCGGCGGATGCACTCCAAGTTGCGGAAACTGAATGAAACCTAAATGTCACAATTTCAGATTAAAACACGCTTTGATGATGTTCACAGCGATTACTCTCGTCACGGGATGTTCGCCATCGGAAGTCAAGACGGGAGCACGAATCACAAGTTATTCTAACTTGTATGAAATTGGCCTAGCTATAAGACAATTCAAAGATGAAAATGGCGCATTACCGATGCACCTATCGGATATCGTTCCGAGAAACATACCATTAAATAAAATTGGAATATTTTATGTGACGAACAAGTTTGCCTATCAACAAGTATTGCCTTCAGATTGGAGTGTCAATCCAAGACGGATTGACGTTTATTCATCTTACAATTACGTCGGAACAAGCAATATAAATGGTATTATAGCATTTGAAAAATCCAACCTCTGGAGACCATCAACGGTAAATGCTGATAAAGTCGCTGTGCTTTTTTCTGATTTTCATGTCGAATATGTTTCGATTGCAAAAATGCAAACATATATTAGTCCCAAACAATGATATAGAAGCGAGTCTGCCTCTCGCCGACAAATTGTGAATCGCCGCCAAACATTGAATGGACAAAAGAACAAAACCGAAAAGGTGGCGAGGAAAGTGTTTCTTCGACGCAAGCTCGCAATCCGCACTTTCATCGTTCTCTTGATAGGAATTTCATCTTCACTGACTTGGATTCAGTTTCATCAAAAGCAGCCAATGCCAAACGCGACTGCCGCGGTTGAACCACCAGCATTTAAGCAGCCGGGAACGCTCAATGGACTTTTGGCCTTGTCGCCCGCCAAACTTGAACACTGCGACATTGCCCGGATGAATCTGCTCTGCGCCGAAGCATTGCCTGGCGCGGAAAATCTGAACGTGGAAGAATGCCAGGCCACGCTCGACCAGTGGGCGCAGCATATCAAAGCGGAGACCGATCGGAATCATCACCATTTCAAGGAAGACCCGGCCACCTACTCCGACTCCGAAGCCTTCTACAAGATGCTGATGATGGCCGTGGTGCTGTATGAGGATTATGGCGTCCGCTACAATCCCAAGCTGATCACGTCGCCGGAAGCGACCGCAGCCGACGACCATTTCTTCGCCGATTCGCGCGACATTTTAATTCACGGACTGGTCGGGCCGCAACATCTGGGGACGTGCAGTTCGATGCCGATTCTCTACATCGCCTTGGGTCGGCGGCTGAATTATCCGTTGAAGCTGGTAAAAGCCAAAGGCCATCTTTTCATGCGCTGGGACAGCCCAACCGAAAAGTTCGACATGGATGCGACGGGCAAGGGCTTGGACATGGAGATTGACGAGTTTTACAAAAAATGGCCGTTTCCATTGAGCGAAGCGGACATCCAAGCGGAAGATTATCTCAAATCGCTTTCGGCCAAAGAGGAGTTGTCCGTTTTCCTGTCCATTCGTGGACAATGTCAGACGGACAACGGACAACTCGGTGACGCGCTGGCGAGTTTCAGTCTGGCCTACAAACTCGTTCCTTCGTGGAAAGGCAACCAAGTGATGTTTGCTCAAGCTCGACAAAGATTGGCTCGTCCGGTTATGCTGGCTCAACAGCAACAGACGATGAATTTGAACATTCCAACAGATCCGAACCCAATGCAACAAAGCCCGCGAAATTCATTTCAGACGCCATGAAGACTGTAAAATCACTCATCGTTCTTTTGTTTATGCTGTTGATGGCACAAATCGCTTCTGCCTACTACTGCCCTTCGACAGGGCGATGGTTGGCGCGGGATCCGATTAGTGAACCGGGTTTTCAAACCACGCAAATGGCAGCACGAATGCCTGCTAGCACATCAAGCAGATGGCTAAATAGGGATCCTTTAAGTGAACCGGGATTTGAAGCAGCGAGCGGCTCCAAATCTAACCAGAATACTGGAGCAAACGCATATCTTTTTGTGGGTAATTCCCCAGAAACAATTGTTGACCCATATGGGCTTTCGGTCTGGTCAACCATCAAGGGATATTGCTGCAAAAAAGCTATTGATAAGGGGAAAGACTATATATCTGATAAACTGAAGGAATGGCTTACAAATCAGTTGGGGGGCGAATCGGTCGACGATGCAAAAAAGGACTGTGATTATGTGAAGTGTCACGATTCCAGTGACTTGCCTGGCAAGTGGACTGGTGCTTGCATAACCTGTGCTATATACAAATGCGCAGTCGGCGCGGCAACTGTAGAGGCGGCTCAGCAGTGTTTGAAAACCAAATTGATCGATTGCAATTCAGGTGATGCGCCATGAGGGCTTCAATACCTACGTGGATATCTTTTCTCGCGGGCGTGATGCTTGCGTCAATGTGTTTTATTCTTTGGAATGCACAAGCTGACGCGAAATCCGGAGATAAATGTGACCGGTTGATAGATCTCGCAATCGGAAAGGCTGATGTCGACAGCGTTCCCATGTTGGAGAGGGCGCTGCTGTTAGGCTCCACCAATCAGTTCGAGCAGGAACAAATGCTTATTAGCGAACACGCATGGTGGCAACTCGAGGAGGCCTGGGTCATAAATAGAAAATACGACGGTGCGCTTGAAATCTATCTCACACCTATTCTCTTGCATGTTTACCCGCAGCTGAAGCAACAGGTTGATCTGAGCAAATTCTCGCGGTGGCCAAAACCTTTGCTGATAGAAATGACCAATTTCATGGTAGAAGCCGACGCATTGTTGGAATTGCGCCGCGGGAATAACAAGCAATAAGAATTAAACTCGACACGCCAACCAAAAGCACCATTGGTGCCAATGAAAAGACGCTGTGATGACTCCTCGGCTACGACTAAGACGAGCGGATGTGAGCGGCTAAAAATGGGAATCGTTCCATAAAACTTATCCGCCTCTGACGATGAGCCCGGCTGCTTGGAAAAAATCGGCGGCATACGTCAAACGCTGCCGGTGAAGACGCCGTCAGGTTACGCTGGTGAAGTGACGCGCTGACGACCGTATGAAGCCTGATTGAATGCTGGACGCTGTTCTCCTTGTGAGTGCAATTTAATCACGGCTTGGCGATCCGGTTTCATATCGCTGGATTTGCTCCTGTAAATTGGCCGCCAAATCGCTGCCGGGTTGAACCAACCGCAACGCCAGCCGATCAACGGCAATCGCATTTGTGAACTGGTTATTCTCGGCATAAGTCGCCGCCAAGGTGCGGAGAATCAACGGATCGTTTCCTCTGGAAAGCTGGTTTGCGCGCTGTGCCAGTTTTAGCGCTTCTCTCCCGTTGCGAAGGTTGTTTTGAGGACAGGTTGCCAGCACCCAGGCCAGATTGTTCTGCGCCGGCACAAAGTCAGGTTGTGTCGCCAAAGCGTTGCTCAAGCAGCGGACAGCCTCCTCCAGTTGGCCGCTTTGGATGAGGGCCGATCCAAGGTTGTTTTCAGCCTCGGCATAATTCGGTTCGGCCGCCACCGCTTTTCTGAAATAACCGATGGCCGGTTGAATCTGCCCGGCATTTAGAAAGGCATTGCCAAGGTTGTTCAATGCCTTGGCGTGGTCGGGTTGAAACGTGAGCACTTTTTGCCATTGTTGAACGGCCTGTGCCAATTGCCCCTTCTGAAGATAAGCATTGCCCAGATTGTAACCGGCATCAGCCAGACTGGGTTGGAGCGCCAGGGCTTTTAGCAAATACGGCATGGCATCTTCCGCCCGTCCTTGTTTGAGAAATAAATCACCCAGATTATTGTAGGCCAAGGCGTATTCCGGTTGAATCGCCAACGCCTTTTTGAAACAAACCAGCGCTTCATCCCGATTTCCATTTTGCAACAGGGCGCTGCCGAGATTGTTCTCGGCCATGGCATCGTCCGGGTGGATTTTCACCGCTGCTTGCAAATGGTTTAAGGCTTCGGCCACCCGGTTGTTGTGGAGCAGCAGATACCCCAGATTGTTCTCCGCCAGCCAGCAGTCAGGATTCTGGGCAACGGTGACCCGCCATAATGTTTCGACATTGGCATACCTCTGGCATTGCTGCCAAGTCAACCCGCCCAGAATCAGCAACAAGGCAGCCCCTAAAACAGGCTCAACCAGCGGCCAGCTTTTCCACAATCGGTTCAAGGTGACAGCCATGCCGGCGGCAGCCAAGGTCAACGGACCGAGCATCGCAAGATATTGAAAATGGTCGCTGACAAACGAATACCGGAAATAATAAATGTTGAAAAAACCGAGCACCAACAAAAGCAGAGCCGCAAAATATACCATTGCCACAAATAGGGGCCGTGCCCAATCATGACGTTTCCACCATAACACAAACAGGCAAACTACCATTGCCAGCGTGGGCAGGTATGATGACACCTGTGACGTTTCAGTTTCCCAGCGCGGATACATGAAAATCAGCGGGTGTGGCCAGAACAATTTACCGAGATAAAACCAGAAATCCTTGCCCGCAATGAGGCTGCGTTCGAACCATGACAAATTCCATTCGCTGCCGGTGGTTCCCAGATGCCTTTCAACGTGCATCGTGATTAATCCCATGCCGGCGCCAAGGGCCAGAAATGGCAAAATCAGGAGCGCATCGCGCTTAGCAAGCCTGCCTCGTTGCCACCAAACCAACAGCAAAATAACGAATGGCAAAGGAATCGTAGTGGTCTTGCTCAAGAGTGCGCATAGATATAATCCCAGTGCCAGCCAGTAAAACTTCCAGTCTCCTAGCGGCCGGGTTGATTCGGCGGGTGATGCCGCCGGCTTGGGTTGCCAGGAGGTTCCAGTTGGCAACCAGAATTTGAATGCCGCCAACAGCGCGCTCAAATAAAACAAAGCGGAGAGGGTGTTTTTGCCTTCCGTGATCCATGCCACTGACTCGACACATACCGGATGCAGGGCAAAAATGGCCGCCGCCAGCCACGCTCCCGGCACGTTCAGTCTTCGCAGAATCAGCCAGAGCAAAACTGCGTTAAAAGCATGGAGCGATACGTTGACCAGATGATAGCCCAGTGGATTTAATCCCCATAAATGATATTCCAGCCAGAAGGTTGTGAATGTCAGCGGGTAGTATTGTGCGGTGACGCCCGGCACAAACCAGAGCAGGCGCAGGCCATTCAGGGAATGCAATGCCTGATTGTTCGTCACATAGGTATCGTCGTCCCAGATAAAACCGGCGTGCCAAACTGGTTGATAGGCCAGCAACGTTATGGCCAGAAGAAACAGGCCAAACAACCAGTTTTGTTGGCATGAGGATGGAAGGATATTTTGAAAGCTGTCAACCGCTGGGTGAGCAGGGTTGGTTTGACCCGCGCCCCGTCTCGACGGCTGGGTTTTCCGGCGCTTCATGGTGACAGAATATTAGCTTCATCCTTTGGCCAGTTCAAAGCCCGAATCACGAAACCTTTTTGCTCGAACTGGTCTGGCGAAGAGGGCAAAATACCGGCACGTAAACCGCGATGTCCATTCCCGTGACCAACGCACCAGAAAACGACTCGATCAGTGTCTTTTTTCCATGCTACAACGAGCAGGACAATATCCGCCGGGTTTATGAATCCGCTTCCAGGGTGCTTGGGATGATGGGCATGGAATATGAGCTGATTATCGTGGACGACGGCAGCACCGATCAGACACTGGAAATTGCGAAGGCAATCGCTAGCACTGACCCCCGGGTAAAGATTGTCCATCATGCAAAAAACCGAGGTTATGGGGCCGCTCTTCAATCTGGGTTCCGGGCAGCCACCAAGACATGGGTGTTTTACACTGACGGCGATGGCCAGTTTGATCTGGGTGAACTGCCGGCGTTGATCCCGTTGATGAAACAATACGACATTGTCAGTTGTTTCCGTCTGAACCGGCAGGATGGTATAGTCAGGGCATTCAACGCCTGGTGTTGGAATCGGCTGGTTTGTTTTCTGTTCCGGTTGAAATTCAAGGATATCAACTGTGCATTCAAACTCTATAAACGACGGATTTTTGACCGCATGGAGTTGCGCAGCAACGGCGCATTGATAAACACCGAAATTTTGGCTCTCGCGATCCGGCACGGCTTTGCCGTTACACAAGTTGGAGTCAGTCATCTACAACGGTTAAATGGCCGCCAAACCGGTGGCAATCCCCATGTGATTTTTCGCGCCTTCCGAGAATTGATCAGCCTTTACACGCACTGTAAAAGTTGAAATTCAAAACAGGGCAAATTGTAATTGAGACCGTCACTGAACCGCAGGCGGAAAACTGCCGATCCATCGGCATCAGGAATGCCGCATATGACGAGCGCGCTTTGTTAAGGACGGAACCGGCGCGGTCATGAGGGAAACAGGGACGAACGGCAACTGGTGACGGGAGCAAAAAATGTGCTTTGTTCACGGCCGAGGCAAATTGGCAACATGCGAAAAATGTGTCTGCAACCCTTATTCTGACTCAAAACGGAACAAAACAATCGGGCTTTTTTGCTGGATTTATTCATAATAAAGCTCATTTTTTAATTTGTTCCAGCAAAAATATCTGGGTTTAAATTTGCATGAGTCTCAATCAACATTCCGCAGCGGGTTCCAACGCCGGGTTTAATTATCAGTTTGAGCGTGCCTTGTATTGGTTGGCCAGCAGCCCGGCGGGCTCGATCATTGGGATTGAGACAGATGATGACGTTGCGGTTCGTGGCGCAAATAAGTCTCAACTTCTGGAACAGGATAAACATTCCATTCAAGCGGACGCAACGCCATTTGCTGACCGGTCTAAAGATTTATGGAACACTTTGGCAATTTGGATTGAAGCTTTGGATTCAAAAGAAGTGGCGGGTGATTCGGCCAGCTTCCTGATGGTCACCAACAAACTGCTGCCGGATTGCATCGCAAAGAAAATCGGCCATGCCGAAACCAAAACACAAATTGACGAGTGTATCGTAGCATTGGAAAAAGCCGGTCAAAATTCACCAGAGCACATTCGGCATCAAGTCGAGCGGGTTTTGCGTCCGGCATCAATTGAAACGCTACGAAGCGTCATCTCGAAGTGTGAATTGATTGATGCCTCGCAAGCAAGCACCGGGCAACAATTGCGCAAGGAAACGGTTGCTCAATTACAATTGCCGGAATCGTGTTTAACGGCTGCCGACTCCATTACCGATGAGCTTTTAGGCTGGCTGCACAAGACAGCATTGGCTGCATGGCAGATAAATCAGCCGGCATGGATTGAGCGGAACCATTTTGTTAATCAACTTCACGCGATCATCGGTCTGCGAAAACGTCAATTTACCCGCGAGCGAGCGGAACACCTTATTCCTGTAACCGACGAGAAGGTCGGTCGTGAAAAAGGAAGTCATTTTGTAAAGCAGCTTCATTTGGTCACTGACGATGATGGCATTGTGGACAATGCCATTCGCGAATTTATTCGATGCAACATTGAGAAAAGCCGGCTATCCGTGGAGGGAAATGTCACTGACGACGATTGGAACGCATTTGAAAGTGCATTGCTGTCTCGGTGGGATAAGATTCGCGCACGGGTAATCCGCATGAAAAAGAGCCATCCAGAACAGGACATTGGTTTTGAAATCTTTACCGACACCACGGAAGAACACCGGGAAAAACTTGCTGGCAGTGATACCGAGCAGGTTTACCTCACTTCGGGGACTTATCACCGGTTGGCTGACATGATTCGCGTCGGCTGGCATCCGCGTTTCAAGGAACTCATGCAGGAACTTATCAAAGAGTCATGATTGACGTCTTATTTGAACAGCGGGTAATCCAAAACACTGGGCTTGCAGCCGAAGCCATCTGGCAGGCGGTGCATGAAGCCTACGAATCCAGCGGTCGCACTGAAGGTGTGACATTGCCATTGGCATTTCTAGTCCTGCCGCTCACGTTTCATCAGCGTTCTGCTCAAATCCTGGCATCAAAAACTCAACCCGGCGCTCTTTACAAGGCGCTCGCTGAAGACCGCGAGATTACGGTTGGCCTTCAGATGCGGATGCAGGCCATGTCTGAACGAACATTTCAGGCGCTTTCCATAGGTTTTCATACCGGTCTGCTATTGCTTGATCCAGATCATCAACGCCATTTGATACCCGGCAGAAAATCCCCGCCCGTAGTTCATGCAACGGAAGAGGTGAAGACCATTTTAGGAGCTGCCAAAAGAGTTGGCCTCGCGTTTGCCGAGATGACGCTGGTGCAACTTTCAACCCAATTGAACATCCGATTCTAATGAAACTCGCGATTCTGAAAATAATTCTCTGGCCGAAAGACCAGAATCACAGCCCCCGCATCATACATTTTGCTCCCGGCAAAATTAACATCATCACCGGCGAGAGCGGCACCGGCAAATCCACCTTGACCTGGATCATTGATTATTGTCTGGGGAGTGAAAAATGCTCCATCCCCGTTGGGCTGATTCGCGAGGTAACCGGCTGGTTTGGCCTGCATCTGCAATTGGCCAACACCGAAATGATCATTGCCAGGCGAAATCCAGAGGGCCAGCAAACCACAACCGATATTTTTTGGTCAGAGGGATTGACGTTGGTTGTGCCGCCGACCGTTGAAAAAAACGCCCGGGTAGAAGATTTGAAAAACCGGTTCAACCAAATCTCGCATCTTCCCAACCTCGATTTTTCCACGGATGAGAATGTTGGATTCGGTGGGCGGGCAAGTTGCCGAGACATGGCGGCATTTAATTTCCAGCCGCAACACATTGTCGCTAATCCCTACACGTTTTTCTTCAAGGCGGATACCACGGAACACCGCGAGAAATTACGCATCGTTTTCCCGCTCGCGCTGGGTGCTGTTGATGCAACTGTGCTTGCAAAGCAGCGCGAGCTCAAAGATGCGGAACGCGAGTTTGACCGGCTTCGTCGTGAATTAGAAGCACGGCTTGGCGCAGCGCGCGCTTGGGAAGCAGAAGTAGAGAGTTTTTATATGCAGGCTCGGACGCTTGGCTTGCTTCCCGATTCATTGCCGCCCGAAGCCGGCTGGCCTTTGGACAAATACATTTTGGAATTGCAGAAAGTGCCTGAAACGGTCCGCAACATGGATCTTCCTGACATTAAAGAAGGCACGGGGGAAACCGCCGTCAAAGAGTTAACCGGTTTGGTCAATGAGGAGGACAGGTTAGGGCAAGAAATGGGTTCGATTCGTCGTCGTTTGGGCAAGCTGGATCAGTTGTCTTCGACTGTCGGCGAATATAACACGACCCTTACCAGCCAGGAGGACAGGTTGAAAGGCGTCGGTTGGTTTGAGGAAAAGCTGAACAATACACATGAATGCCCCGTGTGCGCCGCCGTTCACACCAAAGGCAACCCTCGTTTGGCAGAACTCAAAACATTGGCGCATGAATTAAAATCGTTAAGCGCCTCAGTTCATCAAGCACCCGCCAAGCTGGATCAAGAACTGGCCGTGTTGCGCCAGGAACTTCGTAACTTGGAAGGATCCATTTCCAAGGTGCGCCAGAAAAGAAAGTTTCTTGAAAATAGTTCCAATGCTCAGGCCGCTCAACGCCAACGCGTCCGTCAAATTTATCTATTTGTCGGTCGTGTGGAACAGGCCTTGGAAAATGTAAGCGCCAGCCGCAATGTCGATAAGCTTCGTGAACAAGTTAAGACATTTTCAGATAAAATTGGTGAATTAAAAAAGCATCTTGACCCGCTCAAGCAACGTGACCAGATCAATGCTGCTATTGACAAGGTGTCGGCGAAAATAGCGGACTACGCTCGGCTCTTGCAGCTTGAGCACGCGACGGAAAATGTCCGCCTGAATACTCGCGAGCTTACCCTCCAGTTCAAACCTCTTTCAGGGAGAACTGATTTCCTTTGGGAAGTCGGCAGCGGCCAAAATTGGGTCGGATACCATGTCGCCGGTTTGCTGGCTCTGCATGAACATTTTATCAGTCTGAATCAAAACCCAGTGCCTCGGTTCCTGGTAATTGATCAGCCAAGCCAAGTCTATTTTCCAGAGGCTTGGCCTACGATGGAAAAGGCCCCAGAAGAATTAAACAAAAAAGATGTCTCGCCGGATATTGATGGCGTGCGCCGGATTTTCAGCGCTCTTTCAAGTTTTTTCGATGCGGTAGATGGGCAATTCCAAATAATTGTTACCGAGCATGCTGGTTCCATCACATGGGATGGAATCCCCAATATTCATTTGGTTGGCAACTGGCGACAAGGGCAAGACGAGTTTCTCGTCCCCGCCGCTTGGCTAAAGGGCGAAGCAAACTAATGCGTATGGTTTGATATTTTCCATAGTAATTATTTAGCTCAAGGCTTCGCCGCGCGATTTAATTCTGCTGACAGATAAAAAAGAAGCAGCCCCGGTCGGCTTCCAGGTGACTCCACCGAGCCACCGCCAGTGTTCCGTCCCGGCCGAGCCGGGCAGCTCAAACCAACCAGCCACGACCAAATTTCCAGTCACTCCCTTTCGTTGTTGGGCCGGGGTTCACCTTGAACCCCGGCGGTCGCGGCGGCGGACGTTGCTGCTTTGGGTCAAGCTCTGGGCCCGGAGTGATGTCGCCAGACCCGATAAATCTGGGCTGCCCCGACGACGGCCAGAAAGCCGAACAAGTAGGGCCAAAGATAATAGAGTAGAACCATGGCCACCAAGGCGGCCACGCCATAAAAAAAGTAGTTTTCAGCATTGGGCATAATTTAAGAGAGGCCGGACATCGTTTATCGGTGCCCGGCCAGTGATTGTGGGTTGTGCGGCGCGAGACCAAGCCGCGTGATGGTTTAATTCCACACCGCCAGCTTGGCTTTATACCTCCACTGGGACGGTGGCAGCCGGGGACGAGCGATGGCGCCGGTCATTCCGGCACGCCTGCGCTTCGCGTTCGCAGTCCAGGTCGATCCGCCAGCCGGGCGCCCGGGCAAGATCGCGCAGCACCTCCACGCCCATGAACTCCAGGATCAGACCGGCCAGCCGGTGTTTGCTTTGCTGCAGGGTGGACCGGTCCAGTTTTAACGCCACTGCCACATCCGAG
>Ga0302266_10000655_pt1 | contig 34501 bp, 34 predicted proteins | sample III_Bog_E1_2_FD_194559 | JGI IMG/M metagenome (GOLD analysis project Ga0302266, IMG submission 194559) | Peat permafrost microbial communities from Stordalen Mire near Abisko, Sweden - III_Bog_E1_2 | ecosystem: Environmental > Terrestrial > Soil > Wetlands > Peat | place: Sweden: Abisko...
CTCGTGCTGGCCGTGGCGCACCAGCAGCTTCATGCCACGGCGGCGGGGAATATTCTTGGGAGATTCAAAAAATTGTTTCCGGGCAGAAAGTTTCCGAAGCCGGAAGATTTGGCGAAGGTGACGGACGAACAGCTTCGCGCGTGTGGGTTTTCCTTCAATAAAATCAAGGCTATCCGCGACATCACGGAAAAAACCTTGTCCGGCGTCGTGCCAAGTGCGCGGCAGATTGTGAAGTTGAGCGATGATGAAATTATTGCGCGGCTGACGAAAGTGCGCGGCGTCGGGCGTTGGACGGTGGAGATGCTTTTAATTTTTCAACTCGGTCGCGAGGATGTTTTGCCCGCCGATGATTTTGGCGTGCGCAGCGGTTTTCGCGTTGCCTACAAAAAACGCGAAATGCCGATGCCGAAAGAGTTGCTCGCGTTCGGCGAATCGTGGAAACCGCACCGCACGACGGCGGCGTGGTATCTCTGGCGCGCGGCGGACGCGGCGAAGGATGCGAAGAAAAAGAAGTGACGGCGCGTTTTAGTTCGGGTATAAAATTTTCTTTGGTTGGAAATTCCCCAAAATTGTCGAGACATGAAACATCTGCTGTCATTGGAAAAATTGCCGCTCGCGGATTTCGAAACAATTTTGCGCGACGCGAAAGTTTTCAAAAAGGAACGCGGCGCGCACAAAACGCAGCCGCTCAAAGGCCAGACGTGGGCGATGATGTTCTCGAAATCGTCAACGCGGACACGGGTTTCGTTTGAAGTTGGTATCCGCGAACTCGGCGGCAATGCGCTGTTTCTCAACGCGAATGACATCCAACTTGGTCGCGGCGAGCCGATTCAGGACACGGCGCGCGTCATCGGGCGCATGACGCACGGCGCGGTCATCCGCACGTTCGCACAGAGCGACTTGGAGACGTTCGCGGAATTTTCCAAAATCCCGACGATCAACGCGCTGACCGATGACGAGCATCCGTGTCAGGTGCTAACGGACATTTTTACATTTGAAGAAATGCACGGTTCTATCGCGGGCAAGGTTGTCACGTTCATCGGTGACGGCGCGTGCAATATGCCGCTGTCGTGGATTTTTGCGGCGGCGAAATTGGGTTTTGAACTTCGCATCGCCACGCCGAAAGAGTTTCAGCCAGCGGCCGAAATTTTGAAACGGGCGGGCGGAAAAATTGTGGTCACGGAAGATTTGAAAGCCGCCGCGTCCGGCGCGGATTTGCTTTACACCGACGTCTGGGTTTCGATGGGCAAGGAAGCGGAAACAGCGGAGCGCATTAAAATTTTTAACGGCTACCAGATCAACGCGCCGCTGGTGAAACTCGCCAAACCGGGCGCGCTGGTGATGCACTGCCTGCCGGCGTATCGCGGCAAGGAAATTGACGCGGAGACGTTTGAGGCGAATGCGGACACGATCTTCACGCAGGCGGAAAACCGGCTCCATGTGCAGAAATCTATTTTGAACTGGGCGGTTTCTTGATTTGCCACCGAGACGCAGAGGCGCAGAGAAAATTATTCCGACTCAAATTCCGACTCGTCATATTGCAGGCTGCGTCGGCTGGGGCCGGTCGCGTATTGGCGCAGATACTTAACGGCGACTTTTAAATCCTTCGGCCATTCGCTCTTGATGGTCACAGGTTCGTGAGTGACGGGATGCGACAAACTTAATTCCTCGGCGTGCAGCGCGGCGCGGGAAATAAGCGGGCGTTCTTCGCGGCCCGGTTTCAGGCGAAAATCCCGTTTCATCCGCGAGAGCCAGAGTTTTTTACCGCCGTATAGTTCATCGGCCACCACGGGAAAACCGGCGTGTTTCAAATGAACGCGGATTTGGTGCGTGCGGTCGGTCAGCGGCGCGGCGCGCAGCAGCGTCCAGTCGGAAAATTGTTCGAGCACTTCAAATTCCGTCTTCGATTTTTTGCCTTCGAGCGGATTGACGCACATCTGGCCGAGCTTGACCGGATGCGGCGCGAGCTTGGCATCCACTTCAAAAATTTTCGCTGGCGGACAGCCCCACGCGAGCGCGACATATTTTCGCAACGGCTTTTCCGCGCCAAAAAAATCCGCCAATGCGATGAGCGCCGGTTTATTTTTCGCGAGCAGAATGACGCCGCTGGTTTCAAAATCGAGCCGGTGGGCATTACTTAAATAAGTAAGATTGCGTTCGCGTGCCCACGGTTTGCCGACGGCAATGCCGTCCAGCAGCAGCTTCATCAGGCTCGGACGGTTTTCGTCGTGACGGTCGGGCGAAGTCAGCAACCCGGCGGGTTTGTCGAGCGCGAGCAGGTGTTCGTCTTCAAAGAGGACGGGGATTTCCCAGAACTCGCGCGTGGCGGGCGACGAAAGCTTGATGGCCGCGCTCACAGGCTATTGCGCCGCGCCGGCCGCCTGCTTCGAGAAGAACGGCGTGTCGCGCAGCTCGCGGTTGGCCTCGCCTTGCAGCCAGAGGTTGAACGCCTCACCCTGCCGCGCGCGGCGGACTTGCTCGGTGAACTGCGGCAGTTCCGAACTTTTTTTCGTCGTGTCAATTGGCAGCAACTGCTGAACGAATAGAACGAAGCCACCTTCGCCGGTCGGCACGAAGCTACTGGTGTGTCCCGGTGCGGTCGTGAAGGCGGCCTGCTTGATCTGGCCGATGCGCGCACCCGCGCCGAGATCGGGCAGGTCGGCGCTGCTCAAAGAAAACGGCGGTAGCACTTGCGGCGAAAGGCCGGCGCCCACGGCGGCCTGCGCGAAGGATTTACCGAGGGCCATCTGCACGGCCAGCGTGTAATAAAAATTTGTCCCGGCGCTGCGGGCGAGTTCCACGGCGGCTTCGTCCTGAAAATCCTGGGTCACGCGGCTGCGGATTTGTTCGAGCGACGGAATGGAGCTGGGCAACTGGTTCGCCAGCGCGATGACGTAAATCCCGTCCGCCGCCGGAATCGGCCCGGCAAACGGCTCGTCCGCGCTCAATTCAAACGCCGCCTTGGTGAACGCCGCCGGCGCGGTGAATTCTTCCGGGCCGACGCTGGACGAAAATGGCGCGGTGATGCCGAACGGCTGGTTTTTTTGTTTGGCGTAGGCGACGAGATTTTCGGCCTTGGCCGGTTCCTCGGCGAACACCGCCGTCGCAAAATCATTCGCCGCCTGACGCGCGTCCTGCAGGGCGCGGTTGCGATAGAGCACGGCGCGGATTTTGGCCTTGGCCTCGTCCGGCGACTTGGCGTCAGCAAACTCCGTCGCGCCGTATTGACGATAGGCGGAGTCCACATATTCTTCAAAGGTGTTGGTATTCTGCAGCTCCGTCTGGGCCGACGCGAGGTAGTTCGTGACGTTGAAGAAAACGTAGCTGACCTGCACGCGATCCGGCTCACGATAAACGGCCAGATTGTTCGTGTAAAACTGCGCGACGGCGTCCGGTGCGACCGCGACCTGCGCGAGATAATTCGACGCCGCAAAGAAGACCGCCTGCGCATCAATTTCCTGGTTTTCTCGGTCGTAAAGCTGGCCAGCTTCCTGCGGTGTGACCAGCGCACCGGACAGTCCGAGCATTTGGATCATCTGCTGCACCACCAGTTCACTGCGGAGAAAATTTTGCAGGTCGGACACGCTCAAACCTTCCGGCGCCAGATACTGCCCCACAAATTTTTCCATTGCGACCGGCTGGCCATTGCGGCTCAGGGAACGGAGAAAATCACTCGCAGCGGCGACCAGCGCATCCTCGCCCACCTGGATGCCCAACTGCTTGGCCTTCCGCCCCAGCAGGAGGCGAATATAAATTTCGCGCTGCTGTTCCTCGCGGCTGATGTCCGTAGTCTTGTTCGGCCACTGGCCGTAGTGCATCCAGTAATAAATGTAAAATTCCCCCTCCGCCTTCGCCAAATCCTGCGCCGTGACTGGCTGGCCGTAAATCTTACCTAAATCATCAGCGGCAGGCACACTGCCGCTGTTGCGCACCGCGCCGGAACCCATGAAAAATACAAAAGAAATAATCGTCAGACCGGCGATGAACCACCACAGCCAGCTTGAATGTTTGCGAATTGTCCCAATCATAGTGAAAAAAAGTGAACGAGAAGCCTAGCTGGCCGGCGGGAACATGGCAAACGCAAAAGCAGGTTATCCCTTCAACCACTTTGCCACGTCTGCCGCTGCGTAAGTGATCAAAATGTCCGCACCCGCACGGCGCATCGCCAGCAGAGATTCCAAAGTGACCGCGCGCTCGTCAATCCAGCCGTTCACGGCGGCGGCCTTGATCATCGCGTGTTCGCCGCTCACGGCATACGCGGCGGTCGGCAGGGCAAATTCCTTTTTCACGCGCTGAATGATGTCCAGATACGCCAGTGCCGGCTTCACCATCACGATGTCCGCGCCTTCTTGCACGTCCAACGCCACTTCACGCATCGCCTCGTTTGCGTTCGCCGCGTCCATCTGGTAGCTGCGCCGGTCCCCGAACGTCGGCGCGGATTCCGCCACTTCGCGGAACGGCCCATAAAATGCGGACGCAAACTTCGCCGCGTAACTCATGATCGGCGTGTCGAAAAATCCTTCGTTGTCCAGTTCCGCGCGGATGGCGCGCACGCGACCATCCATCATGTCGCTCGGCGCGACGATGTCCGCGCCCGCCTCCGCGTGGCTTGCCGCCGTGCGCGCGAGCAGCTTCAGCGTCGGATCGTTCAAAATTTTTCCGCCCGACACGATGCCGCAATGACCGTGCTCCATGTATTCGCACAGACAAACGTCCGTGATGACGAGCAGCGACGGCAATTCCTTTTTCAGCAGCCGCGTGACTTGCTGGACAATTCCATTTTTCGCATAAGCGCCACTCGCCTTGGCATCTTTTTTATCGGGAATGCCAAAAAGCAAAATGGCGGGAATGCCGAGCGCGTGTGCCACCGCCGCCTCGCGCACAATTTCATCCGGTGATAATTGAAACACGCCGGGCATCGCATCCACCGGCCGGCGCAATTTTTTCCCGCTGCGGGCGAACAGCGGCAGGACGAGCCGCGAAACCTCCAGCGACGTTTCCGCGACGAGCCGGCGCAGTGCAGGTGAAGTCCGCAACCGGCGCGGGCGAACGACGGGAAATCCGGGCAAATTCATGCCGTCAGTCTAGGTTTTGCGGAGCGCGGGCAAAAGCGGAAAATTTTACAGCCACAGACTAACAGAGATGAAAGACAGATTTGTTGTCGCGGAACGACAGCGGAAATCAGCCCGGAGCACTACGCATCAGCTAATCCCTCGGTTTGATGCTGACCACGCCGGTCGCGGCATCCTTGAAGATGACCAGATCGTAGTTCTCGCACAGCGCGACGATGGCTTGCTTGGCCGTAAGATTTTGCCAACGGATAGAAACGTATGGCGCGTTATGAAATTTAAAGTCACTGGAATCAACATAGTCCGACACCTTTGGGTCGAGCACAACATTAAGGTGATTGTATGCGATGAGATTATTGAGGGCCACATCCAGCGGAACCATCTCAAATCGAAATACCGGAACTGGCCCGTTCTTCAGTTGCGCCGCGTTGTTTGTATTGCCATCAAGCAGACTTGTATCCATGACATTCGCGATGTGATTGGTGCCAGTGATGAGCGTGACGGTGGTGAATTTATCCTGAACCATCACTAGGCCATGTTCCTTTAGTATCGCGGCGAGCGAGTTTTGGGCGGTCATATTCGTCCAATCAATTGTCAGCTTGGGTTCTGTAATCCCATTCGGATTTGAGCCACCGGGAGGAGCGAACAGCTTCGGGTCAATGAAGTAATTAAGGTTCGCCATCCGGGCAAGATTATCAATGGCCGTGGTGATCGGAACATCGCTGAATTTGATATGTATAATGCCTGCTTCCGTCCGGCATTTGGCTGTCGCGATTACACCAAGGAGCATGGCCAAGGTGACCGCGAGGAAAATTTGGCAGCGGTTCAAAACGGGCTTCATGGTCTTGACTGTGCCGCCGTAAAAATTGTTTGTCTAGACAAAGTTTGACGCGAATTTCACGAAGCAATACGGATTCAATTTACGGCCGAAAATTTATTCTCGCTTTGCAATTCGCCGCGTTGGATTACATTTCCGCCATGCGACGAATTCGCAGTTTCGCTTGGACGCTCACGGCGGTCATCGTGCTGGTGCTGGCGGCGTATCTCACCTTCGCCACCGCGCGCTGGCTCAACCACGCCAGCGGCCTGCGTTTTTGGAACACCACCGCCGTCGTCCACGAAGTGCAGTCGCTTTCGGATCTCGTCACAGTCAAATACGTCATGAACAAGGTCGTCGTACTGGAAGACGTGAAATGGTACGGCGAAAACCGCGTGCTACTCCTCGCGCAAGGCGTGGTCAAGGCCGGCATTGACCTGAAAAAATTGCAGCCGGAAGACATTTCGATCTCCGGCAAGAAAATTTCCCTGCACCTGCCGCCCGCGCAGATCACCGACGCGTATCTCGACGACTCAGCGAGTCAGGTGATTGACCACACCACGGGTTTGCTGCGCGCGTTCGATAAAGATTTAGAGCAGATCGCGCGTCAGAACGCCGTGGACGACATCGCCCGCGCCGCGCGCCGCGCGGGGATTCTGGACGAGGCGGAAAAGCGCGGCCGCGAGGAACTGCAAAGTTTCTTCAAGCGCGCGGGCTTTGAATCGGTTGAGTTCCGCTGACCACACTGCCCAGATTCTGGAGCGCGTGTCTAATAATCACCGGCTGCGGCGGCTCGTTCAAAATCGTTATCGGAAGGCGACGACGCATGGTCGGAATTTTTCTCGCCCGCGCAGGAACATGCGCGCCAGCCAGTGACATCGTCGCCATCCGCAAAGTGAATGCGGCAATCGCCGCATTCACCGGGGAGCTTTCTCGAAGCTGTAATTTTCTAGCCACGAGTAAAGTGTCGCAACTCGTGTGCCAGATTTTTGCGTCATTTTTTGCCGAGTCGCGCGAGCAGTTTGGCGTGGATGCCGTCGAAGCCGCCGTTGCTGAAAACGCAGATCACGTCGCCGCCCTGCGCATTTTTCGCCAGATGCACGACGATGGCGTTCGCATCCGGCAGATACGCGGCTTCCTTGCCGGCGGATTTCAAGTCCTGCATCAATTTCTCCGGGTTCAATCTTTCTTCCGCCGCGAGTTGCTCCAGCCGCGCGACTTCGGAAACGACCACCGCATCGGCATCGGCGAACGCCGCCGCGAGTTCGTCCTGAAAAACCTTCCGGCGCGTCGTGTTGCTACGCGGCTCGAACACCGCCCAGATTTTTTCCTTCGCGTAACGCAGGCGCAGCGCGCGCAGCGTCTCGCGGATGGCCGTCGGGTGATGGCCGAAATCGTCAATCACCGTCACGCCGCCGGCGATGCCGTTGACTTCCATGCGCCGCTTAATGCCCTTGAACGTGTCGAACGCCACCTGGATTTGCTTGTTCGACAAACCGCAATGCTTCGCCGCCGCGATGACGGCCAGCGCGTTGCGAACATTCAATTCGCCGACGAGATTCAGATGAAACTTGAAGCTGGGAATTTCAAACTCCGTTGCCGTCGGGCCAAAATTAAGGTTGAACGCGCGCACGGAATTATTTTCACCGAGTCCGAATTTTTTCACCGGGCAATGCGTGACGTTCAAGAGCGCCGCAAGATTTTCGTCATCGCCATTGCCGAGCAAAAGTCCGTTGCGCGGCACCAGCCGGATGAAATGTGAAAACGTTTTTTTGACCGCGCCGAGATTTTCAAAAATATCGGCGTGATCAAATTCCAGATTATTGATGATGGCGATTTCCGGCTGGTAATGGATGAACTTGCTGCGCTTGTCAAAAAACGCCGTGTCGTATTCGTCGCCCTCGATGATAAACCATTCGCTGTCCGTGAACCGCGCGCCCTGCGAAAAATTATTCGGAATCCCGCCGATGAGATAACTCGGATTGAAACCATTGTGTTCAAAAACCCACGTCAGCAAACTCGTCGTCGTGGTCTTGCCGTGCGTGCCGGCGACGACGAGCGCGCGTTTGCCACGAATAAAAAATTCCGCGAGCAGAGACGCGAGCGAGCAATAACGCAATTTATGATCGAGAACATACTCGGCTTCAGGATTGCCGCGCGAAATGGCGTTGCCGATGACGACGAGGTCGGGCTTGTGCGCCAGATTGCGTTCGTCGTAGCCATTCAGCACGGAAATTTTTTTGGCGGCGAGGAACGACGCCATCGGCTCATAAACATTTTGATCCGAGCCGGTGACGGCAAAACCTTTGTCCAGCATCGCGGCGGCGGCAGACGCCATCGCGGTGCCGCCGATGCCGGTGAAGTGGACGGATTTAATCTCGGATGAAAACATATAAAATTTTACCGCAGAGACGCCGAGGCGCAGAGAAATAAATTTTACTGTTCTGCGTCTCGGTGCCTCGGCAGTTCAATCAGCTTTTCAATTTTCTTTCCAGAATCTCACCGACGAGCGCGGGGTTGGCTTTGCCTTTGGAAAGTTTCATCACCTGGCCCTTGAGCGAATTGAGCGCGACGACTTTGCCTGCTTTGTAATCCGCCACGGGCGCGGGATTCGCGGCGATGGCTTCGTCGCAGAATTCTTCAATCGCGCCGGTGTCGCTGACTTGCGCGAGACCTTTTTCCTGCACGATGACGGCGGGAGATTTTCCGGTCTCGAACATTTCTTTGAAAACTTCTTGTGCAATTCTGCTGCTGATTTTCCCGCTGTCCATAAGCGCAACAAGTTCGTTGATGAATTCTGGCTTAAAACGAAGTTGGTTAACTCCAATTAACGGAACTGAACCATCAGGAGAGAATTGTTCGCCAGCTTCGAATTTATTGTGCATTCCTTCCAATGTCATCAACGCCTGCAAATTATTGATGACCCAATTCGCAATTGCTTTCGGGTTCTTGGAATTCTTCGCAATGCCTTCAAAATAATTTCCGAGCGCGACGTTGCTCTTGAAAACTTCTGCATCGCCGGCGGGCAGTTGAAATTCGCGCATGAAACGCTGCTTGCGTGCGAGCGGCAACTCGACCACGCGCGATTTCACCTCGGCCAGCCATGCCTCGGTCGGCGCGAGCGGCATCATGTCGGGTTCGGGAAAATAGCGGTAGTCGTGCGCGTTTTCCTTCGTCCGCATTTCTTCGGTGATGCCCGCGACATCGTCCCAGCGCCGCGTGGATTGGACGAGTTTGCCGCCGCTTTTCAAAATTTCGATCTGACGCGCGATTTCATATTCCGCTGCGCGGCGCACGCCGGAAAAACTGTTCATATTTTTAATCTCAATTTTCGCGCCGAGGTCTTTTGAGCCGAAGGGACGCACAGAAATGTTCACGTCACAACGAACCATGCCTTTTTCCATATCGCAATCGCTCACGCCGCCTTGCAGCAAAATTTCCTTAAGCGCATTGAGATATTCGTAGGCCATGTCCGCGCTCGTGATGTCCGGCTCGGAAACAATTTCCATCAGCGGCACGCCGGCGCGATTGAAATCCACGCCGCTGGTGCGGTCGAAATGCGTGAGCTTGCCAACGTCTTCTTCCAAATGCGCTCGCGTAATGCGAACTTTGCCCAGGCCGTTGACGGAACCAAGACCGTTGAATTCAAATTCGACAAAACCGTTTTGCGTCGAAGGTTTGTCGTATTGTGTGAGCTGGTAATTTTTCGGCGCGTCGGGATAAAAATAATTTTTCCGGTCGAACTTCGCGTAACGCGGAATTTCGCAGTTCAATAAAAAACCAGTAAGAATGGTTTTACGCAACGCTTCTTCGTTCGGCACTGGCAGCACGCCGGGCAGGCCGAGGCAAACGGGGCAGACGTTGGTGTTCGGCTCGGAACCGTATTGGTTCGCGCAACCGCACCACATCTTGGATTTTGTTTTGAGCTGGACGTGGGTTTCCAGTCCGATGACGGCTTCGTATTCCATTGCGGCGAGATTTTAGCCACAGATAAACACAGATGAAACACCGATTTTCAGGCGGTGGCTGGAGCGGCGGCGGGCGCAACGGGTTTACGGCTGAAACGCTGTTGGAATGATTCGAGGTAAAGATAAACCACCGGCGTGATGTAGAGCGTCAGGCATTGCGACACGAGCAACCCGCCGACGACGGTGAGGCCGAGCGCGCGACGCGATTCGCCGCCGGCACCGAGGCCGAGCGCGATGGGCAGCGTGGCCATGAGCGCGCACATCGTGGTCATCATGATCGGGCGGAAGCGCAGCAGGCAGCCTTCGTGAATCGCATCGGCGGGCGATTTCCCCTGCTCACGTTGCGCGTTGATGGCGAAGTCAATCATCATGATCGCGTTTTTCTTCACGATGCCGACGAGCATGACGAGGCCGACGAAGCCGTAGATGTTCAGGTCAATTCCAAAAATCATCAGCGTGATCAGCGCGCCGAATCCCGCCGATGGCAGGCCGGACAAAATCGTGATCGGATGGATGAAACTTTCGTAAAGAATTCCGAGGATGATATAAATCACGAGAATGGAAACGACGAGCAACGCCAGCAGTCCGGCCTGTGACGATTGAAAAACCGCCGCCGCGCCCTGAAAACTTCCAGTGATCGTTGCGGGCAGGTGCATGTCGGTTTCGATTTTTTGCACTTGTCCGACGGCGGTTCCGAGCGAGACGCCTGGCGCGAGATTGAAGGAGATGGTGACGGACGGAAGTTGTCCGACGTGCGAGATGCTGGTCGGCCCGACGGTGCGCGTCAATTTTGCGACGGCGCTCAACGGAATCAGTTTCGGCGTGCCGTTTGTGCTGGTCGTTGAACTAGTGATGTAAAGTAGCGCGAGCGCTTCGGGGTCGAGCTGAAATTGCGGCAGCACTTCAAAGACGACCCAGTATTCGGCCACGTCGGCGTAAATCGTGGACGCCTGCCGTTCGCCGTAGGCGTCGTAAAGTCCGTTTTCGATCTGCTGCGCTGTGACGCCGAGCGCGGCGGCTTTGTCGCGGTCAATCTCCACGTTGACTTGCGGCGCAGCGATTTGCAGATCGGTCGTGACGTCCTGAAAGCCGGGTTCGTGCGCGAGCCGGTCCATCAGTTTCGGCGTCCAGTCGAAAAGTTCCTTCGTGTCCGTGTCCTGTAAGCTGTATTGGTAAAGCGCCTTGCTCGCCATGCCGCCGATGCGGATGAGCGGCGGGTTTTGCATATAGACGTTCAAGCCGGGAATCTGCGCGAATTTTGGGCGCAATTCCTGGATGATTTGGTTCGCGCTCAATTTCCGTTGCGATGGGTCTTTCAAGCGGAAAAACATCCGGCCGTTGTTCAAGACCGACGAGCCGGTGCCGGCACCGATGGTCGAGATGGAACCGTCAATGTTCGAGTCGGCGGCAACGATTTTCATCGCGGCGAGCTGGTGCGCGCGCATCGCGTCATAGGAAATGTCCTGCGCCGCTTCGGTCGTGACCTGAATCCGGCTGGTGTCTTCGTCCGGGAAAAATCCTTTGGGAATCACGACGAACAAAATTACCGTGGCGACAAAAATCAGCAGCGAAACCAGCATCGTCAGCCCGCGATGGCGCATGACAATTTGCAGCGTGCGGTCGTATTTGTCCCGAAACCCGTCGAAGAAGCGCTCGAAGAAATTGTAAATTTTTCCGTGCTTGTTTTCCTTTTCCGAATGCACGAACCGGCTGCACATCATCGGCGTCAGCGTCAGCGAAACGAAACCGGAAAATAAAACCGCCACGACAATCGTCACCGCAAATTCATGCAGCAGGCGTCCGAGCAATCCGCTCATGAACAAAATCGGGATGAAAACCGCCGAGAGCGACAGCGTCATGGAAATGATGGTGAAACCGATTTCCTGCGAGCCTTTGAGCGCGGCCTCCATCGGCGGCTCGCCCATTTCCATGTGGCGCACGATGTTTTCCAGCATGACAATGGCGTCGTCCACGACGAACCCGACGCATAGCGTGAGCGCCATGAGCGAAAGATTGTCGAGGCTGTAACCGAGCAGCGCCATCGCCGCGAAGGTACCGATGATGGACATCGGCAGCGCGAGGCTGGGAATGAGCGTGGCGGAAAGATTCCGAAGGAAAATAAAAATCATCAGGATGACGAGGGCCACGGCGAGGAGCAAAGTGTGCTCGACATCTGCCACCGATTTGCGGATGACGAGCGAACGGTCAATGACCACGGCGAGTTTCACCGACGCCGGAACCTGCTTGCGGAGTTGCGGCAGCAATTTTTTGATGTTGTCCACCACTTCCACCGTGTTCGCGCCCGGCTGGCGCTGCACCGCGAGCACGACGGCGGGCGTGCTGTCCACCCACGCCTCGGCTTTGTTGTTTTGCACGCTGTCGAGCACGTTGCCCAATTGTTGCAGCCGAACCGGATTGCCATTGCGATACGCGACGATCATTGGGCGAAAATCCGCCGCCACATTGAGCTGGCCGGTCGCCTGCACGACAAACGCCTGATGCTTGCCGTAAAGCGTGCCGAGCGGCTGGTTCACATTTCCGGCTTCAACCGCCTGCTCGACCTGATCAATTCCCAATCCGTAAGCCGCGAGTTTGTTTGGGTCAACTTGAATGCGAACGGCGTAAGGCTGCGCGCCGAATACGCCGACTTGCGCGACGCCGTTGATCTGCGAAATCTGTTCCGCGAGCAAATTTTCCGCGTAATTGTCCACATCCGACATCGGCAGCGTCGGCGACGACATCGAGAGGAAAATGATCGGCGAATCCGCCGGGTTGACTTTTTGATACGTCGGCGGCGTCGCCATGTTGACGGGCAATTGTTTCGCCGCCTTCGCGATCGCCGCGTTCACGTCCTCCGCCGCCGCGTCAATGTTGCGGTCGAGCGAAAATTGAATCGTGATGGACGCCGAGCTGACCGAACTGACCGACGACATCGAATCCACTCCGGCGATGGTGGAAAATTGTTTTTCCAGCGGCGTCGCGACGGCGGAAGCCATCGTTGCCGGACTCGCGCCGGGCAGGCTGGCCGAGACTTGAATGGTCGGATAATCCACGCTCGGCAGATCGCTCACCGGCAACTCGCGGAAACCGACGAGGCCGAAAAGCAAAATGCCCGCCATGACCAGCGTGGTCATCACGGGCCGGCGGATGAAAAGTTCGGGAACGCTCATGGCTGCAAATTAAAAATTCCCTTGCTTCATTCTAATTCGCCGGTGAATTCGTGGCCGGGTTGCCGGAGCTTTTGACCGTGACCTTCATTTTCGGCGCGAGCCGCAATTGCCCGTCGGTCACGACGGTTTCGCCGGCCTGCAATCCATTTTCCACCACTGTTTCGTTGTTGAAAGTGATTCCGGTTTTCACCGTCCGCATTTCCACCGTCTGAACCGCCGCGTTCGTCAGATCCGTTTTCACGACGTAAATAAATTGTCCTTTTTGTCCCACTTGGACTGCCTGCGACGGCACGACGACCGCGTCCGTCAGTTCCGAAAGCGTCAACGTGACGTTCACAAACTGTCCCGGCCACAGCGCGTCGTCTTCATTCGGAAAAGTTGCCTTGAGCAAAATCGTCCCCGTCGTTTCATCCACAGAATTGTCCACAAACGTCAAATCGCCCTGTGGCGGCGGCACGGTCATGTTTTCATAAGTCACCGAAACCTTCAGCGTTGCGTCGCGCATTTGCTTTTTGATTTCCGGCAGATACTGTTCCGGCACGGCGAACTCGACGTAAATCGGATGAATTTGGTTGATCGTCAGCAGCGCATCGTCCGGCGCCTTGATGACGTTGCCTTCATGAAACAGCAGACTGCCCGTCACGCCGTCGAACGGCGCACGGATCTCGCAAAATTCCAGGTTCAGCAGCGCGTTGGTGATCGCCGCCCGGTCAGCCGCCGTCGTGCCGAACGCCGCGTCGAGACTGGCCTTGTCCGTGTCCACTTGATCCTGCGAAACAATTTTGGCGGTGAATAATTTTTCATCGCGCGCGTAATTCGCCTTTTGATATTCCAACTGGCTGGCATCGCGTTCCAGATTCGCACGCGCCTGGTCGAGCGCTGCCTGTGACGGGCGCGGATCAATCGTAAACAGCAGATCGTTCGATTTCACTTCGTCGCCTTCCTTGAAATGCACCGCACTGATGAGGCCGCCGATCTGCGAATGCACCGTCACTGTCGAAATCGGCGTCACATGGCCGACTGGCGGGGGGTCAATCTGCACCGGCACATTCGTAGCTACGGCCGTTACCGCCAGCACCGGCACGGGCGCGGCCCCATGAACCGGCGCGCGCGCGCAGCCGCCCGCCACCGCCAGCGCAAAACCGATCATCATTTGAAATGATTTTTTTTTCACGTCTGCTTTGGTCGCACAAATTTTATTTTTACATCCCGGTATTCTGGACGGAAGGCCGCCGAAATGGTTTCCAAAAACCGCGCGTATTCCCGCTGGAATTTCGGGTCGTGCGGTGAACGACCGATGATGATCCGGACGAGCTGCGGCAGCGCCAGCGGAAACATCGTCAGCGAAATTTTGGCCAGTTGCAGATGCTCGGCGGATAAATCCTGCCGCAACAATCCAGCCGCCTGCTTTTTTCTGATGCGGGCGGCCGCCTGCCGGGCAATGCGCCGCCGTTCCTTTTCATCCAGCACCGGCCCGTCCGTGATCTGGAGCGATTCCCACGCCAGCAGACGCACCCAGTCGGTATCCAGGCAATTCTGCTTGAACCACAACGGCAGACTGGAAGCTACATCGTTTTCCGGCATTTGCGCCTCGACCCGGTTCCGCCGGTCGCTGATTTTGTCGAGCAGCACGGCACGGAACAACCCTTCCTTGTCGCCAAAATAATGGTAGAGCATCCGCTTGTTGACCTTGGCGCGGCGGGCGATGCCACCGACGCGCGCGCCCGCAAAACCGTGCGCGGAAAATTCCTGCAATGCCGCCGCCAGAATGCGGCGGCGAGTGCGGTCGGGATCGCGCGCAACGACCCCGGTGTTTTTTTTTGTTTTCGGGCGCACAGGGATTAAGTAACCAAAAGGTTACTTGCTGGCAAGCGCGTTTTAGGTGGCCGGCGGCGGGCTGCCGGGGCGATTCAACTCCTCGATCTCGCGCATCATCTTTTCCGCTGCGTCCTGCGAGAGGCTGTGGGACACGGCGATGCCGAATTGTTTCTTGAGGTATTCGTCCAGCCGCAGCCATTGGCCCTGGAATTTCACCTGCCCAGTCCACGCGCAGACCGTGACAAATTCCTGCAGCTTTTCCAAGCGCAGCAGGATCACCACCACCATGACCAGCGACAGTGCCACCGCAACAATCAAAACTAGCGACATGATCTGGCTGGAAATCACGTCTTCCTCGGCGGCTTGCTGGTGCTTGCTCAAGGCCTGCTGCTGCTCCTCGTGTGCCTGAAATAAAATATGGCGAAGATTCTCCAGTTTTTCCTTTCCCTGTTCGGTTAGGGTCACCACCGAGGCGTTCGTCGGCACCTGTCCGGCGGCAAAAACCGTGGACGGGTCAAACACCAGCTCGTTATCCACCATTTTTTCGAGCGCGGCCAGATTGTCCTGTTGCACCGGGTCATTGCTGGTCAGTATTTTCAGATCCGCGATGTTGTCGCGGATGGCCTGCATCGCGTGCTGGTAGGGTTCAAGGTATTCCGGGCGGCCCGTCAAAAAAAAGCCGCGCTGGTTGGCCTCGGCGTCCACGATCTGCGACTGCGTCTGCTCAAACATATCCAGCACCTTGTAGGTCTGCATGACAAAGTTGAAGGAACTGTTGAACTGCCCGCCGGTCTGGTGCACCAGCCACGTCATCGCCAGCAACGCCACCATGGGCAGCGACAAACCAAACCAGAAAAGGATTTTTTTGGTTTTTTGAGCCGGCATCATTTCTGGGGAAATTTAGACCAAAGTCCGTTTAAAGCGCAGCTTTTTTCTTTGTGCCACGATGTCGCCTGCTCGTAGGCGTGGGCGAGTTTCAAAAGTGTTTCTTCGCCGAACGGTTTGCCCAACAATTGCAATCCAATGGGTAGTTTTGGACTTTTTGTAAAGCCGCACGGAATGCTCACGCCACAGATGCCGGCGAGATTGCACGAGATCGTGAAGATGTCGGACAAATACATTTGCAGCGGGTCGCCGGATTTTTCGCCGGCCTTGAACGCGGCGGTCGGCGTGGTCGGCGTCACAATCACATCCACGGTCTCAAATGCCTTTAGAAAATCATTGCGGATGAGTGTGCGAACTTTTTGCGCGCGCAAATAATACGCGTCGTAATAGCCGCTGCTCAAAACGTAGGTTCCTAAAATAATTCTCCGTTTCACTTCCGCACCGAAACCGGCGCCACGCGTTTTGGAATACAATTCAATCGGATCGTTGCCATCAATCCGCGCGCCGTAGCGGATGCCGTCAAAGCGCGCGAGATTTGCGGACGCCTCGGCGGTCGCGATAATGTAATAAACCGCCACCGCGTAATCGGTGTGCGGCAGTGAAATTTCCACGATTTCCGCGCCGAGTTTTTCGTATTGTTTCACGGCGGCATCAACGGCCACTTTGATTTCGGGATCAAGCCCGCCGACCATGTATTCCTTCGGCAGACCAAGCTTCAGCCCTTTGATGTTGCCGTCGAGCGCGGCAACGTAATCCGGCACTGGCTCCGGCACGCTCGTGGAATCGCGCTTGTCCACGCCGCTCATCACGCCGAGCAACGTAGCGGAATCACGCACGTCTTTGGTGAATGGTCCAATTTGATCCAGCGAACTTGCAAATGCGACGAGGCCGTAGCGCGAAATTCTTCCGTAAGTTGGCTTCAAACCAACGCAGCCGCAGAGCGCGGCGGGCTGGCGAATCGAACCGCCAGTATCCGTGCCGAGGCTGGCAAAACATTCATCCGCCGCGACCGCTGCGGCCGAACCGCCGGATGAACCGCCGGGAATTCTCGACACGTCCCACGGATTACGCGTGAGGCCGAACGCGGAATTTTCCGTCGAGCTGCCCATCGCAAATTCGTCCATGTTCAGGCGGCCAAAAATGATCGCGCCCGCCGTTTTCAATTTTTCAATCGCCGTTGCGTCGTAGGGCGAAATGTAATTGCCGAGAATTTTTGACGCGCAGTTCAGCGGCTGATTTTTGACGGCGAGAACGTCTTTGATCGCGATGGGAATTCCCAAAAGCGGTTTTTGCACGCCGCTCGAAATTTCTTTGTCCGCCGCGTCCGCCTGCGCAAGCGCATCGGCGGCGTTGAAACTCAGGAAGGCATGAATTTTTCCATCCACGCGGGCGATTTGATCCAGACACGCTTGCGTCGCTTCGCGCGCAGAAACTTCGCGGCGGGCGAGCTTCACGGCCAGTCCGGAAATAGTGAGTAGGTTCAGCATGATGGTTCTGGCGACAACTTTTTTTTGACCGGATTGGACTTGGCGAGGATTTTTTCGCCGGGCCATTTTGCCAGCAGAAAATCATTCAGCCAATAGGCTACCGGGGCGTAGATAAACGCGGCGAGCACATCCACCAGATAATGATAGCGTAGATAAATCGTGGCGGCGGCGATGAGGGCGACATAAACCAGGCAGGGCAGGAAAAGTTTTTTGTAATAATCGCGCAGATATAATGACAGCAAAAAAGGAATGCCGACATGCAGCGACGGAAAACAGTCGTTCCCCACGCGACCCATGCTGATGATGTAGCTCACGCTGTGGCTAAAAGTGCGCCCCATCAAATCGCGGGTGTATTGGTCGGCGAATTGCGCCTCCGGCCCGGTGGCCGGCACGATCAAATAGGTGGTGAAACCCATCAGCGACAAGGTGAGATAGCCCATCATCACGCGGCGGAAAGCGCTTTCATTGCGCGCCAGATAGAAACCCAGGGCGACCAGCGGCAGCGACAGAACATAGGAAAAATAAATCAGGCTGAAAAAATCCGTGGTGCCGGGCGTAATGTAGGGTTGGAGCAACAGCGACGGCTGGCTGCCGATCAGGAAGGCGTCCATTTTTGCCAGCGTCGCGTCGGCGGTGTGCGGGTCGAGCCGCAGGACGAGGTTGCCGTAGAGTGAATAATAACAGGCGCTCAACAGCAGGAACGGAAACCAGTCATGGACGATTTTGACCAGCGGCTGGACAAACGAAAGTAATTGTCTGGTCGGATCAAGGTTTTCTGAAGCGTCCGCCTCGCGGGAAAAAAGCAGTTGCAACAGGTATTTCACGCCCAGGATTCCGACCGGCAGCAGGATGAAAATATAATCGTGGAACCCCAGGTGAAAAGAGCGAAAAAACTGTGCGCCGCCAAAAAAAATCACCAGCGCGACGGAAGCGCCGAAGGCCATGACGTTTTCCAGCCGGCAACGCAAAACAAAGTTGATGAATTTCCCGATCATGCTCAATGGTTTTTAAGCTGCGCCTGAAGTTTGTCATACCGTACCCGCCAAAATGGCGTCAAATCCGAAGCCGGAAATTTGTCAAGCAACGCCTGGGCCTCATCCGGATGGCCGTCCCTCAACTTCAGTGCGGCCAACAGATAGGCCTGATCGCCTTCCGTGACGTCCGTCTGTATATATGGTTTCATCAATTCCTCGGCATTTTCAACTTCGCCGACGTCCAGATCCAAGGCAACAAAGTATTTCAGCACGATCCAGTGATACGTCGGATCCGCCGAGACCGCCGTTAAAAAGGGAATCGCTTTTTTGAACTGATCATGCATCAGGTAATACAGGCCTTCGTAATATTTTTCAAAGCTCGAGTTGACTCCATCTCGCATGGAGCCCGCTCTGGCCAGCAAGGCTTCACCCAAATCCGGATTGCCCAACAACAGCAGGCAGACCCCTCGGCGACCTGTCACATCCGCGCCATCCCAAAATTTACCCGACGTATCATACAGCAAATAAGCCTGCGCCAGCCGGCCAGAATTGAACGCCGCCTCACCGTAGTGAAAATACAAAATTCCCATGCTGTTACGGATCGAAAAGAATCCGGTTACAATTGCCAAAAGACCGATAAAACCCGCCAATAACAAACCTTTCAACCGTCTGGCCGCCGACGTTTTCAGGCTGCTCCGGCAAATCCTGAAAGCGAGGACGGCCAGCAGCAGCACGGCGAAATACTTCGCGAACTCCACCAGAAGGATTTGAACCGCGTCTAAATAATTGCCGATGCTGGGCATAATTCACTCGACGATTTTGGGGACGATGAAAAGTCCGTTGGCCGAGCGTGGCGCGTTGCGAAGCGCATCTTCATGCGACAGCGATTCGCGGACTTCATCGGCGCGGGTGATATTGACCATCGGCACGGCGTGCGCGGTCGGCTCGACGCCGGTGACGTCGAGTTCGCGCAGTTTTTCGATGTAGCCGAGGATATTGCCGAGTTGCGCGCCAAGTTTGATTTCTTCTTCAGGCGTCAGCTCAATGCGCGCGAGATGCGCGACGTATTTGATGTTTATTTCTGCGGCAGCCATTCGATGAGTTTTAAGTTGAACGCTGAAAGTTTCAAGTTCAACTTTGAAAATGCGGGCGGGAAGTAAATTATTTTATTCGGACAAAATGCGTATTCGTTCCGATATATGGGTAGTTTAAAGCCATCCTGTCGCTATTGATACGCGCTTCACCAAACTTCGTTTCAACTGTGAAACCCGGTTCATGCCTTACTTTTAATTCAAAGCGATTGCTATCCACTGCCGTGTATACACCCTCACCCTAGGGCAATAAGACTATCATTTTTCCATTAACCGGACTCAAAATTTGAAAAACATCATTCGTTCCAAATTCAATTATGTGATTTCCGTTTTGTTGATGCCATTTTCCGATAATGGCTGAGCTTGGTGCTTCCAATTCCGACGACATCACTGCGTTTGCACAACAAACGCAAAACGTAACAATTAGTGAATATGTAAACAGGTTACGCCTAAAAGGTGAACCGTTCATGGAATCACTCCTCGTCAAACTTCCGCTGCACGAGTGCCGCAAGTTCGGCGATGGCGGCGTCCGCGTCCGCGCCCTTGACGTGGAGCGTCACTTTGCTGCCGGGGCCGGCGGCGAGCATCATCAGGCCCATGATGCTTTTACCGTTGATTTTTTCGCCGTCTTTTTCCACAAAGATGTCGCAGCCGAAACGGCTGGCAGTCTTGACAAACATGGCGGCTGGCCGGGCGTGGATGCCCGACTTGTTGGCGATGGTTAGTTCCTTGGTGAGGAACTCGGCATCGTTGGCTTTTTTGGCGCTCATGCGTTGCTTCATTCGCAAGTTAATCCGCACCCGCGTTTTCGCCAACATAAATTTTCTTGCTGCACTTCATGGGGACACGGGTGGCGCGGCGGCCTTGGGCACCATTTGCGCGAGCAGGCGGTTGTTCAAATCCTCGGCGGCGTTGTAGCCGGACTTGCGCAATTTGATCTGGAACGCCGCAACTTCGATGAGCCGCGCGATGTCGCGTCCGGGGCGCACAGGAATCGTGACGTGCGGAATGTCCACGTCGAGCACCTGAACGTATTCCTGTTCCATCCCCAGCCGGTCCACGTCCTTGACTTCGTCCCAGGGCTTAAGCGTGATGATGAGATCAAGGCTTTTGTCCTTGCGGATGGCCTTGACGCCGAACATCTGCGCGACATTGATGATACCGATGCCGCGCACTTCCATGTGGTCGCGCGTGAGTTCGGCGCTGGTGCAGAGCACTTCGCGCCCGTCCACGAGCATGCACTTCACGACATCGTCCGCCACGAGGCTGTAACCGCGTTCGATGAGTGCGAGCACGGCCTCGCTTTTGCCGATGCCGCTTTCGCCCTTGATGATGACGCCGATGCCAAGGATGTCCACCATACAGCCCAGTTCCGTGGCGCGCGGGGCGAACATCATCTCCAGTTCCAGCGTCACCTTGTTGATGAACTTCATCGTCACCAGCGGCGTCTGAAAAACTGGCACACCCGCCTCGGCGGCGGCGGTGGTGAATTCTTTATCCGGCTTGAGCGAACGGCTAAATACGATGCACGGGATTTTGTAGGCAAACAGATACGCGTAGCGCGCCACGCGCTCCTCCTCGCGCAGCGAGCGCAGGTAAAAAACCTCCGCGTGACCCATCACCTGCATACGTTTGTATGCGAAATAGCGCGTGAAGCCGCTCAACGCAAGGCCGGGGCGGTTCACCGTTGGCTCGCGGATCGTGCGGTCAAGGCCGGACTCGCCGGCGATGAGCTTCATCTCCAGCGCCGAGCCATGCTCCTCATGAAATTTTCCAACGGTGACTTGCGGGCGTTCCATAAAATTTACAAATTAAATTCCGGGCCGAGATAAATTTCCCGCGCCTTCGGGTCGTTCGCCAAAAATTCCGCCGAACCCGCGACCAGCACCTGACCTTTGTGAATGATGTAACCGCGGTCAATCAATTTCAAGGTCTCGCGCACATTGTGGTCGGTGATCAAAATGCCCAGCCCGCGCTCCTTCAACCGCCTCACAATTTTCTGCACTTCATAAACTGCAATCGGGTCAATGCCGCTGAACGGCTCGTCGAGCAACAACAATTTCGGACTCGTCACCAGCGCGCGCGTGATTTCCAGCCGCCGCTTTTCGCCGCCGCTCAATTGATACGCCTTGCTCTTGCGGATCGGCGTCAAGTCCAGCTCCTCCAATAAATATTTCAGCCTGACTTCGCGCTCGTCGCGCGACAGTTTGCACGTCTCCAAAATCGCCAGGATGTTTTCCTCGACCGTCAGCTTGCGAAAAACCGACGGTTCCTGCGTCAGATAACCGATGCCCAGCCGCGCTCGCAAGTGCATCGGCATCGTCGTGATTTTGTGGTCTTGAAATTTCACCCAACCCTCGTCCGGTTTCACCACGCCGACGACCATGTTGAACGTCGTCGTCTTGCCCGCGCCGTTCGGACCGAGCAAACCGACGATTTCGCCCGCGCGCACGTCCACCGACACGCCGTTGACGACGCGCCGCCCGCGATATTCCTTCGCCAGTTTGTCCGTGGCCAGCAGCACGCCGTTGGATTCAGCCGGTTTCATTTTAGAAAATTCATCGGCGAGCTGTTCGTGCCGCCGTTGTCCTTGGAAATCATCTTCGGCTCGGTGAAAATAAAATGGTTCCGCGCGCGATCCCAGACCATCGGCTCGCTGTAAATGATGCTCGTCGCCGTCTCCACCACCGGCTTGCCGGTGAACGTCACCGTCTCGTTCGTCACCGCCTCCACGACCTTGTAATCATAAATCGCCTGGGCTGCCGTGACGTGATATTTCTCGCCCTTTTCGTTTGTGAAATCCACCACCACGTTCGTCGTCGCCAGCACATGGTTCAGATGTTCGCCGCCCGCCGGCAAATCCACCAGCAGCCATTCGCACGTCAACCGCACCTGCGGATCTACCACCAGCACATGACCGCGATAGATGGCCTGATGCAGGTTCATGTCAAAATCCGCCATGTCTGAATCAATCATGGTTATCGTCGGCACGTGCGGCTTGGCCTTGGCTGCCGGTGCCGCCGTGGGCAAACTCAACGATAAGTTCGTCTGCGCCGCCGCCAGGCTGCAAAAACCCGCCGCCAAAAGAAAAATAATTCGTTTCATAATCAATCTGTCGCCGCCGCCGGCATATCAATCACCGTGTGCACCCGGTTGGAAATCGTGAGCGCCGCCGTGTTTTGCCGCCACAAAAAACCTTCGCCCTCGACATGGAACTTGCCGTCGCCCGACTCAAGTTCCAGATGCCCCGCCGAATTCGCCACGCCGTCCAGCGGCGCATAAGTGCATTGCGGCGCGCGCACCACCAATTCCGTCTTGCCGTCCACGCCAAAAGTCTCGACCCGCAACTGCCGCACATCCAGCAACCCGCCCGGCAGCGGCAGCGCCTCCGCGCCCGACAACTTCATTTTGACCTGCTGCTCGTGCGGCGGTTCAAAATACTGGTTCGAGGTGAAATCCGTCGCGTGTCCCACCGGCAACTGCTGGGCGCGATCGCTGCCGATGACGGCAAAAAGCAACGCCAATGCCGCCAGCAGCAGTTTTAAGTTTTTAATTTTTAATTTTGAGTCCGCAGACTTAAAACTGAAAATTAAAAACTTAAAATGATTCGCTTCCATTTTCATTCCGAATATTTTTCCACGAACTGCGTCCACTTGCCCTGCGCCCGCAAAATCAATTCCACCGCCTCGCGCACCGCGCCACGCCCGCCGGAATTTTTTGTGACATAATGCGCCGCCGCCTGCGCCTCGGCCACGCCATCGCCGACCGCGACCGCCAAGCCCGCGCGCGTCAACGGGCCGAGGTCAATGATATCGTCACCGACAAAACACGTTTCCGTCCACGAAATTTTTTCCTGTGCCAATATATTTTCAATCGCCGCCGTCTTGCTCGTCGCATCGTTTTGCTGCACCAGAAAATCAATCTTCAACTCGTCCGCGCGCAATTTTGTCGCGAGCGATGGCCGCGCCGAAACCCAGCCGACTTTCAAGCCCGCGCGCCGTGCCAAAACCAAACCCAAACCATCGCGGATGTTGAACCGTTTGAATTCCTTTTCGCCGCCGATGAAAATCGAGCCGTCCGTCAGCACACCGTCCACGTCGCACAAAAACAACTTGATGCGCGCGGCGCGTTTTTGGATGGCGGCGGAAATTTTTGCGGGCATGGAATTCAAAAATGGAAAATGTTCAATGTCTCCGTCTCGCTATTTATACTCCAAATCTCCTTTGGCAAGATTATGTTTAGCACAAAGAATTTGGAGGTTTTCCAAAACTGTTTCGCCGCCTTTTGACCAAGGATTAACATGGTCAAAATGAATATTGTCGCCGGTCAAGGTAATGCCACAAAGCCTGCATTTATTCCCATCTCTCATCAAAACTTGAACTTTTAATCGTTCACTTGGTAGTCGTTTGGTTTTGTGTTTGTATATCGTTTCAGATACTTCAGTCACCTTTTCCTCTGCTTCGTCTGCGCCTTCTTCTGTTGGATTTGTCGTGTTGATATAATTAACAAATTCTTCAAGAGCTTTGCGCCAAGCACCAAATTTAGAGATATACTGATGACTAGAAAATTTGGAAACTGAAGATTTCATGTCACGAACGGTCGGTTGCCGGCCAATGTTAATCCACACTTCCTCCAGATTCTTAAACAATTCGACTTCGGAAACATCCCGTCGTTGCACCAAATTCAAGCCCGCTTTTTTTAATGCACTGTTCCAACTGCCGAAACGAACTCCGATTGTTGCAGATGCGTATTTACCTCCATTGTCGTCATATTGCCGCGATGAAATTTTGTTAAGCCCAAGTTTTTCAGCAACTAATTTTAAGTCGCCGAGTAAATCTTCGGCAGGAACATTTCTGTTAAATTCTTTTAATTGAAACTTCATTTCGCCGCTTCGTAAATTTTTAACAGCGAGCGCAACACTGTGGCCATTTCGCTGAGCGGGATCATGTTTGGACCGTCACTCAAAGCTTCGTCCGGCTTGGGATGGGTTTCGATGAACAAACCATTCGCGCCGACAGCCAGCGCCGCGCGCGCGAGCACCGGCGCGAACTCGCGCTGCCCCGCCGATTTGTCGCCGCCGCCGCCAGGCAGTTGCACGGAATGTGTCGCGTCAAAAATCACCGGAAAGCCGAACGATTTCATGATCGGAATCGAGCGCATGTCGGCGACGAGATTGTTGTAGCCGAACGTCGTGCCGCGTTCGGTCAGGAGAATTTTTTTTGCGCCCGCGAGCCGCGCTTTTTCCGCGACGCGCCCCATTTCGTTCGGCGAAAGGAACTGGCCTTTTTTCAAGTTCACGATTTTCCCCGTCACGACGGCGGCTTCAATCAAATCCGTTTGCCGGCACAAAAACGCCGGGATTTGCAAAATGTCCACGACCTCGCCCGCGCGCGTGGCCTGTTCTTCCGTATGAACGTCCGTCAAAACGGGAACGCCAAATTCCTCGCGGATGTGGGCGAGCGTTTTCAATCCACCTTCGATGCCCGGCCCGCGAAACGCCTTGCCCGACGTGCGATTGGCTTTGTCGAAGCTGGCCTTGAAAACGTAAAAAATTCCCAACTGCTGGCAAGTTTTCGTCAGCGCCGCGGCGACGGTGCGGCAAAGTTTTTCATTCTCGATCACGCACGGCCCGGCGATGAGAAACAATCGGCGCGGCGAATTGAGATTTTTCCAAATGGCGGCGGAATTGAGCACGCGCCAGTTTTAACCAGCGCCACAAAACCTGCAAATCAAATCACCGTGCCGTGCGGCAGCACTGCGTCTTTCGGGATGATGACGATGCCGTCGCGGATGAAATAACGCTCGTGATCCACGTTTTCCGGCTTGCCGGCGGGTGAGACGGTCACGTTGTTCCCGATGCGCGCGTTTTTATCAATGATGGCGTTCTCGATCTTGCAGTGCGCGCCGATGCCGACGCGCGGGACACCTTCTTTTTCATGGCGCTCGACGGATTCCTGCGCCTCGTAATAGTCGCTGCCGAGGATGACGACGCGGTTGAGTTCCGTGCCGTCGCCGATGATGGTGCGCAGGCCGACGATGCTGTTGCTGATGCGCGCGCGGTTGATGATGCAGCCGTCGGAAATCACGGCGTGGTCAATCTGCGCGCCGTTGATCTTGGAGCCGGGCAGGTAGCGCGGACGTGAAAAAATCGGCGCGCTCATGTCGAAAAAATTAAAACGCGGCAGTTCTTTGACGAGGTCGAGGTTCGCCTCAAAGAAATTGCGGATCGTTCCGATGTCTTCCCAATAGCCTTGGTAAACGTAGGAGAAAACGCGGTGCGTGTTGATGGCGTGCGGGATGATGTGCTTGCCGAAGTCGGAGAGCGGATTGTCCAGCAGCTCGCTGATGATTTGCCGGTTGAAAACGTAGATGCCCATCGAGGCGAGAAAAGATTCCTTGTCTTCCGCGATGCCAAGTTTCTTGTTCATCTCCGGCGCGAGCTTGAGCGAATCCAGCACGTCCGGCTCCTTCGGTTTTTCGACGAAGCGCGTGATGCGCTTCTCGCCGTCAATCTGCATGATGCCCAGCGCGCTCGCCTCGGCGCGCCCGACCGGCAGCGTGGCGATGGTGATGTCCGCGCCGGACTCGCGATGCTGTTCGACGACTTCCTGAAAATCCATGCGATACAATTGGTCGCCGCTCAAAATCAAAAGGTAGTCGAAATCGTGATTGAGAAAGTGAACGAGATTTTTCCGCACCGCGTCCGCCGTGCCTTCATACCACGACGTGTTGTTAAAAGTTTGCTGCGCCGCGAGAATCTCCACGAAACCGGCGGAAAATTGGTCAAATTTGTAAGTGCGTGAAATATGGCTGTGCAGCGAGGTGGAGTTGAACTGCGTCAAAATGTAAATGCGGCGGAAGCGCGAATTGATGCAGTTTGAGATCGGGATGTCCACGATGCGGTATTTGCCAGCGAGCGGCACGGCGGGCTTGGCGCGATCCTTCGTGAGCGGAAACAGCCGCGACCCCTGGCCGCCGCCCATGATGACGCAAAGCACTTTGCTGATGTTGAGAGACTGGCGGCCAGTTTGTGACATACGCTAAACCTTTGTTCGGTGTAAAAAAGATTTAACGCCGATTGCCGCCGCGAAGCAAGCCGGAGATTTGATTTTTTCCGAAAATTATTCGGCGATACCGTCGCCGCGCCTACCAAGCCGCCACCTTCACCAGCAACTCACCTTGGGCATTGGGAAAAGCCGGCAGCCGCGGCAGGTCGCGCCGCGCCGGGCCGGCGGTGACGTGACCGTTCGGGTCGAACGTCGAGCCATGGCATTTGCAATAAAACGAGCGATCCGGCTCGGCGTTGAGTTTGCACTGACGATGCGTGCAAATGGCGGACAGCGCAAATAATTTTCCGCCCTGACGGATCACAAAAAATCCCTGGTCGCGAAAACTGCCATAGACGCCGTCGGCGGCAAATTGGCTGGCCGCCCCGGCATTGACAATCCGTTCCGCACCGGCGGCGTGGCCGTCATCGTTGCCGGTCTTGCAACCGGCGGCCAGACCCGCGGTCAGGAGCAAAAATTGCCGGCGGTTCAACTTCATGCGCCCTTCAATACTCAAACACAAGACTTGTGACAATGCCGCAGTGGACATCCGCGCGCTCGTTATTGTTCAGCGGGAAAATATAGCCGAGGCCGAGGCGCGGCTGCACGCGGCCGATGGACTTGAGATTGACGCGGAAACAGGCGTTGCCCAGGAGGCCGGTGTTGCCGGATTCATCATGGTTCAACGGCGTTTCGCCGACCAACTCGAACATCGGGATCAACTGCTGCACGCCCGGCAGCGGCAGTTCGCTGTGCTGGATCGTCCAGCCGAACGTGAAGCCGGACTCGAACGTCTGCAAGCCGCCGTCCGCGCCGCCGCCCGTCAGCGTGGACCAGCCGAAAATGGATTGCGCGGTGAAATGGTCGCCGATCTTCGTGTCGTTGAAAATTTTCGGGACGAATTCGGGATTCACGCTGACGGCGGAACTCGCGGGAATGCCGACTTCAATCGCGCCGCCGAAAGTCGTGTCGAAAAATCCGCTGCCGGAAACAAATTCGTAAAACGGATAGCGCGCGCCGAGGTCAATGTTGCCGATGCCTTGCGCCACCGCGCCCGCGTCGTAATCGCGTTCGTAGGGAACTTCGATCTCCAAAGTCAGGTTGCCGAAACCTTTTTCGACTTCCGCCGTGACGGTGTCGGCGTGCTGATTGCCGGCCTTCGTGTGCAGCCAGTCGAGCCGCGCCTCGTTGATTTCCAGACCGGAATCATCCACGAGAAATGGCTCCGGAAAATTGCCCTGGCTGTAAAAACTGCGATGGTCGAGTCCGTTGAAAAGTCCGTAGCGCGAATCCGGCGCGGCGAGGGAATTGGTGCTGGCCGACTCCTCCGCCCGCGCGGCGGTTTGGATTAAAGTGGCGATGGAAATGATTCCCAGAATGGGCGGCAAAGTTTTTACAGTCAATTTCATGGCCGTAAAAATAGCGGGCTCAAAAAATTCCGCTGCCGGACAATTGCCATTTATTAGTGTCGGTTTGCACCGCTTCACCCTGCAAATCCAAACCGCCAAAAATTTATTCCAGCACGATGAACGGCGTGAATTCCTCCAGCAGATGCGGCGGGATGCGCACTTTGAACCGCGCATTTTTTCCGTTGTAACGGCTCGTCACGACCTGCCCGACGGCGTGGATGCGTGCAATGACGGCGGCTTTTTCCTGCGGCACGCGCAAATCCAGAAATTCGCGCACTGGCCGAAGCTGCGTGCCGAGTTCCGCGAGCAGCGGCGCGATGCCTTCGCCGGTCTTCGCGGAAATGGAAACCGCGTTGGCAAATTTTTCGCGCAGCCGGGGCAGCGCGCTGGTGCCGTTCACTTGATCCATTTTGTTAAACACCATCAGCACCGGTTTTTCCGCCGCGCCGATTTCCATCAACACGGTGTTCACGGCGTCAATTTGCTCCTCGGCCTGCGGATGGCTGATGTCCACGACGTGCAGCAGCAAATCGGCCTGCACCACTTCTTCGAGCGTCGCCTTGAACGCCTCGACCAAACCGTGCGGCAATTTTTTGATGAAGCCGACGGTGTCCGTCAGCAAAACATTTTGTTTCGTCGGCAATTTCAAGCGCCGCGTCGTCGGGTCGAGCGTGGCGAACAATTTGTCTTCGGCCAAAACCGTCGCGCCGGTGAGCTTGTTCAACAAAGTGGATTTGCCCGCGTTGGTGTAACCAACGATGGACGCAAGCGGCCATTCGCTGCGCTGGCGTCCGGCGCGCTGCGTCTCGCGCTGGGAACGGACTTTGTCGAGTTCGCTGGCAATTTTTTCGATGCGCTCGGAAATTTTCCGGCGGTCAGCTTCCAACTGCGATTCGCCTTCGCCGCCGATGCTGCCGGTCGAACCGCGCTGCCGTGACAAGTGCGACCAGTAGCGCGTCAGGCGCGGCAATAAATATTTCAACTGCGCGTGCTCGATCTGCAATTTGCCTTCGCGCGTGCGCGCGCGCTGGCCGAAAATTTCCAGAATCAACGCCGTGCGATCCATGATTTTGCAGCCGAAGATTTTCTCCAGGTTGCGCGTCTGCGCGGGCGACAATTCATCGTCGAAGATGATGGTATCCACATCGCTTTCCTTGCACAGCTTGGCGAATTCCTCGGCCTTGCCCGGCCCGATGTAAGTGGCGGCGACGGGCACGGCCATTTTCTGCACGCCTTCCCCGACGATTTGCGTGCCGGCGGTCTCGGCGAGTTCTGCAAGCTCGTCGAGCGATTCGCGCACGTCGGCGGCGGTGCGGGACTTGAGTTCCACGCCGATGAGGAAGACGCGCACGGAGCGCGTGTCGCGGGTTTGGATGAGCGATTTCAAATTGTCGTGGCGGACAACTTAACAGAAATTCCGCCGGACGAAAGCGCCGACTGCGTGACGATTTTGCCGGCGACAAAAAAAATCTGTCGAAACCAGTCGTAGTCGCCTATCGTCTTTCTTCGCATGAAAAAATTCCTGACCGCCACCCTGCTCGGTCTCGCCCTCGCGGCGACCGCCCAGCCGCTGCCCCAAATCGTCCTCAAACCCGTTTTTCCCAAGCTCACCGTCGAACGCCCGGTCTGGATGTCCGAAGCGCCGGACGGCAGCGGACGCTGCTTCGTCGTTTATCAGACCGGTCGGATTCTCGTCGTCAAGAAAGGCTCGGACGGCGGCGACGCGAAGGAGTTTCTCAACATCGAGGCGCGCGACCCGAAGGCTGGCGGCGAAAACGAATGCGGCCTGTTGAGCATCGCGTTTCATCCCGGCTTTGCGACTAACGGATTATTCTACATCTATTACAACCAGAAAAATCCCGCCAACCAGCATTCGCAGCCGCTGAATTTTCCCATCCGCAGCGTCATCAGCGAATTCAAGGTCTCCGCCGCCGACCCGGACAAGGCTGATTTGACATCCGAACGCATCATCCTCCAAGTCCCGCAGCCCTTCGGCAACCACAAGGGCGGCGAACTCGCGTTCGGGCCGGACGGCTATCTTTACCTCGGCCTCGGCGACGGCGGCGCGGGCGATGATCCGCTTGGTAACGGCCAAAGCACCTCGACGCTGCTCGCCAAGATGCTGCGCATTGACGTGAACACGCGCACCGGCAGTGCGTTCGGCGACCCCTCCCGGCATCTGGAATACGGCATTCCCCGCGACAATCCGTTTGTGCATGAACCCAACATGGGCGAACGCGGCGCGCGCAAAGAAATTTTTGCCTACGGCCTGCGCAACCCGTGGCGTTACAGTTTTGACCGCCAGACCGGCGCGCTCTGGTGCGGCGATGTCGGCCAGGATTTGTGGGAAGAAGTGGATTTGATCGTCAACGGCGGCAACTACGGCTGGAGCGTCCGCGAAGGCGCGCACCATTTCAAGCCCGGCCCGACCGGCGCACAATATATTGAACCCATCATGGAATACACCCACCGGCCCAACCTGCAACCCGCAGGGATGTATCCCGACCACAGCATCGGCCTCTGCATCATCGGCGGTTACGTCTATCGCGGCAAAAGTTTTCCCGCGCTGAACGGCATTTATATCTACGGCGACTACAATCTCGGCACCTTCTGGGGCTTGCGCTATGATTACGCCGCGCAGAAAGTCACCGCCGAAGGCACGCTGCTCCAGCAGCCGGGCAACATTGACAGCTTTGCCGAGGACGCCGACGGCGAACTCTACGCGCTGATGCAGGACGGAAAAATCTTGCAGATCACCACGCCCTGAAAACGCAACTCAGCTTTCTACGTTAGGCGGCTTCGAACACATTAAAATAAATGAACACAACTACCACACTTGCGATTGTTTTGGCAGTAGTTCTGCCGCTGATCATTTGCATGGTCTTTTTTTACTTCCGTTTTCGGAAGCGTTGAATTTTTGAATATGCTGCTGCCCAACCAGTCGCCGGAACGAGCCATTGTTCCGGCGATTTTTTTCCGCGACCACCTTGGCCTTGACTTGAAACACCAGCGTGATTTATTAGGCTGTAGAACTTAAAGCCACTAATTAGCTAGGCTGCTTATGCGTATATTTAGATTTAGCACACCATTGCTCGCGCTGCTTTTCGCAGTTGTATGCGAGACTTTGTTTCTAGCACTTGCCTTTGCGCCGAAAATTCCAAGTGTTTTAGATGGCTTTTTGACTGCGTTTTTTTCACCAGCGCTAAGTCTTGCGACTCATTTTGTATCCGTCAATTTGGACACAGGTGCAGGATATACATTGTTTGTTTCGACTTTATGCCTATTGTCACTCATACAATTGTTTTTTCTGTTTTGGGTGAGTATCGGACTGTGTCGGTATTTTTTGCAGAGGCGGGCATGACATTATGAAACCCAGATTACTACTCCATATTGAAGGCGGAGCCGTTTTGCTCGCCGCCTGCCTTTTTTACCATCAGTTGCACGGGAGCTGGCTTTGGTTTGCCGTGCTTTTCTTGACCCCGGATTTGTTTATGTTGGGTTATCTGGCGGGCAAACGGGTGGGCGCGTTTTGTTACAATCTAGCCCACACTTATACCGCGCCGGTTTTGGTCTGGTCAGCCCTGTGGTTTTCCGGACAGACCGCATACGACTGGCTGGTGTTGATTTGGTTTGCCCACATTGGCTGGGATCGGCTAATTGGTTACGGACTCAAGTATGAAACCGCTTTCAAAGACACGCATTTGCAACGCGTATGATTAAAGATAAAACCGTGCTGTCCAACAATTCGCCGGAGCCAACCGCCGTTGGCGCGGTTCACGCCGCGAGGAAGGCATGGCTCAGCTTTTTTCGTTAGGCACACTCGAATCTTATGAGCGTAGAGACACAAAATGCGGTTATTGGTCTGCTCCTACTTACTGTTCTGATGTCAGCGACTATCCCTGCGACGGCTTTCCTTTGTCGCTATCGCACTTCTCGCAAGAAGCGAGTTTCGTGTGGGACGCTGTTTGCGGGAGCTTCAGTAGTTCCGCTCGTGGTGGCAGTTGTGGTGACTTGCACAGAGCCAGATATTTGGTGGTCGCACGAACACAAAGGTTCACCACATGATTTTTTTATCACGCTAGTTTTTCTGATGCTTCTATGCGTCTTGCCAGCACTATGCGTTGTCGTGTATTACCAAAGAAAGAAAAAGAGAGATGAGATATGCGAACATTGACAAATCCTTTAGTTCTACTGTGTTGCACTGTGCCTCTGTGATTTTATGGATGCCATTTGGCATGGGTTACTACGGTTGGCCTTGGGATAGTCAGATCATGCGGTTTGTTATCCGATGCTTCGTGTTTGGATTTCCAGTTCTTGCAGCAGTGGGTTGTGTTCGTGCTTTTCGACCTCACAGAGTTACTGGTCGTTTGGTTGTCTCGTCGCTTTCGCTTCTTGTGGCATTATTTGGGGTCTTTGCTATGATTTGGTGGATGAGTATGAGAGCTGTGCCACCTCACAAGTCGTCGGAGCCAACCGCCGTTGGCGCTGTCCGTTCCGCTGTCGCGGTTCACGCCGCGAGTCGGCGGTGGCTCAGCTTTCTACGTTAGGCCGATTCCGCGTTATGAGTTCAAATACGCAGCCTGAAACACAGACGCCATCACAACGAGCGATTGTCTTTGCTTCGCTTGCGTGTTTTGGGTGCTTCATACTCATAAAGTTTTGTGCGATGTCGGATTATTGGATATTTAATGGTTATGCGCAGTGGCTGATAGTTGTCGGCTTTCCCATCTTCGCGAGTTCTTTGGTTCTATATTTTAGCCGCGTTCATCGGGAGCTGGTATTTTTTCTTCGGGTGCTTTGGATTTTTATGATTTCCGGCCTCATTTTCATTGGCGTATTGATTACTTTTGCGATTCCATTGCTTGTGATTGGATTGCTGACTAAGAATGGTGCCCCAAACATTGGGCTTTATTAGCGAGTGAAGACAATCATCCATCGGCCTAACCAGTCGCCGGAGCCAACCGCCGTTGGCGCTGTCAGTTCCGCTATCGCGGTTCACGTCGCGAGTCGGCGGTGGCTCAGCTTTCTACGTTAGGCCATGTTGACACATTTATGAAAAACGCAATCGTCCTTATTCTATCTTGCATATCGGTTATCGCTGCCGACACCAACGATATTCAAGTCACCACCACGACCGACACCCACACGCAGCCAGGCGTTTTGATTACGTTTGACTCGTTCACACGAGATGGTCAGACGAATCTGGTCCGCGATACTCGCACGGAGGCTGGAGCATTGCGGATTCGCACACAGAGATTTTACTACGATGGTTCGTTGCTTGGTGGTTATATGACATATCCCAAATCTAGCATCATATATTCGGCAGCGGGCGCACCCTATTCGCTGAGTTTTCAGTTTGATTCTTCCAATCAGATCAAGTCCGCCTTGATTACTACCAACTTTACAATATTGGAGGCTTTCAATTGCACGAACGGCATCTTTTATCCGCAGGACAGTTCATTCATTCGCAAAGCCAAAAGTGTTGCGGAAGGTTTATCAGAGCATTGATTTGATATGACCAGATGGCCTAACAAGTCGCCGGAGCCAATCGCCGTTGGCGCTGGCAGTTCCGCTGTCGCGGTTCACGCCGCGAGGAAGGCATGGCTCAGCTTTCTACGTTAGGTCACTTGACCATTATTATGAAAATGCACCTCATCATTCCACTATTGTTGCTAGCTGGTTATTGTTCCGGCGGCGCACAAACGAACAACGCCACATCTTGGGACTGGCAAAAACCAATCATCCGTGACGGTAGCGGAGTGCCGATTGGCACCTTGGGTTTCCCAATTGGTAGCTATCTGACGATTGAAGGCATAAAGGCGAAGCAAGACCCTATGATAATGCAAAATCAAGATTTTTGTCTCGTGGAGAAAGTCAATGGCAGCAGGCTCGCCAAGCCAGTCACGATTGAGATTGAGACGGCAAATGGCTGGTCTAACGGTGTGCCTTTTGTCTTCAAAGGTGGTGAGTATTTCAGAATGGTTGGAACCCCACCCGCCGAAGAAGCTGCCGCGATGGAGGCTGGACGAAAAGACTTCATGTCATCGCAGTCTATTTGGCATCTTCAGTTTTATTTTAGAGTCACATCCGTCGTGGCTCCGAAAGAAGAAAAGCACTAATCTATATGCCGTGGCCTGACCAGTCGCCGGAGCCAACCGCCGTTGGCGCTGGCCGTTCCGCTATCGCGGTTCACGCCGCGAGTCGGCGGTGGCTCAGCTTTTTTCGTTAGGCTGCTAGACGATCACCATAAACAAACACAAATATGAACACCATAACAAAAGAGAACCATAAAGTCGCACGAGCTGGATTTATCGCAGCCCAAGCTGCCATCTTGGGATTGACGGCTCTGTTCAGGCTGAGTCACCACACATCATACACGCCGCCATTTATATTTCTGGCGCTGCTTGATAGCTTATTGCTGGTGGTTCTAGTTTCGGCAGTAGTTGGCTTTTTCGTGCAGGGATTCCGTTCCTTGGCGATTTCAGGATTTATCGTCTTGGCCATTTGCTTTGGGTTTATCGGCCCTGTCAATCATCTAAACACATGGTTTTGACACCGCAGCCTAACCAGTCGCCGGAGCCAACGTGGTTGGGTGCTTCAGATTTGCGCTTGAGCTGGATTCGCCACGCCACCGTTCCCACGTGGCTCAGCTGCTATGAGTAAAGTCAAGTTGAAGAGTGTCAGTTTGAGTTATTCAAGTTTTCATAATCGAGTTAGGTTCAAGTTAGTTGGTTGACTGTTCCGACGCTGGGAGCGTCGGCTAATGC
>Ga0302266_10000659_pt1 | contig 34414 bp, 31 predicted proteins | sample III_Bog_E1_2_FD_194559 | JGI IMG/M metagenome (GOLD analysis project Ga0302266, IMG submission 194559) | Peat permafrost microbial communities from Stordalen Mire near Abisko, Sweden - III_Bog_E1_2 | ecosystem: Environmental > Terrestrial > Soil > Wetlands > Peat | place: Sweden: Abisko...
CACCCACTGCGCACCCTCCACGACTCAGCAGCACGGCCATGCAACCAATATCACGCTGCCGCCAGCATCTTCGCGCTCCCAACAACCGCTCGCGGTGCCTTCATGAATGATGCAGGCTAGCGGCACCACTCTCCCTTATACAATCAACTATACGACGATATCCAACGTTCAGACCTGGACTGCTCAGGGGAATACAATGACCCCCGACCCATCGACTGACATCATCGTCAATGGGTATGCAATTTCATCAATAAACCTGCCGAATGGCACCTCGTGGGGATTCACTTACGACAGTCAATCAACCGTTAATCCTCCGTCTGGAGCATCGTCGGGAGATCTGATAGGAGTGACCACTCCGGCCGGTGGCAGCATTTCGTACACATATACAAGCACACCATTACCGCCGCTAGTTGTTCCGGTTGGCCAGCAACTGACAGGCGGTGACTTGTATGTCTATCGATGCAATGGTGCGTGCCATGCGGTTGCTTCTCGCACTGAGTCGGACGGTTTATCCAGTTCCATTCCGGGAATACATAGCTGGACTACACATTACACCTATGGAATGTATACACAGGCTCAACAACAGTCCCTCTTTCCTAGTTGTCCTATGGTTCCAATGCCCGCTGGAGAGCCATCGGTTTTTTATGCCTTCTGGACGACGGAAACCGATCCCCTTGGTAACGACACTGTTCATAGCTTTTGTCCTGTTGGAGTGAGCAACGCCATTCCAGTAGCAAATCAGTACCACGAAACGATGACGCAGTCCTATCAGGAATCCGCCCCTTCTCCAACTACCGGTACCGGCACTGGCGGAACAGGGACTCTTCTTAAGACAGTAACGACCTCGTTACAGTACCAAGCGGATATTCCAACACCGAATGGTCAGGGAAACGCAGGAAACATCAACATCCTTCCGACTCAGATCACCACAACGATCCCCTCCGGATCGACGACAGCATCGACGACGGACGGGAGACAATACTCATCGTTATTTACAGCCACTAAAATTGGATGTGGTCAAGGGTTTAATACTGCTACAGATGCAGTTAACGATAGGTATTCCACATGCGAACCATATCCAAGCGGCAGTCTTTCCAGTTCTCCGCCTCGAACAATCCCCATCTATTATCTCTCACCAACGACTGAGAAGACGTACTCCGGAACGTCTACGAGTGGAACGCCGCTCCGTACCACCTGGACAGCTTACATGTTTTCGACTCAGAATCCACCAACGGGCTATGCGAATACATACATGTCTGCCCTTCCACTGTCTGTAGCGAACACGGACCCGACTGGGAACACTACATATTCCCAGACTACATACGGCTATGACACAACCGGCCGTGGGTATCTTGTCTCCCAAAGTCAATGGCTGAATACAACCGGGCAAAATGTGACGACACAGACCTGGTACAACAGCCTCGGAATGCCATATGAATCGCTGGATGCCAAAGGAAATCTAACCTTCGTCTCCGGATTTATGAATCAATGCTCTGCTGGCACATCAACATATCCCCAAGTTGTTACGAAGGCATATGGCAGCACAACCACGCTTCCAGAATTGTCCACATATAACTTCGACTGCTACACGAATGCCATGACGAGCGTAACCGATCCGAACGGTGTACAGACGAGCTATAACTATACAGCCGATCCTCTAGGCCGCCTGACTCAGGCTAAGTATGGAATTAATTCAACAATACCGAGTACGATCACTCTTAGTTATCCCAGCATGACAGAGGTAGACATTAATCAGGACCAGTCGACATTGAACGACGGAGTCATCACGAAGAAGACTATCTTCGACGGATTAGGCCGGACAATACAACAGAAAAATTCTGCGGGATATATAGTGACTACCGTCTATAATCCTGACGGAGAGGTTGGGAGTGTAACAAACCCGCAAGGTGCGGACAGTGTTTATGGAACAAGTTCCAGTTCCGGGGGCACGGACGGAACAAATTACTACTACTATGACCCACTTGGTCGCGTTATTAAGGAAACTGAACAGGATGGCAGCACTCTCTGGTGGTGCTACAACGGAATTCAGGACTCAAATTATCCTCAGCCGACCGGGCTTTGCTCGTCCAACCCCAGCACTACGAATTCTGGCGCCGTATCCTGGATAGATTCGACGGATGAGAATGGGAATCATCATCAGCACGTCAGCAATGCTCTGGGTCAACTCATCGCGGTAATCGAGCCAAATCCACAAACTAATGTGCTCGCGCTCGAAACTGATTATACCTATGATCCAAACGGTAATCTATCGAATGTAAATCAGCACGGAGCTGCGGGAGAGACGGCACGAATCCGTTCCTTCAACTACGATTCGCTATCGCGTCTGCTATGCGCATCGAATCCGGAGACCTCATCGGCATCATGTCCCAATACCGCCACCGGATCTTATCTGTCTGGAACAACCGGATATATGTACGACCTCAACGGCAATCTACAGTCCAAGACCGATGCCCGCGGGATAATCACGAGCTATACATACGATGGGTTAAACCGGGTTTTGTCCAAGAGTTATTCGTCGAACGATCCAAGCGGTGCTCCATCGTCCTGTTATCAGTACGACAGTGCAAGCACATATGGAATCGGTCGGCTTGGCAACCAGTGGACACAGAAGGGGACTTGCTCCTCGTCGCCGGGAGCCGGGGTGCCATCACTTACTTCCATCTCTGCCTATGATGCGATGGGCCGGGTGAAGTCTGAGCAGCAATGTGTATTCTCCAACTGCTCGACGGATTATCCGTCACTGCCTACTTATAACTACGATCTCGCTGGGGATCTGACAAAGTACAGCGATGGTCTCGGGACAAGATACTTTACGAAACAATACGATAAAGCGACCCGTTTGCAAACAATGACCGCAGGCCCGAGTTCGTTCACGCTGTTTTCAGCACAGGGTTACGGTGCGAGTGGCGGCGTAACAAGCGCTTTCTACGGTACGACCACTCCGAATGCTGGGGTATCCCAGTCCCGCACATACGATTCTCGTCTTCGCGTTACTGGTGAGACGGATGGGCAGAACTGATGAGACGGATCAGTAAATGGCTGCATCACCGATTGAGCAACCTTGTTGATACAGAGCGGTCCGGACGAAAGGGCAACGCAATGATGACCAGAAAATTGCACCATACCTTAGTATCGACACTTTTTGGATTCGTGCTGACGATGTGCGCACTGTTGCATCCGGCAATGGGTCAGGCGGCTCCAGCTCAGGGCCAGTCGACTCCAACTCAGCAACAGCAGTCTTCCAGCAAGCCATCTCAGATCAGGCCTGTATCCCTGGCACATCTCTATTGGCATTTCTTGGTCTTTCAAAATCATTTGGATACAAAGGCCGCAGATCTGGGTGCCCACGGGAAAAACGGCAGATTGATGCACAACCACTTGCAAAAGAAGCTGGGATTCTCCGACGCTGATTATGCGGCAATACGCACTTCCTCAGTCCGATTGACAGCCAAGGTGAAGGTCCTGGATGCAAAGGCTACAGCGATTCAGAAAGCTGGCGCATCTTCGTCGAGCCACGATCAACTGAAGGCGTTGACTGTCCAACGGGAGGCGGACATCAATTCCGAGATTGCCTACCTGAAGCAGAACTTGCCGCCAGATAAGATAAAAGCGTTTGAAGCTTTCTTGACTCAGCTCTTTTCTCCGACGAATGCTGTGTTCCGGCCATCGCTTCCCGTTGGGAAACCGGCTCCTACGGCGGTGCAGAAATGACTAACCTACAGCAATTCCTTCGCCTACGGACATCGATGATCCTGTTCGTCATCGCTGCTGGATTGATATCAAGTCCTACCCTCGCGCACGCCCAATATAATCAAGCCGATCAAAGTCAGTGCTACTCACAGACAGTCGACTATGAAGATGATGGCTATGACGGAGGGTCTTCTAATGACGTGGAGCAATCTGCTTGTTTATATTACGATAATCAAACCGGTTTCGATTCGTGGGTAGAGACTGACAACGACTACTATGACAGTTTTTACTCTGAGTATGGGTATGACAACCAAATTACGTTTGGAGTAGGCGCGGAAGCACAAATTTATCATTGGGATAGCAACTACGATAACATCGTAATAGCCGATTCCGGTATGAATTACGGGGAACCGTCCGCCTATGCAGAAGCTAGTTCTACTGCACAGCCTCTACCTACTTACTATATACTACAAAGCTACTACTCTGAAGAGGATCAGTATAATAATTGGAGCGGCGCATCAGGCGGCATGTCGATTGAAATGGATCTTCAGCCCGTACCGAACCTAACCGTCAGTACATCGGGGACGCCATCTGACGTCAATCAGCCAGTCACTTTCACGGCGATCCTCCCCTTTGACGCAACCGGCGAGAACGTGAACTTTTTTACCAACGGATGGTATATCGGATCAGGGACCTTCAGCGGTAGTATAGCTACGGTCACCACTAGTGCGTTGTCTATAGGCACATACCCGATTACCGCCAATTATTATGGAGACTCAAATTACGGCGCGGCTACGTCCAGCATCACCCAGATCGTCGTCCTCAGCGGGGCGCCGCCGACATTGGGCCTAACCACATCCGGTACACCATCTACAGCCGGTCAACCGGTGACCTTTACTGCAATTATATCCCCTAGCGGCCCTACCGGAACGGTGACCTTTTCAGTCGATGGAACAGTGATTGGCTCCGGGACAATCGACGGCAATTCCGCTACGTTCACCACAACTGCATTGGCGACGGGTACGCATTTGATTACCGCTTCTTATAGCGGAGACTCAAATTACAGCGCGGCTTCGTCAAACACGATCGCACAGGCCGTCACTGCTTGGATTCCGCCGCCAGCCGCTATCTACAGCTACAGCATTCCTACTCCTGCAACGCAGTTCACAGGCTATATGCCAAACGGCAACCTGTTGGGCTACACTGATTCGGTGATGGGCCCATGGAACTTCTATTACGACTCGCTGAACCGGATGACGGGCGCGGAGGCCGGATTGGGGCCGTATCAGGGGTTGCAGATGAGTTGGAGCTACGACAGCTTTGGCAACCGGCTGACTCAGACCGACGGTGGGGGCATGAACATCTGGACCCAGTCTGGCAATGACACCAACGGGAACCCGCACAACCAGGTGACCGGCACCAACGCTCGTGGCGTCTCATGGACGCCGGATTACGATGCGGCGGGCAACATGCTCGACGACGGGGCCAACCAGTATCTCTACGACGCGGACGGCCACGTCTGCGCGGTGCGGAACCTGACCTACGGCGGCATGACCGGCTACCTCTACAACGCGTCGGGCACGCGCGTGGCCAAGGGAACGATCACGAGTTTGAGTTGCGATCCCACAAGCAACGGGTTTACCACCTCGGGCAGCCCCTACACGCAGTACATCCTGGGGCCAAATGGGGAACAGATGACGGAGATGGCGGTCAGCGGCGGCACGTCCACCTGGCTGCATACCAATGCCTACGCGGGCGGCGCCATCGCCACCTACCTCAACGACAACGTCAGCCCGCACTTCCGCTTTGCCGACTGGCTGGGCACCATGCGCGCGCAGACCGACAGCGCCGGCAATCTGGAGTTGACCTGCCAGAGCCTGCCCTTCGGCGATACCTCAGCGCAATGCACCCCCGCCACAGAGCAGTTCTACACCGGGCAGGAACGCGACCAGGAGTCCGGCAACGATTACTTCCAGGCTAGGTATTTTGGGTCGAGCATGGGCCGATTCTTATCGCCTGATCCATTAGCCGGTAACCGACTCAACCCTCAATCACTGAACCGCTACGTGTACGCGCTGAACAACCCGCTCAGATTCACCGATCCAACGGGGATGTACGTCTGCGAAGACAGCCAGAACTGTGATTCTGATAACGACAAGAAATTTGCTATGGGTCTAATCAATGCCGAAGGTGCAGCATTCGAACTTACGATAAAGTATGGTCTGGGTTCAAACGAAGCTGAGAATGCACACCGTGCTGTAGATGCCTACGGAAAGGAAGGCGTAGAGAACGGAGTCAACGTGCGGTTTGACAGCAAAATAGAATCCGGAACTGGAGTTACCGATGTTAGCGGGGTTGCCAATGGTCGAAATGACGCCGATAATGATAACCCAAACAAGCAGAATATCAATGTAACGTTCAATCCGGATGCTGCTGGAGATTCAAGTCTTATTGCTCACGAAGGATCACACGTTGCAGACGGTGAAGCATGGGTCGCGTCAGGTTTCTTAGCAAGCGCAGATCCAACGATATATCGAACCGAAGTGGATGCATATCATGTCCAGTTTGACATCATTGAAGCTGAATTAGGAAATAATGGCTTTGGAAGCATAGGTGGAGTGGGGTTCACTTCTAGAGAATCCTTTCGGGAATTCATGCCCGATCTGTGGGGTTTGCTCAAGGGAAAACCTTATAATTTGTCGCCAACAGACAAAACGCCAGCGTTTACGAAAGGGAGTGTGGTTCCATATTGAGTAAACTACGACACTTCAACATAATAATATTATTCTCCGCAGCAGTTGTACTTGCTCAAGGCGACAGAGTGAGGAAGCCTCAGCCTAAGGACACGCTTCGCTTAAACCACTCCCTTCCGTATGTCTATCTGGAGGTAGATCATATTGGGCCAAGAAAGCCATACAGCATTGACGAGTCAAATGTCGGTATTTTCCTGCGACTGCATAATAATTGTACAGTGCCTATCATCATAGATACATTCGTACGCGAAGGCAATAATATTGGCGTCTTCCACAATGTTGTCGCAAATTCGCCCCTAGTTGGTGAACCGGGTGGGTCAATCATAGAACTTCCAAAAGAACTCCCAGAGATGTCTCACATGGATCTATCCTCAATATTTGGAGCTTCTGCAAAAGCGCCTCAAAAATCTGTATCGTCGCCAGCAGAAAATTCTGTCCCTACGCCGGTTCAGAGTGCGGTGTCAGCTCCGATGCCTGCTGGATACCGGTTCCTATATAGTTTGTCTAAGACGCTGCGACCTGGCCAAAGTATTTATTTCAGTCTCCCATTAAACCATGTTTCGGAGAAATGGCACATTGAAATTCCCTTTCGTTTTGATTTGAGGGTCAGCACGCCGATACGGAGCCCGTACAACTTCGTCGCTTTCTATGAGGAAGACATCAATCTGCCAGCAGTACATCGTCTCGGGAGCACAGAATCCGATGCACCCAAACCGACCTCTACTGGGAACACAATTCCTCACGAGCCGGGGCATCTAGAAGAAAGCCCGGCGCACTGAGGGCGGGTGGTCCAAGTCTGAAATGAGTCACGAAATCGGGTTGTGGCTCGCCAAAATTCCATCCGGGGGCAAAACGGGCCTGATGAACAAACTCAGAGCCTGGCTTTGCAGTAATTTTCGATTGGAGAAGGGGTGATCGGCTACGACTCGCTGAACCGGATAACGGGCGCGGAGGCCGGTTTAGGGCCGTATCAGGGATTGCAGATGAGTTGGAGCTACGACAGCTTTGGCAACCGGCTGACTCAGACCGGCAATGGGGGCATGAACATCTGGACCCAGTCTGGCAATGACGCCAATGGGAACCCGCACAACCAGGTGACCGGGACCAACGCTCGTGGCGTCTCGTGGACGCCGGATTACGATGCGGCGGGCAACATGCTCGACGACGGGGCCAACCAGTACCTCTACGACGCGGACGGCCACGTCTGCGCGGTGCGGAACCTGACCTACGGCGGCATGACCGGCTACCTCTACAACGCGTCGGGGCAGCGCGTGGCCAAGGGGACGATCACAAGTTTGAGTTGCGACACGACGGCCAATGGCTTTACACTAACCAACCAGTACATCCTGGGGCCAAATGGGGAACAGATGACAGAGATGGCGGTCAGCGGCGGCACGTCCACCTGGCTGCATACCAATGCCTACGCGAACGGCGTGATCGCCACCTACCTGAACGACGACGTCAGCCCTCATTTCCGGTTTACCGACTGGCTTGGCACCACGCGCGCGCAGACCGACAACGCCGGCACCTTGGAGTTGACCTGCCAGAACCTGCCCTTCGGCGATACCTCAGCGCAGTGCGCACCCGCCACGGAGCAGTTCTACACCGGCTACGAGAGAGATACGGAGTCCGGTAATGACTACGCCCAAGCCAGATACTACGCCAGCAGCATGGGCCGATTTATCAGCCCAGATGACGCCAGCGACCAGAATCCAAGCAATCCGCAGAGTTGGAACCTTTACAGCTACGTGCGCAACAACCCCGTCATTCATACTGATCCCGATGGACACTCGGTGAACGTTTGCGACACCTACGGGAACTGCAACGTCGTTAGCAATCAGGAATACACGGCAGCCCAGGGAAGCGATCCATACAACAGCGCCCCAACCCTGGACGAGGTCGGAATGTCTGGCAACGGAGCCGGTCAATTCTCATCCGTTTCCATTTTTAGTGACAGCGGAATCGTTGGCAGCGCAACTTATGTCTCCGATGGTCCCACCGACTACTATGCAAATTCGGCTGGGCTGGACAAGACCGTGCCAGCATCGAATGTCGTCACTACTATGTTCGGATACTGGTCGGCGATTTTTGCGCCGATGATGCCGGAATTGCTCTTGGGAACGGTCCCCGAGGTCGGGCTTGGCGTTGGTGGGGTCGGTTTATCTATGCGCTCCACAGGGCCGGGTCCCTCGAACTTGCGAGAGCAGATGGCGATTCAACAGGTCAAAGCAAACCCTCAAGCCGGTGACATGATACCGCTGAAGGGCGGAATGAAAGATCCATATTGGCAAGCAAAAGACGGCTGGGTCAAGATGGAACAGAGCGTAAATACTGGCAGCGGCAAACCCGTAGAAGTGCATTATGTGATGAACACAAGAACCGGCGCAGCAGCCGACTTCAAAATCTCGAAATGAGGCATGATGCAAGTTCTCTGCAATGCAAACAGGGGCACGGCTCTGACCGCGAAGTACTTGGTCGGCAACACGCCCGAGACTGTTTTCCATGTGACCATCGGACGGGAATATCCAGTATTTGCAGTCTCAGTTTATAGGGGCGCCACTTTGCTGCTGTTGTGCGATGATAACGACCGCCCTCATTGGTATCCGATGGACTTGTTTTCAATCACCGATGCGCGCGTGCCAGCAGATTGGTACTGCGCCGCGTACCCTGAAACCGGCGACCATCTTCAGTTGCTTCTGGGGTATGATGTGCTGATTTCGGACGGTGCGCACTACGATGCCTTATTGGAGCGGGAACCGTCGGCCCTCGCTATTTTTCAAGAGAAGGTGAGTCGCGAGGCCGCCCCCGCCGCTCCACATAAGGACGAGTAGTGCTGGCCCTCTGAGGGCGGCCTTGCTGCGTCTGTGCCCATCCTCTGGCATCCGTGCCGTCCCAAAGAAAAGGCCTGCCATGCTTCGCATGGGGTTGAGTATGGACACGTCACCCCAGAATGGGTGCTGCGCAGTAACCTTGGGTTACTGTGCGGGAACCTTCTGAAAACAAGCGACTAATAGAAAAACTGGACTAAAGGGGTTATGCTGGAGGCGAGCGCATGTTGCTGTAGGGGAACCCACTGAGCCTCAACCCTTTAGCCCGCCTCCGGCCCCCTGTTGTCCATCCAGCGACACACAGGCAGGGTGCGGCCTTCGCCCTCTTCCCCAGCTCAGGCGGTGCTCTCTGAAGCCGCCGCTCCGCACAAAATCGGTCGGCACGAAGGTCAGTGAGCCGGAGTTCGCGGCGCTGGAGACGCGCGCCCGCGCGAGCGGGTTGACACTCTCGGAGTGGGTGCGGGATGTGCTGCTGGCATCGTCGCCGGAGGCCGGAGCGGCGGCGGCGGGTGCAGTCGTTGCGGGTGTTTACCTCGTTGGAAACACAGTTTATGAGATGAGTAAATATATGTCCAGCCACTCATGTGCGGGGAGATAGAAATGGATATTGCAACTGGAACGCGTACTCAACGCATCCTATGGGCGCTTATTATCGGAGGGACGGCACTCTATTGCGACAAAAAAGCACCAGCAATTGATCGGGCCACTATTCAGGTACTCGTGTGGACGCTCGGTGTATTTTCACTGCTATTCATTGAACTGCGTAAGACACTTCAAAGGCCAAAGCAACTGCTAATTGCCATATTGCTCGTAGCGGTTCACGCGTATGGAATGTTTTTCTTTTGGCATCTATTTCCTTTTGATTCATCATTCACCATTTTAATCGTCACTGTAATAGAAACCATTGTTGTTGGGCTCGTTTACATCAGGACGTGCCAATCGATAGACCCTGAAGGACCGTTTGGGCCAACGGACGCCGAGAAACATGCACACAAATCTCGTCCGCGTATATGAGTCGCTGTCCCTCGCCAAATTCCATCCGGGTGTAAAACGGTCTTCCGGGCTATATGCCAAACGGCAACCTGTTGGGCTACACTGATTCGGTGATGGGCCCATGGAACTTCTATTACGACTCGCTGAACCGGATGACGGGAGCGGAGGCCGGATTGGGGCCGTATCAGGGATTGCAGATGAGTTGGAGCTATGACAGCTTTGGCAACCGGCTGACTCAGACCAACGGTGGGGACATGAACATCTGGACCCAGTCTGGCAATGACGCCAACGGGAACCCGCACAACCAGGTGACCGGGACCAACGCGCGTGGCGTCACATGGACGCCGGATTACGATGCGGCGGGCAACATGCTCGACGACGGGTCCAACCAGTATCTCTACGACGCGGACGGGCACGTCTGCGCGGTGCGGAACCTGACCTACGGCGGCATGACCGGCTACCTATGCGCTCAAACTGAGACAGGAGCAGTTGGAGGCTCTTGTCTTGCGCCAGCAGGGCACGGTCAACCATTGGGGCGATGACAACTTGTCTATTCGTTTTGGGCTTGAGGGCCTGCAGTTTCCGCGGCGATTTAACCCAGGTCCCATAACAGATAGATGCCTGTGAAACGCCGTATAAATCTAACGAGAGATAAGCCTGCACTTTTCGGTCACGGTCTGGCGCAAGCGCAATGTTTGTATAGTCATACAGCCCATTAGGCGACGGCCGCATTCGCAGCAAATTGGGAGCTTCCGTGTTGCCTGGGACAACAGCCAACATGCCGAAGTTGCCGTGAAGTTTGATGTGGCTGGCCGAGGCCTCCGCCATCCCAAACGAGCGGAGACCGCCGCACGCGCCCCGAACGATTCCCCAGTAAATTGACGAGCAGAAGGCTGCATACGCTTTATCCAACTTCTTGCTCGCGCGCGCGGAGAACTCCGTCCAGTCAGCAGGCTGAATGCATCCGGTGAGATCGAGATCGACGTCAGCCAGTTCGCTGCCTACCTTCACCATCCTGTTATCGAGATACGTTTGAATCGTCATTGCTGTCTACCTCAGTTCCATCACAACCATAACGCGAGATGCTCCGCTAAGCTAAAAAGCGTGGGACTGCCCACATTCCCCCCAAAAAGCAGCTTGAGTGTTGTTCTCATAAAGAAACCGTTAGCCCTAAACAGTGGCAGTGGTATAGTCGAGGAGTGTCAATTGACGGCCAGTCGCGCCCGGAGGAATCATCTGTGTATTTGAAGACAATCATTGCCGCATTAGCACTTGGCTTATTTCCATCGCTCCTCATGTCGCAATCGATGCCCACAGCAGTACGCCGCCTCAACGTGCAGGTAGGCGGTCTGTTCTCTGTTGCAAATCCTGGTGTCGCCAGTGACGCAACGATTGTCTATGGCCAAATGAACTTCAAGGGTGGGGGGATGTACGCAACGATCGATCCCGCTAATCATCTGGGCTTAGAGATGAGTGTGCGCCAGGTGTTTGGAACTGAGGGTGTTCACGAGCGCACCTACAGCGCTGGGCCGCGGTTCTACCTGACGCGCGGGCGTTTCATGCCCTACGGAAAAGTTCTCTTTGGGCGAGCAGTGTTCAACTTCCCGAACAATTTTGCGAACCAGGCATTCACTGAAGGATCCCTTGGGGGAGGCGTCGATTACCGCCTTACCTCACTACTTTACGTTCGCGCCGATTACGAGTACCAGAGGTGGTTTTCGTTTGGAACGCAGGTGAGTGCTTTCCCGGGATCACTGAGCCCGAGTGTCGCTTCGTTTGGGGTTTCCTACCATTTTGGCGGAAATGCCGATTGCGAATGTGGCCGGTACTAGAGAGTGCGGCACTAGCGGACAAGGAGAGTTGAGTACAGATGACAGCCAATGATGCGCCAGAATCGCGGCAGCTAGCATTACACAAGGGCAGAGATTTGGCACTATCGGAGCCCTTGCCGACAACAGAATCGCTCTCCCCGCCCGGAGAGGTTTTAGACCCCAGCGACACGATCTTTGATTCGCCCGAACACACGCATCAAGCGTTGAACGACGTTGGCTACCTGACTACAACTGCGGTTTCGACGAACATCTACCTTGCGGCGAGGATGAATAAACCTCTACTTCTTGAAGGCCCAGCTGGCGCGGGCAAGACGGAGTTGGCGCTCAGTGTGGCAAAAGCAGAGAAGTTGCGATTTATCCGCTTCCAGTGCTATGAGGGAATCTCGGACAAGCAGGCCATGGGCGATTACAACCGAGCGTTGCAGGACTTGTTCGTAGCGTTCCAGGCAAAAAAACAAACATGCACGTGGGATGAGATCCGCGCGGAGATTGTTGGGCGGAACTACTTTATGTCGGGCCCGTTTCTTGAGGCGCTCGAATCGACAGATCGGGTTGTACTGTTGATCGACGAGCTTGATAAGGTTGACCATGCTTTTGAGGCGACTCTCCTTGAAATTCTTTCCGTCTGGGAGATGTCGGTTCCGCAAATGGGCACCATCAAAGCGACGAAGCCTCCGTTCACTGTGATTACGTCTAACCAGGAACGATTTCTAGGTTATCCGCTGCGACGGAGAGCAATCTACTTGCAGATCGAGCATCCGACCGTTCAAGTGGAGGCCGCGATCGTGGCCCGCAAGACGCCTGAACTGTCACACGAACTTCATTGCTTTATTGCAGGCTTTGGTAAAGCGCTCCGCGCGTATCCGATGGACAAGTCGCCATCGATCTCAGAGATTGTCGACCTTGCAAGAGCGTTGGGCCTTCTCGGTAGAACGGCAATCCGTCCCCAAGATAAAGACATCTTGTTGCCGCTAATTGCTAAAACGGAAGCTGACCGCAAGAAGCTTCTGATGAAGAGCAACTTCGAAAATCTAATAGAGTTAGCGGCCCGCCACCGCGATGAAATGCTGAACCCAGTCTGTGTCCCGAACGAGATTGCGCAGCACAAAGAGATCGTCATACCGCAAGCTAAGGCCACTACAGCGCGAGTGGTGTCGTTCAAAGTTACTCCACTTCAAAAGAGCGGGGCGCGCAGGCTGGACGCGTGGGCCATGCGCAACTTGCTTCAGCTTCCGCTATGGATCGTCGTCGCGTTCTTCGCGTTGAGCGGACATGCTCAACAGGCACAGCACATACAACCAGAACGCCCACCCGAGATGGTCTACTATGCCAATACTTATGCCGACTATTACCACGTTCCCCGTGAGATAGTGTATGCCGTCATCACCCACGAGTCGGGGTGGAAGGCTAGGGCCGTTTCGAACATGGGAGCGATGGGACTAATGCAGTTAATGCCCGCGACGGCTGCACATTACAGCGTTTCTGACCCATTTGATGTATCCCAAAACATTGGAGCAGGGGTTCACTATCTGGCTGATCTTATCGCCAAGTTGAGTGATTGGAGGCTGGCGATTGCCGGCTACTATTGCGGTCCAACTTACCCTCTGTTGCGAGGTCTCGAATATGCAAACAAAGACGTCGTCCAATACGTGAACGCAATACAGCGTCTCTATACCCACGAACAGTCCATTTCACCAAAGCCAGAGGTGCCCCCGGCCGCACCCCCGACTGAGCCAATTCAGCAAAACACGCCAGAGGTAACCCCATGATCCGTCGCGCCCTCGCAACATTTACCGTGTCGCTAGCCGTGGTGACCGCGTTCGCACAGTCGACAGACAAGACATGCCAGTCATCGACAGCGAAGAAGCCTTCGGCCGCAGTTACGAGTTCCAAGCTAAAGCCAGCAGTTCATCGCGCGAAGCCTTCCGCTGCCACATCTATCCCCCGCAAGCCGAGTACAGCGTTTCCGCCTTTGTCCAAGGCGCCATTCGTGCCAAAACCCGCAGAGGTAGTAACCCCATATCCTGCGGCTGTGACTGCATCTCTGAGTGCGCCCCCGTTGATTGTGCCGTTGATCACGACACACCCCAGGGATTTATCAGTTCACCCAAATCTGGAGTTTGTACCGACATCCAACGTGGTCGTTCGCGACATGCATCTTCGTCCGCTATTCACGTCTACTATTCATGTTGGAGAAGTTGTGAGTTCGCTGGTTGTGGGCGCGCCGACCCTCTTCGAAGTCGAGCACAAAGATAGCGAACCAAACCTCATCTTTGTGAAGCCGTCGACCCATCTACCGGCTGAAAGCAACCTACTTATCGCATTGGCCTCCGGCGAGACGATCAGCATCCGCCTTATATCTCCAGGGGACGTGGGTTCGACTGACCCGACCGATTTTGTAGTGGACTACAGGGGTCGGAAAAGCATGTTTGAGAGCCGAGTTGTCGTTCTGGGAACGCCGGGGAGGGATCTTACAGAACCATCGCCAGAGAATGCTCGCGCGGTTGACGCCAGCGATCCCTTAAGTTCTCATTCGGACGCCACCGTCCCTAGACACTCAACGCCTGACCTCAACACAGATTCCTCTCTCGATCATCAATTCATCGTCGGAGCACCCCATTGGGTGACAGTGCCTGAACTGGCCAAGCTGATAAAAGCCAATGCCAAGGCACCGAACTGTATAGCAATCGCCATCGGCGACATCAGGCAAGAGGGGGACAACATGGTTGTCAGCTTCTCAATCCTCAATATCAGTCACCACTGGGTCAACATTATGCCGCCACAAATTGAGTTGACCAATCCACTACTCAGCAAGAAAGAGGCAAAGAAAAAGGGATCCTTCGCGGAGCCGATTGCGTCCACGGATTATAAGCTGGACAACCCAAAACTGAGTCCTGGGGATCGCGCAGATGGCTCGATTACGTTCCCGAAGCCAGACTCCAAGATTTCCAAGGAAAGTCTTTTACTTCACATCGCTACATCCGCCTCCATCGACACGCCGGTTTACTATCCACTGCCGTTCGTGGCCCCATCATCTGAAGAAATCATTGCGCAACAGGGAGGTACAGATGCCCGTACTCATTGAGAAGCAGCAACCGCTACCAACCGAGGAGGCGGCAACCCCGGTTGTTGGCGCAGTAGAAACTCCGGAAGCCAATCAGGATAAAGGCTTCTTCGTATCGCGCCGAAAGGTGGATTTTGGGCAGAATAGTAGCAAGGCAATGACAATAGCCGCAATCGTGGCCGTCGTCGCTATCGGTGCCGTGTTCGCTATGTCCCATAGAGAAGGCGCAGGAATTAAGAAGCCTCAAGCGACAACTGTCGCTACACCTGTTAAGCCGGTAGCTCAACCAAGTGCAGCATATCAGCCTGGCGACCGCGCAGTGGAGAGTTCGGAAGGGAAGCGTGACCAGGCCGTCTCTGCGGCTGATATCGAGAACACCAAAAACTCTAATCCTGATGCAGATTCATCCGTCGCTAACCCAAAACGTACAATTGGACCGGCGCCTCCTAAGTACGCCGCGACCCAGAGCGTGCGCACGAATCTCGGTGCAGTACCTCCGTTTCAGGCGCCCACCTACACATACGGAGCCTCCACCGTTCCGCCAATACCAAGCATCAACACTGCTGGCGTGACGGAGCAGGCGAGGCAGTACCAGGATGCGGTTACGAAGTCGTCGTATGTTTTCGCGTCGGCTAGAGCGGCTGGAGCCGGGGGCGATTCGGGCAGTGAGTCAGTCACAAATTTTGGGTTAGAGCCCGGCTTTCACCTCCCAGCTCACCTTGAGTCGAGTGTCAGTACGTTGGGTAGCGTTCCTGCTGTCGCTATCATTGAATACAACTATGTTCGCGGGGGAAGGGTAATTATTCCGGCAGGGAGCCGTGTAATTGGAAAGATTGGAGGTGCCAGCTCCACAGGCCTCGTCCAAATAACTTTCACGGAGATATATCTGCCCAACGGAACAACTATACCAATCAACGCGGTGGCCTTGGACTCTTCGCTTCACCTAATCAAAGGCGTTGTCACCGGAAAAAACACGGGTAAACAGATCATCCTTGGGGCATTGAGTAGCGCTGGATCTTTGGGAGCCGGCTTTCTGACCTCCAGCAACACTGTGACGCAGACAGACCTCGCACGGAATCAGATTGCGGCCAATATAGGACGGTCTGGCGACCAGTCTATTCAGCAACTCCAGGTCGGACAATCGATTGTTGTAACCGTGCCATCAGGCGAATTGGTCTACGTCACGTTTGTCGCCCCAGCTCGCGTTGCCACTGCCAGTGCGGCGGGAACAGCGCACCCAGTGGCAGCAAATAATTAGCAATTTTCACCGACGTAAAAACTGGTCCGTAGGCATCATCACCGAACCGGGGGGGGGAATGTATCCCGTGAATAGTGGTAGTGGTATATAGTGGGTTGTAGGGAAAAAGGAGCAACTTCATATGAAATGCAATCTCAATTTCACAAGGCCTTCGACGACCCCGGACTCGTTGATTGGTTCTTCGAATCGGGGCCGGTCTATGACCAAACCCGATGCAGCCCGGCATCAACGTATTATGTGCTGGCTTGCGCTGATGTTTATGATCGGCGCAGTTACGCTCGGTCCGGTCATGGCTATTGCACAGACCACCGGCAGCTCGCCTACGTTCAACGCAACCGTTCAGGGCCAGTCCGCCAGCACTGTTGAAGGCACCTTTGGCAACGTCGTCAACTATATCGGGAACGTCATCTGCCCGGTTGGCGCGGCGTTGATGGTTGCGGCGTGCCTTGTGCAGGTCAAGAGCGGCAAGGGTTGGGTTGGATCAGCAATTACGGCCGCCGGCTTACTCGCGGTCAGCGGTATCACCCGGCTCATCGAGTCGATGGTTACCAACGGTCAGTCGGCTCTGAAGTAAAATCAGCCCCCCCTTGGGGACGTTGTGGCGTAGGCCTCAACGTCCCCATTCTTTGCATCCCTTGGAATATAAGTATGCCGACACCTACGTTATTCAATGCGCTCTACTCGCTTCTCCTGACGTGCGCGACGCCCCTGGCACTGTTTTGCTTCGTGATGGCAGGCTTTCAGCTAAGGGAGGAGGGGGGAACCAATTTCTCCTCAAACGGCGGCTTCTTTCGGTGGATACTCTGGGGCGCAGTCTTCTTGACCTTGACCGGGATATTTGCATGGTTGAGTGCTGAGGGGTTCGGCGGCGCGTTTGGAGCCAGCGGAGCCACGGCGCCCTATACGGCGACCATAGCCTCGGCTGTCCAGGATTTTGTATACAACGTCCTTCGCGATCGCATTGTGCCGGTGATTGCTGGGGCATTAGTTCTCAAGTCCCTTCTGGATACAGGGGAAGGGCATAGTCCGTTCCCGTCCATCATTTCTGCGCTCTTCCTCCTTGGAGTGGGCGGTTTCTTTACTCAGGCTCAAGGGTGGAATGACGGGACTGAATATGCAACCTCGAACATACTCAAGAGCATGTTGAATTGGGCTATGACCTCTGTTGCCCCTGTTCTCGGCGCGATGTCGATCTATGGCGCAATCGTTCAGTTCGTCCGCAAACAGAACTGGTCAATTTATGTCATCGTCGGCGGCGGTCTCTTAATGGTTCCTGTGCTGTGGACGCTCATTCAGAAATGGGCAGGAGTGACAATATTATGACTTCGAACATATCAAATTCCGCAATTTGTACGCGAGTCATATCGTGGGCGTGTGCCCTAATCGCCTTGATCTTCGCATTTGGCTTGGCGCGGCTTGCGTTTAGCCGCCTGCCAATCTTCGCCCTCGTTGTTGTGGCTGGATTCAAGTATGCCTCGATGTTCTACGTCGGTGGGCGCTTGATCGAACAGACGTGGTGCTACATCAGCAAAGCGGTAGCGCGCGGACTCGTGGGCACCGGGCGCAGCGACATTACATCATCGTCAGAGATTGATCCGGACCTAACAGTCAACAGCAGCCAACACGAGACAAAGCGGCAAGCTCGCCAGCCGCACAAGAACTCGCTCCGCAACCAGATGAGGCAACTCAGGCAAGCGCACATGGTCAACGAAAGAAACAGTGAGGTGTCGCATGGGTAGCGGCAGCTTCTTGACTGGAATAGAGGGTCTTGCGGAGTGGTTGGGATATCTAATTCTCCCAACCCTGGCTGGCTTCTGTATTGTGATGGCGATCTACGACTACAAAGAGGGTCAGAATGGCGAGCGGAACATGGTAGCCGCCATTCTCTGCCTAATGGGCCCTGCCTGCGCTCTCTTGGTTAGCGCGTGGGTGACGAAAGGACCACCATCAACTGCCGCTGGCGTAGACGGCTACTCTGGAGCGCTTATGAATGCCCTCAACTGGGTAGGTAATGTGCTTATGCCGCTTCTCGCGGCTTACAACGTGGTGCGCGGCGTGTTGCAGCCAGAAATGAAGCACTTCCAAAGTGTACACGATCGGCTTCACTACTTCATCGTCGCTTTTGGGTGTCTTTCTGTTTCCGGGATACTACGTCTGCTTGAGCATTTTGTAACAACCGCGAAAGCCGTCACGTACCTCCAGTTCTATATCCACGTCTCCGGAGGTATCCACTCATGTCTCTGCGTGTGAGCCCAGTTTCCCGCAATCTCAATGCACAAATCATGCTCTTCGGCCTGGAGTTCGAGGATCTGATGGTCATCACCGTGTTGGGTGTGGCCGCGATGCTGATTGGACAGTTTCTCTTCTCGGATCGGTATCTGTTTTTTTTGCCGATGAACTGGGCACTTCTGTTGATTGTGGTCTGTTCCAGCGTTCCTGCGCTAATGCTGCTGAAGTATGGCAAACCGCGCGGGTATACCGCAGCCCTCTTCAATTGGTATACAAAGCCACGCGCTTACTCATGCCTTGAGCCCGACACAGAGCTAGTCGGCCCATTCATCGAAGATTCCGAAGGAGACGAAATTGCCTAAGACCACAGAAGAACGACTCAAAGAGATCACGCGGCCTGCCGTGTGCGACTTACTCCCCGTCCGCGACTTCCTCGATGATGTGATGATTCGTGCAGACGGCTCATATGTCGCTGGTTTCCATCTGGGCGGCGCACTCTCGTACTTCATGGACGATGACGGACGCAACCAGACAAAGAGGACGCTCGAATCACTCTTCCTTACGATCCCTGAAGAGAGCATGCGCGTCCAGTTCCGTTACGAGGTGATCGAAAATGTGGGCTCGTTGCTGGAGCGGTATGAAGCTGCGCGAACAACGACGCTCGAACACGTTATTGCTATGGATCAGCAGCGGGTGGACGAATGGCGCGCGTCAGATCAATCTGGAGAGTTTCTGACGCGCGTTGCGGCCGTCTATTTCATCTGGAACCCAGAGATTCACGCGAGAGGAATGGCGGAATCGGGTGGTCCTCTTAAGAAGAAAGACGATGCGAAGTCTAAACCCTCGCGCGGCGGTCTATTTGGCTGGTTCTTCGATTGGATCGAGTCCCTATTGTCCCTATTTTCCTCCGTGTCTGTGTCCAAGAACATCACCGCGTCAAGGGCGAAGCATTTCGAGAACCTCAATCGATTCGAGTCGCTCATAATGGGCATGGAAACATCCCTCACTACCGCTGAAATGCGGCCCAGGCGCATGTCTCACGAGGAACTATTTCTTGAGATCAAGCGAGCGCTATTCCCGACCGAGCCTGACACAAGCCCACTGAGAGACTTTCCATTGGCGGTTCGATACATCTCGGCGCGAGAGCAACTGGCTGTGGTGTCGATATTAGGTCAGGATGAAAGCCACATCAACATTAATGGTCTGCTTTGGTCGTGTGTGACGTTCAAGATGCCGCCAGATTCAACCTTCCCGGGAGTGATGAGAGAACTGCTGACTCTCGGCTTCCCAGTCGTTATCAATTCTCATATTACGATTCCGGACCAGCGCAAAGTCCTGGAGATGTACAAGAAGCGCTACAAAAAAATGCAAGCTGCGCTCAATGATGGAAAGGGAGGGCAGCGGACGGATATCAGCGCGTCGGTGGCGGCGCGAGAGATCCTTGACGTTCAGCAGCAGATCATTGCAAGCTCCGTGAAGACAGCGAAAATGAGCATATCCGTAGTGATTAGGACATCCAATCCAATCTTCACGAATGGGCAGCACGAAACCGCATTGCAGGAGATGGCAGCACGGACACAGAAAGTAATGCACGTCATCGGGCGCATGAATGGCGCACGTGGATTCTCAGAGAACCTTGCACTGCGTGATCTATTTATCGATGCCCTGCCTGGCATGGCCGGGGAGAACAAGCGCGACCTGGACCTCCTTTCGGAGCATGCCGCAGACTTGATTCCGGTTGAAGTTCCGTGGGAGGGCACGATGGACGATCCGGCGATGCTCTTCAAGACACCCTACAGGCAACTGATTCCCCTATCTCACTTTTCTCCAAGTCTCGAAAACGCAAACATGATTCTCGCAGCGACGTCGGGTACCGGCAAGGGCGTCCTTGTAGGGAAGATGCTTCTGACCTACGCGCGACAGGGAGCGAAGATCTCAATCTTGGAGCGCGGAGATTCGTATGCGAGCGCGATTGAGTATATGGGCGGGCGGATGCTCACAGTGTCTCTCGATAGTGAGTATGTAATCAACCCGTTCGATCTGGAAGCAGGGCAAACAGAGCCCTCAAACGATCATGTGAGCTTCTTGAAGACACTGATCCGCTTTATGATCGGCGAAAGTGGGGGCAGTGACTCAGACATTCTTGACAGTGCCATCCTCTTATCTATCAAAGCGGCCTATAAGCGAGCCGCGATGCGGGTCATGCCTATTCCGACTCTGAGTGATGTTCGTGACGAGCTCCGGTACTTCATTGATGAGGATAAGAGTGAACGGGTCAATGCAGAGGCCAAGTTGGCGTCAACGAAGCTACGGCCATGGGTTGACGACGGCATGTATGCCAGGCTGTTCGATCGGCAGACGACTGTCGATATGGACAGTCCGTGGCTCTACTTCAATATCGAGCAATTGAAGGATGACGCAAAGTTAGAAGTGGCGATGAGTTTACTGATCGCCTACGCGACAACGAAACGTGCGCAGGGCAACGGAAAGCAGCGTTCGATCACGATTCTCGACGAGTGCTGGTTCCTGCTCGAGACCAAAAGCCTTGGAGGCGTTGTGGTCCAACTCTTCAGGACCGCCCGTAAGCGCAATGCATGTGTGTGGGGAATCTCACAAGCGATCGCAGACTTCACAGGAACGATAGATAAGCCGAATGAGTTTGGTGAGGCAATTCTCACAACGACGGCCATGAAGATGATTGGCAGACAGAAGGGAAATCTCAATGTCCTCCGCGACTTTGTCCATCTCAACGAGACCACGATCAACTACATCAAGAATCTGCCAATGACAGAGAAGGGGAAAAAGAGCGAGTTTCTGGGGATTATCGGCGAAAAGGCAGAGACTACATTCTCTTTCGAAGTGATTACGACGCCTCTTGAATACTGGCTCATGACGACATATTCGCGAGACAAGGACCTCCGGAAATATTGGCTACGAGGAGATCATTCAACCGAAGAGCGACAGGCGCTCTACGCGCTTCTCGCTGCCAAATATCCCCACGGCACGGCTGGGCTCGAAGTCTTACCAGAGGAGAATGAGCCGGATTTCTGGGGGCAAATGGGAGCAGAGCTGAATGTGCCTGGTCCCTCAACATTGGAAATGGAAGAAGTACTGACAGCATAAGTGGAGGCAACCCGTGGCACGCATTTCCAAAATTACGAAGAGGATAGCGTTAGGCTGTATACCTCTCGCGGCCCTCGTCATCCTAACCCCAAAGCCGCAAGCAAGCGGGCAGTTTGGCATTTTTACGACCGTGCTCGGAACGGTGACTGGCATGGGGTCGTCAATCACTCAGTTCAACACCGACACCGCGCAGATACAGCTTCTACAGAAGCAGGTTTTGTACCCCGTTCAAGATTTCAATAACATCCAATCGAACGCGACCAGCGTCGTCAACGCCTATCGCGGGTGGATGAATAGTGTTTTTGGGCTAAATCTTGCGAGCGCACAGACGACGTCCGGTCAAGCGCTTGAGCGCCAGATGTTGAGCGGATTCACCAACACAAACCCATCGGCGCAGATGGGAAGCCTATTTACCAATGCGTACGGGCCCCTTCCGACGCCAGCGCAGGCGACTCAGATTCATGTACAAGCAATAGACGCCGGAGACGCCAGCGCGCAGGCCTCCATGCAAATGTCTGTAATGGCGGATGCGGCCGCGGCGTCGACGGTGCAGGTTGCTAACTCAATCGAATCGCAGGCTCTGACCACGTCGCCAGGCAGCGCCCCTCAGTTGGAGGCGCAGGCTCTCGCGAGTGAAATTAGCAGTATGGCTATCGAGCATAAATTGCTTGCGGTCCAATTGCGTTCTGAGGCTGCTCGCCTCGCCTACAACGGAACCCAGTTCAAGCAGGCCGCAACAAACAGTGGCAACGCGGTGCAGGGAGTATTCGGAGGTGCAAAGTGAATAAGTTCTTTACGAAGTTCGCGGCTAACACCGCGGTCAAGCGCGCGGGAATTGTCGCGATCGGGTGTCTCGGTCTAGGGCTGTTTGCGGTACCGTCTGCGCATGGGCAGTTTGACACAGCTGCCATCATGGCGTTTCTGACGACAATGAACACGACTATGCAGTCCGCGATGGCGGTGCCGCTTCAGATCATGCAACAAGTCAACTCTGACATGTCGACGTTTACGAAGACGGCTCTCTATCCTCTACAGCAGATCCAGGCGGCGCAGAGCATGGCCACACAGGGTCTGCAGCAGTCTGAGAACATGCAGGGCATGATCAACACCTCAACTGCCAGCGCAAAGTTACCCTCTCCACAGCAACTGGAAGCTGCGATGCTATCGAAGGATCCCAACCAGGGAGCCAACGTGTCCATGCTATATCAGCAGACATATGGAACCCTCCCTACCTCTCAAACTGCACCCAGTAGCGTGATACTAGCGGTCGACATGGGCGACGCAGTGGCGATGGCATCCATCAAGAAGGCGATCACTCTTGATGCTCTGGCTGACAGCGAGATGACGGTTTCACAGCAGTTGATGAACGAACTCCAAACTACCGCTCCCGGAAACGTGCCAATGATTTCCGCTCAGGCTGAGGCGTGGATACTGCAGGCACACGCTTACACTCAATCCGGCACGGCTCAGTTGTTGAGGGCGCAGAGCGCCGAGCTGGGATATACGGGCGCGACTATGAAGCTACACTCTACCATCACCGGCAAAGCCGCCGGCGGAATGCTCGCGTTGCCAGTGACGGGGAATTGATATATGGGCAGCGTAATGAACTTCTTCTTTACATCAACATGGGCGCAAGCTCAGGGAGGGCTCTCGGGTTTGATACCCACCCTCCAGACGATCAGCTACTCCATTCTGGCTATAACGCTGCTTTTGGGAGTCTATGAGTCGTTTCTCTCGGGAGGGTCAGTCCGTCAACTCGGGGTGACCTTTCTGAAGTTCGGAGTTGCCGCCGCTCTGATCGGCAACTGGAACGCGTTTATGACTGATGTCGTGAACGTTGGAACGACATTTGCAACAGCCTTCCTTGGTGCGAACGGTGACCTCCTGAAGCAGTGGGTCACTGATATGAACGTCACTATTACAGGGACGAGTCTGACATCGCTCTTGGAGAACGGGGTATCTGCGGCGGCAATGGGCGCGATTATGGTGCTGATCATTATGATTGCCGCGATTCTGTTCCTCTTGTGCATGAAGTTGCTCACCCTATGCTTTGTGTTTTGGGGAGGGGTTCTGTACTGCATGGGCCCACTACTCGTAGCACTCGGCCCAAGTGGGATGGTCTCGGATATCACCAAGAAGTACTGCCGAAGCCTGGCAGAGTGGGCGATGTGGCCTGCGCTCTACGCCATGTTCTGCACACTGATGGTTGCGATCCAGATGGGAAATGTCAGCGCAGTCCTGGGGCAATCGAACGGGTTACCTGCTGGGATCGGAGATCCCGCCACAAATAACTCGATAACACTCGTTCTGACTAGCCTCCTTTATGGGGTCTGTATCATCATCATTCCGTTCATAGCTCATTACATAATTGGCGGCAGTTTTGCGGGTGTAGCTGCTGGAATAGCGACCGCAATTAAAGCAGGCGCTGCTATTGCAACAGGTGGTGCATCTGCACCAGCAATGGCCGCTGGAGGTGGCGCAGGAGGTGGAGCAGGGGGAGCTGGCGGCGGCAGCGTCGGCGGCGTATCGGGCGGAGGCGGGTCAGTATCTGTTCCCCAGTCCGGAGAAGGCAGCTCGACATCTCTACCACCATCAAGAACCCCCCCACGCACTGCGGCTAGGTCTCATAGTCCGGCCTCAACTTCTGTTTAGTTCCGGGGCTTAGGCTCCGGTCACTAAGAAAGTAATCGATCCAGTGAAAGAGGTTTCAAATGGCTACCAATACTGCACCACTGAGTACCGCACGCACTCCCTCGCTAAGTAAGCAACCGAAATACTACGAGGCGGACGGCGCGCTGCGCGCTTATGCCAACATCAGCGTATGGGCTGCTGTTATCGCCGGCGTGGTTGCTCTGGTGGCTGTAGCAATCATGATCTTCATGCGAATCCAGCCGCCCACGGTAATCCGGGTCTTGCCGACCGGAGAGGCGACTGTAATTGGTTCGGATGGCTCCCTCAGAACGACGATGTCGCCGGCCGCTCTGAGCGCAATAGCGGCGGACCAGGCCCCCACCGCATTTGAGAAAGAGAACTACGTCCGGACGTTCCTTGACCGATATCTGAACTACGACGCGCATAGCATTTCAGCGAACTGGAGCTATGCCCTGAATATGATGACGGGGAACCTCCGCTCGCTCACACTCGCAGACTTTCAGAAAGCGGACACAGTCGGCAAGTACGAGGCGGAGCATGTTCGGAGCGTCTTCAAGCTATCAGAGGTCACCAACTCACCAACAGATCCAATGCTGTATACCGTCACTGGTGTAAGAACCGTAAATCGGATGACAGGCTCGGAAAATGAGATGGTAGACGAGATTGTGGAATCATACGATGTGCGCCTGGCTGACTTTGAGCGGAGCCCCACCAACCCTGCCGGACTACTTATTGGACAGGTCACCGAAACACAGATCCATTCGGAAACTAAACAGGTAATGTCGACAGGGATTGTCGACGGAGAGGAAAAGTAGCCTTGAACACAAACATTAGTGCGGAGAAGGGTACCCCGGCAATCAAGATCGCCGCTGCCAGCGTAGAGAAGGTCAGGAAGCCCCGTAAGGGCTCGGCAGGACAAGATACGACGTCTTGCAAGTTCTACATCGGCGAGATCAAAGATGGGCTACCTGTGATGAGTAAGGAAGTATCAGAGAAAGACGCGCTACTTGATTGCGTGCGAACACAGCGGCCCTTTATGATGGTCCAACTGTGGAAAACCGCGGAGGAGATCGAAGACGGACGACTGGTTATAGTGAAGACGCCAGTAGTTAGCAAGTAGCATCCATGCTCTCAATTTTCCCTACAATCAGGGACCACCCCACATGGCCCCTGTCAGCGCAAGTAGCGGCCGTAAACTAAGTCAGTTTTCCTCAAAAGTAATTGCCGCATCGCAGCATTTAAGGTGTACTATTGGACAACTAAATAAGTGGGTTGTTTCCACTCCCTTAGTCGTACGACACCGAGTTTTGTATTTCTCTCCCGCCTACGGGCGGGGTGGAGCGGACGGTTTTCAGTAGATAACCCGGTTGATAGTTTTCACCCGCGTTTATCTTTCTGAGCTACCTTGACAGCTAAGTCGAGGATTTTTGTTCGCTAACCGGTTTCTTTGGTTGGTTCAATGTAACGCACGAACCGCCATAGAAACCCAAGCGACGTCTGCTTGTGGTCAACCTGTGTGTGTTTCGTGCCTTAACCCCACGAAAAGAGAAAACACACAATGATCACTCGGACTCGCAAAATCGCTATCCTTGACCTGGACACTCAAGGTAAGGTAACGGAACGAAAGACACTTCCTGGCAGTGAGATTTGGCTTGATAACACTGTTGCAGGACACCTCTACCCTTCACTCAAAGTGGCTCTGATAACAGTTCCCACGGAGATGATGGAATGGAATGAATCGGCCAACGTAGCAGACGGTCTATTCAACATTCAGTTCGACAACACAACGTATCGTCTCGTCGGATCTGGTGGTGGTGCAAAAAATGGCAAGTTCTATTTCGCAGACGAAGTGCATGCACCTATGCTCCACGCGCGTTTTCAGAACTGGCCGGAAGCACTCATCTCGTACTTCGGCATTCAGACCTCGGATTGCAAGAGGATTTTGGATGCGGAAGGTACGGTACTCGTGGTTCCTGATAACGAATTGGGAACGAACGATTGCAGAGGGTGGATTAGCGAGAGTTTATTTGCTCGCCTTGACGCTCCCAGCAAAGCTTTTTACCAATTCCGTCTCGGCTTCGCGCTCGAGAACGGAAAAGGCTCCTTCAAGGTGATGAAGGATGATGTTGCTCAGGCCATTGGCGCTGACATCATTATCCCCGAGTCATCCTGCAAACCGGCGCCGCAATTGAAACCATGGAACTACGATGCACGGACTGATCGCATGTTTACCGGTCCGCTCGTCGTTGGTCTCCGTGAAGTTTCTCGCGAATTGGTCTTTTCCAGCTCGTACACAGTCACTCAGCACGCTTCGGTGGATACCATTCTCACGGAGCTGATACCGAAGGCACGCGAAGCTATGCAGTCCCTCAAGGATGCATGGAGAGCGGGCAACCATGAAGCTGTCGTCAACCAGATCGGTCAAAAGGTCTCGCTCGACGAATTTGCGAAAGGTGACACCAAGGATCAACTTATGAGAACTGTGGAAGCAACTTTACTCGCGGACGGATCTGGTGAAATCTGCCAGCACCCGTACATCTACCGTCAGGTGGATAAACTGCTTGCAAAGTGGGCTTACAAAGTTCTCACAGGCGGCGGCATGCATCTCCCAGGCTTTGCGCTGGCCGATGACGGCTTCCTGTTTCTTGATGAAAACGGTGGCGTTGTCTCCGGCTCCGACTGGATTCCTGGAGAAATGGCACTCACGAGTCTCACGTCCGCACGTTCGCTGTGCGTTCGTTACCCCGTCCGCATGAAGGAAGACCTGTTGCCCATGATGAATTGGAACCGTGATGCTGCGGTGGCCTTTCTGATGGACTCAATGGGACTCTCTGACACGCAGTCGGCCTTTGTTGCAGACGAGCAGTTGTTCCTCGACGGAACCTACACGCTGCATTCACAGACGGCGAAGAAAAATGGGGGCGATTTCGACTTTGACCAAATCTGCGTCGTTGACGAAGGTTTGTACCCGAAGTTCGTACAGGATCGGTTTGATTTCGAATCGACCTACGTCGTCACCAAAACCAAAGCAGCACGACTGAAGTCCCCCATGTATAGCCTCGAGTTCATTGCCCTGAAGTCGCTGGGTAATCAAATCGGCGTTATTACAGACACCATGTCCTCTTGCATCGCAGCCGGAATGATGGATGAGATGTATGAACTGGTGGAGGAACTTCAGAAAGAGATCGACTCGTTGAAGCACAACACTCGGGCTGACCTCTCCAAAATCAAGGAAATCCAAGCGAAATGCGGCAAGGCCCCTTGGTTGAAGATGAAGAACGTGAAGTCCGTCTCAGAACTCGTGGAATTGGAAGTGAAGCCTACCGACATGATTGGCTTCATGTACAACAGCCTCCGCAAGGACCTGGTTGAGATGATGGACAAACCGATGGAAATCCGTCAGTTCCAAGGTTTGCTCGTTGGCAACACTCCCACGCAAGCAATGCTCGAGGAATCACGTCTCGTGTTCCATGCCTTCGCTGCAGGCAACAATATGCTGCGCGAAGTCATGGACCTCAAAATAGCGCTTCTCAAGAAGGCGGAAGCTGAATTCGCAACCGCTAAGGAAAACGGACAGCAGGAGAGCATCAAGATTGCCCGCAAGGCAATTTCAAAGGCTCGCGCTGAGGTCAAGGTTACCGAAGAGAAGCACAAAGATCAGTCGTCCAACCTCATCAGCATCGTCGCTGCGTGGGGCAAGGGCAAGACTGAGAACCGGAAGGCTTGGGCCCAGGCCGTTCACACCATCGTTTGCGGTGGGCGTGGCACGGGATCCATTCTCTTTCATGTGTTTCCGCAGGAAGCGATCGATGCGATTGCGGGACGCACCAACGGCATACGCGTATCGGTTGCACAGAACAACGTGGCCGGTATCGTGACTGTCAAAGACAACGTTTTCTACATGGATTCGTTCAACGGCGGGAAGGCTGACCCTATCTTCCGTTATGACATGCAGAAGCGGAAACTGGCTCACGTCCAGACCGCAACTGCAGTCGTCTGCTAAAGAGTTTCGTCACTCTCTAACAGAGCCAGATCAACCCACTGCAAAGTGGACAACCCGAAGGGGCTCTCGATGAGCCCCTTCGGGGACTTATCTGGAGTTGAGGGAGATTCAATGCCATTCTTCAGCTTCAAGAAAAGACAGCGATTACCAGCGCCGCGAGTGGTGCCGGTGGCTATCGAGATCATTAGCCACCGCACCGGCCGGGATTACTCCTGGAACTGGCGACTCAAGGGATCGAACGGGCTAAACGCAGTGCAGGGTGCCCGAGTAGACGCGTTAGTTGGGCAATATTGCACGGCGCAGGCACAGGCGGTCAGCTTAGGTACTCGTATCCAGGTCATCACCGTACTCCTGCCGTAAGGAAAGTCAGAACACATAAGAGGCACACTCCGAACTTTTGGGAGTGTGCCTCTTTTGCGATTATGAGCGCGTTTATTGGTTTTACTATACCACTGCCACTGTTACAATTGAGACGGAGTTGTCTCACGCGCAATAGCCTCGGATGTTGCGAGGATTTTTGAGTCATCTGTTGGCTAGGCGCATACCCGTTCACTTCCGAGTGAAGGGCAGAAGGAAGGACGTCTATGCTGAAACGCGCATTACGGGTGGCACTAACGATTGTAGTAGCGGCAACTCATTCCTCGTGGGCTTGCGCTCAATCGGAAATCAAGACGCACATTATGGATGAGCTGACTGTTCAGAAGCTTGCGACCTCCCTTGACCACGCATCTATGGTCGAGTTCCCCGAAGTGGTTACGGCCGCGGTGGTCGGCACTGAGGGTGTGAAGATGGAGTTTCGGGACAACGTCGTCATTCTCGAACCCCAAAAAGCGGGCGTCCAGACGAACCTTCTAGTATGGGCAGCTGGCAAGCAACTCGTTTACGAGATCCAGCCGGCTAGCGAGACCAGCGAATGGCCCTTCGTTATCCGCGAGACTTTCGCGCCGGCGCCACCGGTGGGACCAAGTCCAACCTCAGTCGAGGCTATGGAACTGCGCGATTCCTCACATGGCGCGTTTCTGCTTTCTATGCGAAACATCACGGTATGCAAGGAAACGCAGAAAGAAAAGGGCGTCCATATGTGGGCTGTGCAGGTAGGCGAGGATAATTTCTCCTACTACGTTCGGATGACCGCCGTGAATAGGACCAAGCGCCCCTACCGAATCACAACGCCCTCCGTCAGCCATATCATCCCCGCCTTTGGTGGCAAGATAACCCCCAAGTCTGTCAATCAACAATTGACCCACAAGCAATTATCCAAAATAAAACTATACGACTCTGAGGACGTTGCAAGCCATGGGTCGACTTTGACATCGCGCGACCTAGAGCCAAAAGAGTCCGTGAGTTGGGTCATGGCCGTCAGCAAAGTTGGTCACCCGGTAGCCATCTACCAGTTCAGTCTTCCGCCCGATGGCAAGAACCACGTTAAAGCGGCGGTGATCTTTTGAACGACATTGAGTACCAACCAGCCGACAGAGCGGTGATCCTCAAGTTGGTTGAGGAGAGCTACAGCAAAGGTTGCCCCACCTTCACCGACGAGATCAAGGCGAACTGCCAAGATCCGATTGAGCCGATCGACGACAAAGGAAAGTATCGTCTGCACCCGCTGATTTGGACAGCGATACTCGGCGTAGGCGGCGTGATCGGCGTCATTCTGTACTTCCACTTCCAGTCGTAGCATCTCCACCCCGCCGCCGTGCCGCAGCGTTTCTTTAGGGCGGTTGCATCTCGTTTTCTAGCGAAAGAGTGACGTCCATGCAAACCGAAAAGCCTGCACAAGATCCGGAAGGTAGTGCAATCATGTTCGGCTGGTTTCTCCTGGCTATCGTTGTTGTAGTCCTGTTTTGGCTGGCGTCGTCAAGGCTCCATTTGACTGTCTCCGAGTTGATAGAGTTGGCTCTGTTGACAATAGTTGGGGTCTACGTGATCGCCGATGTGGCCATATATTACATGCGCAGGACAGCCAAGCGAGCGGAGATATTTCCTCCACCAAAGCCTCGAATTCCATTCGCCACCGATGCGAACGAGGTAGAAATCGCGGCGGACAACGAGAGCGTTTTAGTTGGCCACGAATCGAATGGAGACCCGTTCTATTGGAGCAATGACGTTCGTGCCAGGCAGACGATTGCCAGCGGAATGACCGGCGCCGGCAAGACCACGTTGATCGAATCCATCCTTCAGCAAGACATTAGGCGCGGCGTCCCGATCATCTTTATGGACGGGAAGGGCGAGAAAAAGCTCCTCGACCGCATTCTGCCATACGTGGAAGCGTCCGGACGAATGCACCAATTTAGACTGATTGATCCGCATCAGCCGGAGGAATCTGTCAGCTTCAACCCGTTCCACGCCCCGCACGGTAACCCGGATTCTCACGTAGGATTTGTCTTCGAATCCTTCAAGGTCGACGGAGGAGACGACTTCTTTGACCAGCATCAACGGGTGTATCTGGAGAACATCTCTCGCATCCTTTACCACTCAGGTAAGCGGTTCAATTTTTATGACTTGCTCTGCACGGCGTACGACGACAAGATTCTCGCCAGACAGATCAAGATCGCGATCGAGAACGCAAATGCCAATCCGAATGTCACCCGCCAACAGAGGCTGACTCTGGAAATGAGCGTCCACAATCTGCTTGCCACGTTTCAGGATAAGGATCGCGTGTCGAAGATCCAAGGCCTCATCAATCACATGATGACGTATATGAGCGACTCGCTGGCCACGATTACAGGCCCCTATGAAAATCTTCTCACCATGGAAGACGTTCTCGACCAGAACCTCATTTTGTACGTCAGCCTGAATATTAACGTGAACGAAAGTGCCGTGACTTCCCTCGGCCGAATCATCCTTCAGAACCTCCAACTCACACTTGGGCAGCGGTACGCAGAAACTGGGCACGGCGATAACCACGACTTTATCTCTGTCCTGATGGACGAATTTGCGCCTTTCGCCTACTCGAACTTCTCGCGTATTCTTCAAACCGCGCGAGGAGGTAACGTGGCGTTTATGTTCGCGCTGCAGAACTACGGGCAACTCGACCCGGTCGGGTTTGGCCTCAAGGACTCTCTCACATCGGGACCCAATAATGCATTCATGATGACGATGAAGGACGACAAAACCACAGAGCAATTTCGCAAGGAGGGTGGCGAGGTGAAGCGTGACCGCGTTTCCGTTCGCGTCGAGAAGGGCGGCATCCTGACTGGGAATAAGTTCGAGGAGCAGACCAGCGGAACGAAGTCCGACTCCTATGAATTGCAGATAAGGGACGAGCAACTTAAGCGCCTTCCTCGCGGCCAGATGCAGGTGGTGATGTCCGATCCAGATAAGGGAATGGTCCATAAGCATATCCATGTACGGAAGCCTGACGAGCACTTCATTGCGAACAAAGAAATCAACAATCTCTATCCGTCTATGGCGGAGCTGATGCAGGATTCACAGGGTCTGAACCTTCGTTTTCCGACCCTCGACCTGGAAGCAAAACGAACCGATTATGCCGGCAAAAAGACTGCACGTGGCGGGAGAAAATCGTGAAGCATCGTACATTGGGGATCATCTTTATTGCAGCTACGCTTGCTGCTCACGCACAGCAACCCCAGAAGGCGCAGCCGGACGACCCTCAGTCTCAGGAGGGCGTAGCGCCCAACCAGGCGTTCATTCCCGGGGCGCAACAGGGCGGTGCCGGGTCATCCCAACAGCAGCCAGGACCGTATGAGCGAAGGGCAAGCCCGGTGGCCAACTGGAATCACAACCACGAGGTTTTCCCGAATACGGATCAACTACCAGACAATGGGGATCCGACGATTGGGCAGAAGAAGTGCGACGTTACGACACGGCCGAGCGCGGTCGAGAGCGCCACTCACGCTGTCAATCCTAGCGACACAAACTATGGAGGGTTGCTCTCCCAGTGGCACCAGCAACTCGTCCACGACCTGCTTTTGAGCATCGAGTTTTGGGGCCTAATGTGCGCGTTGGTAGCGATCCTCCTCCTGCTCTTTTACGTCCTGTGGCTGCAGCGTCAGCGCGACCAACGTCTCCAGGTCACGGTCGACTTAGTGCTCCAGCTCACCAACTCCCGCAACTTTGCGCGCTATCACAACCTGCGAGTTATTAAGATTCATAACGAGCTTGTCGAGCGGCTCAACGACCAGTACGAGCGCGAACTGCGTGAAAACGCCGATGCTCCACGTGAGATTAGTAGCGCGACTCTGCCCGCATTGTCGCCCCTTGCGCCCAGCGGCCAGCCCACAGATACGACACCCGAACAACAGATGGAAGCTCCCGACAGCGAGCAGCCCCAAGAGGTCAGCAGCATCCCCTCGCTCGCGGCCGCCAGCCAATATGACATTGACGGCGTGACTCAGTTCAAGGCTCTTGGGGTTGCTAGAAAGCCCCAAGGAGTCGACAGCGCGGACGCTCCGACTGCCCAGTCTGATGTGGATATAGCGCTGGCGCTTGCCAATGCCGCCGCATCTGGCGCGAAACCAACGGCAAGCACAGACGCCAAAGGTGAAGAGAGCCTGGAGGTCAAGAATCGTCGGCTTGAAGCTCAAGTGCAAGCGCTTCAGCAGTACAAAGTGTCAGCGCGGACCCAGATCAACCAACTCAGGCAGGCAAACGCTGTAGGCGTTATGGACGAGACTGGGGAACCAAAATGATCGTCCAATGCATCTCTTTCGGCTCCCATTGGTGGCTGAAAGAGGTGTGCGACCAACGCACAGGAGAGTTTCTTCGATACCGATCGGCGTTCATGAACACGACCAGAGTCAACTGCGCGAAGACAGAGAAATTTAAGCACTGGCTACCTGGATTTGTTCGGATAAATGCGGGGACATGGCCACGGTTTGATGCTCTGGAAGAGCTGCTGCAGGTAAAGTTTCACACGGATGGAGTGGTCCGATACAAGGACAGCAACCGTCTACTGCTCCGGTCGAGGGCTGCCGAAGATGCCCAGGTAGATCAATATCTCGTGTGCATTAGTAGCCGCATCGAGGGGACAATCAACTTCAATTCTGACTGGAGATGTGGCGCTTCAGCGCGCATCTTCAGCTCGAGCTATTTCAAAAAAATGCAGGAGACTTTGCTGCTGTTGAGGCAGGAAACAATCGTTAAAACATCTATTGGAAGTTGGAGGATCATATGCAAGGACAAGACGTCATTTCTCGGCCTGGTCGACGACCAGTAACCCATAAAGGCAAATATTTACTCAACCCGAAGAAGGATCTTCCGCTGCTCCAACTGATTCGCGATGCGACTTTTATAAGCCGTCAGCAGATTGAACTCTTGATCGCCGGCCGTACAGAGGAGGTCAATTACAGATGCAGGAACCGGCGACTCGAGCGGCTGGTGGAACTCAATCAAATTCAGATTTACCCACAGTGCTTCCCTTATCCAGGTCGGATATTTGCCATCACGCAGGCGGGGATCAACACTTTACAGGTCACCGGCATGGGGATTCTTAGCGTGTCCGCCGACACTGAGACGCTCGCAGACGTCGGGCAAGTGCCGCACTTCATCGGGCTAAATCAGATCGAAATTGCGGCTAGGAAAGCGTTCGGCGTTCGCCGGTGGATCGGTGATAGACAACTAAAGTCGCTCAACATTGCGTCGAACCGTCCGACGCAAAAGGACTATGATTCGATCGCAGAGATTGCGTCGCCGTCCGATTCTAACGCAATCATCTACTTGGGAATCGAGTACGAAAGGACGATCAAGTCGAAAGACCGGTACGCACAAATACGGAAAAAACTTGAAGCCGAACGGCAGATCCAAGGGCTCTTATACTTCGCGGACACCGAAACAAATGCGTCACTTCTGTCCAGGGAAGTGTATTCAGCGACGGTCCCGGTCGGCGTTGTGATTGCGTCGCAGTTCCAAACAAATGGGGTAGATGCCATGCTCCTCGTCGTACAAGACCGCTCCGTGATACGGGTTTCCGTACAAGACTATATCGCCTCGATAGGGCGCCTAAAGT